>Ga0055452_10000008_pt1 | contig 40674 bp, 8 predicted proteins | sample China_Galinas_PW_6_FD_57735 | JGI IMG/M metagenome (GOLD analysis project Ga0055452, IMG submission 57735) | Wetland microbial communities from San Francisco Bay, California, USA, that impact long-term carbon sequestration - China_Galinas_PWC_D2 | ecosystem: Environmental > Aquatic > Marine >... | reverse complement strand
GACGGCGTTGCGGTCATTCCTGCAGGAGACGCTGCCGGAGTACATGGTTCCATCTGTGTTTGTGACGCTGGAATCGTTTCCATTGCTGGCGAACGGAAAAGTGGACCGCCGCGGCCTGCCCACACCAGAGGGCGAAAGACCGGAACTCGACCAGAACTTCGTCGCCCCGACGACGCTTGAAGAAAACAAGCTGGCCGAGATCTGGTGTCATGTGCTCGGGCTCGACCGGGTTGGCGTTCACGACAATTTCTTCCAGCTCGGCGGGGATTCCATCCTTAGCCTGCAGATCGTGTCCCGCGCCAACCAAGCCGGATTGCACATCACGCCCAAGAATGTCTTTGATCACCCCACGGTGACGGGGCTCTTGGGCGTGGCCAATGCGGAGCGGGCCGTGACGGCAGAGCAGGGACCGGTTGTTGGTGCCGTACCCTTGATGCCGATACAGCATGATTTCCTGGATCTCGAGCCGGCGCACCCGGATCACTTTAACCAGGCTGTCATGCTCATGGTTCGCGGGAATGTAAACGCCGATCTGTTGCGGAAGGCGTTTCAGGGGTTGCTGGTCCACCATGACGCGCTTCGTTTGCGTTGTTGGCGAAGCCAGACAGGTAGGACACAGGAGCTGCCGCCGCCGGACGATCGCACGCCGTTTTCAATCGAGGATTTGAGCGGCGCGCAGGCGGCGGAGTTGCGGTCTGTGATTGAGACCACCGCCGCGCAGGTGCAGGCGAGCCTGAGCCTGGAAAGCGGTCCGGTGATCAAGGCCGTACTCTTCGATTGTGGCGATACACAAACTGCGAGAATCTTGCTCGTGGCGCATCACTTCGTGGTCGACGGCATTTCCTGGCGCATTCTCATTGAGGATCTGCAAACCGCCTACAAGCAACTGGAGGGCGGTCAGCCGATTGCGTTACCGCCGAAGACGACGTCTTTCCGTGATTGGGTGACGCGCTTACATCAGCATGCGGAAAGTGAAAGCCTTAAGAATGAGCTTACGCATTGGCGCGCAGCGCAGGCACAACACGCCATGTCGCTGCCGTGCGATCATACCGTTGATCCGTCGACCAACACGCTTGGAGAGGCCAAGACGGTCTCGGTTTCATTGACAACAGAACAGACGGAAGCACTGCTGCGCCAAGTACCGCAGGCCTACAATACGCAAATCAACGATGTGTTGCTCACTGCCGTCGTGCGGACGTTGGAAAAATGGACCAAGGCGCCGGTGCAACGGATTGAGCTGGAAGGGCATGGACGCGAAGACTTGTTCGACGGCACCGATTTATCGCGTACCATCGGGTGGTTCACCTCATCTTACCCGGTTGTCTTGCAGGTCCATCATGAGGAAACTGTCGGCACCGCACTCATGCGGATCAAAGAGCAACTTCGCGCCGTGCCCAACGGCGGTCTGGGGTGGGGCGTGCTGCGCAGGATCCATCCAGACGAGGACATTCGACATGAGTTCGCTACGATACCGGATGCCGAGGTCGGCTTCAATTACCTTGGCCAGTTCGATCAAACGCTATCTGAGGAGGGAATGTTCGGGCCGGCAAGCGAATCGACCGGTCCTACGTCCAGCCCGCTGAATCGCCGACGGCACTTGGTGGACATCCACGGGGTCGTATCGGCGGGCAAGCTGCGTGTGAACTGGTTGTATGCCGGTCGCGCATTCGACAGGGACACGATACAGGCGCTTGCCCACGACTTCGTCGATCAGTTGAGCGGCATCGTCGATCATTGTGTGTCCGAGGGGGCAGGTGGTGCCACGCCGTCCGATTTCCCGCTCGCGCAAATCGACCAGGATGCGCTGGACCGACTGCGGCAGACCTACGACGGATACCGTATCGAAGATATCTATCCACTATCGCCCCTGCAGCAGGGCATGCTCTATCACACGCTCTCCGATCCGGCATCGACGGTGTTCGTCAACCAATTCACGTACGGTCTGAGAGGTGAACTGAATCTGGAGCATCTGCGCGAAGCGTGGCAAAGTGCGATGAAACGCCACACGATTCTGCGTACGGCGTTCGTGCTCCACGACACAAAACGTATGCATCAAGTCGTCCTGGACGGCGTTGACGTACCGTGGACGGAATTGGATTGGCGCGAGAAGGATGATGCAACGCAGGAGCGGGAACTCGAGGAGCTTCTTCTGGCGGACCGGCGCAGGGGCTTCGATTTGCAGCGAGCACCGCTCTATCGGCTGACGATAATATGGCGTGCGTGCGATCGCTATCAACTGGTGCTGACTCACCACCACGCCATTCTCGACGGCTGGTCCTTCCCGTTGCTGCTGCGCGAAGTGGCGACTGCGTACGGAGGTCTTTGCGACGGCGAGGATATCAAGCTGAGCGCGACGCGTCCGTATCGAGAATACATCTCCTGGCTCCAGCGGCAGGACATGTCGGCGGCCGAGGCTTTTTGGCGCGAGCAACTGGCGGGCTTCACGTCGATTACGGCGATTCCAACAGATAGAATCGCCGACGCAGATTCGGATGGCTTCGCGAGTCGACAGATCCGCCTGGCGACGGAAGAGTCGAGCGCCCTGCAGTCTCTGGCACAGAACCACCAGGTGACGCTGAATACCCTGGTACAGGGAGCCTGGGCGGTGTTGCTGGCCCGGTATTGCGGTAGCAAGGATGTCGTCTATGGCGCCACGACCGCCGGACGTCCGCCGGAGCTGGACGGCGCGGAGTCGATGGTCGGCGTCTTCATCAACACGCTGCCCGTGCGAGCGCGTCTCACGGGCGACGATCTCGGCACATGGTTGCGGGAATTACAGGCAAGTCAGGTCGAGATGCGGCAATTCGAATTCAGTCCGCTCTATGAAGTGCAGACGTGGAGTGAGGTCGGTGGCGGTTCGCCCTTGTTTCAAAACATCTTCGTCTTTGAGAACTATCCGATTGATGTCAACCGTGCACCGGTGCGCAAGGGGCGGGATCAGGTCGACAGTGTTCGCGGATTTGAACAGGCCAATTACCCGTTGGCTGTGGTGGCCAAGCCCGGCAATGCGCTGACGCTGCAGATGCACTTTCACAAGAATAAGTTTGCGGATGCCACGATCGACCGTCTGCTGGCGCATCTCCACAACCTGCTCCGAGCGATGATGGCCAATCCCGATGCCGGACCGATGGACCTTGATCCGTTAAGCGAGCCCGAGCGCCGCATGTTGTTGGTGGATCGCAACGATACGGCGCGATCTTACTCCACGAATACCTGCATCCATCGGCTTGTGGAAGATCGAGCCAAACAAAACCCTGAAGCAGTGGCAGTTTCGGACGCACACAGGCAATTGTCGTATGGCGAACTGAATCGCAGCGCCAATCAGCTCGCACACCGTCTGATTGATCTTGGCGTCGGTGCGGAGACTTTGGTAGCCGTGCTCATGGACCGAAGTTGTGATCTGGTGGTCGCGCTGCTGGCCGTGCTGAAGGCAGGCGGCACCTATGTGCCGCTGGATCCGCAGTATCCCGCAGATCGGCTGTCCTTTATGATCCAAGACGCTGAATCTGGGGTGCTGCTCACGAAGCAGGAATGGCAGGCCGTGGTCCCCCATACTGAAGGTCTTTCGGTTATCTGTCTGGATACGGAATCGGCGTCGCTGGCCTCGGGCAACCAGGACGATCCGGTCGATCGTGTGACACCCGACAACCTCGCGTACGTCATCTACACCTCCGGATCGACCGGTGAGCCGAAGGGCGTGGAGATCGAGCACAAGAGCCTGATGAATCTCGTGTGCTGGCACCAGGACGTATACGAGATTTCACCTCCGGACCGCGCCACGCTGCTGGCCTCGCCGTCCTTTGATGCGTCCGTATGGGAGTTGTGGCCCTATCTCGGCGCCGGTGCGAGTGTTCACGTTCCGACGGAGGATACGCGCGCGGAGCCGGCGCGACTGGTCGATTGGCTTTCAAAGGAACGGATATCCGTGTGCTTCATGCCCACGCCCCTGGCGGAGGCATGCCTAAGGGAGGAAAACTGGTCGCAGGCAACCGCACTTCGGGCACTTTTGACAGGGGGCGATAAGCTGCATGCTGCTCCCGACAAGCCCTTGCCTTTTGATCTGATCAATCACTACGGTCCCACGGAAAACACTGTGGTGGCCACGTGCTGCCCGGTTGTGATTGGTTCCAATGGGCCGCCGCCGATCGGAGGGCCCATTGCCAATACGAAGTTGTTTTTGCTCGACGAACAATTGAATCTAGTTCCGCCGGGGGCGGTCGGCGAAATCTTCATCGGTGGCGCGGGGCTGGCACGCGGATATCACCGTCGGCCCGATTTGACGGCAGAGCGATTCCCGGCCAATCCCTTTGCCGATTCCGACGGCGATAGGCTCTACCGCACGGGCGACACAGCCCGGTACCTGCCGGATGGGAACCTCGAGTTCCTCGGGCGGCTGGATCGGCAGGTCAAGATACGGGGCTATCGAATCGAGCTGGGCGAAATCGAAGCCGCATTGACTACTCATGAACGGGTACGCGAAGCCGCGGTCGTTGCAAGGGATGATGCCGGCGCGCCCACAAGACTCGTCGCCTATGTCGTCCGACAATCGGAAGACATGCCGACGACCGAGTCCTTGTCGGGGTACCTCAAGACCAAGCTGCCTGACTATATGGTACCAACCGATTTCGTGCCATTGGACGAGATTCCTCGCACGCCGAATGGCAAGCTGGATCGAATGGCGTTGCCGGACCCGCAGCACCGTGAATCGGATGACGAATCGAGCCTGGCGCCCCGCGACCAGGTGGAAGATCTTCTCGCCGGGATATGGGCCGACGTACTCGGGCACGCACGCGTCGGCATTGATCAGAACTTCTTCGACCTTGGCGGGCATTCGCTATTGGCCACGCAACTCATCTCACGCGTGCGCGATGCCTTTGGTGTGGAGCTGCCTCTTCGGGACCTGTTCGAAGCACCTACGGTGTCTGCGCTGTCGCGTTGCGTATCGCGGGCACGTGCGACCTCAGTCTTGGCCGAGACTGCGCGCATTGTGCCCCTGCCGCGAGACGGGGACATTCCGCTTTCTCTGGCACAACAGCGTATGTGGTTCATTTCGAGGTTCGGCTCGAGTCAATCGCAGTACAACATTTCGATCGCCATACGCCTCTCCGGTTCACTTGAGGGTGACGTTCTGGAGCGAGCGATCAAGGAGATCGTTCGAAGGCACGAAATCCTTCGCACCACGTTTCCCATGGTGGATGGAAACCCGGTGCAGCGAATCGGATCGGTCGATGGATTCACGTTGCACAATATCGTGTTGCCGGCGCTCCCGGAAAAAGAGCGCGACCTGCGGCTGACAGAGCTGATCTCGGCGGAGAGGCGGTGTTCCTTTGATTTAGAGAAAGGACCGCTGCTGAGGGCGACTCTGATTCGCGAGTCCGACCGGGAGCATGTTCTCGTCTTTGCGATGCACCACATCATCGCGGATGGTTGGTCCATCGGTGTATTGTCGCGCGAACTCTCCGCGTTATACAAGGCGTTCAGTGCCGATCAGCCGTCACCGCTGGCGGAGCTACCGATTCAGTACGCCGACTATGCGGCCTGGCAGCACCAGTGGCTTCAGGGATCCGTGCTTGATTCCCAAACCGAGTATTGGAAGCGTCAGTTGGCGAACGCACCGGCCTTGGAGCTTCCGACCGATCGGAAGCGACCACCGCAGCAGAGCTTTCGGGGCGGCAGAGAATCACTCATGCTGCCGAGTAGCGTGTTTGACGGTGTCCGGGCGATGGCGCGAGCACAAGGTGCGACGCCGTTCATGGTGCTACTAGCGGTCTTCAAGATATTGCTCGCGCGGTATGCGGGTCAACATGACGTAGTGGTGGGCACGCCGATTGCGGGCCGGACGCACAGCCAGGTCGAGAACCTGATCGGCTTCTTCGTCAACACGCTCGTGTTGCGAACGGACTTGTCGCAAGATCCTGAATTCCTCGATGTGGTGCGGCGTGTCAAGACGGGAACACTGGATGCGTACGCGCACCAAGATCTACCATTCGACAAGCTTGTCGACATCCTCCATCCGGAACGCGATCCCAGCCGCAATCCGGTTTTCCAGGTGCTCTTCGCGCTGCAGAACCTTCCGCGCGCAACAGCCGAGCTTTCAGGCTTGCGTTTGAGTCGCGAGGTCCAGGAATCTGACACAAGCCGATTCGATCTGGAATTGCACGTGTTGGAAGGTGTTGATCGGTTCTACACAGTCTGTTCGTACAGCACCGATCTGTTTGACGGTACGACGATCGCGCGCATGCTCGAGCAGTTTCTGGCGTTGCTGGAGGCCGTGGTGGCCGATCCACATAAGAGGCTCTCGAATCTCGCCCTCGCGTCGGAATCGGAGAGCGAGCAACTGCTGAACCTTGGGGTAGGCGCCGGTGGCGGAACGGTGCCCACTATGTGTGTGCACGAGCTGTTCGAGCGTGAAGCGGAGAGACGCCCTCATGCAGAGGCCGTCGTCTGCGGCGAGCAGGCACTAAGCTACGGCGAGCTCAACGCCGGCGCCAATCGGTTGGCTCACTACCTGCGAGAACATCGGGTCGGCCCTGATGCGCTGGTGGGGCTCTGTATGGATCGAAGTCCCGAGTTGATTGTGGCCATCCTCGGCATCCTCAAGGCCGGTGGGGCGTACGTGCCGTTGGATCCGGAGTATCCGCAAGAACGGCTGGTCACCATGCTGCGCGACACAGAGGTGTCGCTCGTGATCAGTACACGGGAGATGCTAGCAGACCTTCCCGACGTGGCCTCTACCGACTGGAGCGACGCGCCGCAGAAGCTACAGTTCATCTGCCTCGACGAAATGGACTCGGAACTGAGCGGCTACAGCGAAGCCAATCCGGCGCACGAGACGACGCCCGACAATTTGATCTACGTCATGTACACGTCAGGGTCCACGGGTGTCCCCAAGGGCGTGGCGGTGCCGCACCGTGGCGTCGTACGCCTGGTACGCGGCGCGGACTATGTTGCGCTCGATGAAAATGAAACGGTCTTGCAGTTGGCACCGATCTCCTTCGATGCCTCGACGCTGGAAATCTGGGGTCCGTTGCTGAACGGCGGCCGCCTGGTGCTGTATCCGCACCGTGTGCCCGACTTGCAGAAGCTCGGCGACGTGTTGCGCCGATACGAAGTGACGACCATGTGGCTGACGGCCTCGCTCTATAACACGATCATCGATTCCGATCCCAACGCTCTGGCCGGGCTGCGCCAGTTGCTGATCGGCGGTGAGGCGTTGTCCGTACCGCATGTACGACGGGGGCTCGAGCGACTGCCGGATACGCAGATTATCAATGGATACGGCCCGACGGAAAACACCACGTTTACGTGCTGTTATCGCATTCCGCGGCGGCTCGATCCACAGGTGCCCAGTGTGCCCATCGGTCGACCAATTTCTCGCACGCGCGTCTTCATTCTCGATGAGCAACTGCGCCCCGTGCCGGTAGGCGTGCCGGGCGAGTTGTACATCGGCGGTGACGGATTGGCCCGCGGCTACCACAATGATCCAGAGCTCACGGCCAAGAAGTTCGTGCCAAATCCGTTTGGCTCGGTCGACTCGACCCGGCTGTACAAAACGGGGGACCGCGTGCGGTGGCTGGCGAACGGTCTGATCGAGTTCCTCGGGCGCCAGGATGAGCAACTCAAAGTTCGCGGCTATCGCATCGAGCCGGGAGAGATTGAGGCGCGCTTACTCGAGCACCCGCAGGTTCAATCTGTGGCTGTCGTGTTACGAAACTACGCCCCTGGCGACAATCGCCTCGTGGCGTACGTTGTGTCCAAAACGGAAGACACCGGGACCGGCGACAGTCGCGTTTCCCAAGCCGGGGAAATAGATTTCGTCGGGCAGCTACGCGACCTTGCGCGGCGCTATCTCCCTGATTTTATGGTACCCGCCGCGGTTGTTACCTTGCCGGAATTGCCGTTGACCCCAAGTGGTAAGCTGGACAGGGCCTCGCTTCCCATGCCGGAGGGCGAGCGTCAGTTGGATCAGGAATTCGTACCGCCCGGCACGGAAACGGAACGCACGGTCGCCCAAATCTGGCAGGAGTTATTGGCCATTGACCGGGCCGGCGTCCACGACAATTTCTTCGATCTTGGCGGGCATTCCCTGCTACTGGCTAAGGTGCACACGCGTCTGCAGGAGGCGTTTCAGCGTGACATTGCGATGGTGGACCTGTTTCGCTATCCGACAATCCATGCGTTGGCCAAGTTCGTGAGCGCAGAATCCGATAATGCGCATGAGGATCACGAGAAACGCCAACGCAAGGAAGACGATCGCACCAAGCGATTGAAGGCGGGCAAGGATCGCTTAAAAAAACGGCTCAAGAGGGCGGGTAAGCCGCGACTCGGCGGAGGGAATGTTGAGTGAGCGACACCGTCCACACCACCGGGCTCGAGATCGCCGTCGTCGGTATGGCCGGCCGCTTTCCGGGTGCGCGCAACACTGACGAATTCTGGCGGAATCTCCGCGATGGCGTCGAGTCCATCACGTTTTTCTCGGACGAAGAGCTCCTCGCCGCAGGCGTCGACGCGGCGGTCGTCAATCACCCCCGGTACATCAAGGCCCGCGGCATCCTGCAGGACGCCGATCTGTTTGACGCGGAATTCTTCGGATTCAATCCACGTGAGGCCGAGCTGCTGGACCCGCAACATCGCCTGTTTCTCGAGTGCACGTGGCAAGCGCTGGAGGATGGGGGTTGCAACCCGCAAACATACAGTGGGTCGATCGGCGTTTGCGCGGGTGTCAGTACGAACGACTACCTTCAGCATAACCTCCAGTCGAATCCGGAATTGGTGGCATCGGCAGGCGCTTTTCAAACGAGCCTGAACAACGACAAAGATTCCCTGGCGACAAGAGTGTCGTACAAGCTGGGATTGGATGGTCCCAGTTTCACCGTACAGACCGCGTGTTCCACTTCACTGGTCGCCGTCCACCTGGCGTGTCAGTGCCTGTTGTCGGGAGATTGTGACGCAGCCTTGGCGGGTGGTGTGTCCGTCACTTTTCCACAGGTGCGCGGCTATCTCCACAGTGACGGCATGATCATGTCGCGCGATGGACACTGCCGCGCGTTCGATGAACAAGCAAGCGGTGCGGTCGTGGGGCGCGGCGTGGGCGTTGTGCTCTTGAAACGACTAGAGGATGCGCTGGCCGAGGGCGATAACATCCGCGCGGTCATCAAGGGATCGGCCATCAACAACGACGGTTCGACAAAAGTCGGTTTTACGGCTCCGGCGATTGAGGGACAGGCGAAAGTGATTCGAGCCGCACACCTGCGTGCGGAGATTGAAGCGGAGACGGTTTCCTATGTAGAAACACACGGCACCGGCACGGAACTCGGAGATCCCATCGAGATGGCCGCGTTAAAGGAGGCGTTTGGAGCCGGACTTGTAGAACGCTCAATTGGCCTTGGTTCCGTCAAGACGAACATCGGGCACTTGGACGCCGCAGCAGGTGTCGCCAGTCTGATCAAGACTGTCCTTGCCCTCCAACACCGTCAACTGCCACCGAGTCTGCATTTTGAGCGACCGAATCCGAAACTCGGTCTCGAGAAAAGCCCTTTCTTCATCAACGCCAAGCTGTCCGAGTGGAGTGACGATCAACTGCCGCGCCGCGCCGGCGTGAGCTCATTCGGCATGGGGGGCACCAACGCGCACGTCGTGCTCGAGGAATCACCGGTACGCGAAGACTCTGTCTCCACCGGCCCGCAGCTTCTGGTGATGTCCGCGCGATCGCCCGAGGGCCTGGATGCCCTTACACAAAACCTCGCCACGCACATCGACGAGCAACCGCAAACGAGTCTCGCCGACGTGGCGTACAGCCTGCAGACCGGCCGGAAGGCGTTCGCCTATAAACGCATGCTGGTGTGTGAGAACTCAGAAGATGTCGTGCCGACCCTGCGTGGAGAGCGCGGCAGTTTGATGACGTCCCACAGCCCCCGCGCGCTGGACGCGATTGCGTTCCTGTTTCCGGGTCAGGGCACGCAATACTGCAACATGGGAAAGGACCTCTATCGGGAGAATGCCATCTTCCGGAAGCAAATCGACGATGGCTGCGCGATGCTCGATACGTCGCTGGGGCGAGATCTGAAAGCCGCCCTCTTTCCAAGTGCGGACGATCTCGAACGATCGAATGCAGAACTGCAGCAGACCGGGCTCGCCCAGCCGGCGCTCTTTGTGATGGCGTACGCGCTGGCGAAGCTCTGGATGTCGTGGGGTATTCGACCGGCGGCCATGATGGGGCATAGCATCGGGGAATACGTCGCGGCGTGCTTGGCGGGTGTATTCAGCTTGGAGGATGCCTTGACCATCGTCGCCGCAAGGGCGCGGTTGATGCAGAACCTACCACCGGGGGGCATGCTCGCGGTGGCCATGCCGGCCGCTGACGTCAAGGCGCTGTTGGGCTCCGACGTTTCGCTGGCGGCGGACAATGGACCGAGCCAGTGCACGGTCTCCGGGCCGATCGAGGCAATCAAGGATCTCTCGGAGCGCTTGGCGAGCGCGGGAGAGGCGTGCAAACTGCTCCACACGTCACATGCCTTTCATTCCGCCATGATGGATCCCATTCTGCCCGAGTTCGCAGATGTCGTGGGTCGCGCGCAGCGCAATCCACCGAGAATCCGCTTCGTCTCCAACGTGACGGGCACATGGATCACGGAACTGGATGCCGTGGACCCCAAGTATTGGGCGCGCCACTTGAGAAGCACCGTTCGTTGCCGCGAGGGGCTCCAACTGATTCTTGAATCAACGGACGGCGCGTTCGTGGAAGCCGGCCCAGGAAACTCGATGCTGTCGCTCATGGCACAACAAGGTCAATCGACCAGAGATCGCCTCATCGTGTCATCCATGCGCCACGCGAAGGAGAATCGGTCGGACGCCGGGAAGATCCTAGAGTCGCTCGGGCGCCTTTGGCTCGGGGGTGTGGTGGTGGATTGGGAGCGCCTGCACGACGGCTCCGCGCGGTGCCGCGTGCCGTTACCCACCTACCCATTCAATCGCCAGCGGTACTGGGTGGAGCCACGAACAGCGCCGAATCGACGAGTCGCGCGGTCCCAGCAGAGTCCCGAGCGCCGAGATGTGCGCGATTGGGTATATGCGCCGGCCTGGACATCCACGCCTCTGCCCGCACCGAATCCCGGAGGCACACCGAAAGACTGGTTGGTCTTTGAGGATGACTTCGGTCTGGCGCGCCGCGTGGCCGGAGAAATGTCGGCACAGGGACACCGCGTCGTCTTCGTTCGCGCAGGCGACGGGTTCGAACGACCTAGCGAGGATCAATACACGATTCGTCGCGCGGTAAGCGACGACTACCATCAACTGGTGCGCGAGCTGAAGAATGATGACATGCTGCCGGACCGCGTGGCGCACTTGTGGAGCGTCACGGGTGCCGAGCAACCAAATCTGACTGCGGAAGCGTTTGAAGCGGCGCAGGACCGGGGCTACTTCAGCATTCTTGCATGGACGCAGGCCCTTATCAGTCATGATGTGACGGAGCCGGTCCGGATCCACGTCATTACAAATGGCGCACAGTCAGTGACTGGTGAAGAGAAGCTCCGACCGGAGAAGGCGACGGTCATGGGGCTGTGCCGGGTCATTCCGCAGGAACTCACGCACATCCGCACGCAGTGCGTGGACGTCGAATGGACCGACGCAGACGACGATCGCCTGGTGCAAAATATCCTGACGGAATTGACGGGCGATTCGACGGACACTGTCGTGGCCTATCGCGGCCGGCGACGATGGCGCGAGTCGTTCGAGATGTGCACCTTGGCACCGGCTTCGGACCATAACGCTCGTCTGAGGCAGGAAGGGGTGTATCTAATCACCGGGGGGCTCGGCGGCGTCGGATCCGACCTCGCGGCCTATCTGGCCAAGTCGGCGCACGCCAGACTCGTTCTCATCGGCCGTACACCCATGCCCGCCAAAGCGGACTGGCCTTCATACATCGAGACGCACAAGAAAGACGATCTTACGGCGCGACGCATCAAAAGAATTCAGGCTCTGGAAAGTGTGGCCGGTGAAGTCGTGGTCGAGCAGGCTGACGTGACGGATGTGGACCGGATGCGAGGTGTGCTCGACCGAACGCGGCAACGGTTCGGCGCCGTAAACGGCGTGATTCACGCGGCCGGCGTGGTGAACGGTCCATCATTCTGCACCATCGACGAATTACGCCGCGAGGATTGCCTGGCTCAATTTGGGCCGAAAGTCATGGGCACCATGGTACTGGATGAGCTTCTCGGTGGTCAGCCCCTGGATTTCGTGATTCTTACTTCTTCCCTGGCCGCCATCCTTGGGGGGCTGCGCTTCGGCGCCTATGCGGCCTCCAATTCGTTCCTGGACGCCTATGCGCAGCAACAGCATGCCACGGATCGCGATCATTGGACGAGCGTAAACCTTGACGGCTGGCTGAGGGACCGCACGAAACCGAATCCACAGCTAATCGCCATGACACCGGAGGAAGGAGTCGAGGCGGTCGGGCATGTACTTACGCTTGGCAAACGGCCACAATCTGTATTGTCGGTCACCGACTTGAAGGCGCGCATGGCGCAGGCCGTCATGCCGGTACAGGAAGAGAGATCGGATGCCGCTGCACCCAACGATACGACGTCGCGGTATCCCCGGCCGAATTTGCAGACGGATTTTGAGCCTCCGCAGTCGGACACTCAAAAGACCATCGCGTCGATCTGGCAGGAATTGCTCGGTCTTGAACAGGTCGGCATTCGTGACAACTTTTTTGAGCTTGGTGGTCATTCTCTGCTGGCCACCCAGATGGTGAATCGACTCAAGGCGGTGTTCCACAAACCGCTGTCGGTCGCCACCGTCTTTGAGCACTCGACTGTGCAAGACTTGGCCAAAATGCTCGATTCTGATGAGGAAAGCGAGCCGGCGTCTCTTACGGAGCGGTCTCACCGCGGACAGCAACGGCAACGGGCGTTGCAACAGGAAGTGTTCGCCAAGAGGAGAAAACGAACGTCGTGAGCGACGTCATCGACACCAGCGGATTCAACGGATCAGAGATTGCCGTCGTCGGCATGACCGGGCGATTCCCCGGCGCAGCCGACCTGACGGCATTCTGGCAAAACCTCAGAGACGGCGTGGAATCGATCACACCTCTTTCGGAAGACGATTTGCTGGCCGCCGGCGTGGATCCCGCGCTATTCGCCCATCCGAATTATGTGAAGGTTGCCGCCGTGCTCGACGGTGTGGACTGGTTTGATGCGGCGTTCTTCGGTCTCAGCCCCAGAGAGGCCGAGGTCATGGATCCGCAGCATCGTCTTCTTCTCGAATGTGCATGGGAAGTCCTCGAAAATGCAGGATACGATCCGGAGCGATACGCCGGTTTGATCGGTGTGTTTGCCGGTGCGAGCATCAACAACTACCAAACTGAAATCAATCAGGATCCCCGTCATGGTGGCGGGTCGGGTGGAAGCTACGAGACGACTCTTGCCAACGAAAAGGACTTCCTGACGACACGCGTGTCGTTCAAGCTCAATTTGAAGGGGCCCAGCCTCGACGTGCAAACATCGTGTTCCACGTCTCTTGTGGCCGTGCACCTCGCATGCCAGAGTCTCCTGACCTATCAGTGCGATCTGGCGCTAGCCGGGGGCGTATCGGCGCCGCGGGCCAAACCTCGCGGATACCTCTTTCAGGAAGGCATGATTCTCTCCCCGGACGGGCACTGTCGCGCTTTTGACCGCGATGCCGGTGGCACCATTCCCGGGCGTGGGGTGGGCGTGGTGGCGTTGCGAAGATTGCCGGAGGCCGTGGAGGATGGCGACAACATTCTGGCGGTGATTCGAGGATCGGCCATCAACAACGATGGGTCCGCCAAAGTCAGTTACACGGCACCGAGCGTAACGGGGCAGGCGGAGGTCATTGCAGAAGCACTCGCCGCGGCCGGGGTAAGCGCGGACACGATAACCTGCGTAGAGGCACACGGTACGGGCACCAAACTGGGCGATCCGGCGGAGGTGGCCGCGCTCACGAAGGCTTTTCGTGCGGATACCCGACGAACCGCGTACTGTGCCATTGGTTCTGTGAAAACGAACATCGGTCATCTCGACGCCGCCGCGGGAATCTCCGGCTTTGTCAAGGCGGTCTTGGCACTTGGGCATAAACAGATTCCGGCCAGCCTGTATTTCAATGAGCCCAATCCGGAAATCGACTTTGCGAACAGTCCCTTTCGTGTGAATGCGGCGCTCTCGGATTGGAAAAAAACGAACGGTGTGCCGCGACGCATTGGCGTGAGTTCGTTCGGCATCGGGGGCACGAACGCCCACCTGATTCTCGAGGAGAGCCCTGTACCGCAACCTCGCCCGACGTGCGAGGCCCCGCAGTTGTTGGTGATGTCCACCCGTACACCGACCGCGCTGGGGACCGCGACGGAGAATCTCGTCGCGCACCTCAAGGATCACCGGAACGTGGACCTGCAGGATGTTGCGTTCACGCTGCAAACCGGTCGCCGCCAATTCCCGCACCGACGAGCAGTCGCTTGCTCGAATGTACGGGATGCGATCGACGCCCTCGAATCATCGGATAGCGAGCGCGTTTTTTCCGGCGTGTCTCAGGGTGAGGCAGGCTGCGTCTTTCTCTTCAGCGGACAGGGCGCGCAGTATGTCAACATGGGTGCGGGTTTGTATGAGGCCGAACCGGCATTCAAGGACGAGATCGATCGCTGTAGTGAAATACTTCGCGCGCCGCTGGGATTGGATCTGCGGACCGTTATTTATCCAGGGCTCGAACGGGTCGAGTCCGCGACAGAACAACTCAACCGCACAAAGCTGGCGCAACCGGCGCTGTTTGTTGTGTCATATGCGCTGGCCAGACTCTGGATGGCCAGAGGGATCAAACCCATCGCCATGGCAGGTCACAGCATCGGTGAGTATGTGGCCGCATGTCTTGCGGGCGTGTTCAGCCTCGAGGACGCGCTAAAGATTGTGGCGCACCGCGGCGCGGTGATGGACGAACAACCACCTGGGGCCATGCTGGCGGTTCCGCTACCGGTCGAAGAGGTAAAGACTCTCATCGACGACGACTTGAGCATTGCCGTCGTGAACGGTGAGAGCCTCTGCGTCGTGTCCGGCCCTGAGGAATGTGTCGCGGCATTGGATGCCAGATTAAAAGAGCAAGGCCTGTCAAGTCGCAGGCTGCACACGTCCCATGCGTTCCATTCAGCCATGATGGATGAAGCGGTGGAGCCTCTTGTCGAAGTCGTCACGCAAGTCTCACTCCGCCCGCCGCAGATACCCTACGTATCAAACCTGTCCGGCACCTGGGTTACGGATGAGCAGGCCACCGACCCGGGATACTGGGGATGCCACTTACGCAGCACGGTTCGCTTTTCCGACGATCTTGCGGCGGTTCTGGATACGCCGGCCAGGTTGTTGATGGAGGTCGGCCCGGGACATACCTTGATCGGCTTGCTTCGCCAGCACTCGAAATGGACGGCCGATCGCGTGGCCGTCGCGACCCTGCGGCATCCCGAAATGCAGGAAGAGGATGCGATGACTGATCTTCGTGCGCTGGGCAAGGCGTTCGTGGCCGGTGCGCCGATCGATTGGTCGGAGTTGCACAGGCAGCACACGCCGCGCCGTGTGCCCTTGCCGACGTATCCTTTTGAACGTGAGTGCTTCGAATTAGACGTACGTGCCGGCTCTCGCGTTCAATCCGATCGTATCGGGCGATTGACCAAGAACCCCGACATCGCGGACTGGTTCTACGTGCCGGCCTGGAAGACGTATGTGCCGCCCGCCGTGGATCACGCGGCGGATCAGCAAGACAAAGACATATGGCTTGTGTTTCACGACGGACAGCACCTGACCGACCGGATTGTTGGTCACATGATTGCACAAGGGCAAAAGTGCATTCAAGTGACGTCGGGTGGATGTTATTCGGCCAGCGATGATGGTACTTATACCGTTCGTCCAACTGAGACCAACGACTACAAGGCATTGTTGGACACACTAGATCGCAAGAATATTCCCTTCAATCGCGTGGCTCATTCTTTCAGTTGCGATTTTACCGGCTCACCGTCCTCGGATATTGAGCTGTTCGATTTTGCCCAGAGGCGTGGATTCCATAGCCTGGTGTGCTTCGTCCAGGCGATCGTCGCCCAGGGATACGCACGCCCAATTGACATCAAATCGCTCACTCGCGGCTTGTATGCCCTTGGCGAACGGCATGCCGTCTGGGCCGAAGCTGCGACGACAGTCGGTCTCGGCAGGGTCATCGCGCAGGAGGTCCCGAATCTGCGGTGCTACAGCGTCGACCTGCCGGCCGACGACGACACCGGTCTTGCCGCCGTGGTGGCTGATGAACTCTTAAGTCGCTCCCGTGATCCGGTGGTGGCTCTACGCGACCAGGGCCGGTCCGTCTTGACCTATGAACCAGTGCGGTTGCCCACACCGGTGGCGCCGCCTTGTCTACGCGAGCGAGGCGTCTATGTCATCACCGGGGGGCTCGGATCGGTGGGTGGGGCGTTGGCCGAATACCTGGCCGAAACCGTGCAGGCTCGCCTGGTCCTTACGAGTCGGTCGCCGTTTCCCCGACGGGCAGACTGGGACGACTGGCTGCGAAGCCGTAATGACGACGATCTTGTGGTGCGCCGTATTCGGAAGCTCCAACGACTCGAGGCTGCCGGCGCGCGAACGCTGGTACTGCAAGCGGACGCTGGTGACCTGAGTGCCATGACCAATATCTTTGAGTGTGCGGATGAGGCTTTTGGAGAAGTCAACGGCGTCATTCATGCGGCCGGTATTCTGGACCGTCAGGCATTTCAATTGGTAAAAGACCTTGACGTCGAGGAATGCCGGCGGCAGTTCCGGGCCAAAGTACACGGCGCCTGCGTACTTCGGGCGATTCTCGCTGAGCGCGACATCGATTTCTGCCTCTTGATTTCCTCAGTATCTTCGGTTTTGGGCGGGATCGGCTACGGCGCCTATGCGGCTGCCAACGCGTTCCTGGACGCGTTCGCGCACAGCCAGCACCAAAGCGGACGAAGAGAATGGAGGGCCATCAACTGGGATAGCTGGCGGTTTGGGACGTCGTCAAAAACGGACGGACGTATTTCCGAGGTAGACAGGCTGGCGATGACGAAGGCTGAAGGTATTAACGCTTTTGCGAGGATACTGGCCGCAGGATCCGTGCCGCAAATCGCCGTATCCACGGCAGATCTGCAGTCCCGGTGGCAGCGCTGGACGAATCCGCAAATTGCGCCGCAACAACGGAAGGCTGCGCCTGAGCAAGTGGCACGGTATGCCAGACCATCCATGGCCGTGGAATACGCCAGCCCGTGTACGGTCACCGAACGGCAGTTGGCGGACATCTGGCAGGAGTTGCTGGGCATCAAGAACATCGGCATTCGCGACAACTTCTTCGAACTCGGGGGCCATTCGCTGATGGCCACGCAGGTGCTCTCGAGGATCACGGAACGCCTCGAAGTGAATGTGCCGCTGGCGGAATTCTTCAGTTTGTCAACGATCCAAAAACTGGGTGAATACATCGACGGGGCGATGGCGCCACGCAATGGCGGCTCCGGCCAAGCCGGCAAGTCCGGAACGCGGGAAGAGATCGAGCTATGAACCCGGGATCGACTCGTGAATTGTTGGACGTGCTTCGCCGCAAGGACATCAACATCCGGGTGGACGGTGATCAACTGCGCCTCGACGCGCCCGAGGGCGTCCTGACCCCCGAACTCCGGGAACAGGTAAGGGAGCGAAAACAAGAGGTTTTGGCTTTTCTGCGACAAGCGCAGCAGGAAAAAGCGACTCCCGTCGATGCACCTTTGGTTCGGGCTTCTCGCGACGAACCGATCCCGCTTTCTTTCGGTCAGCAACGGCTGTGGTTCCTGCAGCAGATGGAACCGCGGAGCACGGCGTACAATCTCCAAAGCAGGCTGACGCTCGCCGGGGAAAGGGATCTAAAGAGAATTCGGGATGTCTTGGATGCCCTCGTGCTTCGACACGAGATTTTCAGAACAACATACGACATGGTCCACGGAAAGCTCTCGCAGGTCATCCATCCATCGGTAGCGTGGAACGCGACCGAGGTCGACCTGACGGGTCGCAGCACCGACGACGTGGATGCGGAATTGGCGCGGTATGCCCGTGCCGAGGTCCTCAAGCCTTTTGATCTAAGCAGCGGCCCCGTACTGCGGGCTGTTTTGTTTCAACTTCCCGAAAATCGAGTCTCGGTGATCATCACCATCCACCATATCGCCACCGACGGCTGGTCGTTGGCGAGAATGACGCAGGGATTCCGTGCATTGTACCGAGCTCACGCCGCAGGTTCTCTCGACGAGGTGCCCCTCCCACGACTGCAATATGCGGATTATGCAGTCTGGCAGCGCGACAGAATGCAGGGCGATGTGCTGGAGCGGCAACTGGACTACTGGCGGCGGCAGCTCGCCGGCGCGCCGGCGCAGTTGCCCTTTCCGACGGACCGACCAAGACCGGCCGTGCAGACTTTCAACGGTGCCGCGTTGACTTTCGCACTCGGCGAGGAGTTGTCCGACGGGCTGCGCCAATTAAGCCGCCAAGCTCAGGTCACGCAGTTCGTAGCGCTGCTTGCCGCATTCAAAATATTGTTGGCGCGATACACCGGGCAGGATGACATTGTTGTCGGCACGTCCAACGGCAATCGCAGCCGCCTTGAATTCGAGGATATGCTCGGGTTTTTCGTCAATACCCAGGTGCTAAGAACCGAGCTCAGCGGCAATCCCTCGTTTTTCGACCTACTGAGTCGTGTGCGCCAGGTTGTCATCGAAGCGATGGCGAACCAGGATGTGCCCTTTGAGAAACTTGTCGAAGAGCTGCAGCCGCAGCGCGATCTAAGCCATGCACCGTTGTTCCAGATCGCATTCGTTATGCAAAACACGCCGATGGAAGCGCTGACTCGCGCGGTGAAGCGAAAGACCGAGTTTCTTCTCGGCGGCGGTTCCGCCAAGTTCGACCTGACGCTCTACGTCGTGGAGACGGGTATCGGCTTCCAGGGATCCATCGAATACAACACCGACTTGTTCGATCACGAGACCATCGAAACCATGCTCGGCCGGCTTGAGCACATCCTGCGGACCGTTGTCGACAGCCCGACGACAGGCATCGACGACATATCCATGATGGCCGAGGAGGAACGGCATCGCCTGGTCGTCGCGTTCAACGATACGCACGCCGATTACCCCGATGGTGAATGTCTCCATCAAATCTTTGAGGCCCAAGCAACGCGGACGCCTGATGCGGTGGCCGTCCGGTTCCAGGGCCGCGAATTGTCCTACTCGGAGCTGAACAAGCGAGCGAATCGCTTGGCGCATCATCTTCGGACGATGGGCGTGGGTCCGGATGCGCTTGTCGCGATGTGCGTGCATCCTGCCCTGGAGATGGTTGTCGGACTGCTGGGCATTCTTAAGGCGGGTGGCGCATTCGTGCCGATGGATCCCTCCAATCCGGAGGCGAGGTTGAGGTTCATCCTGCAGGACAGCGCCGCCGCCGTGTTGCTCACGCAAACCGGGCTGCGCGACACATTCGCGGACAGCGGTGCCCATGTGGTCTGCCTGGACGAGCCAATAGCACCGGTCACCGACGGCGCCGAGCACAATCCCAAAAACCAGACAACGCCGGACAATCTGGCCTACGTCATCTACACTTCCGGATCGACCGGCACGCCCAAGGGTACGCTCATGCCGCACCGAGGGCCGGTGAACTACCTGTCGTGGGCAAGCCGCACATATGGCCTGGAATCAGGCGTCGGAGCGCCGGTGCATTCGTCGATCTCGTTCGATCTGACGATTACCGCCATCTTCGCGCCGCTCTTTACCGGACGTACGGTCGACTTGCTGCCGGCCGATAAGGGTATAGAGGAACTGAGCACTGCGCTTTCGAGTGGTCGCACCTACAGCTTCGTCAAGGTGACGCCGGCCCATCTGGTGCTGCTTGGTCGCCAGCTCACGTCGGAAAACGCCGGACGATGCAGTCGGGCGATTGTCATCGGCGGAGAGAACTTGCTCGGCGAGCAGGTCGCCTTTTGGCGGGAGAACGCACCGGAAGTCGCTCTGTTCAACGAATACGGCCCCACGGAGGCGGCCGTGGCGTGTTGCGCCTATCGTGTAAAGAGTAGCGATCGCTTTCGCAGCGCAGTGCCGATAGGGCGACCGATTGCCAACGCTCGCCTGTTCGTGCTTGACCGCCGTGGGAAACCGGTGCCGATCGGTATTCCAGGCGAATTGCACATCGGCGGCGTGTGCCTGGCGCGGGGCTATCTTAACCGGCCCGAGCTGACGGCGGCGCGGTTCATTCGCGATCCGTTTTCGGACGATCCTGGCGCTCGACTCTACAAAACGGGAGATCTCGTTAAGTTCCTGCCGAGCGGCGAGCTAGAGTTCTTGCGACGTCTAGACGACCAGGTCAAGATTCGCGGATTTCGCGTCGAGCTCGGGGAAATCGAATCCATTTTGTTGGAGTGCGAGGGGGTACGGGAAGTCGCCTGCGTCGTACGCGGAGACGGCCCGCACGACCAGCGTCTGGTAGCCTATTTGGTGGCCGAAAATCGAGGGTCGGACTTGGAGCAGCTATGTCGGGCCACATTGTCGGACAGACTTCCCGCGTACATGGTGCCGTCCATATTTGTGTTCATGGATGCGTTACCCCTGGCGTCCAGTGGAAAAGTGGATCGCCGGGCGCTTCCGGCACCGGATACCGCGCGAACAGACTTGCATGCACAGTACGCGCCGCCGCGCGACCGAATCGAGGAGGTGGTCGTATCCATATGGCGCGAAGTCTTGGGTGCGGAGAAGATCGGAATCCACGACAATTTCTTCGACCATGGCGGACATTCGTTGCTTCTTGCCCAGGTGCACCAGCGACTGCAGGAAGAGATTGACCATGATCTGACGATGGTGGAGATGTTTCAGTTTCCCACCCCGGATGCGCTGGCGCGCCGGATTGGGCGCCGTGACGGTGAACCGAGCGCCTCGGAACAAACGACTGATCGGGCGGAGCGAAGAAAGCGAGCGATGCGCCGCCAGCGTAAGATCACCGCCGCTTCGAGAAAGAGACTTTGAACGACGTAGACGGACATGACAACCTGGTGGCCGTTGTCGGCATGGCGGGGAGATTCTCCGACGCGCCCGATGTGGCCACGTTTTGGCAAAACCTCAGCCGCGGGGTCGAATCGGTGCGCGAGTTTTCCGATGAGGAACTGGCCGGGCGAGGTGTGTCTGCGGAGCTGCGCCGTGACCCGCATTATGTTCCGCTCGGCACCGTTCTCGAGGACATCGACCGGTTTGATGCGGCATTCTTCAACTACACGCCCAGGGAAGCGGAGATCATGGATCCGCAACAGCGGCTGTTCCTGGAGTGCGCCTGGGCGGCACTGGAAGACGCGGCCATCGACCCTGAAAGAGAGCGCGGCCTGATCTCCGTATTCGCCGGCGCCAGCATGAACAACTATATCTGGAGCCTGCTGGCGCATCGCGACGTCATGGCTTCCGCCGGGGGCTACCAGGTGGTGCTCGCGAACGACAAGGACTTTCTGGCCACCCGGGTGTCGTACAAGTTGAATTTGAAGGGCTCCAGCTTCACGGTGCAGACCGCCTGCTCGACGTCATTGGTTGCGGTGCATCTCGGGTGTCAGCATTTGCTGACGCAGCAGTGCGATGTCGCGCTGGCGGGGGGTGTTTCGGTCAACGTGGGGCAAGGTGTCGGATATCTGTACAGACCCGGCATGATCTTCTCCCCCGACGGGCACTGCCGTGCCTTCGACGCCGAGGCCCGCGGAACCATCAGCGGTACCGGACTGGGGATTGTCGTGTTGAAGCGGTACGAAGATGCCGTCGCGGATGGAGACGCGATTCGCGCGGTCATTCGCGGCTCGTCGGTGAACAACGATGGATCGATGAAGGTGGGCTATACGGCACCAAGTGTGGAAGGGCAAGCCGGCGTGATTGCCGATGCGCTGGCAATCGCCGACGCCGATCCTTCGACGATCAGCTATATTGAGACGCACGGCACAGGTACGGAACTGGGCGACCCGATCGAAATGGAAGCCCTCGCGCAGGCATTCCGTGGCCGGGCTGGTAGCGCCGCTCGCTGTGCCATCGGGTCGGTGAAGACCAACATCGGTCACCTCGACGCGGCGGCCGGGGTCGCCGGTTTCATCAAGACGGTCCTGGCGCTCGAGCACAAGCAGCTCCCGCCGAGTCTCCATTATCGTACACCCAATCCTCGTATCGACTTCGAACACAGCCCATTCTTCGTCAATACGGAGCTTGTCGATTGGGAGAGCAACGGATCTCTCAGACGTGCCGGGATAAGTTCATTCGGTATCGGTGGTACAAACGCACATGTCGTGCTCGAAGAGGCACCGGCGCCGGAGGAATCCGGTGCGTCCAGGCACTGGCAGATATTGCCGCTTTCAGCGAAGACACCGGCCGCACTCGATGACGCGACCGAGCGGCTCGCCGATTATCTGGACAGTCGAACTGACCTGAAATTACCTGACGTTGCCTACACGCTGCAGACGGGCCGCAAGCCGTTTGCGTGTCGCCGCGCCGTGGTAGTGGAAGACCGGCAAGCGGCGATCGACGCGCTGCGCGACGCCGGCATACAAGTGAATCGTCTGCAGGAACCTGTAAAGCGGAAAGTCGCCTTCATGTTCACGGGGCAGGGCGCGCAATACCCCGGTATGGCAAGAGGACTCTACGACGAAGAACAGGCATTTCGGGTTGCCCTTGATTTATGTGCCGAGATTCTGACACCCCACCTGGGATTCGATATTTGCGAGGCGATCTACCCATCGAACGGCGACGGACAGGATGGCGGCGATCGCCTGAACCAGACCCATGTGACGCAACCGGTGTTGTTCGCCGTGGAATACGCACTGGCCCGGCTGTGGGAATCGTGGGGCATCGTTCCGGAGTCCATGATCGGTCATAGTATCGGAGAGTACGTCGCCGCCTGCCTTGCCGGCGTGTTCAGCCTGGAGGATGCGCTTGCGCTGGTCGCCTCGCGCGGACATCTCATGCAGTCGCTGCCTGCCGGATCGATGATGGCCGTGCCGGTTGGCGACAAGGACATTGACAAATACATTTCGAACGACATCAGTTTGGCTGTTGTCAACGGTCCACGTAGTTGCGTCGTCGCCGGTTCCACGCCGCACATCGACGAGTTGTCTCAACGGCTGCGAGACGACGATATCGAGGGACGCCTTCTTCGTACATCGCACGCCTTTCATTCGGCCATGATGGACCCCATCGTCGATGCCTTTGTGGAGAAGGCCCGTTCCGTGGCGATGCACGAGCCGCGGATACCCTACGTGTCGAACTTGACCGGCACGTGGATCACACCGCAGCAGGCGACGGACGCGGCGTATTACGGCCGTCATCTCCGGCAGACCGTGCGATTTTGTGACGGGCTCGGAGAACTGCTCGCCGACGAGCAGCGGGTGTTGCTGGAGATTGGACCCGGTCAAACGCTGGCCTCGTTGGCCCGCCAGATGGACGCCAATCAGGCACAACGCGTCATTCATGCCTCGGTCCGGCATCCCAGTGACCCGCAGTCCGACCAGCGGTTTATCCTGCGAACGCTGAGCCAGCTGATGCTCGCGGATGTGTTCATCGAGTGGCAAGGATTCTATGCCCACGAGCGACGAAGACGCGTGCCGCTGCCGACATACCCCTTTCAGCGAAGTCGCTTCTGGATTGACTCGCCAAAGTCGGTTGCGCCGCGGAAATCGCGCCGCCTCGATAAGCGACCGGCGATTCAGGACTGGATTTACGCGCCAGGGTGGAAATCTTCCGTCGTTTCAACCGGCCCCCCTCCTGATGCAGAAACTAAAAAGGCGGGCTCCTGCTTCCTTCTGCTCGCCGACGATCTCGGATTGAGTGACCGGCTGGCGGAACGGCTACAGGACCAGGGGCACAGCGTCGTGAGCGCCAAGGTCGGGTCCGATTTCGGCGGCGACAGGAAGAATGGGTTTCGCGTTGCGCCTGCATCCGCTGATGATCTTCGCGCCGTCTTGGAGGACCTTCGCGAGAACAACAGCTTTCCCGATACGGTGATTCACTGTTGGAGCCTCACCGCGGCAAGTAAGGGTGCCACCGATTGGGACGGTTTCAAACGTGCGCAAGGCGATGGTTTTTATAGCGTCCTTCACCTGGCGCAGGCGATTGATGCGCTGCGACCGGACGATCCGCTCAAACTGATTGTTCTCGGAGACGGCGTCTTTGAGATTACCGGTGACGAGGCCTTGTGTGCAGAGAACTCAACTCTGGTCTCCGCGGTCACTGTGATCGCGCAAGAGCATCCGGACATCGCCTGTGGCTATGTTGACATTCGATGGCCGAAAGACGAAGGTGAGGTCGGCCGAGAGCTCGTCCAGCAGTTGTGTGATGACGCTACGCAAGGTGCAAGAGAACGCGTCACGGCTTTGCGCGGTCGGCATCGATGGGTTCCCCATTACGAGAACATCACAACCACCCGAAACCATGCGGTTTTTGTGAGGACCGGTGGTGTGTACCTGATCACCGGTGGCCTCGGTCGCGTTGGATTGACACTGGCCGAATGTCTGGCGCGGCGTTGTTCCGGTGCAAGAATCGTACTCTTGGCACGTTCCGCGCTTCCGCCGGAGTCGCAGTGGCATGCGTGGGTGCAAAAGCACGGCGACAAGAATGCGACGTCGCAGAAAATCATGGGCATCGAACGGCTTCGAAACGCGGGCGCAGAAGTGCAGGTGGCGACGGCCGACGTGACGGATGAACATGCCATGCGCGAAGTGGTGGCGGACCTGGAAGACCGATGGGGCAAGCTGAACGGTGTCATTCATGCCGCCGGAAACACATCGGCCAAGACATTTTTGCCCGTTCGCCGCATGACCCAGTCCGTCTGCGAGCAACAATTCAGTCCAAAGGTGCAGGGTCTGTTTGTGCTGGAACGGGTCCTTGACGGTCGTGATCTTGATTTTTGCCTGCTGACGTCATCTTTGTCGGTCGTTCTAGGCGGCATGGGTTATGTGGCGTACGCTGCTGCAAACCAGTTTATGGACACCTTTGTGTGCTCGCACAATCGCCGCAGTGACCAAAAGTGGCTCTGCGTGGACTGGGATGCCTGGCGATTTGTTGAAGAGGATGTGCCGCAAACCGAGGTGGCCCGTTTGGCCATGACTCCGGAAGAGAGCATCGAAGCCTTCGAGCGTGCTCTCTCCTCAAATCAGGAGCGATTGATCGTATCCACGGCGGATTTGCAGGCGCGGCTTGACCAGTGGATAAGAGTGGATCCCGTCAAGGCTTCGGCTGACCAGGCACGCGCACCGCGTTACGCTCGCCCGGAGCTTCACAGTTCGTACGCGGCGCCGGCTAACGAAACCGAGCAGAAGCTGGCGGAAATATGGCAGGACATGCTCGGCATTGAAAAGGTCGGCGTCCAGGACAATTTCTTTGAACTTGGTGGCCACTCCTTGCTGGGTGTCCAACTGATGAATCGAATCAGGGCCGAGTTCGATGCCGACGTTGATGTGGCCTCTCTGTTCGAAGGGGCAACGGTTCGCGCGCTGGCGAAGTTGATCATGCCACGTGGGCAAGACGAAGTCGCGGAACTAGAACATAGCAACGAGCGAGGGAAACGACGCGCGGAAAGCCGGCACCAGATGCGGCGCCGGCGCGGGCAGCGAGGTGGCACTTGAGCGATCATGCTGCCGGCCAAGGTGGAACAAGTATGAGCAGTCAGGACTATTCTAATGATATCGCCATCGTGGGGATGGCGGGTCGATTCCCAGGCGCCAATAACGTAAAAGCGTTTTGGGACAATCTGCGTGCCGGCGTGGAATCCTTCTCGCCGATCTCCCTCACGGATTGGGCGAAGTCGGTAGGGACGGAGCCGGATTTCCTAGATGACCCGTCCTATGTCGCCATCCGCCCGAAAGTCGATGATATCGACATGTTCGACGCGTCGTTTTTCGGCTATACGCCGCGGGAAGCGGCCATCATGGATCCTCAGCAAAGGCTGTTTCTGGAATGTGCCTGGGAAGCCATGGAAAACGCCGGGTATGACAGCCTTCGCTTTGACGGTCTGATCGGTGTGTGCGCGGGCATCAATCTCAGCAGCTACTACACGAACATTCTGATGTTCAGTGCGGAAACGATGGCGACCTTCGGCACGTTCACCGTCGGTCTGGCGAACCTGCACGACTCTCTGGCCACGCGTGTGGCTTACAAGCTTGACCTTCGGGGCGCCTCGTACGCGGTGCAGTCGTTCTGCTCCACATCACTTGTGGCCGTTCACGTCGCCTCCCAGAGCCTATTGAATCACGAATGTGACATGATGCTGGCCGGCGGCGTCAGTATTGTGGTGCCGCAGGAAACCGGATATCGCTATCAGGACGGCGGTATTCTGTCGCCCGATGGACATACCCGCACCTTCGATGCCAAGAGCCAGGGCACCGTGTTCGGTAGCGGATTGGGAGTCGTGGTGCTGAAGAGAATGACCGAAGCGCTTGAGGATGGCGATCATATCTACGCCGGCATTAAGGGCTCGGCGCTCAACAATGACGGTTCGCTCAAGGTCAGTTACACGGCGCCAAGCGTCAATGGACAGGCGGAAGTCGTCGTCGAGGCGTTGGCGGCCGCGGGTGTAAGTGCGGAGGACATCTCCTATGTCGAAACGCACGGCACGGCCACGAGTCTCGGTGATCCCGCCGAGGTGGCGGCACTGACGAAAGCCTTCAGATCGACTACGGACAGAAAGGGCTTCTGTGCGTTAGGGGCGGTGAAATCGAACGTCGGGCATTTGGATATGGCCGCAGGCGTGACGGGTCTCATTAAGACGGCCATGATGCTTGATCACAAGGAGCTCGTGCCGAGCATCAACTTCGAAACGCCCAACCCGACCATAGACTTTGCGAACAGTCCGTTCTTCGTGAACGACCGGCTCAGGGTCTGGGAGAGTAACGGAAAGCCGCGCCGCGCCGGTGTCAGTGCGTTCGGCATCGGCGGCACAAACTCGCACGTCATCCTGGAGGAGGCGCCTCCGCAAGAGGCATCCGCGAGTGCCGGGTCTCATCAAGTGCTGTTGCTGTCCGCCAAGACGGAACCCGCGCTCGATGAGATGACCGGACGTCTGGCGCAACACTTGAAGAAACACGATGATCTGAACATCGCCGATGTGGCCCACACGATACAAGTCGGGCGCCGCAATTTTAATTATCGAAGAGCCGTGGTGTGCCGCGACGTGCCGGATGCGATTCGAAAGCTCGCGGCGCCGGCCGACCTCGAAACCGTATGCCAGGATCGTAAGGATGTACCCGTCGCCTTCATGTTTACCGGACAGGGTGCGCAGTACGTAGGCATGGGGCGAGGCCTGTACGACGGACACCCGGTATATCGCGATGCCGTGGACCGGTGCTGTGAGCAGCTTCAGCCTTTGCTGGACCTGGACTTGCGAAAAACCTTGTATGCCGAACGTGAACAGATCGAGTCGGCGGAACACGAACTCAAACAGACTTGGATCACGCAGCCTGCGCTCTTCGTGACGGAGTATGCACTGGCGTGCCTGTGGAAATCGTGGGGCGTCTCGCCGTGCAGCATGATCGGCCACAGCATCGGTGAATACGTGGCCGCGCACCTTGCCGGCGTGTTCTCCCTGGAGGATGTGCTGCCGCTTGTGGCGGCGCGCGGACGGCTCATGTACGACATGCCGGCCGGTGCGATGTTGGCGGTATCTTTGTCCGAAAGTGAATTGGGCGGCATGATCGAAGGAGCGTCCGTGTCACTGGCCACCATGAATGCGCCGCAGGCGTGTGTCGTATCCGGCCCGTCTGACGCCGTAGACGAGTTTGAATCCCGCCTGACCGAACGCGGTGTGTCGTGCAGCCGGTTGCACACGTCTCACGCCTTTCACTCCGCGATGATGGACCCGATCATTCAACCATTCACGGATCGGGTCGGGCAGGCGACAAGACATGCACCGCAAATACCTTTCGTGTCGAATGTGACCGGTACCTGGATCACCGAAGCGCAGGCCACCGACCCGGCTTATTGGGCGCAACACATGCGCCAAGCGGTGAGATTCTCCGACGGCATTCGCACTTTGATGTCGGACTACCAGGCCGCGCTTCTCGAGATCGGACCGGGTCACACACTCGTCAGGCTTGCCAAACAACACGGAGAGGACGCCGCTGAACGGGCAATCCTGCCGTGCGTTCGCCATCCCAAGAGCGCTGTGGACGACGACGCCTTCGCCTCGGAAACGTTGGGGCGCCTGTGGATGGCCGGCGTCGAACTCGACTGGAAAGCCATACATGCCGGCGGGTGTCGCCGACGATTGCCTCTACCCACTTACCCCTTTCAAAGACAGCGATACTGGACCGATCCTGATGCCGCATGGGGTGAGATCATGGCGCAGGCGCGAGGGATCGTCCGTAAGAGGCAGCCGCTAGACCGATGGTTTTACGAACCGTCGTGGAAGCGCTCCACGCCTTCCGATCTCCTGCGTGGACTTGATCTGCTGAAGGGGCCGGAGTGCTGGCTCCTATTCGTGGACGAATGCGGTTTCGGCGAGAAGTTGGCGCAGAGGCTGGTCGAGAAAGATCAGCACGCGATCACCGTGCGGATGGGGACGACGTTCGGCGGCAGCCCGGAAGAAGGATTCGTACTCGATCCGCGATGTTCCGGGCACTACGATCAGCTTATCGCCACGCTGGTGACCCATGATCAAACGCCTTCGCACATCCTGCATTTGTGGTCCGTGACCCCGGCCGATGACCAGAGATCCATGTTGGATCGCCTGGACGAATCACAGGATCATGGCTTCTTCAGTATGGTGTTCCTCGCACAGGCGTTGGCACGAAAGAGCATTGCGCACCCGATCCATGTGGCGGCCGTCACGAACAATGCGCAAGACGTGAGTGGGGGCGATCTGACGCGCTCCGACAAAACGACTGTGGTAGGCCCCTGCAAGGTGATTCCACAGGAATTCCCGAACATGGATAGCCGGTGCATCGACATTCTCCTGCCGCCTTCCGGCTCGGAGGAGGAGTCGCGCCTGGTCGGGCTGATCCTGGCGGAAATGGCTACGGGCGCGCGAGAGTCCGTCGTGGCGTATCGTGGCGGACACCGTTGGGTCCAATGGCTGGAGCCCATGCCGTTGGATGAGACCGTAGGGGCCCGCGCGCCGCTCCGAGAGCGCGGCGTCTATGTCATTACCGGCGGCCTGGGCGGAATCGGCCTTACGCTGGCCCGTCACCTGGCGTCGACCAAAAATGCAAGATTGGTGCTCGTCAGTCGGAGCGGTTTGCCGGCACGCGACAAGTGGTCGGAGTGGTTGTCGTCTCACGGCGAGGAAGATGCCGTCAGCCGCAAGATCCGCAACGTTCAGGCGATCGAAGAGGCGGGAGGCGAGGTGCTGGTGGTTGCGGGCGACGTGGCCGATCCGGGGCATATGGAATCGGTCGTCGCACACGCCACGCAGCATTTTGGATCGATACATGGTGTGATCCATGCGGCCGGTATACCGGGTGGCGGTCTCATTCAGTTGAAGGAACGGGATGTGGCCGAGCAAGTGCTGTCGCCGAAGGTGCGCGGCACACTGGTATTGGCTACCGCGTTCGAGGATGTACCGCTCGACTTCATGGTGCTGTGCTCCTCCACGGCTGCGCTGCTGGGAGGTTTCGGACAGGTCGATTATTGCGGCGCCAATGCGTTCATGGATGCCTTCGCGCAGCAGCGTCGAGGCATCGGCCCCTTCCCGATCATCTCCATTAACTGGGACGCATGGAAGGAAGTTGGAATGGCGGTGAACACGACGGTATCGGAGCCCATGCGCGCGGCACGGCGCCGCAGCCTGATGCTCGGTATCGCACCGGATGAGGGTGCCGAAGTGTTCAGTCGAATCGTCGCCGCCGGCATGACCCAAACGGTGGTCTTCACCATCGATGTCATGTCGATGCTGCTTAGGGAGAGAGAGCGGAAAAATAAGAGACCGAAAGCCGAACAAGAAGAGACGGACAAAACTCCGGAAGGAATCGAACCCTCCGACAGCGCGGGCGAGGATGTGCCGCAAGGCGTGGAGGGTGTCATCTGCCAGGTCTGGAGAAAGGTATTGGGTGTCGCTAGCGTGGGCATCAACGACAACTTCTTTGAGTTGGGCGGTGATTCCCTGCTGGCGATCCAGGTCATCGCGCAACTGAAGAACCACTTCCGCGTGGACATTCCGATCGTGCTTTTTTACGAGTCGCCGACCGTCACATCGTTGGCAACTTCCATTGAAGCTCTCAAGGGTGACGTGAAGGATTCGGGGCTGGAGGAAATTGATCGTGCGGCAAGCCGGCGATTGGAGATGACACAGCAGCGGGATCGCGGTGAAGCGAGGCTTGCGGTGGAAGACAACCAGGGTGAGGGCAAATGAGTACCGATCGGCATCATAAATCCCCGAGTGGCGTCGCCATCATCGGGATGGAAGCGCGCCTGCCCGGTGCCCGCAATCTGGATGCATTCTGGCGCAACCTGCGAGACGGCGTCGAATCGATCACGTTCTTTTCGGACAAGGCGCCGGTGATCCGCAACGGGCTAGGGCGGGTAAGGGCGGCACCGTTGATGGATGATGTCGAGCTGTTCGACGCCGCCTTCTTCGGATTCAGTCCGCGCGAGGCGGAAACCATGGACCCACAGGTGCGGGTCTTCTTGGAGGGTTCCTGGGCGGCACTGGAATCTGCAGGCTATGACGCCCAACAGTACGACGGGCGGATCGGCGTATTCGCGGGCTGCGCACCGAGCAGTTACCTGATGATCAACCTGCTATCCAACCCGGACGTCATGCGCGCGTCCGGTGGCGGATTCTCCTCGCTCGGGCAATTCAACGATCGTGACTCGCTCGCGACGATCGTATCGTACAAGTTCGACCTTGGTGGACCGAGTATCACGGTTCAGACGTTCTGTTCAACTTCGTTGGTGGCCGTGCATCTGGCGTGTCAGAGTCTGCTGAACGCCGAATCGGATGTGGCGTTGGCTGGCGGAGTTTCGATTAACGTCGCCAGTCATTACGGCTACGTGTTCCAGGAAGGCGGGATCATGTCACCCGACGGGCACTGTCGGACGTTTGATGCCAAGGCCCGGGGGACCGTGTTCGGCAACGGAATGGGAATCGTTGTGTTGAAGCGTCTTGCCGATGCGTTGGCGGACGGTGATACGATCCACGCGGTGATCAAATCGTCGGCGATCAACAACGACGGCTCGCGCAAGGCCGGCTATACGGCGCCGTCCGTCGGCGGGCAGGCCAAGGTGATCGCCGAGGCCATCGCGCTCGCGCGCATCAGCCCGGATACGATCAGCTATGTCGAGGCGCACGGCACCGGAACCGAAATGGGTGACCCTATCGAGATCGAAGCGCTGACGCGCGCATTTCGCCTGGGAACGGAAAAGAAGTGCTTCTGTAGAATCGGCTCCGTCAAGACCAACATGGGACATTTGGATCGCGCCGCGGGGATGGCCGGTTTGCTCAAAACGGTGCTTGCGCTCGAGCACCGACAGATTCCCCCGAGCCTCCACTTCGAATCGCCCAATCCCAAGATCGACTTTGAGAACAGCCCGTTCGTCGTGAATGCGAAGCTGACCGATTGGGATGTCGGCGCCGCGCCGCGGCGCGCAGGCGTCAGCGCCTTGGGCGTGGGCGGGACCAATGCCCACCTGATTCTCGAGGAAGCGCCCGCCCCCGACCGACCCCAAGATCGTGATACGTCTCCACAATTGATCGTGCTTTCGGCCAAGACAGAGGATGCGCTCAACCAGTGTACCGGCAACTTGGTCGAATACTTGAAAGCCAACCCTGACGAGAATTTTGCGGATGTTGCCTACACCCTGCAGAAAGGGCGAAGACGCTTTGAACATCGACGCGCCGTGGCATGTCGCGACGCCCAGGAGGCTGTCGAGATTATCCAGGCGCTACCACAGAAGCGCGTCGTAACCCAGCGCCAGCAGGCATCGGACAGACCCATCGTGTTCATGTTCCCCGGTCAGGGGGCGCAGTACGTGGGCATGACGCAGGGGCTCTATCGATCCCAACCCGTTTACAAGGAATGGCTGGACCGCTGCTGTGAGGCGACGATCGGTCCTCTGGGTTTTGACTTGCGAGAGGTGCTGTTCGCCGAGCAAGGGGCAAGGGAATCAGCGACGGAACGCCTGACGCAAACGGCTGTCACGCAACCGGCGTTGTTTGCCGTGGAATATGCGTTGGTGAAACTGCTCGAGCAGTGGGGTGTGAAACCGGAGGCGATGATCGGACACAGCATCGGCGAGTATGTGGCCGCCACACTGGCCGGCGTCTTTACGCTCGAAGACGCGCTGGCCCTGGTGGCCAAACGCGCACAGCTCATGCAGGCACAACCGGCGGGGCGGATGCTGGCGGTTTTTCTTCCGGCGGATCAGATCGAGCCGTTTGTAGGCGGGCAGGTGTCATTGGCGGCGATCAATGCACCCTCGCTATCGGTGCTTTCCGGACCTGGCGATGCCATCGGCGCTATCGAGGAACGACTTGGCGCCGAGGGTCTTCCGTGTCGTGCCTTGCACACGTCACACGCATTTCATTCCCCGGCGATGGATCCGATTCTCGAGGAATTCACCGCGTGTGTCGATGCGGTACATCGCAAGGAGCCCGGAATCCCTTACGTTTCCAATCTTTCCGGCACGTGGATTGAGAAGGGTGAGGCGACGGACCCTACCTACTGGGCGAAACACATGAGGTACGCGGTGCGTTTCTCGGCAGGGATCCAGGCGCTCTGGGCGGAGCCGAAACGCGTGCTTCTTGAAGTGGGACCGGGAAACACCTTGAGCGCGCTGGCCAGGCAGCACGTGGACCGTACGTCAGACCATGTCGCCCTGCCGACCATACGTCATCCGGACGATTCGACCGGCGATCCGGAGTTTCTGCTGGGGGCCGTGGGACACATGTGGGCGGCGGGCGTGACGATGGACTGGTCGGCGATTCACGACGGTCATCCGCGACGTCGCAAACCGCTTCCCACCTACCCCTTTGACCGCAAAAAGTACTGGATCGAAGCGCGACCCGTGGCGGACACACAATCCAAGGCTTCCGTCGCGTCGCGTAGGCAATCGCTGAAAGACTGGTTTTACGTGCCGACGTGGAAGTCGGCGTTGCCGCCACAGGTGAAAGACCGATCCGACGCGGGTGCGGGCGAAGTGTGGGTAATTTTCGCCGACAACTATGGCTTCGGGAAGCGATTGGCCAAACACCTGACCGCGCGCGGTCACGACGTGCTTACCGTGGAAGCGGGGGCCGAATACGGAGGCGGTCTCAAAGATGGTTTTACCGTTTGCCCGGACGAGGCGGCGGATTATCACCGGTTGGTCGCAGACCTGGGTGGACAGAATAAGACGATCAACCGGGTCATTCATGCATGGGCTGTATCGGAGGACGAAGGGGGCCCGTTAACACCGCAGTCATTTGAGGCGTATCAACGACATACTTTCTTCAGCCTCATGTACCTTGCACGCGCACTCGGAACGCTGAAACGACGCGAACCGTTACCCATCAAGGTGCTTTCGACTCAGATGCACGAAGTGCTACACGGAGACGCCGTCGACCCCAGAAAGGCGCCTGTGCTGGCCCTGTGCAAAGTGATTCCTCAGGAATTCGACAGCCTGACTTGTTCGAGCATAGACCTCGGTGCGCCCGGCACGGCAATCGAGGACGGTGACGGCCTGTGGGGGCTTCTGGAGGAGGAGCTACTGGCACGGATACCCGGCGCAGTTGTGGCCTATCGTAGGGGTCAACGCTGGCTTCAGGCGTTTGATTCCATCCGACTAAGCGAGGGTACCTCCAGCTCCGGCGATGGATTGTCGCTTCGTGAGCGAGGTGTCTATCTCATCTCCGGCGGTCTCGGCGGCATGGGATTCGTGTTGGCCGCATGTCTCACAAAAAAGGTTAAGGCCCGACTTGTCTTGACGGGAAGATCAGAACTGCCTCCCGAATCGCAGTGGGGGGCATGGATCGAGGCACACGGCCAGGCGGATCCAACGAGCCTCAAGATTCGCAGAATCCAGGCGTTACGAGAAGAGGGCGCCGAAGTTCTTTACGTCAGCGCGGATGCGGCCCGCTTGGAGGACATGGCAGGCACCATGGCACAAGCCGAAAAGCAGTTCGGGCAGATTCACGGCGTTGTCCACGGTGCGGGTATCGTCAGCGGCCGGACGTTTCGTTCGTTGGACGAACTCGAGCCAAGCGATTGCGATACGCAGTTTCAACCAAAAGTACAAGGTTTGCTCGTGCTAGAGCAGGTGTTGGCGGACAGGCCGCTCGATTTCTGCCTCCTCAGTTCGTCGCTTTCGAGTGTGCTGGGCGGGCTGTCTTACGGTGCGTATGCCGCCGCCAATGTGTTCATGGACGCCTTTGCCCAGGCGCACAATCAACGAAGCCAGGTCAAGTGGTTGAGCGTCAATTGGGATGAATGGCGTTTTGTCGCGTCTGTCGACGTGGACAGTGGCCGCGCCGGAATGGCCAAGTTCGCCATCACGCCGTCTGAAGGTGCCGCGGCATTCGCACGAATTCTGAATCTACGCGGGGCGACGCAAGTGGTGGTCTCCACGCGCGACTTGCAGGCGCGTTTGGACGAGTGGATCAGTCTGCGCGTGCTTCGAAAGGAGACGGAGGAAAAGGCGAAGGAGTCAGCGCCGCGCCATGCCAGGCCGGATCTCCAGAATGCGTATGTCGCGCCGACGAGCCCGGCCGAACAGAAAATCACGCAGATTTGGCAGGACATGCTGGGAATTGAAAAAGTCGGCATTCATGACAACTTTTTCGACCTGGGCGGGCACTCACTCATGGGCATACAATTGATTTCCCGGCTCAAAACGGAATTCGACAAACCGATATCGGTGGCCACGCTCTTCGAGGGGCCGACTGTTCATTCGTTGTGTAAGCTGCTGGAGCCCGATGAAGAGGGAAAACCGGCGTCGCTCGACACGAGTCGTGATCGCGGACTGCTGCGAAAGGAAAAACGCCAGCAAAGAGGCACTCGGCGGAAAGGGCGTACCAGTCGATGAGTTCTTCAAGTCGCCCCGATCATGACGGATCCGAGATTGCGGTCGTCGGTATGGCCGGTCGATTTCCCGGTGCGCCCGACGTGCATACATTTTGGCGAAATATTTGTGACAGCGTCGAGTCCATCGCCACGTTCACGGACGAGGAACTGCTTGCGTCGGGAGAACCGTCGCAGCTGATCGCCAGTGAAAGTTACGTGAGAGCGCGGGGTATCTTGGAGAATGTCGACCTCTTCGATGCGAGTTTCTTTGGCTTCAGTCCCCGCGAAGCGGAGATCCTCGATCCGCAACAACGCCTGTTTCTCGAATGTGCATGGGAGGCATTGGAGCACGCCGGATACGATCCGGACCGTTTTGAGGCACCCATCAGCCTCTGTGCGGGCGCCGGCTTCAGCCATTACCTTGTACATAACCTGTATGAGAACCCGCCGGTTCGCCTGGCCTTCGGAGAATTCGAGTCCGCCGTTTGCAACATGCAGGACTCGCTCGCCACGCGTGTCGCGTACAAGCTGAATCTCAAGGGTCCCTGCTTTACCGTGCAGACGTTCTGCTCCACGTCGCTCTTGGCGATTCATCTGGCCTGTCAGAATCTGCTCAACTTCGAAAGCGACATGGCGCTGGCAGGTGGCGTGACCGTCTATGTGCCGCAGCGCAGCGGCTACCTCTATCAACCGGGTAGTATCCTGTCACCCGACGGGCGCTGCCGACCGTTTGACGCCGGCGCGCAGGGCACGGTCTTTGGGAACGGGGTCGGCGTGGTCGTGATGCGCCGGCTCGAGGATGCACTGAAGGATCACGATACGATCCACGCCGTCGTTCGTGGGTCGGCCGTCAACAACGACGGCTCGCTCAAGGTCAGTTATGCGGCCCCCGGGGTGGTGGGGCAGGCCGCCGTCATGACCGAGGCCATCGCCGCCGCCGGTATTCCACCAAGAAGCATCGGGTACGTGGAGACGCACGGCACGGGTACGGTACTCGGAGATCCGGCCGAAATCGCCGCCATGACCAAAGCGATCGGTGCCGACACCGAAGACAAGGGGTTCTGCGCGATCGGCTCGGTCAAGGGCAATGTGGGACACCTGGATGCTGCGGCAGGGGTCACAGGTTTCATAAAAACGGTGATGGCGGTAGAGCACAGGAAGATCCCGCCAAGCGTCAACTTCGAATTGCCCAATCCCGAAATCGACTTTGAAAACAGCCCGTTTTACGTCAACCGCCAACTGGCTGACTGGCAGTCCGGAAATGAACCATGCCGCGCAGGTGTCAGCTCCTTTGGAATTGGGGGTACGAATGCCCACGTAATTCTAGAGGAGCCGCCGGAACGTGTCGCCCCGCCGGTACAGGAGAAGCCACAACTTCTCCTACTGTCCGCGAGAACGCCGTCAGCCCTGGATCGACAGGCGGAGAACCTGGCCGATTACCTCGACAAACATCCTGGGATCAATCTTGCAGACGTGGCCCATACGCTGCAGGTGGGGCGTAAGGCGCACAATCATAGACGCATCGTGGTCGGCACAAACGCCGCCGATGCTGTGGCGAATCTACGCGGTGGTGATGGCCGCCCGGCATTCGCCCAATGCCAGGAAAAACGTAACCGGGATGTCGTGCTGGTGCTTCCCGAAGACACATCGGTGCAGGGCGACGCCATCAGCGAAATGCGTGAGAGGGTACCGGCGTTCGGAGAGCGACTTGATGCCTGCTGCGACCACCTGATGTCGAAACACGGGCTCGACCTGCGATCGAAACTGGCATCACAGGACTCGTCAACTGAACGGCACCCGACTGAGACGTTCGCGGTACAATACGCCCTGGCGGAAGTGTGGTTGGCGTGGGGCATTCAGCCGGCTCTCACGATCGGCGCGGAGTTGGTATGTGCATGTCAATACGGCGTGCTGGCACTGGAGCAGGCCTTGGACCTCTTGATGGCCGGGTCCGGGGAACAGGCACGCAGCGACGTCGCGAACCGGATCGAGCTGCGGGCACCTGCCGCTCCCTTCATTTCCGGTGCCACCGGAAAGTCGATTACCGACGAGCAGGCGACCGATCCGTCATATTGGGTGGAGTCCTTTCGGCAAGACGTCGCCCTCGATGCCGTGCTGCGAACACTTGGTGAAGATGACAACTATGTCTTCCTGCAATGCGGGTTTGAGAAGCGCACTGCGGAGAAGATGGAGAGCGTGATAGGCGACGGCAGTCGAATCATTCCCACCGCGTCATGGTGCGAAACGAAGGGGCACGTATATGCGAAATTGCTCCGGAGTTTCGGTGCCCTTTGGTTGGCGGGCGTCGATATTGATTGGTCGACGTATTGGGGAAACGATAAGCCGTACCGTATTCCGCTACCTACGTATCCGTTCGAGCGGCAACGATATTGGGTCAATCCGCTTCGGCAAGCCGACGTACAGATGGCCAAGCGCAAGGACGTGAATGAGTGGTTGTACACGCCCGTCTGGAAATCTTCGGTCCGTGGCGTGTCGAGTCAAACGGACCGGGACACATCGGGAGCGGAGTGCTGGCTAATCTTTGAGGACGAGCGTGGATTGGGGGCCCAGTGTGTTGAGTTTCTTCAGGACCGGGGTCATACCGTCATTCGCGTCAAAGCCGGTGACCGGTTCACCTCCTACGGCGGTGACCGCTATGCCCTCAATCCTCAAGCGAAGGATGATTATGATGCGTTGATGGCGGCGATTACTGAATCGAGACATCAACCTCGACGGGTGGTTCATATGTGGTCCGTGGAGACACGCGGCGAAGTAGACGAGCGCCCGATACGTGAACGCGACGGTAATGTTGATTTCTTTAGTTTGCTGCATGTGGCGCAAGCCTTGGGGCGCCGTGAATCCACTGACACCATGGAACTGACCGTCGTGTCGGCCGGCGCGCAGGATGTGAGCGGCGACGAATCTCTCGATCCGCACAGAGCCACATTACTGGCCTTGTGCAATGTCATTCCCCAGGAGAATGCGCACATCAAATGCCGTCATATCGACACGGACCACGAGGATGCCAGTGCCGGGAGACTATCGCTCGAACTTCTGGGATCCGCTCGAGACCTGAATGTGGCGATCCGCAGGGGACGCCGTTGGGTTCGATCGTTTGAACGGATCCGGTTAGAGGATGGAGGGACCCACACACGTATTCGGGACGGCGGTACCTATCTGATTACCGGTGGATTGGGCGGCTTGGGTTACGTTCTCGCGCATCATCTTGCCAAAGTACCCGGCATCAAACTGGTCTTGGCAGGGCGGACACCGCTTCCGGATCCTGCGCAGTGGGACGCGTGGGTGAGGGAGAAGGGCGCGACGGATGGCATCAGTCAACGCATCGCCAAGATCCGCAGCCTGGAGGCACTTGGGGCCGAGGTGATGGCGGATCACGCCGATGTAACCAAGCCCGAAGAGATGAGGCGTCTTCTAAATGAGGTCGATAGCCGCTTTGGTTCCATTCGAGGGGTCATCCATGCGGCCGGCATCCTTGATGCAGACACGTTCAAGCCCGTGCAAGAGCTGGATGTCGCCACCTGTGAGCGCCAGTTTGGTCCAAAAATAGACGGCCTGTGCGTACTGGAAAGGGAATTGAGAGGACAGCCCCTCGATTTCTGGATGCTGACGTCGTCGCTATCGACCGTGCTCGGTGGCCTGGGATACGGGGCTTATGCCGCGGCCAACACGTTCCTGGATGCCTTCGCTGCGGCGCAGAATAGACGCGGTAGCGTGCCGTGGATGACCATCAACTGGGATCAATGGCAGTTCGAGGAGGGAGGCGAGGGTGCTTCCAACAAGTCGGACCTTGCCAAGTTGGCCATCAAACCTCGCGAGGGTGTCGCCGTTTTTGAACGACTCATGCGGCTGGACGAACCGAGACGCATCATCGTGTCGACGGCGCCGCTAACGACCCGCCTGGCCCGTTACATCGCGCCCGCACAGCAACGGGATGCCCAGTCCGCGGGGGCGCCGGTCGTGCATCATCAGCGTCCGGCCGACTTGGAAGCAACTTATAAGCCGCCTCAGACCGAGGCGGAGTGTGCGCTGGCTGAGATCTGGCAAGACGCGTTGGGTGTCGATCGTGTCGGCGCGGCGGACAACTTCTTCGACTTGGGCGGGCATTCCATGCTCACCGTGCAGGTCATCGGCGTGATCGAAAAGAAGATGGGCGTACGCGTGAAGGTGGAGGAGTTCATATTTCAGACGTTGGGGCAGATGGCGGCGACGTGTGAAAAGCGGAGACAAGACGAGCAGGCCCTCAAACAGAATGACAAGAAAGGGCGATGACTATCGTCGCCTGATCCGGCTTGGACCGATCATGCAAGCAGACGCGCACACACAAGGTATCTCACCTGTATACTTCGGGGACCAGTCCCGGCCACTGTTCGGGTGCTATCAGGCACCGCAAGGTCCGGTGAAGCGCCGAACGGGCGTCTTGATGTGCTATCCCGTCGGTCCTGAGTACATTCGTAGCCATAGGGCATTCAGGCAGCTTGCCGTGCGTTTGAACCGGGCGGGCTTCGGCGTCATGCGATACGATCACTATGGCTGCGGCGACTCCGCCGGACGGTTCGAGGAATGCAGACTCGCCGATTGGTTGGATGCCATTCCCTTGGCAATCCAGGAGATGAGGACCAAGCGGGGGCACACCGATGTTTGCGTGTTGGGTTTGACGTTGGGCGCCACGCTGTCGCTGATTTCGACCGCAAAGGTCGACAGGGTCGCCGGCCTGATTCTCTGGGATCCCATGATCGACGGTGTCGCCTACGTGCAGAGTCTGAAGGACTGGCAGGCCGGTACAATCGCCAGCGGCGCCATACCGGAGCGTCCTGCTCATCAGTTGGACGACACGCATACGGAGGTGCTTGGCTATGCGTTCTCCGCTGAACTGCTTGATGAAATCAGCCGTATCGATCCGCTGGCCATCGAGCGTGCGCCGGCCGACCGAATTCTCGTCCTGGAAACAGGCGGAGAATCGCGCACCGCCTCGCTGCGGGAACATCTGCAACATCTCGGAGCTTCGGTAGATTCTCAGACCGGCCACGCGCCCCAAACGTGGCGCCAGGAGCCCTATCAGGCTGTGATCCCGCATGCAGTGTTGACGAGAATTGTGGATTGGATCGCAGAGGTGTTCGAGTGAAAGAGAAGGCTCTACTGCTTGGGCAGCAACGCTCACTCGTGGGCGTCCTGACCGAACCGTCCACGCCGGACCGGAACGCGCCGGGCATCCTGCTGCTCAACTCCGGCATCGTCCATCGCGTCGGCCCCGCCCGACTATACGTCAAAATGGCCCGCGCGTTCGCCGGAAAGGGCCACTATGTGGTGCGATTCGACGGATCGAGCATCGGTGACAGTCCGGCGGCGGGGGGTACGCAGTCACACGAACAGCGATTCGTGCAAGAGACCATCGAGGTCATGAATGACCTGGAGTACGAGCGGCGCGTCAAGCGCTTTGTGCTGATGGGGATATGCAGCGGCGCGGTAACGTCCTTTAAGGCCGCCGTGGTTGATCCGCGTGTCATCGGGGCCGTGCTGATGAACCCGCAGGGCTTTGACGCCAGCTTGGCCTGGAACACGCACATCAAGAGCCGCAAGTGGATGCGCGAGTACTTGAAGAAGATCTTCAGTCTCAAGGCCTGGGGAAGGGCACTGAGCGGCAAATCTCGATACGGTAGATTCTTC
>Ga0055452_10000006_pt1 | contig 40977 bp, 31 predicted proteins | sample China_Galinas_PW_6_FD_57735 | JGI IMG/M metagenome (GOLD analysis project Ga0055452, IMG submission 57735) | Wetland microbial communities from San Francisco Bay, California, USA, that impact long-term carbon sequestration - China_Galinas_PWC_D2 | ecosystem: Environmental > Aquatic > Marine >... | reverse complement strand
GTCTTTTTCTACCATGATACGGGCGTTGCCGACTTTCGGTGCCTTCTGAGGCGGGACGTCAAGTGCAGGCAGGGATGCCTGCGGTACGATGGAGGGCAGGCCGCTACTCTCGTGACTGTTTTGGTCGGGAACTTTCGCCGGAGTGATTCCGGTTATGTCAGAATCGCACTCACATCTGAAAAAGACTCGCGGGCTTCTAGGGGTAGTGCTCTGGGCCGTCGGATTATCAGCCGTCGTATACCTGGGATGGCGACTACGCGACAGCACGGTCAACGTCGTCAACTACGACGTCGTGGACGTCGCAGCGCCGGCGCTGGCGCTGACCGCCGTGGTTCCTTTGGTGGTGCTGTTGTGTCTGATTACCATCGCCCTAGCGCGAAGGCCTGCCTCCGGGCGAACCGGTGATTTGAACGTCGACGACGTAGGATCAGGACGAAAACCCGCGTCGTCCGGACTGCCGCTTGTTCTGGCCGTGGCGGTGGCAGCATGGTGGTTGGGTGGATTGGAGCCGGGCTTCGTGACGCTCTCGGTTGCCGTCGTGGGGCTTGCCTGGGCCATCGATCGCGCCGGGCGCGGGGTGTCATTGTGGGTCCCGACCGCGAAGCTGGACATGCTGGCGCCGGTGCTGCTCGCAGGCGCGATCCTGGTGAGCACGATCTGGCACACCATCGGCCAGATCGATTTCTGGCAGCATTTCCTGCTCGGCTATGCGGATTTCGGCTTCTTTACGACGGAGTTGGAGCACTGCCTGCCGTGGAAGGATGTCGGAGACGTGCGGTTTTCCGACACGCGTATGGGCTATCACTGCGTGCCCATGTTCTATCTGCTGGTGCCGCTCTATGCCGTCTTTCGGTCACCGGTGTTTCTCATGGTGGTGGGTCCGCTGGTGCTCAATCTCGCGGCGATACCGTTCTACCAGCTGGCGAAACAGAGAAGCGGCTCGGTGATTGTGGCGCTGGTCGCAGGGCTTGCGTGGCTGGCACTGCCTTCGATTTCACGCTTGCCCTACACGAACACCTACAGCTTTCAGTCGATCTTTCTCGCGGTGCCTTTTTTGGCATGGACATTCTGCCTGGGCGTGCAGGGTCGATGGCGCGCGTCGCACGTGTGCCTGGCGCTCGCCCTGCTCTGCGAGGAGACGGTCTGCGGCGTGGCACTGGGGTGGGGCGTCTATCTGTTCCTGTGGGGCGGGCGGCGTCGCGATGGCGTGTGGATTGCCGTGATCTCGGTGGCGTATCTTTTCCTCTGTACAGGCGTGATCATTCCGTTCTTCCAGGGCGCAGGCGAATACACGCGCCTCATGCTGTTCGGCGATCTGACGCCCAGCGCGATCATCGAACGCTTTACCCGTCCGCGCGCGCTCTTCTATCTAATCGCCCTGGCGGCGCCGCTACTGATCGGGCTATTGCGATCATGGCGACTTCTTGTCGTGTTGCTACCGACGCTGGTGCTTGTGATGTTGATGCATCAGACCGACTACCTCAACATCAAGTACTGGCACCAGACATCCATGCTGCCCGTGTTGTTCGTGGCGGCCGTTGTCGGTGTGACCGGCGAATCCCCCTGGAAGAAAAGGGCCGAGCCCACGGCGCGCGGCGCGTCGGTGGGCGCGCCGCTGGGGCTGCTGGTCGGCGTGCTGGTGTTTCATTTCTTTATGGGCAGTTCGCCGCTGGCCCAGTCGCAGCGCGTCTACGCGGCGAATGAAATGCTACGAAAGCCCGATCCTCGGCTGCCGGTGCTCGCATGGGCGCGCCAGCACTTTTCGCCGGCAAAGACGACGATCGTCGCCACGGAGCGGATGGCCGCTCATTTCACGGATTATCGTATGGTCCACCCCGCCCCGCGCGCCCGTCTGGGGGAGATGACCCGCACGCCTTGCGTGCTCATTATCGATCGCAGCGACGGCTGGGATAACATCGTGATGGAGCACAAAATTGACCAGACTGTGGCACAGGCGCAAGAGGCGGGCTTTGCGCTCGTCCACGAATACGGCCCCGTGCTCGTCTTTGCCAATGAGGCCGCGTGGCAAGCGTCTGGCTTGGGTCGGCCGCAGTAACGAAAAAGACAAGAAAAGGAACCAACCACGAAGGCACAAAGACACAAAGAAAGAAGATTTCAATCGAACGTATCGGTGATGTCGAGATTCCAAAAGGGTCGATCAAATTCCAGATGTAGTGGCGGCCTTCGTGTCTTCGTGCCTTTGTGGTAGATTCTCTGCTAGAGACCAGCGACGACAACATGGACGCCCGAAAAAAATCCGATGCCGCCATCCCGCCGGACGGCCACGAGCCCATCCCGCCGCGGTTCTGGTGGCTGAAGCGGATCGGAATCGGTGTGGGTGTCCTGATCGTATCGCTGGTTGTGCTGCGCATCTGGTGGGGCTGGGAGGCGGACCGGCGCCTGCAGGCCGAGATTGACCGCATCGTCGCGTCCGGCGAGCCGTTCTACCCGGAAGACTACGTCGAGGATGTGCCCGACGAACTCAACGCGGCGCTACTTTATGAGAAAGCTGCGGAGAGGTTTCGGGAGGATCCGAGTAGCGATGTGGATGTGATTGCATTCTATAACGATCTTCGGAAATGCGAGGATCACGTTGATGACATTCGCTCGCTTGTCGAATTGAATGCACCGGTGCTCAGCCTGATGCACAGGGCCCGTTCCCTCAGGGGCGTGAAATGGACAAACCCAGGCATGACGAATCAGATGCTGAATGTGGCCGATTATAGCGGTAATCGAACGGTGGCGAAGTTCCTGGCCGTGATGGCGGTTGCGCAATTCTATGATAACGAGCATCGTGCCATGGTCGAGACTTTGCGCGATTCGGTGGCGTATGGGGAAGCCCTGGTCCGCCGGCCTAGCCTAATCGGCGGGCTTGTTGCGATAGCGAGCCACGCGATCGTGTTCCGAGTCGTCGAGGAATACGCGTCTACGTTGATGATCGAATCCGCCGCGACAGAAGACTGGGTCGGGACGCCCGCTACATACGATGCCGTGCGGGCATTGCTTGGTGCCCTGATCACTGAGCGACAATTTCGTGCGACCCTCTGCCGGTCCTTACACGGTGAACGGACTTACATCCACAGTTTACTGCTGGACCGGCTCGCTTCGCCGTCGCTCGTCCCCAGCGAAGGACAACCTATCCTGGCGCTGCCGTTTAGCGCTCCGTTTGCGCCGCTCCTGAAATTGGAAACTGTACGCTGCTGGCACGCCGTCGATGAGGCGTGGCTGGCGGCGCAAGAGGGGAATTGGCCGGCGGCCGATGCTCACTTCGGCCCGCCCACCACCGATCGTTCGTTTTTGCACATTATCTCCAGACCGTTTTCACATCCACAATTCTGGGGACTTAGCAGTTCGTACCAGAGATGGGTAGAACTCTACTACAAGTACGTCCTGTATCGGCGGGCGGCAGCGCTGTTACTGGGCATCCGCCTGTTTGAGACCGAACATGGCAGGCGCCCGGAGACCTTGCAGCAGTTGGTGCCTGTCATATTCGATTCGATTCCAGTGGATCCCTTCTCGCCCACGGGTGCACCACTTCAATACGTCAATGACGGCCAAAGGACCATAATCTACTCAGTCGGTTTCAATGGGGCAGACGATGGCGGCAAGTTCGATCCGGGCAGAGACACTTGGCATGATTCGCAATTGGATTTCGTCTTCTACTTCGACGGCAGGCCTGTCGAAGAAAGCGATGCTCCAATCTTAGGCCAGGCTGTCGATGACGACCAGAATGCCGAGAACGAGCCCGGGAACGCCGGGAATGATGGTGAAGGAGAGGAGCAACCAGAAGATCGGTAGTGTCAGTGCGAGCGCCCAGAACCGCGTCCGCCGGTTTGGCACAACACGAGAGAACAGGTAGATCGTATCCTTGTACCAGCCGAAGACGATGAACAGCAGAAGCGTCATCCCGGTCAGCAAGAGCCCCATCCACCAATCGTTGTCTAATTCGTACAAGACGAGCAAGAGTGCGCCGAGCACAATCTGAACGATTGTCCACGCTAGCGCGGCGTTTGTGTAACAGCTCAGCGCCACCGCGCGGTTTTGAATGTGCAGTGGCAAATCCGTCGAATGAAAGAAGTAGCTCGCAACGCCGGTCGCCGCCACCAGCCATAAGAGAATCCCTACATGGACGAGTGCCAAGGGCCAAACCTCTGCGAATGCCAGTTCGGACCATGGAGGACTTGTTTGCATGAAGCCTTGCGGCGCCCAGGGAGCAGCGTTTCCAGGTGCGGTCCAGACGGCGGGGGCCAATGCATACAGCAAGATTGTCGCGACCAGAAAGGGCAGATAGGCGTGAGCAATGGTCAGCCAGCGAAAGCGCTGCGCGTCGCTGTAGCTTACGGGCCTGGCGAGCTCCCCGCTTAACTGACGTCGCTTTGTCGCCACGAACCACACCGTTTTCCAGTAGGCCCGATACCAGCCGATTGTCTTGCGGTGGACCCAGGGGATGGACGATGCGCCGCTGCGCACTTCTTCCAAATCGAGTCCGCATTCCGGGCATCGGTTCCCCGTCAGACCGCGAAGATTGTAGCTGCACGAGGGGCAGAGCAGGTCGAATTCAATGGCGGGATGCGGTGGTGGTTCGTGGCCGGTCTCGATGGGATCAATTTCGTTATTCATGCGGTCTGCCGCCTCACGTCGGATATGAAGTATCGCAGCGGGTGCGCGGCGTCAAACAATTTGACTGCCATGTTGGAGGGGCAAGAATCTGGGGCCAGCGGGAGTAGTCCCAGGCTGATCGACGGAATCGGCGCTGGGCAGTTCTTCAGAGCACCGGGCGCGAGCCCGGTGACAGGGCAAAGGAGTAGGTCCGCAGGCTGGCGCCTGCAGCTCTGACTTGGCGCTTCCACCCGCCGATTGTGTCATATGCACCCCTTCGGTTTGACAATTGGGCCCGACCGCGACACTTGACCGTTTGACGGCGTAGAATGGAATGTGAACGTTGGGTGAGATCGCCATGAATCGTCTGTTCTTCGAAAGCCTGTGGCTGCTGGCCGTTGTCTGGTTTGCGGTGCAGTTTGTGCTGATCGCGATCTGGTCGTGGCGGCGGACACGCGGCGCGGCGCGCGGGGTGTGGATCGGCTTCGCATTGCTGCCTTCGCTGATGGCGCTGTCGATCTACGTGGTGACACCGCGAGAGAAAGTCATCCAGCTCTGCGAAGATCTTGCGCGATTCGTGGACGATGGCAACGTACGAGCCATTGACATGCGACTGACAGGCGACTGCACCGCCGGCTCGCGCGATCGGCAGTCGTTTCTTGCGGAGGTCGAGCGTGCGTTGACGGAATACCGCGTGGACGAGCCCAGCCTGAGCCGGTTCGCGGTGGAATTCCAGAGTGACACGGAAGGGGCGGTGAAGTTCACCGCGACCGGACGCGTACGTTCGCCGGACATGGCCTACGATTGGTTGACGACGCGCTGGCGGCTCGACGTACGCCGTGTCGGAAAGGACTGGCAAGTCAGCCGAGTGGAAACGCGGCCCGGCGGCACACCGGGGATCGGCAGCGTACTGGATCTGATTCGGTGACGGATTCGGCTTTCAACGCGTCGTCAGGTCCGCGTGTACCGGTGCTACGGGATGGGCAATCTGGTCGGCGCGTCGCAGCTCGGGCAGGAGCCAGGTGACGTCGCTGGTGGCGGATTCGGCTTGCTTGACTTCCTGTGCGGGCACGCCGACGACGGTGGTCATCGGCGCGACGTCGCTTATGACAACCGCACCGGCACCGACGATCGCTTCGTAGCCGACACGCGTGTTTTGGATGATGGTGGCGCCGATGCCGACGAACGCGCCGGACTCGACGGTGACCCGCCCCGCAAGTCTCGCGCCCGGGCAAATGTGTGTGGCCGTCCCAATCAGGGATTCGTGGTCGACAATGCAGCCGGTGTTGAGGATGACGGAGTCACCGATCTGGCAGTGGGCGGAGACCAGTGCCCCGGCGGCGATGACGATGTTCTTTCCGAGCGACACATTGCGCGCCACATTGGCTGACGGGTGAACGGCGTTGATCACCTCGATTCCGGCGAGTTCGAGCCGGTGGCCGAAGGCGCGGCGCACGCCGTTGTCACCGATGGCCACGATGCCGCACTCGATGCCCTCCCGATCGCGAATGGCCTCGAGGTCGTCCGGATGACCCATAACGGGCACGCCGTCCACGCGGCGTCCGTGCACCGTCGTGTCCGAATCGAGGAACCCGATGACGTCCAATTCGCCGGCGTTCATGAGGACATCGAGCACGACGCGGCCGTGGCCGCCGCACCCGATGACGACGCACCGATTTTTTTCGTTATGCGGCATAATCTCGTTCCGCCCGGCTTCAGACCGCATTTTGCGGGGGCCGGTTTGTACGGTCGTAGGTGCGCATAGACGCACCCTTATGTGGTTATCGGTACGCGAGCCGAATGACTGAACGGAATTGAATGAACGAAACCGGCACTTGAATCCCGATTGCTGCCATCCCGACTGGGGGTCCAGCATCCGATTGCGGGTTTCGCCCGAACAGTTACCGCCATGCGGCAGTAGAATAGACATAAGGTCGCTCCATGAGGCATACTTGCCCGCTCCCTTGCCGATGCTTGCGTTTGCGGCGTCATCTTGGGGGCGATTCCACGGTAGGCCGGTGGAGAGTGCACGAAAGCTTTACATCGGTCCTGCCGATTGACCGTCTGGTGCATACGATTTATACTTCCGCGCCGCCGACGGGCATGGGAGAGGTTCTCGTAAGTTCTTTGTTGGCATGGATTTGCATTCAATGGCCGTTGCAGGGACCTCATCCGGCCGATTCCTGACGCCTCATTTCCTGGTCGCCGTGATCATATTGGCCGTCGCAGCCTTCTTGTCCGGTCCTGTGGCCTCCTGGAGCAACCTGAGCAGGAAAAAGCTGCCGCTACCCTTGAAAAAATCGTTGGATGAGATCAGCGACGTCGAGTTGGCGCCCTTTCGCATTGTCGGGCGGAAGGAGCTGCCTCCGACGGTCATCGAGGCGTTGGACACCTCGCATTATGTGATCTTGGATATCGAGGACACCGGCGTGCCCGCAGACGATCCGCTTCGGCGCGCCCAGCTCTTTGTCACCTACTACTCCACATCCGAGCATCTGGTGCTGCACACGCCGGATGTCTGTGCCCTTGGGGCCGGATATCAGCCCGCACAGCCTCATGAGAACACTACGATTAGAGTGGAAAACGTCGGAGTGGTGCCCCTCAGCGTCCCCGTCAGGGTATGCACTTTCGTTTCGACGAATGTATTCGGCGGTAACAAGAACACGATCATCTACACGTTCTACTGTAACGGGTCGTTCACAGCGACGGCGAATCGCGTTCGCCTGATGATCAACGATCCGCGTACGACGTACGCCTACTTCTCCAAAGTGGAGGTGAGTTTCCCGCGCGCCACCCGCGAAGAATCGGTGGAGGGCGTCGGGAAGCTGCTCGGCCGGGTTCTTCCCGTGCTGATCCGCGACCACTGGCCCGATTTCGAACGTGCGGAGAGAGAGGCGAACCGGCCCTCAGAGGGCGCCGTGCCGTGAACGGATCGTCCACGCGGCGCCGCGAGATTGAGCCCGTCTCGAAAGACGCGACTGGAAGGACCAAGGCATTATGGCCAGAAAAAGACTTAATCGGCGACTGGTGATCGCGCTGTCGCTTGTCGCATTTGCGAGCATGATCGCCCTGTCCGCGCTCATGCTCGTCCAACTTCAGAAGGGAGACCCCGACAAGCTCGCGGAAATCGGCCGGGGCTATTTTGAGGCCGGCGAATGGCGTCGCGCGGCGTCTTTCTACCATCGTGCCTACCAAAAAGGCGGCGGCGTCGGGTATCTCGTGTCGGCGGGTGAGGCCCTGCTCGAGGACGGCGAGGTGGGGCAAGCTCTGCAGGTGTGGCGCGATGCGCTCGTGCAGCAGCCCGACTTCCTGCCGGCGCATACCCACTTGCTGAACATGTTTCTGGAGTTGGCGCGGCTGCAGGACGGCGTGGCGGACTGGAGGAGGGTGCGCGACGCCGCGGAAGCCATGCTGGCGGTTCAGCCGCCTGACGAACAAAAGGCCTTTGCCAATCATGCCAAAGGTATGGCACTTGTTCGGCTCGGCTCGGAGTCCCCGGATTCGATCGATCGAGGCCTCGAGGCGTTGGAGGCGGCCGTCGCCCTGGCGCCACAGGAGGTGACCTACGCCATCGATCTGGCGAAAGAGCATATCTCGCGCGGGCAACCCGAAAAGGGTGTGTCGTCGCTGGAGGCGCTTCTCGCCACACATGTGGAGCCCTCCGCCGGTGCCGCGAGAGCGCGCACGGCCTATGCACAATACCTCGCATCGCGCGAGCAACTGGCGGAAGCGCAGTCCTATTTTGAAGAGGCCGTGGAGAAAGCGTCCGGACACCCGGCCGCCCGGCTCGAAGCCAAGCTCGCATACGCCGACTTTCTCATGCGAAAATGGGCGCGGGCTCGACTCGAGAAACGGGACGACGGGCAAGCCGATCGTCTGTTCGCGGAAGCCGAGTCACAGATGCGCGCGTGCACCGCGATGGACGACATTTCCTTTGACGGCTATTTGGAACTGGCCGTTCTCTATAAAGCCGCAGGCCAATACGAACGCATCATCGACGTATGCGACGAGCGGCTACGCAAGCCGAGTCCTCGCAAGGGATTGAAGGCCACCGAAAACAAGCTCAACTCGTTTCGGTTGCTGGTCCTGGCTTCTGAGGCGTGCGTGGCCCAGGCCCTCTCCACGGCACCGGAAGACGATCCGGCGGCCCGTAGCAATTGGCTGGCGCGCGCGCGGCGCTATCTGGACGACGCCAACGCAGAATATGTCGACCATCCCAAGGTGCTGAGCATGCGCGGCCGCATCAAACTGGCGGAAGGGCGCGACCGGGAAGCGCTCGAGGATTTTCGCAAGGCGGATGAAGCCTATCGCTCCATCGGCGCGGTGGAATGGGAGAACAAGTTGTACCTGGCACGCTTGCACATGAATTTGAATGAGCCCGGTGCGGGGCTCGCGGTGCTGGAAGCGGTCGCTGACCGCGCGACAGGCCGGCGTCTGGTGCCCTTCTGGGACCTGTACGCGCGCATCCTGCTTCGCAATACGAATGCCGACGGAACGCTCGAAGAGGCCACCGTGCGGAAGATCGAGGAGGCCCTCGCCAGAATCGAGACCTATGACCCCGACAACCCGGCCGTGTCATCGCTCCGCGCCGCACTGTACGAACGTACCGGAAAGGCCAAGCAAGCGGTGGCGTTTGTCGACTCGCCCGCCGATCGCGCGCTGCTGGAAGCGAGATCGCTCGCGGAGGACGGGGAGACCGAGCGCGGACTCGAAGTCGTGATGCAGGCACTGACACAGATGCCCGGCAACTCGAGGTTGGTGACCACGGCCGTGAACGAGTTGGTCCGCACGGATCGAACGGCGGAGGCACGAGAGGTCGTGAGTAAGGCAAGGCAGGCGGCACCCGATAATGTCATATTCCGCAAGTTGGAAGTCATGACCGGGCGCGAGTTGTCCGCCGAGGAACGCGACCGTGCACTGCTCGATATCATCGAGTCCTATGACGACGCGTATCAACGAAGTTGGGATCTGATCGACTACTATTGGCGTCGCGGTGATCTGGCCAAGGCGTTGCCTTACTTTGACGAAGCCGAACGGTGTCTCGTCGAGAAATCCACACCCATGGCGCGAAACGCCAGCATGGCCCAACTCCGCGCGCTCCTGAAAGCCAAGCTTTTTCTAGCCGCACAATTGGGCGACGAACCGGCGATGGCGGCCGCCCGTGATTCGGCGGTGGCACATAGCGTCGATGGCGCCGGCGGCAAGTCGCTCGTCGGCCTCTATCACATGTACCGCAAGGAACTCGAGCCCGCGCTCAGCGCGTTTCGGGAAGCCGTCGAGGCGCAGCCCACAGATGCGCGTTTGCTGACGTATTTGGGGCACTGCTACCGCGACAGCGGCAGACTGGATGATGCCGAGGCCGCCTATCATCGTGCCATCCGCATGAATCCCCAGGAGGGTGGTGCGCACAAGGGTCTCGCGGCGATCGCCAAGCAGCGAGGCGATACGGCGGCCTATGAACAACACCTTGATCTATGCGCGAAGCTGACCCCCGCGGATCCGTGGGTGCGTCAAGAGCTGTTGACGCGGCAGGAAGAGCGAGAGCCGCAACGTGCGATCGAAGATCGGGAGCGTTATCTGGCCGACCACCCGGACGACCTGAACAACATTCTGCGATTAGCGCAGCTTGCGGAAGAAGTGGGCGACGTGGCGCGCGGTGATGACTATTACGAACGATTACGCGCAGCGCGCCCTTACGACAAGGATACGATCTCGCTCCTGGCAAAATACTATCGCCGCACCAAGCGCCCCGATCGGGCGTTAGAAGTGGTGAGTCAATTTGCCGATTCACGCACGGAGCCCGACGAGCGCGCCGAGGCGCTGATCATCGTGGCCGCCCATTACCTGAACCAGAATCAAATGGACAAGGTCGAACAGACGCTGCTGAGTGCAGCGGACGTGTCACCCACCCTGACGGTGTGCCGGAGCCTGGCCGAGTTTTACCTGCGAAGGATCGATGAGCCGAAGAAGGCGTTGGTCTGGATCGATCGCGCAGTGACCGCCGCGCGCGAGAGCCGGTCGCCGCAACTGCCCGCAGTGCTGGGTACGCGCATCGTCTGCGTGCTTCATCGGGCCATCTCGGATATCGATGCCGCGCGCGGTTACGTCGATGAATTCCTGCGAGAGTTCCCGGATAATCCCAACGGACATCTCTGGGATGCCGAGGTCTACGCGCGACGCGGGCGCATTGCCGATGCGATCCAATCCCTGACGCGCTATCTGGCCGTGCGCCCGCACGATGCCTATGCGCTGTTCCAACGCGCGCAGCATTACGCCGCCATGGGTAGGACCGCGGCGGCCATCGAAGACCTGGAGGCCATCAAACGTGCGGATCCCACGGCGTTGGGGCTCGAACCACGCGTGCTGTTGGCACGGTTACATTTCCAGGCCGATCGCCCTGCAGAATGGATTGCCGAACTGGAATCGATCGTGGACGCCGCGCCCGACTCGCAAGCCGCTGTGAAAGAGTTGATCGGCGCCTACATTCGGGTCGGGCGGCTGTCAGACGCGGACAGGTTGGTGGCCTCGTATCTGAGTCGGGCCGGGGCGGATGCGGCGCCGGAATGGTATTTCCTGAGGGGTCGCGTGTCGGTCGAGATGGAGAACGTCGAAGAGGCCATCGAAGATTACAAGAAGGGCGCGGAACGAAGCGGATACAGCGGACCCGCCGTGGCGGAGACGCTCGCCCTCTTCGCCCGGCTGAAGCGATACGATGAGGGTGTTACCTTCTTTGAGGCCCATAGGACGGATGCCAACCGGTCACCGGTGACGCTGGCGCGGTACGCGCACTTGTTGGCGCGATCCGGTCGCCAGGCCAACGCCGTGGCGGTTTTTCGTGATGCCATGGCGATGTCTCTTTCGGGGGACATTGGGCTCGCCGGGTTCGTCGTGCGCGAGATTGTATCCGCATTTTCGCCCGACATCGATTTGTCGAAGGTACCCGCTTTGTTTGAAGAGACCGAGGCCGCAGGCCCTGCCGCGCGGGCGAACGACAGGATCCTGGCGCGCCTCTACGCTCAGACCAAGCGGTTTGACGACGCGGGCGCCATTCTGACGCGGCTCCTCGAAACGGTCGCCGACGATCGTGAGCGTGCCGTGCTCCTGCAAGAGCAAGGGGACCTGTACCAGGTGTCCGGGCGCGCGCAGGAGGCCGTCGCTTCCTACGAACAGGCGATCGAGTACGATGAGGATAACTGGGTGGTGCTGAACAACGCGGCGTACGTGCTCTCCGATCAACTGGGCGAGTACGAGCGTGCGAAATCCTATGCGACGCGCGCGGTCGCCGCAAGTGACAACGCCGCCACCCTCGACACACTAGGATGGATCTATGTGGGGCTGACGCAATACCAGCGGGCCATTGCCGAACTGAGTAGGTCCGTCCGCCTTGACCCGACCGATCCGATGGCGTTTTATCATCTAGGGGAAGCCTACCGGCGCAACGGACAATTTGTTGAGGCCGCGGATGTGCTATCGCGCGGTCGGAACGTGGCTTCATCGGGCGAGCAGGAGGAAGCCGTGACGCTGATCGATGCGGCGCGAGAAAAGGCCAGGAACAAGGACGCCACGTTCAGACAGACGCGCAGCTCTGAATCTTCTTCAAAAACACCGTAGCCGACCAACGGGTCGGCTCTAGAATATCCTCATCATGATTTGGCTGCTGTTCTTCCTTTTGCTCGCTTGCTCCGGTTCCGTATCGGCGTCAGAAACGGCACTCTTCGCGCTGAACCGCCGGACGCTGCGCGACATGGGGCGATCGCCGCACGCCCTTGCACGACGCGTCGGGCTGCTCATGTCCCACCCTCGCCGTGTCCTCATGACGGTCCTCATCGCCAACACGGCCGTTAACGTGGCCATTTTCGCTGTATCGTTTGTCGCCCTGCGGGAACTCCCGTCGACCAGTCCTACGCTCGTCGCACTCGGCGGTCTGGGGGCGCTGGTGGCGGTCATTCTTTTCGGTGAAATTCTGCCCAAATCCATGGCTATGACCGCCGCACCGCGCTTCGCGCCGTTCGCGGGGGCGCTGATCTACTTCCTCATGGTCGTCCTGGCACCCCTTCGCGGGTTGGCCCACGTCTTGCTGGTGGATCCGATTATCAAGCTTCTCTCCCCGGCGTCCAAGGGTGAGGAGGTGACCACCGAGGAACTCAAGCGTCTGGTCGAACATTCCGCCGACGATGGTGCGATCAGCCCCCAGGAAAACGCTATGCTGCAGGCCGCGATCGCGCTGCACGACATGCGGGTAAGCGAGATCATGACGCCCCGCGTCGACCTGCGCGCCATCCCGATTACCGCGTCGAGGATGGCTATTCTTGATATGTTTCGGGACACGCGCCGCCGCACGTTGCCGGTGTACGGTAACGATCCTGATGACATGAGAGGTATGCTGTACGCGCGCGACTTCCTGAGCCGGCCAAGGGACGGCATCGAGTCACTCGTCCGCCCGATCACCTTCATTCCGGAACAGGCGGATCTTATGCAGTTGATCAGACTGCTGCAGGAGAACGGCATGCGGCGTGCCGTCGTGGTTGATGAATACGGCGGTACGGCCGGCATCGTGACCATGTCGGATGTCGTCGCACAGATCGTCGGCGGCTTCCCTGATCCGGGCGCGCCGCTACCTGCGCCGATGACGGAGCAAATCGACCGGGACAGCTACCGCGTTTCCGGCGACCTGAGCGTTCGTCAATGGGCGGATCGTCTCGGGGTCCGCGAGATTGACCGGCGCGTGAACACGATGGGCGGTCTGGTGGCGGCCAAGCTCGGACGCCTTCCCCGCGTCGGGGACACCGTACATGTGCGAAATCTTGTGCTGACGGTGGAGAGGATGGATCGTCATCGTATCGAGCACGTGTTGCTCCACCGCGTGCAGCCCGGGGATGATGTTGCGGAGGGGGCGCCATGATCTGGATTGTCGCGCCTCTGTTGGTAGCCGTCGGCCTTTTCTTCAGCGCCTTTTTCTCCGGCGCAGAGACGGGTCTCTACTGTATCAGCCGCATACGCCTGCAACTCGGGGTGCATAGAAACGACCATGCAGATGTGCGCCTCAGCCGTTTACTCGAGGATCCGACGGCCGCCGTCTCCAGCACGCTGATCGGCACCAATCTGATGAATTACATCGCCACCTCGGCCACCGCCTTTCTGTTGGCGGATGGGCTACGGCTGAGCGAGGCGGACACCGAGGTATATACCGTGCTGCTGCTGACTCCGATTGTGTTCGTCTTCGGCGAGGTTGTACCCAAGAGTCTCTTTCAGCAACATCCGTATCGTTTGTTGCACGGCTCGTCGGCGTTACTGTCGTTTTCAGCGTTTCTCTTTCGCGTGACGGGTTTGATCGGATTGGTCGGGTTGCTGACCGGGCTCGTCGACCGGGTGACCGGTGCCGGGAATTCGGCCGACCGCGACGCACCCCCCAAGCGACGAGTGGCTGCTCTTTTGGTCGAGGGTCTGACACGCAACACGCATGCAGACGATCAGTCCCAAATGGTCGGTCGCATCTGCGGTCTATCGGAAACCGCCGTTCACGCCGTCATGGTGCCGCGCAATCGCGTGTTCGCCATATTCTCAAAAATGCAGCGTCAAGAATTGATACGCATCGCGCGGCGCACCACGTTTTCTCGACTGCCCGTTTTTGAAACAAAGCGCACGCATATTATCGGCTACGTTGACGCGGTACGTCTGCTCCGCGAAGACGACTGGAACGCAGTTGGCGATCGTGTCGAGCCCATCACATCTGTCAGTCCCCACCAATCGGTGGCATCGGCCACGGCACAACTGCAGCGTGATCGACAGCGCATCGCCGCGGTCACGGATTCCAATGGCCTCATGTTGGGAATCGTGACCCTGCGAGACCTCACGGATGAGGTGGTCGGCGGGATTGCCGAACCTGATTGAATTCGGTCTCTTGAGGCGCTATTATTATGGGATGCGAACCACTCGGATCGATGGGGGTGAGGTTCGCGCCGGGCCGTGGAAGCGACTCTCCTGCGCTTGCGGCTATCGCCTTCCGCGCCGGTTTTTGAAATGGTGCACGTGCGGCGTATGGCGGCAGGTCGCCTTGTTGGGGTAATATCGATGACGAAACGAGAAGCTGGCGTTCGGATTTGCCACCACCGACCGGTGCGGTATCGCACGGTCACTGCGCTCTGCGTCGCATGGGTGGGCGCGTGGTACGTTTCCACCGCAAGAGCGGTTGATTCGCGACCCATCCGGCTGGGTGCGGGTCGCCAAATAGTCTCGACTGAGGCGCAACGTCCATCCGTCACGGCATCCGCACGCGAGAGCTTCGATTTCCCATACCCCAGGCCGCGGTTCGTCGGGTTTTCACCTCGGATCGCCATGGCGACCTCGGACGAAGGGCATCCCCTGGGCTACGACCTTGAATTCGAGCACGACCTGCAGAGTACGTATGTCGGTTCGTCTCTCATACCGGGCACTGATCCGGACTTCGTGATCGGATTCCTCGACAGCGGCTCGGACGTGGATCTCGCTGCCGGTACCAATGCCGATATTCTTGGGTTGTTCTTTCCCAATACGGTGGGCAATACCGTACCGGTGGGTGGCGTCGGGGGTGACCTGATCCTGGCCGAGCTCACGATGCCGGTCGGTTGGTTCGCGCAGGGCCTTTCCGCCGTCAGCCAATCAGGACAGCTGGATTTTTCGGCGATGGTAGGACATTCGAACGTGTGTGGTCTGGTGCTTCCCCCGATTGAGTGCGGAGGTACTGAGCAGCCGATCGCGGTTATGGGTATGCCGTTCCTGGCGTTTTACAACACACTGATCAACGTGGATACGCCGCGCCGGGTCAACGTGAACGGAGAGGTTTTCTCCGGTCCGGACGTGGTGATTCAAGATCCGCTGGAGGAGCTGCCCTTATACTCCCATTTCATTGCGATGGAATTCGGCGGGCTTTCCGTTTCCGCAACCACCGCCACGTACTACCCGGACTTTTTTGATCTCGAAACGCCGTTTTTTCCGACGCTACTGTCGCTCTTTCCGGGCACGATACCCACAGGAGGATTGTTCTTCACGGACCTCGTGCTATTCGAGGGCGATCCTTTCGACCCGCTCAACGAAGCGGTCACGGCACGAATGCTCGTAGATACAGGCGCCCAAAGCTCGATCATTAGTTCCGCAGTGGCCGCCAACCTGAACCTACCGTTGAATCCAGATTTTACCGTCTCCGTGTGCGGTGTCGGCGGTCTCGCGGAGGGCGTCCCGGGCTACTACATTGATGCCGCGGGGATTAGTGCTTTCGGCGGTCCCTTACGTTACGCCCGCGCTCCGTTTGTGGTCCTTGACCTTCCGTCACCGGAGGGCGGGATTCTCGACGGCATACTCGGCATGAATCTCTTCTGGGATCGCAACATTATCTTCGAGCCATCGCTGGGCGGGGCAGCCTTCCTGCACGTTTCGGATCCCGTGCCCTTTGCTTACGGCGACTTCAACGCCGACCGCGATGTTGACGCGAACGATGCGGACTGGTTCGTGGCGTGTAGCACCCCCCCTGCGTTCGGGTCTGTCGATCCTGAATGCAGTCACATGGACGGCGATCGGGATCTCGACATCGATCTGGCCGATTTTGCGATGTTTCAGCGATGTTTCAGTGGCGCCGATGTCTTTGCCGACGCCACATGTGCGCCCTGACTCCTTCTGCTTGACGCATCCCGCAGGTTCGCTACGGTCGCCGCGTGACCGGGAATGTCGTCCTCATCTTTGCCAAGTACCCTCAGCCGGGAAGGGTCAACACCCGCATGGTGCCGCCGCTGTCGGCCGATCAGGCGGCATGGCTGCATGTAACGTCCCTTCAGGCCGTGTGCGCGCTCGTGCGAAGGGTGACGGAGAATGCGGTCCTCGTCGTGACCCCCGACGATTCGGTGAGTGCGTTTCCTGTCCTTGTCGGCGGATTCCCGTCATGCGTGCGTCCGCAAGGGCCGGGCGATCTCGGCGACCGGTTGGATCGCGCTGTGTGGTGGGCTTTCGACGAAGGTGCCGAGGGCGTCATTCTTCTCGGCGCGGATAGTCCAACTCTGCCTGCCGTGTACCTGCGCGATGCCCTGCAATTGGTGGCAGATCATGACGTGGTGATGGGGCCGTGTGATGACGGTGGGTATTATCTGCTCGGTTTGCGCAAGCCGGCATCGTCTTTGTTTGACGGCATTGACTGGGGCACGGAAGCCGTCGCCGCGCAAACGCGCACTCGCGCTCGAGACGCCGGATGGAATCTCGTCGAGCTGCCATTCTGGTATGATCTGGACCACCATAAGAATCTGGCGCGTGCGGCGCAGGACCTCGACACTGCCCGCTGCGAAAGCTCGGCCGAAACGACGGCCTTACGTGAACTGATCGTGGAATTGTGGAAGGTAGACAACCATGAGTGACTTAGCGTCCAAGTCTTTTTCGTCGTTGCTGGATGCCATTGGGCAGCGATCACCCTCACCGGGCGGGGGAGCCGTGGCGAGCGCCGCCGGCGCGTTGTCATGCGCCATGGCGCGAATGGTCGTGGCGTACTCCATCAAGAAGAGCACCCCCGACGCCGCCCGCAAGGAATATCAGGCCGTGCTGGAAGGCTTCGCACGCACTGATCGACTCTTGCGCGCCCTGATGGAGCAGGACGCCCAGGCCTATGAGGCCATGACCGCCGCCGGGGCGGCGCGCAAAGACGATGACGAGGCGAGCACCGCCGCATACCGGGAGGCCGTGCTGCGTGCTATTGGGGTGCCGATGGAAATGGCGGCCTTGGCGGTGGATGCGCTGCACACGATGGATCAGTTCAAGGAATCCGCCAATCGGTACCTTGTCAGCGATCTCGGTGTGGCGGCCGTCCTCGCACACGCGACGGCCCAGGCGGCCGCGTTCTCCGTACGAATCAACCTCAAGGAACTGGCGGACTCGGAACTCCGTACACGGATCGCAAGTGATCTCGAACGCACGCTTGCCCGCTGCCAGGAGCATCGCGACGCCGTACAGGCATACGTTGGTGCGTTACTGGAGTAGCGGTCACGGCCAGGCCGATAAGATAGTTCGTGAGCGAGGTGCCCCCGTACTATCTGGACGTACCAGATTCCGAAGGCGACGAGCGCGAGCCCGCGGCGTCATCGTTTACCCGTAGACCCTGGGTGGGCATTCAATTTCACTGTTGCAGCGCATACGCCCGCGTCTATCGCAATAGCGAAGGAACGGCTTATCAAGGGCGATGCCCTCGATGTGGTAGTCGGGTGACGCTTCGTGTGGGGCCCGACGGCACAAACGCGCGTTTCTTCGTGGCCGAATGACCGCGTTCCAACTGTGCGTGATTTTTCTCATTGGTGCGCCGTCGGACTCGTCCCTATAATCCCCGCCTTGGCGCGCCGGCGGCGGCGCAATCGATCGAGACCGGTGACTCCGTCGCGGAAGACCTCATTCCATGATCTCAAAGACCGTTTTCGGTGATGCCTTGCCGACATGGGCTCTCTTCGCCGAGCTAATCGTGGCCGGCGCGGTGGTGATTTGGGCCGGTTCTTGGTTCACGCGATCGGCGGATAAGCTAGGAACGAAGTTACACATCGGTGGCGGCTGGATCGGCTTGATCTTGCTGGCTACGGTGACCAGTTTGCCGGAGTTGATCACCGGCGGCACCGCGACGGCGATCGGTAACGTGGATCTGGCCTTCGGCGCGATCTTCGGAAGCTGTTGTTTCAACATTACGCTCATCTTCCTGCTCAACGCGCTTTGGCGTCAGGGTTCAGTGCTCGGTCGTGACACTGTCAACGCCCTTCACACGCTGAGCAGTTCGTTCGGTCTCGCCCTGATCACGATCGCCATGCTCGGCGTTGTCATCGTGGGAAAATTCAATGCACGCCCCGCACTTGCGCAGGCCTTTGAACTTGGTTGGGTCACACTGATTGCGGTCGTTTATTTGGGCTGCATGAAGTTGATCCATCGTTTCGAACACGCCCATGCGGCCGAACACCCGGACGGTTCGCTACGGCAGCCGGTGGAAACGTCACTTTACGTGCAACTAGTCGTGACGGGTTTGATTATCGTAGCGGCCTCCTGGTGGCTTGCCATCATCGGCGACACGTTAAGCGTACATAAGATCGAGCTCATCGGTCGCCCGCTCGGCGCCACGTTCGTGGGCGCGTGTTTCCTGGCCCTGGCCACCTCGTTGCCGGAACTCGTCACGAGCATTTCCGCCGTCCGCCTGGGCAACCTTGATCTGGCGCTGGGCAATATCTTCGGCTCCAACATGTTCAACATCTTTGTAATCCCGTGTCTGAAAATTGTCTCGCTTGCATCCGGGGAGAGATTGCTCTTGGCGGGAGGGGATCGCGCAGGCGCGTCCAGCCTGATCACGGGGCTACTGGCCATCCTGCTGACCGCGATCGCCGTTGGTGGACTGACGTACAAGAGCAAACGCCGCATGCTGCGAGGGTTCGGGGTTGATTCGATGTTGATCTTGCTGACCTACCTGGGCGGCATGTTCTTGTTGCTGGTGGACGGCAACCCGCCCGGACCCTGACGTTCGGGCCAAGGGCCCGCCCATCGCGGGCGTTATGTCGAGGTCGTTTGCCGTACCAATGTTCGGTGCGGCGAAGGGTTGCCGTGTCACTCCGGTATATCAGCCGCGAGTTGCTCGCCAAGCTCCAGAAACAGTTCGATTTCCTCGTCGGTCATGTCTACCTTGCGCCGCGCCATCATGCGCGTGGCGGCGTCGAGCAGCAGGTCTGGTTTCCCGCGTGACAGCCCTTCGTCCGTCAGCCACCCGAATGGAGGCACGTACTTGGGAACGACGTGGCTTGTCGCAATCATGGCCGCAAAGCCGATCACGGCGCCGGTGGCAAGCGTCGTATTGATGCCCAGCTTGGCATGGTCGCCGATGACGGCGCCGAAGAAGAGGCTGCCGGTATCCCGTTCCCGACCGCCCACCGGCACCTTGACGGTATTGTAGGTGTTTTTGAGGTCCGAGTTCTCCGAGCCGGCGCCGATGTTCACCCAGCGACCCACGTAGGCATGCCCCAGGAATCCCGCATGCTGTTTGTTGGTATACCCATCGAGGACAGACCCGTCGATCTCTCCCCCGACCTTGCACATCGGACCGACGGCGACACCACCGTGGAGGTACGAGTGCGGGTTGACGCGGCATCCCGGTCCGATGTACGCGGGCCCCTGGATGACGACGAACGGTTCAACCGAGACGTCGTGGCTGATGAAGATAGGTCCGTCGGTGGCATCGAGCACCGCGCTCGGATGAATCCGTGTACGCGCTCCGACGTGCACGCGATCCGCGTCCGACAACGTGACGCGCTTGTCCAAGTCGGATTCGAGGCATGCATCGCCGGGCTCCCAATCCTCGGCGAGAAAGGTCCCCACTTGTAGCACGATATCCCAGGGATGGCGGATCATCGAACCGTTCGCTTCGGCGCGATCGATTGTGGCCAGGACTTCTTGGCGTGCGGTCGCCCGAGCCAAGTCCTCTGGACGAATTTTCTGCGCCAAGTTGTTGTCCACGCAGACGAAGGCGACCTCGTCTGCGATCATGCCGACGTGAGGCGCCGCGGGAAAATGGGTATGCGGATCAGGAAGCCACCGACTGTTGACGAGGACATCGCCCGCTTCCACGGCTGCATTGGCGGGCGCATGACACCGCTGCGCCGTGACCCGTGCCAGCCTGTCGTGCGTCCAGATGCCGCGAACGGCGCGCTCCAGGCGTTGTGCCGATCGGTCGAGAATGATCTTGCGGCCGAGGCGCAACTCGCAGACCGAGCGCCAGCAGGTGAGTGGTTGCAGGTCGTCCAGACCGTCGTCGTCAAACAACACAATGCCGTTCATGCCACCGAGAATATACCGGTTACCGGACAATGCACCAACAGCCGGGTCTCAACCGGCCACGCAGTCTGGCCGAGTACCTCATGATGTGGGCTCGAGTGTCCGGCACGCCCGGCGCGCAAAAAAAAAAAGAACGGGCCTACGCCTCGGCGCAGGCCCGTGGGTTTTCGTCAAGCTCGGAGCAACCGTCTCAATGCCGTTGGAAGCCCTTTGACAGAACCCTTACTAAAACGTGGGTGGCTCTCCGCAACTCGGACCGCCAACCTCAAAGGGGGTCAGTACGTCGTTCGTTGACCGTCGAGAGCCTCCTCGGGTTCCTTTATCGGTTCAGCCAAATTACGACCTCCCGTCGAACATGAAAGCTGCACCGAGCAGACACCGTATTATATCGTTCTGAGCGCTGGGAGAAAAGTAGCGACGCGATCCGTTCTTCCGCACGGGGCATAAGGGGCTGATCGGCGCTTGTGTCGGACGGCTGCAAACGCAAATCGGAAACGGCCGGCCCCATCAATCAGGTGTTGCCGAGTTAAGCTATTCTGTACCATGTGCTTACGTAGTGTTGCCCGCGAAGCGACTCGGGTGGATTGAGTTCTACCCGCGGTTGGCGGCATAGGTGCCATGCGCCTATCGTATCGAGGTCATTGGCCCTACGATCGCAGTTAGCGGACCTTGTGGTATCCGTGCTCCGCTTTGGAAGGACAACGGTGTCGAAAGGAGAGAACCGTATCGTTGTGCGTCTCCGGGACGCGTCTCGTGGCGTAGCCGCGAGATTGCTCCCATACTTCACCGCCGGATTTCCTGATATCCAGTCTTCCGCAGCATTGATTCGTCGGGCGGATTCGGTCGGCGCGCCGGTTGTGGAGATCGGCATTCCTTATTCCGATTCGATTGCCGACGGGCCCGTCATTCAGGGGTCCTTCTACGACGTACTGAGAAACGGGCATTCTCTGGCCGATACATTTCAGCTTGTCTCGGACGTACGGCCGCACGTGTCATGTGGTTTGGTCGCCATGGTGTCGTTTTCGATCGTCCACCGATTCGGGATCGATGCGTTCCTGGACCGGGCGGCGGCGACAGGCGTTGACGGCATTATTCTGCCGGACGTGCCGACAGAGGAGGCTGCGGCGCTCTCGGACTGTGCCCTACAGGCCGGGCTTTGCTATATCGGCCTCGTGTCTCCCACCACCTCCGATGATCGTCGTGCAGCCATCACGGCGCAGTCCTCCGGCTTCCTCTATCAAATCGCAGTGGCCGGAACGACCGGAGAGCGTAACGAACTCGCCGGTGAGCTGCCGGGTATCGTAGCGCAACTACGCCGCGCCGGCGGTCTGCCCGTATGTGTGGGATTCGGCGTGAGTACGCCCGGGCACGTGCGTGAGATTTGCCGCTATGCCGATGGTGCCATTGTCGGGAGTGCCATCGTCCGTCGGATTCAGGGTGCCTTGGCTGCGGGCATGGCACGAGGTCCGGTGATCGATGACGTGGGCCGATTCGTGGATTCGCTTGCCGATGCGAGCCGTGAGGACACGCCCGATCCGGCAGGTTGAAGCATCAAGCCGTAAACTGTACGCCATACCTCTCACGCCTGCCGACCCCCCCAGGCGCCCATGGAACTCGTCTCCGCCACGTTGCTGCATGTTCCCTGGTCTCTATAATGCGTGTTCGGTTGTCGCGCAGGTGTAGCCGGTATTTGTGCCCCGACTCCGGTCACCGGTGACGGCGGAACGGTGCGGCGTCCGCCTCCCGCAAACCGTGCGGCAGATGACACGGCAGTGGTATTCGCACTCATGTCACACTAGACCGAAAGGAGCATTCGGTGACAAACGTTGGGCAGGACGGATCCGGTAGAGGCTGGCTGGAGGCGAGCGGGCTGCTTCATCTGTTTCGCATTCTCGGGCTATCCGTACAACCTGCGAAGCTCGGGATTGCGTTGGGTGCCATTATTGCGACATTTGCGATGGGCGTTGTCCTCGACTGGTTTTGGTCCGCCAACGGCGGCATCGGTGAGGATGCGGTGTCCCAGTACATCGAGGCGCGAAAGACGTCGGCACAGTACGAGGAGCCGGCCGGAGAGCATGGCATTTTCCACGTATGGCGCGAACATGAACGCCGGTGCGTTTTGGGTCTGCTAGGGTCTTCGATTCCCGGGTCGTCCGTCGCCGCCGGCACGCCGGTCGGCACCTATGTGCAGAAACATTCTGCGGCGCGTCCTTTGCACAATCTTGCAGCGGCAGGCTACGGCGCGTGGTGGCTACTGAGGGTCCATCCCCTTTACTTTGCGCTGTTCGGTCTTGGCTGTCTACTGATCTGGTCTTTTGCGGGTGGGGCGATTTGCCGTTTGGGCATCGTCCAGTTCGCACGGGATGAACGGCTGACTATGCGCCAGGGGCTGACATACGCTCGGCAGCATTTGATCGATGGGTTCGTTCTCGCGCCGTGCATACCGCTTGCCTTCATTCTCATCTTGATGCTGGCGCTCGCGCTGTTCGGCGTGCTCCTTCGGATCGGTTTCGTGGGGGACCTGTTGGGTGGCGTGCTGTTCTTTCTTCCGCTCATCGGCGGATTCGTCATGGCGCTGCTCGTGGTAGGATCACTGTTCGGCGGTCCGCTGTTCTGGCCCGCCGTGGCCGCAGAGGGACAGGACGCGTATGACGCCTTTTCTCGCGGACTGAGCTATGCGTTCACAAAGCCCTGGAAAACGGTCCTTTATGTGGTCATTGCGACGGTCTACGCCAGCATTTGCTGGCTTGTCGTGAACCTGTTCACTTTTTTCGCCCTGACGCTCTCACGCGGGATCGTGGCTTGGGGGACCTCTCCTTTCGGATGGTGGCGCCGTGAAGTGGGCGACGCATCGTTTGCGAAGTTGGAGCTACTCTGGCCACTGGCGGGGCCCAATGCTCTCTACGCGTGGCCCGATTCGTCAGGCCTGGCGTGGTACGAGTACATTTCGACGTTCTTTATTGCGGTATATGTCCTTCTCGTGATCGGGGCCATGTGGGCGTTTCTCTCATCGTTCTTTTTCTGCGGTTGCTCGGTCATCTATGTCCTGCTGCGACGTGACGTGGATAAGACCGACATGGACGACGTCTACATGGATGAAGAAGCGTACGACGAATTGGCGCATGTGCCGGCAGAATCTGTCGCTGAAGATAATGCCAATAGTGTGTCGCTACCTGTCGTCAACCCCCCGCCTGTCACGTCGGCGAACAACGATGCATCCGGCAAAAGCGAAGAAACGCCCGACGCCGAAGATCAGGCGCCACACAGCGGTGACACGTCGGCGTAGCCTCGGCCGTGATAGCGCGATGTCATTTCATCGGGCGCGCGCCGCTGCCGCCAGGCCTCAAAGCAATCCCTGACCCGGTTCGTCCTGAAACCGGACACTTCACTCTACACTGTCAGGTACGGCTCGCAGCCTGTGAAGTAGATGCCGATGCAGTTTGCGTGGGATTCAACTTCGGCGGCCATTTTGCGCTGCTCCCGTCGTTGACGGTGGATTTGTTCGGCGCCAAGCACTTCGGTGCGAGCTACGGCTGGGTGTTCACCTCCTATGGCATTGCGGGTGTGATCGGCGCTTAGGTGGGGAACATGGCGCAGGAATGGACGGGTAGCTACTTCGCTGCCTTTGCGGTCGCCGCCGCCGTCGGTTTCGTGTCCGCCGTCCTCGCGGGCGTGCTGCGGAGAATGCCGGCGGCCGCGCCGGCCTGATCCAGGCCTCCAAGCGTGCGCCACTGTTCCGGCAACGATTCTGCCGCTACACTCCGAGATTACCGAAGCCACCCTGGTGCGTTGAGTCCATGCGCGGCGTGACGGCGAACGACACGGTGGCTGCGATCAAAATGACTGGTCCAGCGCGACCGGCCAAGGGCTGACCATGACCGCGGAAGTCTCGACAAACGACATGGTTCAGCACGAGAGCGTCAAAGAGACGATCGTGTCGATCATCGTTGCGCTCATCATGGCGTTTATTTTTCGCGCCTTCATTGTGGAAGCTTTCGTCATACCGACCGGGTCCATGGCACCGACGCTTTACGGCGCCCATGGGACGATTGTCTGCGAGGATTGCGGAAAGGAATTCGCCTACGGACTAAAGGATCTCGGCGATACACGGAACGCGTCACTGGTTGGTCCCGGCGTGCCGGCGGTATGCCCGAATTGCGCCCACCCCAATACGAACCTGAAGATCAACGACCGGGCGCGCAACCCGGAAACCGGTGATCGAATTCTGGTTTTGAAATGGCCCTTCGATTTGGGGATTGAGAGTCTCGGGCCGGCGCGGTGGGACGTGACGGTTTTCAAAGATCCGTCTGATGGGACGACGAATTTCATCAAGCGAATGGTCGGATTACCGAATGAAGTACTGTCAATCATAGACGGAGACGTCTACACGGTACCGACGTCGGAGCTATCGCCTCGAGTCCTGGAGACCCTCGAGAGCTTGAGGCACGAGAAATTCCTGCGGCGAACGGGGCAGCGGACAGACATGCTGCGCCGGACGCCTGGATTCGTATTGAACGAACTGGACCGCAAGCTGACAATTGCCAGAAAGACACCGGAAGCGCAGGAAGCGCTGTGGTTTCTGGTTTACGACCATGACTATCCTCCTCGCGACCCGGATCGCGACCAGCCACGGTGGCGGGCGCGTGCGGGGGAGGACTCAGGCTGGCGGACCGGCGAGCGCAGGTTGCGTTTTGAGGAACAGGATATTGAAAACGACTTTGTGGAGATCGTAGGGAAGCAGATTCGGGCCACGAACTCGTACAATGTGTTCACGCGTCTCCCACCGGAAGTTTCAGATCAACGCGTGCGCTTCGTGCTGACGTCGTTGAATGGCGCGGGCGCGGTGCGAATCCGTTTGAAGAGAATCAACAGAGTGTTCTATGCCTCCATTGGCGCAGATGGGACGTTGGCGTTGAGCGAGAAGAGCGATGGGAAGACGCTTTCCGGACCCATCGACCTGAAGAAACGGATGGCGCCGCTCGAGGTGGGTAAGCCGATCGAGGTGAGCTTCGAGAATGTCGACTACCGCCTGGCGTTGCGCGTGCGCGGGGAGGAAGTTCTTGCGACCTCGCTGGACCCCACGGATGCGCACTACTACGGTCCATTCCTTAAGTCGATTCGCAAGGGCCCACTGCGGGGCCGTGGGTTCGCCGCGACGTCGCCGCGGCTATACGCCAAAGGCGGCGCCTTCGAGCTGGCACACGTTGTGGTGGAGCGCGACGAATATTACTACCATGAGGGAATCCACGGTGTACTCAATGCCCTGCCTTGGGCGCCCAAAGACGGCTGGGCCAGTCCGGAATCCCCGATCCTGCTACGAGAGGGCGAGTATTTCATGTTGGGCGACAATACTTCAGCCAGCAAGGACTCCAGACTTTGGGACGTAGAGGGTCCTCATCTGGTGGATGCCGGGGAGAAGTTTCAGCTTGGGACGGTGCCCCGAGATCAGTTGATCGGAAAAGCGTTTTTTGTGTACTGGCCAAGCCCGACGCGCGTCAGTTGGCTGGACTGGATCCCGGTCCTCCGGGGCAGCGTCATCCCCGACGTCGGTCGAATGCGTTGGATTCGGTAGACCGTGGAATCCCTCCGACGGCTTTCCGGAGAGGCGACGACTAGGCACGGTGCTCGAGTGGCACGTAGCTTTTCCACACTGAATCCACGGCGAATGCCAAACTGTGGGTGTTTATCGTGGATGTCAAAATATAATTGACAATGTGACGAGGATTGGCGGATGGCCTTCGTCGAAGAGCGTCCATCACTCCTAAATACATAACCGACAAGGACTTATGTGTAGTCGTCGGGCACGATCCACGCTTGAGGTCATTTGTGCATAGCCTTGAAATAAAGCGGTGCTGGCCTTGTCTGCCGGTTTTCTTCACATTGTCGGTCGGGCTCTCCGGACTCGATGCACAAGGCTTTTCCGGGGGTCACTTGGCCCTTGGTGCAGCGTCGCGTTTTGCATTAGAGTCCGTGCCGAATGATTGATGAGCCATCATGAGCAAGCAGAAAAGCATGTGCGATCGGCTGCTGGAAGTTTCGGGCCTGGTGAAACGGTACGACGGACGCGTCGTCGTGGATCACCTCGGTTTCCATGTCGGATGCGGGGAAATTGTCGGATTGCTCGGTCGCAACGGTGCCGGAAAGACCACCACTTTTCGCATCACCGTCGGTATGATCGATGCGGAGGCCGGATCTGTCGAATTCGATAACCAGGACGTTACGACACTCGCGATGTATAAACGGGCGCAATTGGGAATGGGCTACCTGTCGCAGGAGCCCAGCGTGTTCCAGCGCCTCACCGTGGAGGACAACCTACTCGCCATACTTGAGACCATGCGCGATTTGTCGCGTGCCGCGCGCCTGGACAAAGCGCGGCAACTCGTCGAGCAGTTCGGTTTGACGAAGCAAAAGCGCCAACTCGCCCGCACACTTTCGGGCGGCGAACGCAGAAAACTGGAGATTGCCCGGGCCTTGATTACGGATCCAAAGCTGATCATGCTGGACGAGCCCTTTAGTGGAGTGGACCCCAAGGCGGTAGAAGACCTGCAACAAGAAATCCTGCATCTTAAGCGCGATCGCGGTATCGCCATTCTCCTGACCGATCATAACGTGCGAGAGACACTGCGCGTGACGGACCGTAGCTATATTATGAACGAAGGCAAGAAGCTTGCGGAGGGCACGCCGCAGGAGATCGTTCGCAACGAGTTGGTGCGAAAAGCCTATCTCGGAAGCAGCTTTCGTGGGGATGAGTTTGATCGCCCGGCGCCCGTACATTCGGAGCTTTCACACACGAGTTTGTAGGGTGGAGTTCGCGCATCCGCTTGTCGTGTAGTGGGGCCTTGTTGGATCCATCCGATCAAACCGTTCTCGGGAAGACCACCAGGGGAGCACACTGTATTGACCAGCGCCGAAAAGACTCCTGATGACACCGGCTTGGCGCCCGGGGTCGGCGACGATCCTGTGTGGACGGACCAGGAGGGCAGGGCATGGCGTCTACGTCTGTCGCCGCACGAGTTATGTCTCGAGGCGGACCACCAGACACTCGTGATCCCGTCCACCGCGTGGTCGCGCGACATCTACATCGCACCACACGGCCGGTCCTACATCGTCCGCATCGATACTTTCGACGCCAACGTGGCCTTTATTGTCGCGGCGGCACGTGCAGCGCCGGTGATCGCACGCCTCGAACGCGTGACGGCACCTCAGGCGGCGGCGCCTGAGCCTGAAGTGATGGCGACCAGTCCGGCTCCGCTTCTTTGGCCCAAGGTCTCGCCGCTCGCCGTATGGGCACTCATCTGCTCGTCACTGGTTTTCGTGCCGGTGATCGGTTGGCTTCCGGCCATTGCAACCATCGTATTGCTCGTCCTTCATCGCAAGAAAGTCCGCCGTGCACGATCCTGGGATCATTCGCGGGCATTATGTATGGCGGCCTTCTTATTCTTGGCGTGCGGAACCGTGGTTTCCGTACTGGGCACGCTGGGTATGGCACGCCATGCATCGAATAGTCACGTCGCACGTCGTATGCCGTCCTCTGTTATCCCGTCAGATCCCGGGCGGGAACTGACTGCCGGGTCGAACGCGCCGGCGCAAGGCTGGCTGGAGGCGTTCGAACACATCAATTGGGGCATGCTTGTTGCGGGACTATTTGTGGTCGTGCTGTCCCTCACGGTACACGAGGCAGCACATGCGATTACCGCATGGTGGTTGGGCGACGATCTCGCGCGCCAGTTGGGTCGCGTTACATTGAACCCGGCATCTCACGTGGATCCGATTGGAACGATCGTGTTGCCGTTGCTGTTGTACATTGCGGGTATGGGCGTGTTTGGTTGGGCGAAGCCTGTGCCGGTACGTGTGGAAGGGCTCGCGCGGCGTCACCGTGCACACATTCTCATCTCCATCGCCGGACCCGGTTCGAATTTGCTTCTCGCGGCGGCGTCGCTTGCGCTGATGCTCGGATTGGGATGTGCTGTCTCGCTGTTGGCACCAAACGCGACCGTATCCAATTTCGATTCCTTCGCGTTCTCCGAGCCGGTGACGGCAAGCGGCTTTCTGCTGGCATCCGTATTCGGGCCGGTCTGCACGGTATTGAAGTTGAGCTTTCTGATTAATGTCGTGCTGGCTGTGTTCAACTTGATCCCCATTCCGCCACTCGATGGTTCGTGGGTGCTAGAGCACTTGTTCCCGCGGACCTTCGGACCGATTTATGCGAGAATTCGTCCGTTTGGAATCTTGCTGTTTCTGTTTCTGATTTACTCGGGCACGAACATCTTGTTCTATCTGCTCTATCCGGTGATGGTCGCGACCGGCTGGGGGTTCGCGTTACTGGAAGCGTGCACGGCATTCGTTTGACGTGGGGCACGGTATCCGTAAGGCCTCCGGTAACGCGCGGGGCAACGGTGCAATTGTGCACAGCCGGACATGGGTGATCGCGGTGCAAAAGAAAGCGGCGGCAAAGTCCATTGGACCCCACCGCCGCTACAATCGTGGCGAATCGCCGTGGCGTTTTTACTGACGTGCCGTAGGCACTAGACCGACGAACGATCAGACCATGTCTTTCAGGCCCTTCAGTGCCTGGACCTTGACAACGTTACGCGCGGGCTTCGCTTTGAACATCATCTCTTCACCCGTAAACGGGTTGATGCCCTTGCGCGCCTTGGTGGCCGGTTTACGTACGACCTTGATTTTCATCAACCCCGGCACGGTAAACGTGCCCGGGCCGCGCTTGCCGAGGTCCTTCTTGATCATGCTCGCGAGACCGTCGAATACAGTCGCGACTTGCTTTCGTGTCAAATCGCCCTGCTCAGCCAGTTCGACGAAGACCTGAGATTTCGTCCGTGCCCTTGCGTTCGCTGCCGCCTTCTTCTTTGCCATTTCGTCTTTCCTTTCAAGTAACGGCCGTCCTTATCCTCGGATGACCTGGCGTGAATCTACGTCGTAGTTCATCAGAATACAAGCTTTTTTCCGGGAAAAAGTGCATGTTTTCCGGTCCGGCCCGGTTGGGCTCACGATCTACGAATTCTGTCGCGGCGCGCGTCCGCCTGAATAGCCCCGGCCCCCGCGCCCTCTTGACGCCACATTGACCGAGGTTTGGCGACGTGCGGACGTCACCCCCGGCATGCGCGACTCACGCAGCGTTCCTGCACCTGCGCTATACCGTGCCGCGACATTTCCGGGTTGTCGGTTCTTTCGCAACGACAGTCGCCGGCGAGTCAAGCCGGGAACGCCGCCGAAGATTCTCGCGATTCGAGGCTGATATCGCGGTTTTCAACGCCGCCGGGCGAAAGGCTAGGCGGGACGAGGGCCCAACAAAAGTACTGCTTTTGCAGGCGGAAGACGCACCGTCGGTGAACTGCCTTAGACCATGCATCTCGTCCTCGGCATGTGATTTCACGACGGAACGGTTGCCGGCGACCGATACAAACCAGCCGCCGTCTTAGCTTTCCGAGGCGACAAGCAGAGGTGGGCGCCGCCGACGCCGGCGTTTCTTGGGAGCGCCGACGGGTTTGGGCGTCGGTATTCGGGGCTCAGCCGTTTCGGCAATGGGGATGGCTTCTTGGGCCGTCCTGGCGAACAGGTCGGCATTGACCTCCTTCCACAGTCCTTCCGCCCGGTTAAAGACGCCCCCCGAGCACATGATGTTCATCGTCGGATTGACATCGATTTCTCGAATCATATCGACGAGCTTGCGGACTCCGGGCACACCCGATGGCGTGGTACCGAAGATCATGAGCAACTCCGGGCGAAGCTGCCCAATGAGTGACAGCACTTCGTCCGCGGGGACGCCGCCGCCGAGGAAGAACACTTCCCATCCTCGGGCCTCGAAGAGATCCGTGGTCATCTGGGCGCCCAGCTCTTCGGCTTCACCATCGGCACACAGAACGATCATACGCTTGCCGTTCGATGGACTGATGGTGAGATGGGCCTGTAGTTGATCGGCCAGACAACGGTTGATGCGGGTGGCCATGTGGTCGGACGCGGCGTTGATGCGGTCAGTGCGGTAGAGCTTCTCGACCCGTTCCATCGCGGGCCAGAGTATTGTCGTTATGACTTCTGCGGCACAATGGGTCCGTGCCAACTCGTCATGCACGATCTTGCGACAGGTCTTTCGGTTGCCGGCCAGCAACGGCGGCATGAACTGGTCCAGTAGATTCGATGATGCCATCAAAACTGCTCCTGGCGTGAACGAAATCCAGGAAACCCGATAAAGGGAAGGGCCTCCTGCCGATTCCTGGAGCGGTTTCACGCATTCTCGAAAAACGCCAGTGCGTCCCGCACCGGCCAAGGAACAACGCTTTATGCCCCAAACATCCTATAATTCCGACATCTTAGTTTAGATGGATAAAATAGGTAATTTGGGTAGAAATACTATCGACGGAGCCGTGCAGATTTCTTGAAGGTGATTCTGAAGATTTCCGGGAAGGCCTCGGGCACCCCCGCGCGGTGTGGGCAGCGTATGCCCAACCTCAGCGTACCAGCTTATTTCTCTTGGTTTGGTGCACCGACGGCACGACAAGGCGCAAGGTCTGCGCGTCCCCAATCCGGGATTGGTGGCGTCGTCACGCGGATTGTGTTGCGTTTTGCTCGATCGTTCGCGACACCGTGTTCATGAGCTCGACGTAGGCGGTCTGGACCTTCATCAGTTCCTTGATGACGTCGCTGCTGATTACTCTGTTGTGGAGTTCGGCGATCTTCCTCTTGTCTTCCGGTTCGATCGGCTTTCCCTCACCCTCAAGTGTCGCGAGCCTCGTCTGCTGCTCATCGTAATCCGCCAGAAGTTGCCGGTCCGCCGTACTTTCACTCAGGTTTTTCCGCGCCGCCGCCATGGCTTGGGCACGCGGATCCAGGGCGATTTGTTTGCCGAGTTTCGTCGCGAGTTCTAGGATCTGATCCATGGGTTCTGGATTCCCCCGTCGTTGGAACCGTCGCAACGACCAGTCCTTTTGCCGTTGCGAGGTCTTCGGAGACCAACATGTCGTCTGAACATTATTCAGAGCGTATCCTCAAGTTCATCCAGGCGAAAGAGTACCGCCCGCAACAAATGGACGAATTGGCCCGTGCGCTCGGTATCGGAGGGGCGGAGCAGGGTGATTTCCATGCCGCCTGTAAAGCCCTCATGCGGACGGGGCGCGTGGTCCTGGGCTCGCGCAACACGCTCGCGTTGCCGGGTATGCCCGGGCGGGTCGTGGGAGTCTTCCGTGGGAATCTGCGCGGATTCGGCTTTATCGTGCCCGATGTGGCGAACGCCCATGGCGATCTGTTCGTTCCGCCCGGCGGCACGGGAACCGCCATCACCGGCGACACCGTGGAGGCGACGGTCAAGAAACGCGGTAAACGCGGCGGCAAAATGCTCTACGAGGGGAAGATCGTCCAGGTCCTCAAGCGCGGGCGAAGCACCTTTGTGGGGGAGCTGCGGAGGCAATTCAACCGGTGGTTTGTCGTGCCGGACGGCAACGTTCTCCACGCTCCGATCGTCGTGGACGACCCTGGTGCCAAGCGCGCTCGGGCCGGCGACCAGGTCGTGGTCGAGATTACCTCATACCCGGATGAGGCAGGCACCGCGCGCGGCGTGATAGCCTCCGTTCTGGGGAAGCGAGGAGAGCCCGGCGTCGACACCAAGAGCATTATCATCCAATATCAACTTCCGGAGTCATTTGAGGCCGCCCCGCTCGAGGCTGCCCGGAAGGCGGTTGCCGAATTCGATGCGTCGCGGAACGCAGAGGGTCGGAACGACCTGTGCAAACTCACCATCATCACCATCGATCCGGACGACGCACGTGATTTCGACGATGCGATTTCGATAGATGAAAACGCCGACGGCACGGTGGAGTTGGGCGTACACATTGCCGATGTGGCACACTTTGTGCGAGAGGGGTCGGCGCTGGATAGCGAGGCGCGTGAGCGGGCCAACAGCGTCTACCTTCCTGACACCGTGCTGCCTATGCTGCCGGAGTTGCTGTCCAACGGCGTGTGTTCGCTGCAGGAGAAGCAGCCGCGGCTGACGAAGAGCGCGTTCATAACGTACGACAAGAATGGGCAGGTTAAGAAAACCCGATTCGCCAATTCGATCATTCGTTCGACCAAGCGGCTCACCTACCGGCAGGCGGCGGCCATCCTCGACGGTAAGCCGGGTCGTATCGGTGCCAAGGTGGTCGCGCTCCTCCAGGAAATGGAGCGCCTCGCCAAGACAATCCGGCAGCGGCGGATACGCGAGGGTATGTTGGTGTTGGATCTACCAAGTGCCGAGTTAGTGCTTGACGATGACGGCCGTCCCGTGGACGTGGAGCCGGAAGATGTCAGTTTCCCGCACACGATCATCGAGATGTTCATGGTCGAGGCAAACGAGGCCGTCGCCCGGTTGTTCCATAACCTCAAAGTGCCGTGCCTCCGCCGTATCCATGGCGGGCCTGAGGCATCCTCGGCAGTGAACCTGCGGAAGTTCATCAGCATGCTCGGGTATGAACTGTCTGATGGTACGGATCGCGCCGCCGTCCAGGCGTTGCTGGCCCAAGTGAGCGGTACGCCGGGCGCGTTTGCGGTCAATTTGGCGGTTCTTCGATCCATGCAGCAGGCGGAGTATTCTCCACGCACCGTGGGGCACTACGCCCTGGCCAGCAAACACTATGGCCATTTTACCTCGCCCATTCGTCGCTACCCGGACCTGACGGTGCACCGATTGCTGGATAGGTATCTGCAAGGAGCGTTGAAAACCGCCAAGCAAAAGCAAAGTGTGCCGTCGGACGAGGATCTGACCGCACTCGGGCGCCATTGCAGCAACCAGGAACGTCATGCCGAAGCGGCCGAGCGGGAACTCAAGCTCGTCCTGATCCTCCGATTGCTTGAAAACCAGGTGGGCGAATCGTTCCGCGGCGTTGTGACCGGCATTGCCAACATGGGCGTCTTCGTCCAATTGGATCGCTACCTGGTCGAGGGCTTGCTGCGATTCGATCGATTGCTCGATGATTGGTGGGAAGTCGAGGCGGGCGGCGGGGTGGCCATTGGCGAGCGGAGCGGGCGGCAGATCAAGATCGGCGATTGCTTGAAGGTCATCATCGGACGCATCGATCTGCCGAATCGTCAGATTGAACTCAGCCTGACCGATCCGCTACCTCCCACGACCGCCAGGTGTCGTACCACGAAGCCGACGAGCAAACCGGGAAAGAGCGACGCCGGTGGTCGCCGAGCGAAATCGTCCGGATCTGCTCCACGGGGCGGAGGCGCGCGACGGTCGGGCAAGCGGCTGACCAAGCGCCGACGGCGCTAGAGCCCCGTCGCACCTGTATTTGCGGGTGCCATTGGCAAACCGCAGCCTGCCCTTGCCGTTCCTGGAGGATACACGGGCAATCGAGTTTGCCCATGCCACCCTCGTTGAGCCTGAATAACGAGTTGAGACGCAGCGCTGGGTTTTCGCCTATGGGTCTCCGTAATCCCATGACGGTGGTGTTCGCTGCTCCTCGGGTCAGTGGATAGACAACCGAAGTGGGACGTGTCATACTCGCGTGCAGAATTAGCAATAATCGCACCTGGGCGCGGGAATGGCCTGTTTTCGCCGGGTGCTCGCCGAGAAAAGGACACCGAACGCCATGAGCATTCTCGTAAACGCGGACACGAAAATCATCTGCCAGGGGATTACCGGCAAGGCCGGTGCGTTTCACACGGCCGCCTGTCTGGAATACGGCACCAAGATCGTTGGCGGCGTGTCGCCGGGCAAGGGTGGTACGCAGTCGGAGCACGGTCTTCCGGTATTCAACACTTGCCACGACGCGGTGGCAGCGACCGGCGCCGACGTGTCGATGGCCTTTGTACCCGCACCCTTCGCGGCAGAAGCTGTCATGGAGGCGGCCGATGCCGGATGTTCCCTTGTCGTGTTGATTACCGAGGGCATCCCCACGCTGGACATGGTCAAGGCACGGGAGTATCTCGACCAGAAGGGCACGCTGCTGATAGGTCCAAACTGCCCGGGCATCATCACACCGGGCGAGTGCAAAATCGGCATCATGCCGGGCTACATCCACAAAGCTCGGGAAAACGGCGCGAAGACCGCCGGCATCATTTCGCGCAGTGGTACCCTGACCTACGAGGCGGTTTGGCAATGCACCACGCGCGGGATTGCCCAGTCGACCTGCGTGGGGATCGGCGGTGATCCGGTCAAGGGACTCAACTTCATCGAGTTGCTCGATCGATTCGAGAAGGACGAGGAAACGGATGCCATCATTATGATCGGCGAAATTGGCGGCAGCGACGAAGAGGATGCGGCCAAGTTCATCGAACGCAACGTCAGCAAGCCGGTGGTGGCGTTTATTGCGGGCCAAACGGCGCCACCGGGGAAGCGCATGGGGCACGCCGGCGCGATCATCAGCGGCGGTGAGGGGACCGCGCAGTCGAAGATCGACGCCCTGAAGGACGGCGGTGTGACGGTATCCGTTTCGCCGGCCAAGATAGGGGAGACGCTCGAGTCGATCCTCTAGCCCGTACATAATGCGGTTCGGGCACCGCGGATCGGGGGCCGTGAGTGTGCGCCCACCCACGTCGATCCGAACCGTCGGATGGTCTTCCATGACTGACGGTCTCGGGCAAATCCCACGGCATGAAGACGAGCCCGTGCAGGCGCTCGGCGGTGTTCCGTTTGCGCGGCCCGTGGCGCTGCCCACCGGTACAGCGGCGGGGCCACGGCGCCATGACATCATGTTGGACGGCGCGTCGCGGCGCTCCGTCTGGGTCGATCTCGCCCTGGTCCTCGCCGTGCTGGTGGCGATCGAGTTCCTATCGCAGGTGTGGTTGCTATTCGCGACCGGGATCGACGCGGTCCCGGGGAATATACCTGACGAAGACACCACCAGGGTCCTGTTGATCCCAGTGCTGCCGGCGCGGGCGGCATTGGTGACGCTTGTTCTTACGGCGGTCCTTCTGATCCGTCGCCAATCGTTGTCCTCCGTGGGGTTGACGGTCCGTCGTCTGGGCGTCGACGTCATGCTCGGTCTTGGCGCGTTGGGCGTGGCCTATGCCGTCATATTTCCGCTGGCCATCATATCTCAGCTATTGATTCCTGAAATTGCACACAAACTCAATGAGAACGCTGAGGCGATCATGAAAATGGTGCCGAGGCACTCGCCGTCGTTTTTCGCGTGGCTGGCGTTGGTGATCGGGTTCTACGAGGAACTCTTCTTTCGCGGCTTCCTTCTGACCCGTCTGCGGCGGGCTCTTGGGAGCTGGACATGGGCGGTGGTAGTGAGTACGGCTGTCTTTGTGATCCCGCATCTACTTGATCAGGCTACAATCTCCGTGGTGCCGATCACGATCCTTTCCGTTCTTTTCAGCGTGTTGACGATTTGGCGGAAGTCAATCCTGCCGGCTATTATTGCGCATTGGCTCTTCAATCTCTCGCAGTTTCTCGGTCTCTACTACACGGTCGGTGACTCATGGACTTGAGTGACAATTCCGGGACACTGGCGTGGACGATCCTGCCGGTCACCACCGTCGACTACGACGAGATCGTACACGTGTGGACGGAAGCGGGCCTCTCGGTGCGGCGGAGGGGGCGGGATACGCGCGAGGCGTTTGCCCATCAATTGGCGGCGTTTCCCGGTTTGTACCTGAAGGCGGTCGTAGGGGATCGTATGGTCGGCGTGGTGTTCGGTACGCACGACCAACGCAAGGGGTGGATCAATCGGGTGGCGGTCCTGCCGCCGTATCGTCGCAAGGGGGTCGCTGCGGCGCTGGTGCGGTCCTGCGATCGGGCGATCAGGGCCCAAGGCATCGGCATCGTCGCGGCGCTGGTCGAGGAGGAGAACACGGCCTCGGCCACCCTTTTCGCAAAGCTGGGCTACCAAGCCGACGTCCCGGTCACGTATTTTCGGAAGTTGGATCACCCGGACGTCTGACTCCGCCGGATTCACGGGGTAACTGTGCCACGATGGCAGCGATCGGGGTTTTTGCGATGCGGGATTTCGCCAGTCGCCAATAACCTGGAGAAATGCGCAAAAAGCCGCGAAATCTGCGTTTCTTGCCGCACAACGACCAATATTGGGGTGGATGCTGTTTTCATTGCGTGGCCGTCGGGCCTTTACATACGCTGGGCGACCTGCTACGCTACAGAATCGGTCGTCGTCATTAGCTTGCCAACGAATGCAGAAACAGCAGGATCTACCCAAAGCGTTTGCCGAACTCGGTATCGAGATTCGGTTTCTCAAAGCCCTTCGTAAGATGCGGTTCGTGGAGCCGTCCGATATCCAGGCCGGCATGATCCCGATTGCGCTCGAAGGGCGGGATATCCTCGGCCAGGCCCGCACCGGTACGGGCAAGACCGCCGCGTTCGGATTGCCGATCCTTCAAAAAATCGACCCGGCCGGACGGCTTCAGGGGATCTGCCTGGCACCGACCCGCGAGTTGGCGGTGCAGGTGACGTCCGAAATGCAGCGGATGGCGGAGTTCGCCAACCTTCACATCGTGGCCGTATACGGCGGCCAGAAAATCGCCACGCAGCTCCATTCCCTGGGTCGAAAGACGCACCTGGTCGTGGGTACGCCGGGCCGGGTGATGGACTTCATGAACCGCCGCGTGCTGGACATCAGCCAGGTACGGTTCGTCGTGCTCGATGAAGTGGACCGCATGCTGGACATCGGCTTCCGGGACGACATCAAGATGATTCTGGGCCGGGTGAAGGGTCCGCATCAGACGTTTTTTGTGTCCGCCACGATCGAGGGCGAGATCAACCGGCTCGCGCGGCAGTACATGAAGGATCCGGTCGAGGTCAACGTTTCAAAGGACAAGATGACGGTCGACGAGGTCGATCAGACTTACATCACGCTGGAGCGCTACGAGAAGTTCCGTGTGCTTCGCAAAATTATCGAGACGGACGACTTCGCCTTCACCATCGTTTTCTGCAACACCAAGGCGAGTGCCCGCAAGCTGGCGAAGAAGCTCTACGACGCCGGCGTAAACGCCAAGGAGATTCACGGGGATCTCATGCAGCGCCAGCGCGACCGGGTCATGGACCAGTTCCGTCGGCACAAGCTTCGCGTACTGGTGGCGACGGATCTCGCGGCGCGGGGCATCGATGTCAGCCAGATTTCGCACATCGTCAATTACGATATCCCGCTCGATCCGGAAGTGTATGTGCACCGAATTGGACGCACGGCACGTATGGGCGCTCGCGGCAAGGCGATCACCTTTGTGTCGCGTGATGAGGGCGAGCAACTGACGAAAGTCGAGATGTTGATCAACCGGGAAGTGCCGGAGCGCAAGGTCGAGGGGTTTACCTCGAAGCCGCCGGAGGAGCCCGCCGACAAGCCGGCGGAGCCGCAGCCGCTCTCACGATACGATACGCCGGTACACGCGAATGCCGAGGCTGCACCCGCGAAAATGCCACGGAAAACGCTGGGCGGGCGTTTTCAGCCGGCGCGGCGTCGCCGCCGCCTGTGATGGGCAGCCGTCAGAAGTTGACGAGCACATCGCCCTTTCTTGTTTTTCCCAAGATTTCTGTTATGGCTCATTACTTCGACGCTGGGAGGCAAGACTAGAACCGATCCCAACACCACAAATCGCGGGTGGCATGGTCTGACCCGAAGGGGCAGGCCATGGCTACTACAGACTCCACGGCCTGGCTTCGCCAGACCGTGCCACCCGAAATCGAGTTTTGGGATCGCGTTTGGTACTTCTGAATCCAAAGAACCGTGAACGAGCCACAGACGGAACTTTACCAGACCGCCGGCGAGGCGTCAAACGGAGAGAACGGTGACGACTTGCGCGTCAACCGGCACCGCGTGCGTCGCCGTATCTCGGGAAGACGCCTGGATAAGTACCTGCACGGTCGGTTCCCGCGCATCTCGCGTACCACGATCCAGCGATTCATCAAGCAGGGGCTGGTGACCGTCAACGGCATGCCGACGAAGGCGAGCTACGAGCCGGCCGCCGGCGACCGCGTCGAGGTCAACCTCCCGCCGCCGCCTCCCAGCGAAGTCGTGCCGGAGGAGATTCCCCTGGACATTCTCTATGAGGATGAGTGGATGCTGGCCATCAATAAGCAGGCGGGGATCATCTGTCATCCGGCGCGTGCGACGCAGAGCGGGACGGTGGCCAATGCGGTGGCCTTTCATGCCAAGACGCTCAGTCGCACCGACGATCCCTTCCGCCCCGGCATCGTGCACCGCTTGGACAAGAACACCACGGGTGTCATGCTGATCGCCAAGAGTGACGAAGCGCATTGGCGCATCGCGTTGCAGTTTGAACGCCGCACAATTCGCAAGCAGTACTTCGCCATCTGCGAGGGGCGGTTCCAGTTGGATGGTGACATGATCAACAAGCCGCTCGCGCCCCATCCGGAAACTACGCAGCGGATGATCCTGCCAAGTGCCAGCCCGCCACGGCAGGCGATGTTCAAGGAAGCCATTACCGAGTACCGGGTCAACACGCGGTACGCACGCTACACGACGGTCGATCTGTTCCCCAAGACAGGTCGCACGCATCAGTTGCGTGTACACATGGCATCGCTCGGCCACCCGATCGTCGGCGACGTGATGTACGGTGGAAAACCGGTGAGTGAGGCCGACCTGACCGGGGCAGGCGATACCGCACCATTGATCGTTCATCAGGCACTTCATGCCGGACGCATACGCCTGATGCACCCGATTCGGGAAAAGCCGCTCGAAGTGGAGGCGCCGCTGCCGGAGAACATGAGGCGCATTCTTGAGTTGTTGGGCACCGAGGCGTGACCCGCCGGCCTGTCGTGGTAGCCGCTGATTCGCATGTGACTGGCGCGATTCGTTGAAAACGATGGCGCAATCGCAGCCGTATCAACAATAGTGACGAAATAGTGGCATTCGTTTTCGATGAATTCCGGGTCGGCGAGGGCAGTCTCGCGTAGCGCGACTCAGGTCGGAGTATCTCCATATGCCGGCGGCGCGGAGTCGGTACGGGGTATGCCGAGAGTCTGCGCTTCGCCGCCTCCGAGACAACTCCATGGCAGGCCGTTACGCGGGTAAGCGATGCGGAGATTCGTCGCTCATGGCGAATGCGCTCTGTCCCACGTCTTGCGACGCGCGGCTGATGTCGACCAATCGAAAGAGATAGGCCGTCAAATCGTTCGGTGGGAACTCGGCCAGGAATGCAGGTTTGGCGGTCGGGTTGAGATCCAGGATGGCTTCGATGGTGTGTGTTTTAGAGAACATTTTGGGCACTCCTCCTTGCGTGTATTCCTTCGCACCCGCCGGTTCTTGCGACGACGGTCTCTCGGCTATCGGCACGCCGTGCGTTCCGCCAATACACGACAATCTGTGCGGGAGGCCGTGCCACGCGCAGTCTCTGCCGCTCCCCAGCGCATTCGGTGCGCGTAAGACGTCGGCACCCTTCTCCACCGCTGCAGGCATCGCATGAGTCCATGCAAACGCGCAAAAAAAACAAGCCGGAGAATTTCCGGTTCCGCGCCGGGGTCTCATCACGATGACGGTGTCTTTGGGGCTTGTTGACCGCAGTCAACCGGTGGCGTTACGATCACGCGCTATGGCGATTCGTTTTCATTGTGCAGCTTGCTCGCAGCCCATCGAGGTGGACGACGAGTGGGCGCTGAAGCTCGTGGCGTGCCCCTACTGTCGCAAGACGGTGACGGCGCCGGCGGAGACACAGATCGAGGCCGTCGCGCCGATCCCGACGGCCACGGCCGCCCACGATCCGCAGGAGATTGGCTCGCCGCCGGGAGCGCCACCTGCTGTCTCGCCGATAATCCATCCCCGGCGCGAAAACAGCGTGGCGGTTGCATCGTTGGTTTTGGCGTGCGTGCTCTTTTCCTGCGTTGCATCGTGCCTGGTTCTCTATCGTGTCAACGCACCGGAATTGCAGGCGCAACAGCGGCGTGCGACGGAGTTGATGCAGCAAGGCAAGAGCTTTATGGAGAGTTTTCGGGCTGTAGTCAACGAGCAGGCCGCGGTGCAGCCATCCCCAGGCCTTGTCGCCGCGTCCGTTCTACAACTCATAGCCATCCCTGTCTGGATTGCGACGTTGATCTGTGGAATACTCGGCGTTCGTCACGCGTTTCGCCGGGGCTTCGCCATTATTGCCTTGTGTGTCGTGGGGTTGGCGCCGCCGGTGATATGTTGTGGTGCGTTCTTAGCCGTCTCCTAGTACCTTGATTCAGAAGGCCCGCAGTTGTTCGCAATGGTCTCGGTGCGCCTCAAGCGGTAAAGCTCCTAGACCGGCCAATTCCGGCGCGCCGGCACTAACCGATACCACCCAACTAGAAGATCCATGGCCACGCTGTGCGTGGCGCATGCCACCCGCGAAGGCGCCCCCCGCGCGGGCTGCAAGGTTCGATTCTCAGATTGCCAAAACGACTTCGGGCGTTCGTAAATGGGGGGCCGGCGGGAGTCGTCTGTTGGAATCAGCCGTCCCCATCCCTGTTGGCCGGCTCCTTTTTTTTGGGCGGTATTGGTTTCGGGCTTTCGGGAACGAGGAATGAGGCCCCACACTCGCCGCATCGCACACGTTTTCCGCGCACACTATCCGGCACTTGCAGGATGGCGCGGCAGCGCAGTCTGGGACAGAGAATCGTGACAGCCATTCTGTGCCTCGCATGTCCGCAGGCAG
>Ga0055452_10000005_pt1 | contig 41871 bp, 26 predicted proteins | sample China_Galinas_PW_6_FD_57735 | JGI IMG/M metagenome (GOLD analysis project Ga0055452, IMG submission 57735) | Wetland microbial communities from San Francisco Bay, California, USA, that impact long-term carbon sequestration - China_Galinas_PWC_D2 | ecosystem: Environmental > Aquatic > Marine >... | reverse complement strand
GCGGCCGTAGCGCCCGGGGCTCATTTCCCACGTGCGGCCGTCCTGGAAATAGTCGGCATGTACGGTCACGTTTCCCGCCGTATCGGTTCGCCCCTGCTGAAAATGGAAACCGTTGGTGATCATCGCCAGGTCATGGCAGGGGCCGCAGGTCTTCCGGCCGCTGTAAGGCGCCGTCGAGCCAAGTTCAATCCAGTTGCCCACCGGATCCATCAGCGGTACGGGAAGGTGGCCCAGCGCCGATTGAAGAAGGGCATAATCGGCCAGGTCGACTCTCCCGCCCCCGTTCATATCCGAGCGGCTGAGGCACTCCGTGTCAGGCGGGGTTACCGGACCCTGCACACAGTTGACGAAACTCGATAAGTCACGCAAGTCGAGATACCCGTTCTCATCGGCGTCGCCAGTACCACCCGACACCGTTGAAGCCGTGATTAAGAAAAGAAACGAAAACACGATCCCGATTCGATCGGGCAGCTTGTAGAGTTGCATGCTTCCTTCCTCCGGACGTGCATGTCCGCACAGAATGAGTGAGCACCACTATGGAGGGAGGTTCCGGCCATCCCCGAGACGGACCAGTAGCCCCCCGGCCCACTAGAACGTTGTGAAATACTGCAAGACTCGTTCCAGACCTGGCCCGCATGCGATCGATTTGAAATCTACAGGACCTTCACAATCGTTGCCGATCCGGGCCTTCCCCAGGGACATTGCCTGCTGTCGCGTCTAGGGTCGAATACCGCCCCTGCAACGGACAATCCAATGCATGTTTCACTGCAAAGCGGTCGCCGTGTTGCTCAGGTTTGGAATGACGCGATGTGAAAAGGCATCATCCCGTATGAGGCTCCTCTTCAAGTCGTTTCTCAGAAATGATAAATACGCGCCTTATTTGATAAGTGATTTCTCAGATTCGAGATTGTGGCCATTCCACCGCCACCGGACTGGCCGCCACACGCGATGAGTCGACTGACGTCTGTTAGCCGGCCTTTGCAAGAGCGTAAATCACCCACGGTGACAGCGTTGTTTCACTGACCCATCGGTACGGCTCGTTCGGTCTTCCGAGCGGTCGGTCAACACTGACCACTTCCAGCCCTGCCTGGCGGTAAAGCTCTCTGTAGCGCTCGTCCGAACAGAGCACATCTACCACCGGTCGCTTGTCGTCCAGCGCCGTGACAATGATCTTGACGAAATCCCCGCAACGGGCTCGCTTATTTTCAGGGAAGTCCTTGGTTGAGAACGACGCCCATTCGTTGACGTAAATATCGGGGGAGGAAACGAGGTTGACCATTCTCCCGCCGGACTTGAGCACCCGCGCAAGCTCTGCCAACAAACGAGCCTTGGCTGCTTCGGTAGGGATGTTGTCAAACGTGAACGCAGCCAGAATCAAATCGAATGAACCATCGCCGAATTGACTCAGATCCCCGTCGGCGACGCATCGGTAGTCGCCGGTCGGATCGATCGAGCGTGCCTCGCGCACCATTTCTTGCGCGATGTCCACGCCCACGACATCGAAACCCAGCGCGCGTACGAATCTGGTGGAACGTCCGGTACCGCAGCCGATATCCAACGCTCTGCCCCCTGCTACGTTTCGCGCAATAATCTCGGGTAGATCGCGGAACGCGAGATAGTAGGTCGCCGGAAACTCCAGCCTGGCGTACGCCGACGCGTAGTTGTCGTCCTCATAGGCATTGGTGAATGCCATCGTTCGCACCAAACCTTTCGTCAGATCGCAGGCCGCGATCGTACCCAGATGGACTCCTCGATTCCAGCGAACACAGTCCCGTGCGACGAGGTGGGGCCGTGACGGAATCGGCGGACGTCAGAACGAGTAGATGGGCAGGTCGTTGCTCCACCGCAGGTGGAGCGTTGACCTGCCATTCAGGCGAGGCAGGTGAACCTCCCGGTACAGCCGGGAGAACCACCTGCCCTAGTTCCGGCTCGGTTCCTTGCGCCCCCCTGGTCATCCCCTGATCGGCCTAAATCGATCATTTTACGAAAAAAGACTTGACGGTCGCCAATTCCGCATCATAATGTAAGTATATACTTACGAATGAGTCGTTTTCGAGAGAGGTTCGATGCCGAGAGCCGATCAGTCAGCCCAGAGACGCAAGAAGCTCCTGCCGATCGTGGCCCACACGTTTGCGGAGTTGGGCTACGCCAGGGCGACGACGGCCGAGCTGGCCCAGCGGTGCGGGGTCCGCGAGAACATTCTTTACCGGCTCTGGCCCGACAAGAAAGCCATGTTTGTCGCGTCGATCGACTACGTCTACGAGCAGGCCGCGGCGACGTGGCGAGGTATCCTGGAGGAGGTCGACGATAGCGCCGAGGCGGCGGGACGACTCTTGGAGCACGAGGCCAAGCATTATGGAGAATCGGGCCTGCACCGCATCATCCTGGCGGGTCTTAGTCAAACGGATGAACCGGAGATCCGTGACGCGTTGCGTACGATGTACAGTCGGTTTCACCGCTTCATCCGCGGGCAGATCGTGGCCCATCGCGACGGCCACGAAAGCAGCGCTCTCCCCGACGAGTCGGTGTCTGCCTGGGCCATCGTGGGGCTGGGCAACGTGGCGAACATCAGTCGCGAACTGGGGCTGCTGACCGATCGGGGGCGTAAGCGGTTGATGAGCAGCGTGGGTCGGATATTGCTGGGAGGCGAGAACCCGTGAGCCGTTTTTATTTGTCGTTAGTGTAAGTATATACTTACATTCGAGCTTTGTTTGGCGCGTTCTTGAGGAGATAGTCATGAAAAGTGAGAGTTTTGTCCGAATGCCGTTGGTGGCATTGATGATGGCGGTGGTTTCGTGCGCGGTCCTGCCGTCGTGTCGAACGGCCGAGGCCAACAATCCAGTGCCACCCGACCAGCAGGCGAGACTCGAAGCCATGCGGGCCATGGGGACCAAGGCGCCAATCACGGTCTTTCCGGTGGCGCTATCGATCGCGAACGAAAACGACAAGGGCGTGGAGGATATCGGAAAGGAGATGGGAAAGGTCCTCGGCGTGCTCCTGGAGCAAGCCGGCATGGAAAGCCTGGAGCCGACCGACTCCGTCTTCGTGCTGCCGTCGGACGTTGATTTTGACGAGGCAGCCGGCGCGTTTGGAGAATTCGTGCGTGCCAACCCGATCGAAACGGACTACGCCCTCTACGCCGAGGTGGTCGGCCGCAAGGGTGACGCGCCCCAGTTTGATGAGATTCGAAGCGTTGTGGTGGACAAGGCCGGAAACTGCTTGTGGGTCGATCGTCAGACGCCCCGTGACGCCGACTTCAAACGCATCAAGCCGAGTTGCCTAATGACCGCTTGCGTTTTGCTGTCGGAGCGTGTGCGGAAACAGTTGGGCATTCCCAAGTCTGCGGGGAACGAATCCGCCGACGGGAAATTCACCCGGATGGCCGCGCAGGACTCGCCCGCGCCTGATGAGGCGGAATGGAATGCCATGGAGAAGCGTCAGGCGATCATGAAGAAAGCCACTCCCAGTGTGAAGGTGGCGATCTTCCCCGTGCGGTTGTCCGACGAAAAAGTCGGCAAGGACGACTCGGCGCACCTTGCGCAACTTCTCAACAAGAAGAAGCTATGTGCGGCCGAGGTGGTGGACTCTTCGCTGCGCGTGAAGATCGAACCTTCGCACAACGAACAGAAAATGCTCTGGGACCTGGCGCGCGCGTTTCAGGACCATGTGCGGCAAAACCCACCAGAGGCGGACTACGCCCTCTTGGCTGACTACATGATCAGCCCGCGTGACGGGCGGGTGATGGCGGTACACTTCGTCGTTTGCGATCGCGACGGAGAATGGGTGATTGTCGATTTCCAGAACGACCATCACGTAGACTTCCAGAGCGTCGATCCGAAAACGCACGAGGACTGCGGCCGCCTGGTCGCCAAACGGCTGAGGGGCTATCTGCGATAGGTCGAGGTTTGAGCTGGTAGCTCGCGAGCGGGGCTTGTCCGATGCACGGCACTCTGCATTACGCAGGCGCCGCTCCGCGGCCACTCTCTGACGCGCTGAAGCGGCTCCGCATTCACGCGCCGCTGAGGGTCGTAGGGCTGTAGCCACGGGTGAAGTGAGTCCGCCACGGGCGGGCGAACGGAACCCGTGGGACAAGGTCCCGCGCCTCCCATCCGCCCCGGATGGGGCGGAGGATGCTTGAATCCGTAAGAAGTCCTTCGCCCCATCCGGGGCGAGGTTCATATTGCGGGGCTTCCCATCCACGGGTTCCGCTACGCGCGGCTTCGCCGGCGCGACGCTCCACCCGTGGCTACAACCCGTGACCCCTCCGGGGTCAGCGCTGCGTCGCTTCCTCGAGCGATCCGAGATATCCTCCAGCCGATCCGCAGAGTTGTCTGGACGACCCGCGGGGCAGGGGAGACCCGCGTTACAGCAGTCACGCCACCAACTTACACTCACCAGATGTTTTGCAGTGGCGCCGGACCCAATCCCTTCCTCGCGCGATCTTGACGTATGCAGTCAAGCCACGGTAATCTCCGCGCGAGCCGTCGCAGTTCTATTCCCGTTTGGAGGAACCCACGATGAGGTCAGTCATTTCCGATGCTGTCACCCGCACCCTCGGCGCAGTCGTACTCCTGTCCGCATGTACCTGTACGACCACACGAACGTCAAAATCCAACGAGACGACGCCGCTACGTGCCTTCGCCGACACGCAGAACATCCAATGCCCCTCTGCCATGCCGGCATACGATCCGACGCCGGCCCAGATCGAACGCGACGAGATCTTTACGCTCCTCGCATACGCCGTAGTACGAAAAGACTGGCAGACCAAAAGAGGTCCGTCTTCTCGGGGCTACAACATCGGGTCCGTCCTGGTCGACTCCGAAGACAACATCGTCTGCTGGGCCCGAAACTCGGTCGGCGTGACGGGCAACAAAACGCAGCACGGCGAAGTTCGGATCATGACCAACTACCTCGGGAACGTCCCTGCAACGTCTCTTCCCGGCTACAAACTCTATACCACGCTCGAACCGTGCGCCATGTGTTCGGGGATGATGACGCTGCAGAGTGTTGCACTGACCGTCTACGGGCAAACCGATCCCGGCTTCGGCGACGCACTCGAGCGACTGGAACTCGACTCGACGTCATGTGGCGGATACAGGCCATACCCGAGAGCCGTCATCTCGGTGCCTTCCACGACCAACGCCCGCAAAACGCTGGACGAAGAGTATGCAAAAGTGACCCGGGGCGGCATCACCAAATGGCTGGCGAGTCAGACGGCGAAGGGAATCTACGACGACGCCTATCAAGACTTCATAAGCTACGATGTCAAATATCGCGAGAATGGACCGATTCTGGAAGCCGCACATGCGTTTCTAGACGCCGTCCCCGACAGCTATACGGCGATTCCCTACACAAACAGTTGTCCACCGCAGTAGTGAACCGCGTACGCCGGTGTTGCAGCGGTCACCGCTGCACATTATGCTCCATGTAGTTTGTCCAACGGTGCCTGTTCAAGTCCTTCGTCGGCGCGAGTTTATCGTATGCAGCAACGCCCAAGTAAACCGGATCAGTCTGCTTATTGGTAAGAAGACAAGGAAGACACAGTGTACCTCGTGAATACGGGAACGACTCTGATAGTCTCATGTGCGATACTCATCGGCACGCCGGGCTGCGGCGCACTCACAAAGAAACAAGCGGCCTACCAACTCGCCAACCTGGATTCAATGAAGACGATGGAGCGCCTTCGGACGAATGCGAACAAGTCCGTTCAGTTGACGGCACTCGGCGCCACCGTCCAAGTGAATTACGTGCGAGCCGGCGACGTGTATTCTAAAACCAAGCTCGTTCTTATTCACGGGTATCCCGATTCGTTGCTGACTTGGGCCGACATCCTACCCTCCCTTCAGGAGTTCGACGTCTACGCGATCGACCTGCCGGGACAAGGGCTTACGAAGTCGAAGTCTCTCTCCAAAGAACACCTACTTCCTCGCGCCCAGGCTGAGTTCGTATGGCGTTTCATCGATGAGGTCGTACTGAATCGTCGAACACAGAGAGCATGCAAAGGTGCCGGATCGACCACGACACAGGAACGCGTGATACTCGTCGGGCATTCCTTTGGTGGACTTGTCGCTTGCGCGGCGGTCGACATCAGAGACGAAATCGACGGCCTAGTGCTCATCAGTTCGGAAGGCGTTGTCCGGGAAGGCCATCACTACTTGCCGAGTGAACGGCTTCTGCGCGAAGGTTTCCTGGGATGGCTTTCAGGGGCCTTCCCCTGCGCTGCCTTTCATGTCCTGACCCACGGCGGCTGGCATCAGATAACAGAGGACCAGTACGTTGAGCTGTCCTGCGGAAAGGTTGCGCCGAGATTACAGCACGTCCATGAATACAGCACACTGGCGAGGGTACCGTCGAACTACCACACGAATCGGACCTTGGTCCGGCGAAACTCGGCAAAAGATGCGGTCAATTTCGCGCGGGTTGGGGGTCGAAAAGGAGATCGCACTCTCCTCATCTGGGGCACCGAAGATTACTTGTTTCCGCTGCACGGATCAGATCGCATGCCGGGGCACGGAGAAATCTTCAGATGTTGGTTTCGTGGATGCCAATTTGAGACTATCGACGGCGCGGGCCATTTGCCGCACAGAGAGGAGCCGGGAGCGGTCAGCGAGGCGCTGCTCCGGTTTCTACATGGCCGCGCAGTCGCCGCGCCCCAGCGGATGCAGCGGACCCTGCCACCGCGCATCAGCACCGCAAGTGTGAGCGGGCGGCCCGACCAGATCCGCGCGTGCGAGCGAGCGGTCCCTTAGCGGTCGGGGTGTGCGATTCGCTATCCATGTACCGCGGTTGTGTCACTCTAGGCGACTCCACCCCGCATGGGCAAGCCGCGTTCGTTCGTCGCTCCGCTAGTCCACGCCAACCGGCTTGAAAGCCGCGGCCAGTCCTATCTGCGACTTTTCCGGGACTGGATCAATACACAACAACGGACACGGCCTACCTCCTTGTGCCACGACGCAAATCCGATATTTTCTTACGTCCTTGGAATTGATTGCGCCTTGAAACGGGAGGGAATGGGAAATGATGAAACGGGGCTTGCTTGCGAGGTTGGCGGTCGCTGTACTCGCGGTCGCGCTGCTGGGCGTGGTGTCCGCCAGTCATGCGCAGACGAAGTGGACGCAGTTGTCGCTTTCCACGTGCAAAGTGGATGAGTTTCTTAACTCGCGACCCAACAGCGACGGGCGCGGCGTGGTGATCGCGGTGCTCGATACGGGTGTCGATCCGTCGATCCCCGGGCTTACGCAAACGCCGGACGGTGGCGTCAAGGTCATCGACCTCCAGGACTTCACCGGTCAGGGCGATATCGAGATACACCGCGTCCATCTTGACCCGGCGGACGGCCGGCTCATCGACCACGACGAAAACGGATCGCCTATCCACTACACCATTCCGTCGCTCCCGGACTCAGGCTCGGAGGAGCGCCGGTTCTGGTTCGGCTACTTCGACGAGGCGAACTTCGTGAACTCCGACGTGGCGGATCTCAACGACAACGGCGAGACAGACGACCGCTTTCCGTTGTTCGTCACGGCACTCGCCGGCGACGGCGACGACCAGGCGCTCATGTACATAGACACCGACCTGGATCGCGATTTCGCCAACGAGAAACCGCTGCAAAACTACAACGAGAAATTCGATACCTTCACATTCCACCGCGACAAGCCGGAAGAGCAGATCATTCCCGTCACGTTTGCGGCGAACATCTTTCTGCGAAAGTCGAAAGTCGTGATCTGCTACGACGACGGCGCGCACGGTACGCACGTGGCGGGTATTGCGGCCGGCTATCGCATCAATAACCAGGACGGCTTCAACGGCATCGCCCCCGGTGCCAAGGTGATCGGTTTGAAGATCGGGCAAAACGCCATCGGCAGCGTGAGCACGACCGAGAGCATCAAGGCGGCGCTGGAATACGCGGCCCGCTTCGCCAGGGAACGAAACGTACAGGTGGTGTGCAACCTGTCGTTCGGCGTCGAGTCGGTCATCGAGGGCGATTCGGACATCGACAAGTTCGTAGACGAATTCCTGCGTAAGAACCCATACCTGGTGTTCTGTTCGTCGGCGGGCAATGAGGGACCGGGCTTGTCATCGGTCGGTACGCCGGCGGCCGCGGCGGAGACGATCGCCGTGGCGGCCATGCTGGCGGCGGACTCGGGCCGGGATGTCATGGGGTACACGATGGACGAGCCCGTCGTTACCGTGTTCAGCTCGCGCGGGGGCGAATTGGGGAAGCCGGACATCGCTGTACCGGGATGGGCAACCTCGACGGTGCCGCGCTGGGTACGGCGCGGCGACTACTGGGCGGGTACGAGCATGGCCTCCCCCTATGCGGCCGGCCTTTGTGCCGTGCTGATCAGCGATGCCCTGTCGAGAGATGCAAATGCCAAGGTGCGGGCGTGCGACATTCGCCGCGCGTTGCAACTGACCGCGCGACCGATCGCCAATGAGACCTCTATCGGAAGCGGCGCAGGCGTACCCGATCTGCCCGAGGCCGCCAAGACGTTGCGCCGGCTGATCGACAGAGCCGCCGATGACCCGATATTGGCATACAACGTGTCCACCCCGTGCCCGCACGGTCACGGCGGCGTGGCACCGGCCGCCTATTGGCGCAGTACCTATTTTCCCACCGACGAGCAGCAGATCTTCACCATCACGCCGGTCTTTGCACCGGGTACCGACGCGTCCGCGAAGACGTCGTTCGTGCGCAAGTTCTCGTTGCGCTCGAAATCACCGTGGTGCCGCCTGCCGCAGAAGGAGATCTACCTGCGCGGCGAACAGGAGGCGCAGGTCTTCGTGGAATACGACGCGTCGAAGCTGAGCAAGCCGGGCTTGTACACCGGCACCGTCGAGGCGGTTCACGACGGGCTGGTCGCGTTCGAATTGCAGAACACGATCATCGTGCCTTATCGCGGCGATGCCAAAGACGACTTCGCCCTGCGATTTGACGGCCAGACGGTGAACGGCTGGACGCCGTCGCGGTACTTCCTCGCCGTGCCCGCGGGCGCTTCGGCCATGAAGCTGACGCTGACCGCTCCGGCGGGTCGCGAGTCCAAGGCCAGCTTCGAGCGCATTTACGACCCGAACGGCTCGCGCTATCGGATTCGATCGAACAAGCTCGACACCGCCGATGGCGGACGCGAGGTGACGTGGTCGGTCACCGACGATCTCATCCCCGGCATCTGGGAAGTGCCGGTGGTGGCGGACCGGCCGGACAAGTCCTGGCCGTTTGACCTGGACGTGCGGTTTATCGGATTGCACGCGGAGCCGGCGAAGATTTTCGAATGGTCCGAATCGCCACCGGAGGGTCAAATCGTCGTCACCAACATGTTTGAGCGACGCCTCGTCGCCACGGGCGCCGGACGGTTGGAGGGCTTCCGCAAGCTGGAAGAGGACAAATTCAAGGGCCTGAAGGACACGCTGACGTATACGCTGACCCTGGACGATTCGTACGACAGCGTTCGTTTGGATCTGGAAATGTCCAAGGAGGCCTACGCCACGACGACGGACATTGGCGTTCGCGTCGAGGTGGATGACGAGGAAGTGCTTTCCGACGCTTTTAGCAATCGACGTTTCCGCGGCACGGTCTCCGTGCCCCCGAACGGAGACACCAAAACCGTCAAACTGATCATCAACGGCGGGTTTGCGGTGGCGGACGACAAGCGTGAAACGCCGATCACCGTGCGCTTCGATCAACTGCTCGCGATGCCTGTACCGATCACGGTCAAGTACGGCGATGCGTCACAGATCGACTTCATCCCGGGCGTCCCCATCGGTGTGGACTTCGCGCTGGACAGCGCGCCGCCCGCAACACCTGAAGACCTGCTCCCGGTGGGGATGATCGAGTTCAAAGAGCGTCACAGCGGTGACACGGCGTTGAAGGTGCCGATCGAGATTGAAGAGTAGTCGTCCATACTCGGCGCCGGCGGGTGGAACCCGCCCTACGCGCCTAAACGTGTCCCCCACCCTTCGCTACGCGAAGAATGGGGCACCCGGCGGGGCGGAGGATGGGTCACCCGGCATCCGTACCGCAGGCATCCTTGCCTGCATCTTCATCGTGGTACTTGCAGGCAAGGATGCCTGCGGTACGAGTTCACGACAACCACGCGCGGGCACCCGCCGGTCATCGTACGAGGTGGATCTGTATGTTGACGAACTCGAAATCGTCGATGTCGCTGCCGCGCGACCTGGCGAGAATCTGGAGAGTGTTTTCGCCCTCCTGGAACAACTCCGGATCGATCGATACCGAGAAATGACCAAAGCTTCCGTCACTGGGTGAATCGTCGAGCCGTTGCCGAAGCGTCCGGCCGTTGATGCGGATGCGGTGCTCCATCTGTACACCCTTCACCAGGAACGTCAACTCTGCCTCGTGGTAGTGCGGCGGCAGTTGTGACGGCAACAGATTGAACGTCGCCTTGAACCTCGCCCCCTCGCTTTCCTTTTGAAACTGGCTGTTGATGCGACCGGAAAAGGAGTCGTCGCCGAGGTGGTGTACATCCGGAACGGCCTCGATCGCCACGGTGTTCATCGACGCCGGCTCCAACTCGAAGTTCAGTGCCAACTCGGAACCTCTGACCAGCGCCTTGGCGACGTTGCGGGATTGCGGCGCATACCGCTCTGCGGACGCCGATAGCGCGAAGAAGTTCGGCACTTCCGGCGGGTGGAGCACGTAGGTTCCGTCACCCGATGTCACCACGACGACCGGTTCGCGATCGGGCAACACCAGCCGAACGCTCGCCGCGGATATCGGTTCGCCGGTGGTCGAGTCGGTGACCCGCCCGCGAATCGTGCCGATGGCATCTGCCGGCCTCTCCTCCAAGAGCATCGGCAGGTAGCGATAGTAGACCTCGAGCATCAGCGTACAGAGTGCCGTCTGGTAGACGCGCCCGCCGACCTCCGCCCACTCGCCCACCGGGTCCCAACTCCCTCCGCGCCGCCCTTCCTTGTGTTGATTGTCGAGCAACTCCGGCATCAGCTTGCGATTCCAGACCTGCCACGGTTCACCCTGGTGTTGAAACAGAGCGAGCGTCGCGTAGTACCAGTAGTAAGTGTTCGGGTCCTCCTCCCAATCTGGAAGATTGATCATGAGAAAGGCGACCGACTGCTGCATGCGCGGCTCGTCGCGACGACGCCCGAGGATCTGCTGGATAAAGAGCCCCTCGGCTGTCATCGACGGCGTCACACCCTCGCGCGGACGATACGCGTAGAGCCCCGGATAGTCGCGCGAGCTGACGTGTTCGAGCCAGCGCGAGGCGGCCACAAAGGGCTCCATGGGCACATCGATGCGCGCGGCGGCCGCACTCTTCAACGCCATGATCTGCCAGCCCAACACCGATGTGTCGCCGGATTTTCCCGGCTCGTAGCGCCAGATGCCCGTCTCGCGGCTGCGCGCGCCGGTGATGAACCGCGTGGCGCGCTGCACCGGATCCCTCAAACGCGAGTCGTGGGTCATACCGTAGGCTTCCGACAGCGCGATGGACGCGATGCCGTGGCTGTACATCGTCGCGCCGGCGCGCAGGTCACCGTCCTCATCCTGCTGTGCCAGAAGCCACTTGATCGCGCGATCCACGGTATCGCGATAGGGACCGTCATGTTCATGGGTGTGGTCGGCCGCGAGATAACAGAGCAACGCCAACCCTGTGAGCGCGACATCCACCTCGGCCTCCGTTTCGCCGCCACACTCGTGGCACGAATCGTCAAAACCGTCGCCGTCCCATCGGCCGTCGTCGCTCTGGTGATTGGCCAGCCAGCGAAGCGCGCGTTGGACGGCGTCTTCCGTCTGTCGATTGCCGCCCATGGCCTCGACGATGCTCATGCGATCCTCGGCGCGGCGCGGGAGGAAGGGATCGTCCGGCACGTCGACCTCGCTGGGAAGCTGAAAATCAAGAAGTGGCTGTGCAGGGAAAGCCGATGCGACGGCATCCGAATGAAACAAGCCGGATGTCGACGACGCGACCGTCGCGTCGCGGGCATCGCCCTCGGCCAAAGCCAACAATCGTGGCGCATCGCCCGCGGCCGACCCCTTTTCGGCAACCACACCGAGATCGGTGATCTCGGGCGTATCGGCATCGGCGTACCACGCGCCGCCGCGCTCGTCGTGCCTCGAATCCGTTGGTGCCGGCGCCAAAGCCAGACTCGTTGGCTCGGCGGCGGAAGAAGAGGATTCCTCCATTTGCGGCAGCTCCAATTCCATGGCCGCCGCACCGGGCACGGCGGCATCCACGATCGTATCTGACTGGGTCCGCGCCGCATGCGGGGTCGCATCGGTCGCTTCCAAAGCGGTTGCACCGGTGAATGACGATTCGACGGCCGGCGCATCCACCGATGCGGGTGCCAGGAAGGCCGCCTGCGGCGCGTTCGCGGCATCGACGATTAGCTGCTTATCATGTACGGGAAGGCCGGAGGCTGTGGCGCTGGGAACCGGCGCCGCCAATTCGACAGGCGTCTCGGATCCGGTCTGCGATGCTGCCTCGGACGGCAGCGGTAACGTGACCTGTACCATCGAGGGCGCAGCGCTCACGTCTACGGGGGTCATCGAAAATGCCGGTGCGGTGGCTGTTGACTCGCGCAGCGAAGGTCCGGGAGACAGGGATGACACGGCATTCGATGTGGTCGACGACGACGAGGATGACGGCGCCATGTCAACCAACTTCGTTTGCGTAGTCTGCGTAAACAGTTCGGCGGTCGTCTCGAGGCGCTCTTGCGGACGCGAAGTCGGCGCAGGCATCGAGGGCGAGACCGCCTCGTTGGATGTCATTCGCTCAGCCTCTTGCGGTAGATTGACTTCGAGGCTTGGTGCTTCGACGCTTGTCTGTTGTGGAAGCGTTGTTTCTATCTGTTGTTGCGTATGTCGCGGAGTGGCGTCGCGACTGTTGACCCGTTCGGCGACCGATCGTGGCACCTTCACGGCGGTCGCCGCGGCTTGCAGCATGACCGGCGTCGATGATGGCGTCCATTCCAAACGCTCGGGTTCGCGCGGCGTGTCCGGCGTCTGGGGTGCGGGAGTCTCGACCTCGGTAAAGCCGCCGCGGATCTGCGACGTAATGTCTCCGCCCTTCGCCGACGCCACAAGGGCTACCTGAATCGGACCCTTCTTACCCAACGCATACGCGAGTTTGCTCGTGACGCCCCACACGTTAAACAGCAACATCAGCAATAGATGAACGAACAGCGATGCGAGCAAGCAACGCGCCAGCAACGACAGCTTGCGTCGTTGTGCGTCACGCATACCGGCGAGGAGGAGCAGCAGAAGAAGCAACGCGAGCAGAGCCCACATGAGATTGGGCCCGACCGCCGACCAGACGGCCGCCCAGTCGATGGACGCGCGGGTGGTCTCGGTGCGGCGATACACTTCGCGCGAGGTTGTGCGGTACAACTGGTAGGATGCCGCCCCGTCCGCCGCGGGCTTCTCCAGTGCACGATCCGAGCTGAAATAGAGGGCATAGCCCCCCATCGTCAGACCGGGGTCCAACTCGTTTCCCGATGAATTGACGGTGTCACCGAGGTTCTCGGCCGAACGAAAAGCACCCTCAACAAAACGCGTGCGGTAGATGTCGAATCCGCCCTTACCGCCCTTTCGATCGGACGCGAAGTAGAGAAAATCACCAAAGGGCGTGACGGCCGGCGCGCCTTCGTTGAACGGCGTGTTGAGTGCGTGTAGCGGTTGCGCCTGACCGAAACCGCGCTCCGTAATCGGCGCCCAGTGTAGATCGTAGGTCCGTTGAAAGATCTCTTCGCGGATGGTACCCGGCCAGTTTTTCGGATCGGGTTTCTTCTCGTCGTCCGCTTGGGGCCGGTTGGACGAAAAATAGAGACGATCGCCTTTGGCTGTTAGCGCGGGGCCGTAGTCGTTGAATTCCGAGTTCACCAGCACGCCGAGGTTGATCGGTTCGCCGAATACAGGCTGCGACGTGTCTTCGCGGTGCGCCACCCAGAGATCGTATCCACCCAACCCGCCGGTCCGATCGCTGTAGAAATAGAGCGAAGTACCGTCAGTGGAGGGTTCGGGGCCCAGTTCGTCAAACTCTGTATTGAGCGACGCCAGCGGATCGGCCGCCGACCAGCCGTTTGGCGTCCAATTGCGGGAGAAGAGTTCGGCGTTGTGCCCCGCTTTGCCACGGACAAAATAGAGCGTCATACCATCGGCACTGATCGCCGGTTCATACTCGTCGATCGAGGCATCGACCAATCCGGTAAGCCTTTCCGGCGGCTGCCAGAGGATATCACGTAGACTCGCTCTGTCTTCCGGACGATCGATCTTGTCGGCATCGGTATAGAAGGCGCGTGTGTGGGGCCAGGTGATCACAGCGGCTACGGCCACGGTGGCAATGGTCGCCAGCGCCAGGCACACGAAAACGCGACGCAGCCAGCGACTTCCCTTGTCGACGGCGTTGTGGCTTTCCGGCTGGTCGGTCTTGCTCATTCCTGGAGGACCGTGTCGAGGTAGGGGTCTTGAATGCCTTCGCCCTTGCAGGCATCGAGCACGCGGATGACGTTGGCGTAGACCGTGCCGCGATCGCCGCGCACGGTCACCTTCTGCTCGGGATTGGCGGCAACCGCCTCCTTGACGATGGAGCGCAGCTCGTCCTCATCCACGCGTCGATTGCCGACGATGATGCCGCCGTCTTCCGTAATATTGACGATCATTTCCTTGAGCATGGTACTGATCGGCTCGGACGACGATGCGAACGGTAGCACGACCTGCATCTCCCGCTCTTCCTCGCGAAACGTCGTCGCGACGAGGAAGAAGATGAGGAGAAGGAAGACGATGTCGATCATCGGTGTCATCTCGATGACCGCGCCGTGTTTGTCGGGTTGGCTCTTGATCAACACGATTTCGACCCCCTACGCGGATGCCATGGCCGACCGGGTCTCGGTGGCATCGTCATCCTCACCTTCGCTCACGGTACGGAACGCGGCCGCCTTACCGGGATATGGCAAAATCGTGGCGTATTCCTCGACGAAGTCGCAGGTCACGCGGTCGATTTCGGTGACGTGGTGTTCAATCTTGGACGAGATCCAGTGATAGGCGATCAGCGCGGGGATGGCCACGAGCAGGCCGGCGGCGGTGGTGATCATGGCTTCGTAGATACCCGTCGCGAGCATCTCCGCTTTGCCTAAGGCCTCACCCGACGTCGCGACGGTTTGAAACGCCTTGATCATGCCGAAGATGGTGCCGAGCAGCCCCATCAACGGTGCGATCGCGGCGATGACCGACAGAGATCGCAGGAAACGGCGAAGCTTGATGACCTCGCGCTCGCCTTCCTCCTGAATGTGCCTTTCCAGCAGGTCGATCGGCTCGTGCAGGCGCCTGATGGCGGTGCCGCAGATAGTCGCGATCGGGCTGCCGTGTTGGCTGCAGAATTCGAGTGCCTCACTCCTGTCCTCACCATCGTCGCCCATCGCGGCCCGCACTTCGTCGAGAAATCCGTTGGGCGCGACGTTCTTGCGGCGCAGCGACACGGCACGTTCGATGATGACCGTCAACGCCACCAGCGAACAGAGGGCGATGGGGATCATCATCGGACCGCCCTTGACCACGAAATCCCATATCGATTGAATCTGCGCCGCCGAACCGGCGGTCTTGGCGTCCGCCTGCCCCAGCACCGCGGTGGTCAACGCACTCAGTAGTTCCACCATCTCGCCTTCTCCAACAAGTTGATCGTCAGGGTTCGGTCACGCACATCAACGGCCCGGAAGCACGGACGCGGACAACTCGCTCAGTCGCTGCGAGGCCATTTTCGCCCATCTTGTGTCGCCGTATTTCTCGGTCACGGCCTTGAATTGGGCTCGCGCTTCCACTTGCTTTTGTAACTTCTCAAAACACTTGCCCGCCTCGAACAGGGCGGCGGCGCTCCACTCCGGATACGCGTAGAGAATGTCCACCTTCAACAACTCGGTCGCGGCCGCGGCGTATTCTTTTCTGGCAAAGAGACACTCACCGATCTGGAACTGCGCGCGGGCGGCAGTCGGGCCCTTGTGGCGTGCGACCACATCCTTATAAGCGGCTACGGCCTCGTCATGTCTTCCCTGGTTCTCCGCCGCCCAGCCGATGCCGAACTGCGCCTGGTACCACTGCGGCGAATCCGCGAATTCGGAGAGATACTTGCGGAGGGTCTTTTCGGATCGAGGCCAGCGCTGTGCCGCTGCGAGACATTCGCCCAGCCGCAACAGGCTGGGTCCGTAGGCCGGGTCATCGTCGAAGTTCTCAATGACGCGCGACAGGTGCCTGATCGCCTTCTCGTACTTACCTTGCTTGTAGAATGCCTCACCGCAATAGAAGCTCGCCGACGGCACGAGCGAGCTTTCGCCGAACATGGCGAGAAACTCCGCGAACAAGTCCGTAGCCTCCGGCAGCGCCTTCAACTCGAAGCGGCACAGTCCGAGGTAGTAGGTGCCCAGTTCCGCCACCCGCGCGGGTAACGGCATCGACGCCTTCCCGCGCTGCTGACGGACGATTGACAAGAGTTCCGCGGCGGCCTCGAACCGCGAAGCCTCAATCTCAATGAGCGCTAGATCGACCAGGGCGTGCAGGTGCGTTTCCGTGCGGATGCCGCCGTCAAGAAGCGCGCGGTAGGTAGACGCCGCCTCGTCGGTGTGGCCGAGTTTCCGCTGGCACCAGGCTTTTTCATAGACGGCGGGCGTACGAAGCACATCATCCACAACCTTGCCACGCCGATCGGCGCGCTCCAGGTAGGGCAACGCCTTTTCGCACTCGTCTTGACGAGCGTAGACCATGCCCAGTTGAATGGCGGCCGGTACCGCATTGTCGTGGGTGGGGAAACGCTCGAGTAGCGACTCGAACGCTTGTGCCGCGTCGGGCAGCTTGCCGGCCGCGAACAGTGCGCGGGCGCGATTGTACGCCGTATCGCCTTCCGACAGCTTCTTACCCCCGTTCTCCTCCACCTGTTCATAAAGCTTGGCGGCACCTTCAAAGTCCTCACGCTTGATGGCCAAGCTCGCCAGGTGATTCAACGCGTGCGGCTTGAAACGCGAATCACCGCCGTCCGCCAGGACCGTCCGAAAGGCGGCTTCCGCCTCCTTCCCACGATCGAGCGCCAGAAGCGCTTGCCCGCGTTCGAAAACAGCCTGCAGATGGTGCGGGCTTTCGGGGAAAGATTCGATCAATCGATCGAAAGCTTGCAGCGCCTCTTCGGCCCGATCCATTCGTTGCAAGGACAATCCGAGCTTGAGCCAGGCATCGTCTGCGGAGGCGACTTTGACATCGTCCCCCAAATACGCCGCCAGCTCTTTCTGCGCAGTCTTCCACTCGCCGCGTGCATAGGCTATGTCACCCAGAATATATCGCCCGTAGCGAAACTGCTCGTCCTTGGCAATACGATCGCGGACTTCGTGTAACGTGCGTTGGGCTTCATCCAGTTCCTGCAGTCGCCACAGCGCATGCCCCAAGCGATAGAGCGCCCTTTCCCGTGACTCATCATCGGGTGCGTTGCGCAGGAACCGGCGATAGGCTTCGGCGGCCTCGGCGAAATGTCCGTCCAGCAGTTCGTTCTCCGCGCCGAGAAACGAAACCTGCGGTGCCAGTTCATGCGAGGGGAATTGCTCCAAGAAAGCTTCGGTATATTTCCGGCTCTGTGCGTAATTTCCTCGACCGTGCTCGGTTGCCGCCAGCAGGTGCAGGGCATCGGGCACCATGGCATGGGTCTTGAACTTCTTCAGGAAACGCTCGAGCGCCGCGACACCAGCGTCCGTTTTGTCGGAGCGTATGAGGGCGATCGCGAGATCGTACTGCATCTCCGGCTGAAGCTCGCTCGTCTCGTACTTCTCGACGGCCTTCGCCAGATCGGCGGCGGCCGCTTCGCCGCGGCCCAGGCGGAGTTTGCACTTTGCCGTCCAATAGGCAACGTCGTCGGCAAGCGCAGCATCCTTCGAGGATGCGGCAAACCGCTCAAAAAGTGCCAGCGCCTCGTCGTAGCGTGACAGATCAAAGCTGGCGCGCGCCCGATGAAATAGCGCCTGGGAGACGCGCGGACCGTCTCCGCCCCGCTCGAGCAACTGATCGAACCACGCGGCCGCCTGCGCCGGCTCGCCTTGATCCAACGACAGGGTGCCCAGACCGAACAGCGCATCCGTGATGGATGAACCGCTCCCCTGCTTGACCAGGGCGGCGTACAATCGCGTGGCCTTGTCGATCAGGCGCTCATGCTGGTAGCACTGAGCGAGAATGAGCGCAGACTGCTCGGCGAAAGGGCTCTGCGGCCACGTCTTGAGCAAGTATTCCAGCCGTGTGATCGCGGTCTCGTAATCGTCTTTGCCGACGGCGCTCAGCGCCCAGAAGTAAGTCGTACGTTCTCTCAGGGGACTACGAGGCCAGCGCGCGCTGAATTGGTGACTCGCTTTGATGGCCGCGTCGTAGCGTTCGAGGGCATAGTCGGCCTCGATGGCACCGGCAGCCGCGTCGTCGGCCAGCGAATGATCGGGCGATCCCTCGACCACGCGCTCGAAGTCTTTGGCCGCCCCTTCGAATTGGCGTAGCGCCAGTCGGCACTGCCCCCGCATGCATACGACCTCGGTCGCCATCGCAAATTTGTCGTCGCCGGCCAGCTTGTCCAGTTGAACGATCGCGTCCTCAAATCGCTTCAGCCGGTAAAGACAAACACTCAAGCCGTACCGCGCCATGTCGGCTTTTTCGTTCGTGCCGTGTGCGGCCAGGAACTTCTCGTATTCAGGGACGGCAAGTTGAAACAACCCGCGATTGGCGAGCCCATTGGCACTGTGATAGGTGGAGAGATCGACGTTCTCGGGGTCAGGTTCAGCCGATACGCCATTCGGAGAAACCGCCAACGTCATGACCGCCATGACCGCGGTCGTCAACGAAGTCTTCAAACGGCGCATAAGCCGACCCTCCCACGATCGCGGCGCCTTCTTCGGCGCCGACCTAGAATTGACACGAGCCCGCTCCGGCCAACGGCGAGGCATAATAAAGGCGTCCCCCGGAAGACCCTGGTGAAGACGCCTTTTGGATTCCTGCTACGCTAACGCACGACACCGAACCCCGTCGGTTTCGGCGACCCTCCACATCCGTGGGGCGCCGTTAGTCGGTGTCCGTCGCATCCGCACGGTGTTCGACCTGTTCCAGCGCATTCTGAACGGCCTGCGCCGCTTGCTCGAAGAAATCCGCACGCTGCTCGAACTGATCCGCAAGGGACTCGAAGGACTCAACCTGGGCGAACATGGCCGACGCCCGGTCCATTATCGCCAGCTTTTCCTTATTCATTTGCTCCGCTTGTTCAAAAAACTCGGAGCGCTCTTCGTCCGTCTTGTCGCCCGCCTCGGATCGAATGCCATCGGCCTTTTCCTCGAGTTCGTCGGCGAGATTCTCGAGCTTGTCGGCTTGGGCTTCGAGGCCGCGGGCTTGCTCTCGGAGGGCTTCGGCCTGGGCGACAAACGGCTCCACCTTATTCATGATGTTCTGGACGTAGTCATCGATCGCCGCTCGTTGCTGATCGGATCCACCTATCTTGGCCTCGATCGCCATCTTGGTGGCGGCGTCTACCAATTTCTGCACGTCAGGGGATGACTCGAGCGTGGAGAGTGCGGCCTGAAGTGCCTTGGCATGTTGGCCTTTCGCCATGCCATACGCATGGGCAAGCTGTTCCTTGGCCGCGTCGATGGCGAGGGCGCCGTGCGCGCCGATTCCGCTGTGGCCGTGCAAACTAGAATGACTCTCAGCGTGACTCTTGGACGTCGTTTTTCTCTTGGCTTTTCTCCTGGCTTTGCTTCTCTCCTTGCGCTCGGCTTTGCGCTCGGCACGCGCTTCGTCACGGTCCATGCTGGTAGACCAGATGGTGGAAGACGTGCGGCGCAGTTTACCGGTCGCCTCCGGCGCGATCAGGTTGACAAAGGAACGGAACGCACTCTGCACAAACTCATTGCCGTGAACTGCAATGCCGTCTTTCCGCTGTTCAATAAGCACGGGCACATCGGATAACGCCATCAATTCCGTGAGCATTTCGCGCTTGCCGTCGGGAACCTTGTATTCTTCTACCGTTTCCTCGCCCGGATCGATCATCGACGCGAAAATCTCAAACCGAGCCTGTATGTCGGCATCACCCTGCACGGTGATCTCGTCGTCGCCGGGGCGAATGAGGACCGGCACGTCGGAGCGCGACATCAGCGTGGTCAGCGCTTTCAACTTGTTCTCAGGCAGTTGATAGGACTTGGAAATGGTCGGACCACCGGGTCCGAATAAGCCAAGGCTTGGGACATCCGGAGGGAGCAAAGGCATGGGAGGAGCCGGCGGTGCGGGCTCAGCCTTGGGTGGACGCGGTGCACGCGGCGCTCGTGGCGCACGAGGTGCCCTCGGTGCCCGGGCGCGCGACCGACCCTCAACGCGACCTTCGGAGATTCTCTCCAGATGTTCAGCGAGCCGCTCCAACTGCTCCTCGAGCCGCTCTAAGCGTGCTTCCAAATCGCCATCGTCGTCGTCATGCGAACCGACCAGCACATAGCCGGGCACGCCGGAATCGTCCTTCTGATATAGATACTGCTGATACGACGTGAGGTCCTTGGGTGTGCCGTCTTCACCCGACTCGATGACGACATACCCAGCATCCTTCGCCGGCTGCGCGTGTGCCTTGTTGCAGTCGTCCGGTTTGGGCGGACAAGATTTTGCCGGGGTGGCCACCCACGCCACCATCGCGAGCGCGAGCGCCAACGCGATACCCGGCGCCGACAGTCGCGGCTTCGTTGATCTGGTCATAACCATCGTAAGTCTCCTTCCAAAATTCCAGGCCCGCCCCGAAATCACACCCATACCAAACGCCGGATCGGGGCCGCCGCCGCTACCCACGAACTGCTTCGTCAGCAACAGCGCTTCGGCATACGCCCGCCGACGACGCGGAAGCAACCATGTCACCCATGCGTCACAGCAGTACTCGGCCTCGATCCGCAAACGGCGGCGAATCCACCATACGAGCGGATGCCACCAATACAGTCCACCCACCAGGGTCTCGATCCACGAGACCCAGTGATCCCGCCGGCGCAGGTGCGCCAGCTCATGACAAATCACGGCGTGCCGGCCGCCTTCGTCCAATTGCGCCCAGAGCCCGCGTGGGAGCACCAGTTGGGGATTGCGCCAGCACGAAACTTGCGGCGAGACCCGGCTGTCGATCAAGAGAGTCTTCGGTACACGCCGCAATCCCATTTTCTGCGAGATATCCGCCACCATATGTTGAATGCGAGCCGGGGCGGGAACCGCGCGACGCCACAAACACCGGAAGCGCACGAACCCAACAACCTTGAGGGCAATGACCGCACCGATTCCCAGCAGCCAAAGCCCGGCCGGCAGCGGCGGCAGCGCGTTGATCGCATTACGAAGGCCGGCGAGCCCGGCGACCCACGCGCGCCAGGCCGCGCTTGTCGGCACAGTCGATGTGGCGGGCTCGGCGCGCAGGGATTGTGCGGTCACTGGAATTTCGTCATCGCGGATCAGTCGATCGGTCGGCCGCGGCGCCGCGACGGCAACGTCTTCCGTCGCAAGCGGCCAGGCGACCTTTGCGGGTGCAGGCGCTGATTCATCTGATTCCGGAAGCGGAAAGCCGAACTCGCTCAGATCAGGCGAAGCTTGTGCCGGATTTGCCGAAGTCGCCGTGGGAGCCGTCGCCAGCAAGTCGGACGCCCGCTGCCAATCAACGGACGTTTCGCCGCATATGACCGGGTGCGGGCACTTCACTGCCGTCGAAGCCACGTGGTGCTTCAGATCCCGTGCAGGCGTCACGCTCGAGCAACTATCGAGGGAATCGGATTCGATTTCCTCAGGGGAAAGCTCCCCGACAGAATCGGCCGCCTGGGCGAGCGACAAAGGCGAACACGATTCTGTACGGGAAACCTCCCTGAGGAAATCGAGGTCCAGTGCTTCGTTTTCTTCGGTGGCGACTGGTGCCGCGGAGTGTGCCAGGTGTCGCGCAGGTGTTTGCGGCTCTTCCGGCCGAGTAAGACGTGGCGAAATCATCGGGGCGCTGGCGTCTGAAACATCTTGCCCCTGTACCAGCCATTCACTCGAGGCCGCGCCGAATGAAGGCCACTCGAATCGCGGTAGAAACGGAACGGACACGAGCCATACGAGCAGAACCAGCCAGAGCGTGTGTCGCGTCGCGGGGCGACAGGGCAGCCACTTGCACAACCCTGCGACCACCAACGACAGCGGCACCACCGCCAATGCGGCCTGCCACAAACTCGCTACGGGAAATACATCTCCCATCAGCCGATCCACCTCCGCCCGGTGTCTTGTCTAGGTTTCTCGATCCAAATCTTCAATGAGCTTCTGAAGTTCCTTGATCTCTTCAGGTTCTAGTCTTTCGGAGCGAACAAGTTGCAACACGAGAGGCCCGGCCGCACCATCGTACAATTGTGCCAGCAGCGAGTGCAGCTTGGACTTCGACAATCGCTCGCGGCTGAGGCGTGCCCGGTACACAAACGCCAGACCCGACTTGTTGCTGGTCACGAACTTCTTCTGCTCCAGCCGGGTGAGAAGAGTCTGGACGGTGGTGTAGGCCACGCGCTTGCCCGATTCGTGCAGGAAATCCAGTACATCGCGCACCGTCGCGGGACCAATGTCCCATAACGCACGGAGAACCGAGAGTTCCGCATCACCGGGATCTGGATGTCGTTCAGCCATGTGTGTTCCGTTCCGCTCCGACCTACTACACTTGTCGGAGATAACCTACTACATCTGTCGTAGAGGGTCAAACGAATTCTTGCCGCGAGACAACTTCCGACATCCGCCGGATATTCGGCGACCTGGCGCACCGCTTGCGCTCACGCGACCGCGTGCGCAGACCATCCCCACGTCGTACTGAGGACGTATTCGCAGGTCGTGGCGAAATATGCGCGGGTCGCCGAAAAATGTTTCTTGGGCGCAACTTCCCGCGTAGCGCTGCCGTTCCATCAGCTTTGATTCAACGGATTGGTGTGCTACCGCTCTTGTGCGGTGCTCTCTGCGGGCTCCAATCGCCGGTGCGGGTGCCCCATACTTCGCGGAGCGAAGGGTGGGGGACAGATGCGAACGCCATAAGACCGTTGAAACATGACCGTGTCGCATGGGTTCCGCACTGCTCGAGAGCAGTGGCACACGCAATAGCTGCTGTGAAACCCATGGATTCAGGGCTGGCGGCACGCTACCAGGGAAGCCGGTCCAGATCCACGTTGCCGCCGCTCAACACGACGCCGATGCGCGCCAGAGCCGACTTCGCCTTGAACTCGTCCGAAAGAACGGCGGCCACCGCGACGGCGGCACTTGGCTCGATCACGATCTTCATCCGTGACCAGACGAGACGCATGGCCGCAATGATCTGCTCGTCGCTTACGGTCAGGATTTCGGTCAAATAATCGCTAATGATCGGCCAGGTGAGATCGCCCAGGCTCGTCAGCAGACCGTCCGCGACGGTGTGCGGCGAGGTCTGCGGGAGGAGACGACCGGCTGCAAACGACCGCGCCGCGTCGTCAGCACCCTCCGGCTCGGCCGCGAAGATTTGGATGCTCGGGTCAATGCCCTGCGCCGCAACGCAAATGCCGCTCGAAAGCCCGCCGCCCCCGACAGGCGCGATCACGGCGTCAAGGTCGTCCACCTGATCCATCAATTCCAGCGCGACGGTACCCTGCCCCGCAATGATGTCGGGGTGATTGTACGGCGGAATGAACGTCGCCCCCGTTCGCGCCACGACGTCGGCTGCCGTGTCTTCACGTGCCGCAAGGGTCGGAGCACACGGATACACCTTGCCCCCGTAGCCTTCCACGGCTCGGCGTTTCACTTCGGGCGCGTTGTCGGGCATGACGACGTGCGCCTCGATGTCGTGCATGGACGCCGCCAGCGCGAGCGCCTGCGCGTGGTTGCCGGAACTGTGCGTCACCACACCTTTCGCCGCCTCGCCGGGAGTCAGCTTCATCACCGCATGACACGCGCCTCGAAACTTGAACGCGCCCACCTTCTGAAAGTTCTCGCACTTGAAGAAGAGCTTGCGACCGGCCAGCTTGTCGAACATCGTACACGTCAATACAGGGGTCCGGTGAACGCTCGACACGATGCGTTCGTGCGCCTTTCGCACATCCTCCAATGTCGCCGCGTATCGTGGCATTCCTGTTCTCGTCCCTGTTCTAAATGCGACCTCAATCCTCGTATCTATTGGCGCGCCACGCGGCCCGCGTGGCATAGGCAAACTCGTTTGCCCGTGCATCATCGTAAGACACACGGGCAAGCCCTCGCTTGCCCATGCCACCAAACCGCCTTGCCTCGCGTGCCTCCAAAGCGTATTGGTTTACCGAGTCGCCGTCGACATGCCTCTATCCGGCGAGTCGAGAGAGGGTCCGTGACGGAATCGGCGCTCATAGACCCCGGAGGAGTCGAGGCATGTAGCCACGGGTGGAGCGAAGTCCGCCCCAGGGCGGACCAGCGCAACCCGTGGAAAGCGTCGGGCCCCCACAAAACCGCCCCGGAGGGGCGGCGGAGGAATCGCAAAGGGTCAGTGCTTCATTTGTCTGGTTCCAGCACCGGCTCCATCGCACATTCGGGGCTATTCGCCACCCCGCCGAAATCGTCACGGACCCGGTGAAACCGTACCCTCCGGGCCATCCTGTACGCCCCCAATGCACGTGCTAGAATCGCGTTTCACGGCGGCGGTACCTGAAGATCCAATGAGATAACCATGAACGAACCAACAATCACGTGTCCAGCTTGCAAGACTGAGATCAAGCTCACCGAATCTCTCGCTGCACCACTCATCGAAGCCACCCGCCTGCAATACGAGCAGAAGATTGCGCAAAAAGACGCGGAGGTCACCAAACGTGAGGCCGCTCTGGGAGAACAGAAGGCAGCCCTCGTAAAGGCCAAGGAGGCCATCGACGAGCAGGTCGAGGCGAAGGTGAAATCCGAGCGAGAGCGGATCGCCGCTGAAGAATCCAAGAAGGCGCGACTAGCCCTGGGCACGGACCTCGAACAAAAGGCTAAGGAACTGGTAGAGCTGCAAGGAGTCCTGAAGGAGCGAGACACCAAGCTCGCCGAGGCGCAGAAGGCCCAGGCCGAGCTCATCCGCAAACAGCGCGAACTCGACGACGCCAAGCGTGAAATGGACCTCACCATCGAGAAGCGTGTGCAGGAATCGCTCGGCAAGGTACGAGACCAGGCGAAGAAGGACGCCGAGGAGGGTTTGAAGCTCAAGGTCGTCGAAAAGGAGCAGACCATCGCCTCGATGCAGCGCCAGATCGAGGACCTAAAGCGCCGGGCCGAGCAGGGATCGCAACAACTTCAAGGCGAGGCCCAGGAGCTCGAACTCGAACAAACGCTTCAGGCCAGATTCCCGCTCGACGCGGTCGAGCCCGTGCCCAAGGGCGAGTTCGGCGGTGACGTCTTGCAGCGCGTCACCGGCCCGACCGGGCAGCGTGCCGGCACGATCCTTTGGGAATCGAAACGAACCAAAAACTGGAGCGATGGCTGGCTGCCCAAGCTCCGCGGTGACCAACGAGCGGCCAAGGCTGAGGTGGCGATCATCGTCACACAGGCACTCCCCAAGGACGTCGAATCGTTTGATCTGATCGACGACGTCTGGGTCACCGATCCGCATTGTGCCATGCCGGTGGCAATCGCACTGCGCCAGTCGCTGATCGAACTCGCCGCAGCGCGCCAGGCCGGCGAAGGTCAACAAACCAAGATGGAGCTGGTCTATCAATACCTGACCGGCCCCCGCTTCCGGCATCGTATCCAGGCCATCGTCGAGAAGTTCTCCGACATGCAGCAAGACCTGGACAAGGAGCGTAAGACCATGACGCGCCTGTGGGCGAAGCGCGAAGAGCAAATCCGCGGCGTGATCGAATCGACAGCCGGCATGTACGGCGACCTGCAGGGCATCGCAGGGCGAACGCTACAGGAAATCGAAGGGCTCGACTTCGGCGTTCTTGAGGCGCTTCCAGCTAGTAAAGAAAACCCTCGCGGCGAAGTCGCCGGACAATAGGCGAGACATCAAACCGCAGGTCGGAATAGACAGTCAGTCCCTACCCAATAGACGTGGAGTGCAAGAGGCGCCCCTCATCGCTTGTTATTGCAGCCGCCACCATCGCGCCGCGTGTCGCGCGAGGTAATTGCTTGCCCTTCGACGATCCGATGACCGTAGGAGGATAGAGTTTGGCCTATTCTGCTAGGACTCCCTTGCCATTCTATCAAGGTACGGTGCACTGCTGTCCGTCTGCAGGCGCACCCACATGGGATAATGATCGGAAAACTGATAAGTGCGCCAGTCCCTATATACGTCTTCGAGAGCATCCTTACCCTCGGCCTTCTTTCCGGCAGAGGTCTTCTTGACGAAACTGGAATAATTGGCAAATTGTGGTTTTGTAAATACCCGCTTGAACAAGGGGACGACGCCGGCGTTTCGTTTCAGCGGATCGGATGAGTCCCGCCCTACATACTCGATGACGTTTGGCTTCGTCTTGAATCCGATTTGGTCATAGTGTTTCTCGGTGCCGGTTGTCGGATCTTTCTGTAGAATCTTGGGCACGATAAAGCCGTTGTCCGTCAGAGCCTTCATGGTCTTGTGCGTGGGGCTGACGATATTGAAATCCCCGAGTAGGAACAGCGCCCGGTCATCGCCTAACGCGCGATCCGCCCGCGTGCTCAGGTACGACGCAATGCCCTGAATCTCCTCCACACGCTGGTTCAGTTTCTCTCCGGAGGAACTGCCGTAATAGAGATGAACGGTACAAATGTCGAACTTCAGCCAGCCTGATTGGAAAGACGCAATAAACGGCGTCCGCTTGAATTGATTGCCGGAGATGAGCTTCCCCTTCTCCTGTTCGATCTCAGTCTTGCTGATCAGCAGCTTTGGGGGCAGCACGATTTCCCCGGCAATCCTCTGAAACCACACCTTTCGCTTGTCATATGCGAATGTCATCCGCTCACCGTTTCCGCCAAGTGCCGGGTCCGTCTCGTCCGTAGCAATGAAATCCCAGTCCTGACCAAGGATTTCCATCACTCGCATCCACTCGTTGAGCTCGTTCACCTCTTGGACGGCCACGAAGTCAAATCGCGAAATGACCTCAGCAATATAGAACCACGTCTCCGGCAACCGCGGTCCCCAACCCCGTCGTTTCTTCACTGGTTTGCCGAAATCGCGAATATTCCAGGTGGCCAGGAGGAGATTGTCCTCCGCGTCCTTGGCAGGAACGGATTTGTCCAACTGATCCCGAAGGGCGATCAGGTTCTCGATGGCGCGCCTGCGTTCCTTTGCGTTCTTGACTCTCTGACGAAGACGGCTGTACATGGGCATGGGGTGCGAACTCCTTTTTTCGTGCTGACGGTTAGGGCCGCTCTACGCGGTAACGAGCGGGTATCGTATTCGAAGTCGTAGCCTATCCTAACCTACCATAAAGCAGGTGCAATCCCAAAAACCGTTGCGCGACAACATGCAGCGGTATGTTTGTGTCCCAGTGAGCCCATAGTCGTCAGGCTGGAATTCGGTGGGATCTTATCCCCCTTCGTCTCATCGTCGCCTCCCTTCGACAACCCCAATCCCCATAATCATACCGAGGCCACTATGGTGCAGCCGCACACAACCAATCCGATCTTCTTTGGCCGACAGGACAAACGGAACCGCTTCGGCGACCTCCTCGCGGACCCGAAGGGCCACGCCGTCTTCGTCGTCGGGCGGGAGGGAATGGGCGAGACCCTCCTGCTCAACCGCAGGGCCAACATGGCGCGGGATCATCCCGACCTGAAGTGCGGCACTTTTCACTACGAGGTCACCAAAACCGACGACGTCATGGGCACCATGGCCCCGATGATCGACCACGCCTTCGAAACGGCCTTCACTTGTGAGAAGTTCAGCGACATACAGCAAGACCTGGACAAAAAGCGCAAGACCATGACGCGGCTCTGGGCAAAGCGCGAAGAACAAATCCGTGGCGTCATCGAATCCACGTCCGGAATGTACGGCGACCTGCAAGGAACCGCGGAAAAACCGCTGCGGGTAATCGAGGGGCTCGATATGCGGTTACTCGAAGCCGGCGGAACCGCGTAGGGTGGGTTCTCGGATAACGAGTTTCAATCGACTGATCGCCCGCTCATTAGGCCTGTTTCGGCGGGCAGGGACGGCGGCCGCCTCGTTTCCCAACACGCTGCCGGGCGATCGTGTCGTAACCACGGGAGCGACTAGGACGCGCTCGACAGTGCTGTATGAAAACCGCAGGCCGCTTACTGTTTGCCGAACACGGAGATTCCTCACGCCGAAGACGCGCCCGAATTCGAGCCAAACGCCGCCAGCGTTGGCGATTTCATCCGCTCCTAGACAGGCGAATCCGCTACGGATTGCTGACCCAACTGTGACCGCCCAGTTCGATCGGCCGACGAGCACCAGCCTGCACGACCATCAGCACTTCGCCGATGTTCTTGGTCAAAGCTGGACGAGGTGCCACCACGGGCCTCAAACCAGGGCCCAGCACTGCCATCGACAGGGACGAATACCAATACGGGAAGTGAACTTTGCCCCAGGGGCCGACCCAGTCGTCCACATCGTGCATGATCTTGCCACGGTAGGCGTCGGCCCACACGTCCGTACCGCGAAGGCGATGTACCTCATCCACCGGATCATGATAGTTGCGAACCATGGAATCGGTCAGGATCATCATGTCCGTCGTGCGGTGCAGCACGTCGACGGAACCAAGAATCTTCTTCAGAGCATCGCGTTCCTGGGTCAGACGCCGCGTCGGCGCATCCAATTCGGCCAGCTTATCCTCGTAGGTGCGAACCTTGTCCTCGGCTTCCGAAAACCGGTGCCAATGGTAGCGTTCCGGACCGACGATCGTCTGAAGCAACGCGAGGTCCCAACTGGGCGTGTCCACGCCCCAACCGAAGTCGGAGCTGTACTGCGTATTCAAACGGCGATCACGCAGGCGGCGTTGCCAGTAGTCGAGCTGCTCGTTGAGAGACGTACGAACACGATCCAACTCGCGCAGCCCCTCGCCTACATCATTCAGCCGATCATTTACGGCCGGCAAATGGGCCATAAACACGACCTTGGTGACGACGTCCCCGCTGCGCGCCCGGTCCAGATCGGCCTCAGTCATGACGGACCGGGCATCCGTCGGTCCGGGTGTCAGCGCGATCGATGTATGTTTGATATAATCGCGCGCCCGATTCATGCAGACCGGATAGAGATTCACGGCACCATATACGTCGTGAAATCCCGCTTTGTCATACTCGAAGGCGTATGTGCCCGGAATCAGCGTGTACTTCGTATCGCCGTAGTCCGGAATACCACGGAGCTTCCGGGGTACGATTGCGATCCCCGAGGAATCGACGGCCGAAAGCGTCACCGAAGCCACGGTACGACCGAATTGCGGGATCGACGGTGCCAATCCGTCCGGTGCGGTAACCACGCGCGATGACACATCGCACTCAGCAGCCTCAAATACCGTCGGCTCACAGCCGGGGAATCGAACCTCGACCCCCGGGTCCCAAGTGTCCCAGAACGAGGTTTTTTCACGGTGGATGGAGGCGCACCCTGTCAGGGCGCCGCATACCAGGACCACCGCGAAAAGCGACGCCCCCCGGTTCAAGGCCTTCGACGCATGAACAAACGACGATCCAACCAAATGTGCCTTCAGCATAATGTTGGACATCCTTTCGAAAACGGTAGTCGGCAAACCCACATCCCAGCATCGGTTAGTCGCACCGATGCGCAATCGAGCCAAAGCCCAGAAAGCCCGATCGTACACGCCGACCGCGCCGGCCGGCTATCTCACCTCGGTGCGCACCCCACGCCCGAAGCGCTCGCCAAAATAGCAGAACCGCAAGCTGCGGGCAAGCAGCCCGGCCGATTCGCCCCCCTCCCATCCCCTAACCTTGACCCAGACCCGGCCATGCCGTCAAATGCCGTGGGGCTACACGGCGAGCGACGGAGGATCCCCTCGTACGTCGGGGGCCAAGGACAATGAGGTAGTGGGGACTTCGCGCCGTGAATCCAGGGTGTATACGAATGAAACCAACGTCGCCAAAACCACCGGTCACGCACACCAGGTCGCGAGAATCGTCAGGTCGCAACCTCGCGTCCCTTCCAAGAAACGGCCTTTGTCGACTGGTACTTGTGGTATCCGTCGCGATGTTGCTCGCGCCCGTCGCGACGATGGCGCAGGACGGCACGTCATTCCAGATCGCACTCCAGCGGGCAGGATTGAGCCCGTATTGGGAGGCTGATGTTCCCGTCCCCGCTGACGACGAGATTCTGGCCGGGCATCTGGTGGACGACGCCCTGTACCTCTACACAAATAGTGGAGTCGTATTCTCGATTCAGGCCGAGACGGGGTTGATCCGGTGGGCGGAAAAGCTCTCCGAGCGCAACTTCGCCGTACTAAAACCGGCGCACATTCAACGCACCGGAGACGTGCAATTGGCGGCCCTGATGACGACGGCAGACACCTTTATTATCGATCGCTATAGCGGTCGCATTCGCAAGAGGTTTTCGACCGACTTTCCGATTGGCGGGCCACCGGTCGGCGTGGGCGGCGCACTGATTGTCGGCAGCGCCGACGGCCGTCTGCGCGCGATCCTCTGGGATACGACCGACTGTACCTCGGCGCAGACATGGTGGACCGTCCGGGCGGGTGGCCCCATCACAACACAGCCAGTTCTCTTCGCCGGTGACCGGGTTATTGCCGCGTCGTATGGCGGACAGGTATTGTCCTGCTTCGCTGGCGATAAGGCGTATATCTGGGGATTTCGCACCGGCGGGGCCGTGCAGGGGGATCCTTTTCTCTATAATGGGTATGTCTACGTCGCTAGCGCGGATCGCTCGCTGTACAAATTCGACGCAAGAGACGGACGCCTTGACTGGCAGCACCGCACTGGTAGCCCCCTGACGGATGGCCCGGTGGTTTTGGACAACCTCGTGTATCAGTATGTCTCCCAGGACGGTCTCGTGGCCATAGACGCTGATTCGGGCGCTGAAATCCGGCGATTCCCGAAGGCCACTTCGTTTGTCGCAAGTATGGGTGATCGCGTCGCACTCTGGAACGGGCGCGATGAAATCGAACTCGTGGACCGCGACCCGGGAAGCACCACCGCGAAACTTCCAACCGGTAACGCCAAAGTCATTCAGAATTTGCAGCACGACGCGATATACGTCATCGGGACGCGGGGCAAGACCCTCTGTATACGCGCCGAGGATGCGCCCTATCTTCATCCTTCGGAAGTGGCCTCGGCTCGCGCCCGGCTCAACCAGGCACCGCATACGAATCGCGCTGACGACGCGGAGCAAGTGACGGAAGCCGTCGATGACACCTTGCGTCGCGATCCGTTGCGTAGCCGGCGTGATCGAACGCGCGGAAACGCGAACCGGTGATTCGGGCGTTGTGTTTGCGTCGGAAACGACATTGCTTCGTGCTTGGAAACGGTCACCGTCCTGACCGACCTGTACAGGAAAGGCCCGCAGGCAAGGAAGATCGTAAGGCCCCGTTACGTCGGAACCGGCCCACATCATGACATCGTATAGGCCAAAACGCGCTCTGATCAGTGTCTACGACAAGTCTGGTATCGTGGACTTTGTACGTGTGCTTGTCTCGGAATTCGGTATCGAAATTCTCTCCACAGGCGGCACAGCCGCCCTGCTCCGTGAGCACGACATTCCTGTCACGCTGGTGGAGGAGGCAACCGGGTTCCCCGAGATGATGGACGGTCGCGTGAAAACGCTTCACCCGCGAATTCACGCCGGCATTCTCGCGAATCGAGACAACGCCGATCATATGGCACAACTCGCCGCGCAGGACATCGAAACGATCGACATGGTGCTCGTCAACCTCTACCCGTTTGAAGAGACCGTCTCGCAACCGGAATGCAGCTTCGATCAGGCGATCGAGATGATCGACATCGGCGGTCCGTGCATGCTGCGTGCGGCCGCGAAGAACCATCGCCACGTATTGCCCCTGTGCCTTCCTTCCCAATACGACGATTGCCTCGCCCTTTTGCGCGGGTCGGGCGACGTCGACGAGAAGGAGTTTCGCTGCCAACTCGCCGCAGAGGCGTTTACGCTCACCGCCCGCTACGACATGATGATCGACGCATTTCTCGCCGAACGCTGCACTGACGGCGAGTGGACCGAGCCCTCGGACGAAGAGAATCCCATCTTTACGGAGGAGGGTGCCTGGTACGAGCCGTGGGGTATTATCAAACCACTGCGCTACGGTGAGAATCCGCACCAGAAGGCGTCTTTCCTTCACGAATGTGAGAGCTGTGAGGAGTGCGACGGCGTCATCACGCCCTTGCACGTGGTCAGCGGCGACGAGGTTTCGTACAACAATTACCACGACGGGCATGCGGCGCTCGAGCTCACGAAGGAACTGACGCGGGCCTACGAAGGCCAGAAGGGACTCGGCAAAGCCGTCGTGTTCGTCAAGCACACGAACGCGTGCGGAGCAGCCGTCGGGGCGGATCCCATCGAGACCTACGCGAACGCCTACGGGGGCGATGCCAATGCCGCCATGGGCGGCGTGCTGTGCTGTAACTTCCGCGTCGACGATGACTTTGCCGCCAAGGTCATGGCTACCTACGACCTTTGGGGCAAGCAGGCGGGTGCAGGAGGGTTCTTTGTGGAGGTGTGGATCGCTCCACGGTTCGCACGGTCCGCCATTGATCTCGTCCAGAAAGCCAAGGCATGGGGAAAGCGCGTAAGGCTCATCGCAGTAGGTGACATGATGGAGACGCCGGAGGCCTGGGAGCCGAGAATGCTCCAGGTGTCAGGTGGGTGGCTGGCCCAAGAGCAAGATGCCCTGGGCTTGAACGAATCCGACTGGCGGGTTGTCACGGATCGGAAACCGACCGATACGGAGATGTCCGATTTGCAGCTTGCGTGGCTGATTTGCAAACATACCAAGAGCAATGCCATCACGATTTGTAAGAACCACACAATGATCGGCAACGGCGCCGGCCAGATGAGTCGCGTGATGAGCTGCCGCATCGCTACGTGGATCGCGGAAGAAAACGGACACGCTGAAGCCCTCAAAGGAAGTGTCGCCGCCTCGGACGCCTTCTTCCCGTTCCGGGACGGACCGGACATATTGGCCAAAGCGGGCGTGACGGCGATCATCCAACCGGGAGGCTCCAAACGCGACGAAGACACCATCCAGGCCTGTAACGCACAAGGCGTAGCCATGGTGCACACGGGTGCGCGACACTTCAGGCATTAGAGTGTATTCGGGGTAAAGGTAGCGCCACACGGCGGCCGTTGTCCCGGCGAATCAAGCCACCGGACCGCATCGTTGAATAGGGCTTGCTCCAGCCGGTGGCGGAATTGCCCACACCGGCACAGTCCCTATAATCACCCGCTGGCGCTGTGGGAATGATCTTCGATCATGAAACTCTACACGAAGAGCGGCGATGACGGTACGACCGGTCTGGCCGACGGTTCGCGCGTGCGGAAAATCGACCTGCGCGTCGCCGCATACGGCGACCTCGACGAAACAAACGCGGCCATTGGCATGGCGCGGGCGGTTTGTGACCACGACGAACTGCACGAGCAGCTGGGGCGGGTCCAGTCGCACCTATTCACGATCGGCGCGGAACTGGCGGGAACGCGCGAAACGAGCGGCATGACGTTCATTGACGACACGACGATTTCACAACTCGAAGCATGGATCGACCAGGCCGCGGATGAGACGACGCCCCTGAAAAACTTCGTTCTGCCGGGCGGTACACCGTTGGCCGTCGCGCTGCACATGGCCCGGTGCATTTGCCGTCGCGCAGAACGCACGGTCGTCTCCGCCACGGTACCCTGTGACGTTCGCCCGGAAATCCTGCGGTATGTCAACAGATTGAGCGATTATCTCTTCGCCGCGGCGCGGCTGTCGAACCACCGAAGCGGCCATCGGGAGACTACGTGGCCGGTCGGCAGCTAGGGAAGCGAGAGATCCGCGAAAGGTGCCGGCGAACCGCCGCGCCGGCCAGGCGTAGGAAACGACGAACTTTGAATTGCTCGTTCCATGAGCCTCATGCGTATTCGCAACCCGAACGCCCTGGCCCCGCTGCACGTGGTTCTGCTCTGCGTGCTGGCCGTCACCCTTCTCGGCGGCTTCCTTTTTTTGAGCGCGGCAGAATCAAAAATACTGGTTGACGGCGCACGGGAATGGCATGAGGAATCACCGCTTCGTGCCGTCGTGCAGACTCTCTGTCTGAACTATCGCTTTCCGACGATTTATGGCGGCGCCGTCAAAGCGTTTCTACTGGGGCTGGGCGCTGGACTTGCGTTGATAGCCCTCAGCGTGGGATTCGGCGTGCGGTCGATTGACGATGCGGAGTTCGGAGATTCCGCCGATTCCGCGGCTTCTTACAACGGCGAGAGTACGGCGTCACGCGGCGCTGTCATCACACCACGATTTGGGGGAGCAGGCAACGCGACGGCGGTCCCGCTCACCAGCGCTCAAATCTTTGCCCTTCTCTATTTACTCTGGTCATTCGCCAGTAGCCGTTGGTCGTCCGCACCGCACCTGGCCGTGGGTGGATCGGTTTTGCTGACGATCTCTTTCCTGTGGTCCTATGCGCTGGGGCGTGGTCTGAGTCCAAGGGCCGCACGGGTCGGAAGTGTCTTCATGGTGGCGGTAACGTGCGCCACGGCGGCCATCGCCGTGTGGTATTATTATGGGCGGAACCCGACGCTTCGTGCCAAATTCCCATTCGGCAATCCCAATTTTCTCGCGGCCTGTCTGATTCCCGGTATTCTCTTGTCCATCTCGTTCCTTGGCGAGACGGCTAGCCGGGCGATCGGTCGCGATCCAAAGCGGAACTACGGGATCGCCGTCTTATCGGCGATTACGTTGGCGATTGCCCTATGGGCCTTCGCATTGACGAAGTCACGCGGTCCGATGGTGGGCCTGCTCCTTGGTGGTGCCACGTTTTTGACGCTATCGCTTCCGCGACGGTGGAAACTCATCCCTCTTGGCGCCGCCGCGATGATGACGGTGGCCGGCACACTCTACTTCGTGTCGCTTCGAGACCGGCCGGAAGAAGAGGCCCGTGGCAGTACCATTCGCTTTCGCCTTTATGCGTGGCGGTACGCATGGGACATGTTCAAGCAAAAACCACTGCACGGTCACGGCCAGGGCGGCTTCACGCTGGCGGGGGACGCCCATGCGGTAGACGACGTTCTTGACGATCCGGAGACACTGGGCTCGCGCATCGCGCATGCGCACAGCGAATGGCTCGAAATCCTGGCGGATCTCGGTCTCCTGGGGCTGATGCTCATCGCGGCGGCGCTGATCGCCACATTCCGTGACGGCATGCTCATCCTCCGGCGCGGCCCTCCCATATGGCCGCTGATCGGACTTCTCAGCGCGCTGGTCGCCCTGTGTGTAGAGGAAAGCGTCAGCGTGGGTCTGCGCGTGTCGGGTGTGCCGATCGCGTTTTTTACCGTGCTCGGTCTAATATGGGCGCTGTCCCGGTCCCCCGATCAACACCCCCACATGTTCTCCCGTACCAAGCGGCGCCGCCACATCGCGAGTGTCACAGGGTGCCTTGCCGGTGTGGCGATCATCTTGACCATGCAGCAGGAATTCCTCGGCGCACACGACGCCTATGAAGCGGACCTGGCGATCCAGGAAGGCCGTGTGGATGAGGCCGTGGCACTTGCGGACATGGCGCCGTCGCGCCTCAACCCGCAACGAGCCCTGACGGATCAACTCCGTTTGGTCGAGGCCCACATGCTCTCGGCGAGAAAACTGCAACAACGTGCCGCGGAGCGGGAGGCGCGCGCCCACCAGGGCGACCTGGTCGACCGCACGGTCCTCGATCTGGCGGACCAAGACCGGCGGCGAAGCGACAACGACTGCATTATCGGCAGCGGCCATCTACGAGAACTCGTGCAATGGTCCCCCAGTTTCCTGAACCACGGCCGCATGGAATACTGGCTTAACGTCACCATGGCGCGGAACGCCGCTGCACGCCAAGATGCCAATGCCGAAAAGCTGGCCCTACAAAATGCCGCAGTCGCTATCAAACGGGAGATGCGCAGACAGCCCTTCCAGCCAATTCTGGCCGTGGAATACTTGGATATCGCCAGCGAGGACCTGCCACTCGAGGAGAAGATCTTAATCTTGGCGCGACCACTACGGCACAACGACCTCACTACGCTCTATGTCCAGGCCCTGGCACAAGTCACCTCCAATCCGTCATTTGAAACGGAATTCGACCGGATTCTGCGGCGTGCATTCGAAACCACACGTGCCATCGCCGCACGCGGTCCTCCACCGGCGGTCGATGACGAATGGGGTCCCGAGACCTTGCGGATTGCCGCGGTCATTCATTTTCGACGCGGTGATTATGACGCGGCCACCGATGCCCTCGTCGTGGCGGCATCCGCATACGATCGGTTGGCATCGCGGGCCGCCATCGGCGCTGCCAGTTGCTACAAGGAACTGGCAGACTCGCGGTTCTTCGGCCATCCCAACGAGCCGCAACTCGCGATTGCCTGTGCTGACCGCGCGCTGGATCTGACACCCGACTCCCTGCCCGGACGTAGACTTCGACAGAGTATTCGTAGTCGGCTCGTCGACTATCATCTCGCATCCGGCCAGGAGGATGCGGCGCGCAGCATTCTCAGGGAAGACACGTCGCGGGACGATGTGTTGAAGACCGAAGTCGGGCTGCGCTATCGGAATCTATGCGACGTCTTGTTGCGGCGCCGGCTTGCACAGATACTCAGGAAAGCCCCCAATGAAATAGTCCCCAAACTTCAGGGCTGGCTGAATCGATCGCTAGAGTTGGTACCCAACGACCCCGTCACTCATTTTCTGGCCGCCGATCTCGCCTTCCACACCGGCGACTACGCCGCGACCGCGGCACAACTGCGACAAGCTCTGGATCTTGGCATCGCACCGGAAACGGCGTACCAGTTTCTCCTGGTCGCACGAGAAAAAAAACCGGACCAGCCGGATCTGGAGGGCGTCTGGCAAGAGCTCACCGGAGGCCAGGAAATGCAGCCTGATCAGCCACCCGGCGACGCTCGCGCTGGAGAGCCAAACGGCGAGACTCGAAAACAACAAATCGAAGAATAGTGATCGCCGTGGGGCGCGCGGTGCACCGCGGGAGGATTGCCTCTTCCGACCAGAGATCTTAGAGTACATCCTGGCAGAGAGATTCCGGAGAGAGGTGGCAGTCATGCGTGCAAAGATCATCCTCTTGGCAAGCGGTCTCTCCGTGGGCATAGCTACCGCGATTGTGTCCCTGGGAACGGATTCGACACCGGCCGCAAATACCGCCCCACCTCGCGATCATCTGGAATGGGGCGTGTATCAAATCCTCTGGTCGCGAAGCTACTCCACGCAACTGGAAAACGAATTGTCCAAGTTCGCGTCGAAACCCGACTATGTCATGTTCTACCGCGATCTGCAGCGACCCTTTCCGAAATTCGCGGTGGACACAATCGCTGAACAGGGTGCGACCGCAATTGTATCGCTTGAACTCTGGTCTTGGCATGGTGGCCGGCAAGGGTCCTTCCTTACGCTGATCAATGATGGCCGGCTAGACGAATTCCTGCGTTCGTGGGCCGCGGACGCCAAACTGTATGGCAAGCGGGTGCTCTTACGTTTCGGATTTGAGTTCAACGGCGATTGGTTCAGTTGGTCTCTGGATCCCAAGGCCTATGTGCGGGCATGGCGCCACGCCCATGCGATCTTTCAGGAGCAAGGCGCATCCAATGTCCAATGGGTGTGGGCGCCCAACGTCGCAAGCTGTCCCGACACGCCGGAAAACGACATGCATCTGTATTATCCGGGTGACGATGTCGTCGATTGGGTCGGTGTGGACGGCTACAACTTCGGCGAGAACCACGACGAATGGCACGCGTGGCAGTCCTTCCACGAAATCTTCGATGAGGTCTTGAACGACTTTGGAAGGCGGTATCCCGGCAAACCGGTCGTGATCGCCGAGTTTGGCTGCGCACCCGGGCCGGCCGAAAAGCGAGCGAATTGGATTCGCGAGGCTTATCACGATCTGCAGAATCGATCCCAGGTCAAAGCTGTCGTCTGGTTCAACTACGACAAACGCCGCGAGCGAGAACCCAACTTCCGCGTAGACGCAACAGCCGGCGCCCTGGACGCCTTCAACAGAACTTTCGCTGCACCCCGTTGAATTCCGCCGACCCGGGCTTTTCCCATTCTGTCCTGCTTGCGTCCCTCCCTCACTCGCCCTAATTTATGCCCTCTTGCTATGCGTTGCGCGGAAACGCGAAGCGAGAGCATTCGAGACTTGAACGTGCCGGCACGCCGGCCGCTAAGAAGATGTGCAATGCCTGACACAACACACGAAACGCTGCCCTGTGGAATCGAATACGCGGTCATGCCACTGCCGGACCGCCATATCGCCTCGTTTCATATTCGTGTGCTCGCCGGCACGGCAGAGGAGGAAACCGCCCGCTTGGGCGTCGCGCAGATCGTCGAGGAGACGATCACCAAAGGCACCGCCAAGCGATCAGGCCGGGAGTTATCCGACGCATTCGACGCGATCGGGGCGGGCTGCAATAGTGGCACGGGGCGAGAAACCTCGACCTACTCCTGTACGGTGTTGCCCGGTCATTTCGAACGGGCATTGGCGCTCCATGCTGAATTCCTGAAGACGCCGACGTTTCCACAGGATGCGGTGGAGGTCAACGTGGCTTTGGCGAAACAGGAGCTTATCGGGCTCGAAGATGACGCCCACGCCCTCGCGGACAGGCTTCTCGATCGTCGAGCTTGGGGACCGATCCTCGGTCGGCACCCGCTTGGCGAAAAGGAGACGCTGGATCGAATCACGCGGAACGAGGTCGAAGCGCACTGGCGCAAACACTATCATGGCGGCAGGATTCTCCTATCTGTGGCCGGAGACGTAGATCCCAAACTCGTGTCCGATCACCTGCAATCCGCATTTGAGGGATTTGGAGATCCGGATGCTGCCGGGCGTGAAGCCTTCCCGACGGAATTCCAACCCGGCCGCTTTCATCAACACAAAGACCTGCAACAGCAGCAGATCGGCATCGGCTGGCCCGCCGTGAACGCCAAGCATGACCGCTTTCCGACGCAACAGGTGTTGCTCGGCATTCTGTCCGGCGGCATGGGTGCCAGGCTCTTCACTGAGGTGCGGGAAAAGCAAGGGCTGGTGTATTGGGTCAGCGCCTGGCAGGAGACGCCGCGGGACCACGGCATGTTATTCCTCGGCGCGTCGACCACGCCGGAACGATGCGACCAGACCTATAAAACGCTGCTGCGCGAAGTGGATCGGCTTAGCGAGGACTTGACGCAAGACGAACTCGACCGTGCCAAAACAGGCATTATCGCGAGCCAGGAAACAAAAGGCGATTCCACACGTTCGCGATGCAGCGAACTGTGCAACGATTTGTTCTTCTATGGCGAGCCGATTCCCATGGAAGACAAGATCGCCCGAATCGATGCGGTCAAAATCGACGATATCAAGGCGTACTTGGACGCCTATCCACGTGACAAACTCTGCGTGGTCACCGTCGGCCCCAGGGAATTAGCCGCGAACGGCAAAGGATAGAACGCGCGTGGCGCAACGGGATCGCGACAGGCGCTCGATGGAATAATGCAGAACCCTTACACCTTACATACGCTGGACAACGGTTTGCGCATCGTCATTGAAAAGATGCCGACCGTGCGCAGCGCCGCAGCCGGTTTTCTCGTACGCACCGGCGCGCGAGACGAAACCCCGGACGTCGCGGGCATTTCGCACTTCCTCGAACACATGGTGTTCAAGGGGACGGCCAAGCGATCCTGGCAAGATATCACAGCCGATTTCGACCGTCTCGGCAGTTCCTACAACGCCTACACGAGCGAGGACCGCACGATCTTCTACGGTTGGGTACGGCGAAACGACATTGTCAAGCAGATCGCTCTTCTCGCAGACATGATGCGTCCAGCCTTGCCGCCGGATGAGTTCGACATGGAGCGCAACGTCATCCTGGAAGAAATCGCGATGGCCAAGGATCAACACGACCACGTGGCTTTCGATTTCCTCCAGGAAAAAGTCTTCGCCGGCCATCCGCTCGCCTGGCCCATCCTGGGCTACGAAGAAACGGTCAGGGCTTTGACGCGCGACCAGATGTGGAACTACATGCAAAGGCGATACAGTCCGGAAAACATCCTGTTCGTCGTCGCCGGCCAGGTTGACGAGAAAGAGATTATCGCCGCGGCCGAAACGCACTGCGGCGATTGGACGCAAGCCGAATGCCGCACCGATCGCACGGTGCCGGAGATTCACGCCGGAGTGGACGTGCTCCGGACCGGGCAATTCCAGCAGCAGTTCGTCGCGTTGACCCTCCCCGCGTGCGGTGCGTCGGACAAGGACGCAGAGACCGCGGCCGCCGTGTCGACCATCCTGGGCGGCGAGAACTCGCGTTTTTACTGGAATATCGTGCAGGCCGGCATCAGCCCGCGGGCCGGCGCTTACCATCTCGACTACGCCGACACCGGCGTGTTGATTCTCTACGGTGCGTGCAACCCGGAAAATGTGGAGACGCTCGTGGAGGCCATGCGGAAGGAAGCGAAACTTATCTGCACGGAGCGTGTAAAAGACATCGAGGTGGATCGGGTCAAGACGCGCCAGCGAACGTCGCTGGCCGTCGAGAGCGAGGCACCCTACTATCGCTTGACGCAGTTGATGGACGATATGGAGTATCGTGGCGGGCCGCGGACCGTCGACGCCATGCTCGCCGACGTGGATGCGATTACCGTCGATTCCATCAGCGCGTATCTGGAGCGGTTCCCGGCGGACGCAGAGGGTCACCTGGCCAGCGTAGGACCGCGGCAGTGGCCCAATGGTGCGTAGCCGTCTGTCTTCCGCGTTTCCACCGACGCGAGCAAGTGAACCAAAGCGCCGTTCTACCGGCATTGAGGAGAGGGAAGCCAAACGAGCATGAGTTCTTCGCAGCCGCTCGACATTAAGGTCATCTACAGCGCGTCGAAGCGACCCCAAAAGCCGAAGCGCCGTCCGGCGCCGGCCCGCGCACCTAAGACAAGAGCCAAGACATCCAAAGCACCCGCGATTGACGTGAGCGCGACGCCCGCGTTGGCAAGGCAAACGGGAACGCGCCCATGGATCGTGCTTGCCGTGTTCAACATTCTGATCGCCGGAGCTATGTACTACGGCATTTGGTGGCAAGCCGACAAGATGATCAACGTCCAGATGCTGCTGAATACCCCCATTCCGGGCGCGGACGCCGACCAAATAGCCAACATGATGTTTCCCGGCGGTGCGCCGGACCCGAACTCCGATATCAACCTCGCTCAAACAGCGGACGAGGAAAAGCCACTCTTCACCGGCGAAGCCGCAGCGTTCCTTATCGCCGGTTCTGCGTATGGTTGGGAGGCGGTCTCCACGATCGCGTTATGCATCCTCGCACTGAGTGCCGGCACCTCCATCGGCCGGGGTACGGGCTCGCGATGGCGTAGAATCGGCGTGATCCTCGCGGTGGGCGGCGCGCTTTGGATGGCGTACGTGACGTATGACACCTGGACGCGTTACAAGTTGGGCTACCAATCCAGCCATCTTCGAGCAGGTATGGGTGTGCTCGTACTGTGGTTCGTGTTGGTTGGTATTGCGGTAGACCGCGGGCATCGAAAGTGGCTCAGACGCGGCGCATGGTCGCTGATCGTGGCCGGCTTGGTGACGGGGCTGGCACTCTTCGTTGGCAATCAATGCGATGCAATTGGCGACGAATGGGCAACCCCAAAGGTGCTGATCGTCGCGTTCGTGGCACATTCTCTGTACGGCTGGATTCTCCTGCCGGTATCGGCTCGACTCAAGGCATGACGGGATACCGTAAGGTGGTCAGTACCTCACCCGTCACAGGCTGTCGGAATACTCCGAAAGAGCACGCACGAGACGGTACTTTCGGATGTCGGGAC
>Ga0055452_10000004_pt1 | contig 42148 bp, 29 predicted proteins | sample China_Galinas_PW_6_FD_57735 | JGI IMG/M metagenome (GOLD analysis project Ga0055452, IMG submission 57735) | Wetland microbial communities from San Francisco Bay, California, USA, that impact long-term carbon sequestration - China_Galinas_PWC_D2 | ecosystem: Environmental > Aquatic > Marine >... | reverse complement strand
CCGCCAATCCGTCAGCGCAGCGGTGCCACGGCGAGATCGTCAAAACTCGTCACCGCATCCGCCTTGGTCCACAAACCCACCATGCCGGGACCCTCGAACGTGTCATCGCGCGTTTCGAGAAGCTTCTCGCCGTCAAGGTAACACGTGATCAAATCGTCCTTCATCTTGACCCGAACCGTGTACCACTTGCCCGCCGTCGTCGCGGCGTAGGCCGTTGCGAGCTGTTTGCGCCGGCCGTCTTTGACGACGTAGACGCGATAATTCCCCTCGAGCGGATTGAAGCGACAAATGTAATAGTTGTTTTGATCGCGACAGCGCCAGATCGGACCGCCGCCCTGGTCTTCCTCGCCGTCCACGGCCATGACCTTAACCGTCAGATTGATGTTACCAAAAATCGAATCCTCGGCGATCGCCAGGTTGTAGGTACCGTTGTAGTTCTTGCTCGCGGTCAGTGCAAAGACATGGTCGCCGGAGGGCGCCGTCACATCATGTTTCACGCTCCAGCTCGCCATGGCTTCCGTGGGATTGGTCTGGGCGATCCGCCAGCCCGCCGGCACGCGGCCCGGAGGATCCTGGTCGAAGTCCCTGGCGAAGCCGGCGCCGGTATTCCCGCGATCGCTCGTCGCACTCTTGTCACCCGGGCCAGCCGTCAGACAACCACCAAGACACGAAAACCAGCACAAAACGGCGCCTACAACCACGCAGAATCTGCCACGCTGACAGCTTGCGGGATGCGTGATGCGTCGGTGAGCAGGCTCTTGCAGCGTTCGAATGTGCGTTGCCTGCTGACCGCCATGGGGTGGACGTGTCGTATTCGGGGCCATCGCGTTGATCCTCCTTGTCAATAGAGTCAATCTGACCTGTGCCAGCACTTGCCAGTCTTATGGCATGCGTTCGGTGTTGGGACCTTCCAGTCTCGCATTGTTGCCAGCTATTCGCGCATTGCGCTGCAGCATGGGAAGCGTGGCGCGCTTCATGGCGCTCCCCTGCAGTCGCTTCCGGTAGTCTCCTTCGGTCCAGGATATCAAGTCGGCAAGAGCCAGCCTGGAACCAGGTTCGCGAACAGCGAAGGCTGGCTCGGTCGTCCGAGGCGCACGCCGATTGTGCGGACACACCTCCTGGCACACATCACAGCCGAACACCCAGTCGTCCATCTTCTCCTGTAGAGAGATATCAATGTCGCCCCGGTGCTCGATGGTCAAGTAGCTGATACACCGCGACGCATCCATCTCATAGGCGGCTGGGAAGGCAGTTGTGGGACAGGCATCGAGGCACGCGGTACACGTACCGCAATGATCCGTCTGCGGCTCGTCGGGCTCCAGATCCAAGGTGGTGACGACAACGCCCAGAAAGAAGTAGCTGCCGAGTGCGGCGTCCATGACGAGCGTGTTTTTGCCGATCCATCCGACGCCCGCGGCGGCCGCGAATTCGCGCTCGATGATGGGAGCGGTGTCCACGCAGACCTTCGACTCGAACGGCTCGTCAACGGCTTGGCGAAGCCGGTCGACAACTTGAAAGAGCTTCTTCTTGACGATCTTGTGGTAGTCCCTTCCCCAGGCGTACATGGCCACCCGTCCGGTCGCATCGCCATCGCTGTCTTGGTCATTTTCGGACCCACCCATCTCGCTCGAAACCGGGTGGTGGTAGACAAGTGCGACGACAAAGACGCTGCGCGCCCCCGGAAGCAACGCGGTGGGATCCGTGCGCTGCTCAACATACCGGTGCATATAGTCCATCGAGCCGGCCCGTCCACGGTCCAGCCAGCGACGTACGTCCGCTATTCTCTCGATAGGACGTGCCGGCGCGATCCCGCACCGCTCAAAGCCCATTTGGCGTGCAAGGTCCTTTACGATTTGACTTCGTTTTCCCGGGTCCATCGACGCACCTTGGCCCACCAATGGGTCGATACACTGATAGCGATGCGGATTGACGGTCACCGCCCACGCGGCTACCGTACCCCGCTTCCACCTGGGGTTCTAGGGTGGGGTCCAGGTATTTTGTCGGCGGACCATTGATTATCGGCCCGTGTGAGAAAGAAGGCATCGATGTTCAACTACGACTGGTTCCATGGGATCGCGTATGATCAGCAGCTCATGGAAGCAAGAATGCGTTGCGTCCGCAAAAAGTACCCCGAGGCCACGCCGGACGACTACGAAAACAGTGCGGAGATGCAGGAATTCGAGGAAGCGCTGGATACGCGCACCCTCGTCTATCTCCGCGACGGATTCAGCTACGAAGTACGGGACTTCGCCCAGTTGCAGAGCAAGTCGCACTTGGCGTTCGAATGTGAACCGGTCGACGAGCATTACAAAGTCGGGGCGTTCGTCGTCTCCGTGCCGTTCGACGAGATCGTGCGGGTCGAGGTTTTCGCCGTCCACCCCGACGAAAAGCCCAACGACAGCCCGCAGATCACCGGCTTCCGCCACTACCAGGAACCCCACGACCCGAAGGGTCCGTCGGGCCGGGAGCTTTAAGTCGGGGCGCCTGCGCAATCGACATTCATTTGGTGCCTCAAAACGCCCCCCCGCAGAGTAGATGCTTCACCCGGCCGGCGTAGGCGGGCGAGAAGTCGGCTTGCCTTCCACCGGCACGGCCTGACGCGCGCACTCGCGAAACTGTTTGCGGATGCTTGGCTGCTCAGCAAGTACTCAACTTGCCGCCCCAAGATCGCGCCGTTCTCGTAGATGTGCATGAAAGAGTCTGAGTTCCCCTTAACTGTCGCATTTCAGCGGGAAGTCGTGAGAATTCGGGTGGGCTCGAAGTCGGGCGGTCGCTTTGCCCGGCTTCGCATGAAGTTTACCTGCCTCGCTACACCGGCAGGTGAACGCTTCACTTTCCATGGAGTCACGTCACGCCCGGCGGTTGCTGACATCGCCGATTCTGTTGCGGATGCCACCGGCAGGCCGGGCACGACGCTTGCCACACACGGCCCTGGCACGATGATACGATCATGAATCTCAACCGACCCGTCAGCCTGAACATGAATGTCCGCGGCATGGGGCAATCCGCCACCTTGGCGATCAAGCAAATGTGCCGCGCATTGCGTCAGGAAGGCCGTCATGTGTATGACTTCGGTCTTGGGCAATCGCCGTTTCCCGTACCACACCAAGTCGTGGAGGCGTTGCGACTTGCGGCATCGCAAAAGGACTACCTGCCCGTTGAAGGGTTGCCCGAGCTACGAGAAGCAATCGCCTCGTTTCACCGCACGAAGGACCAACTCGACATCGATCCGCACAACGTGCTCGTCGGACCGGGATCGAAGGAACTCATGTTTCTTGTCCAACTCGTCTATTACGGGGAGATCGTGCTGCGATCGCCGTGCTGGGTATCGTACATGCCGCAGTCGCGCATTCTCGGCCGACGAATCAGCTTGACGCACACCCGCTACGAAGAGGGTTGGAAGATTACGGCCGAGCAGTTGTTACGGGCGCTGGAAATCGCCAGTGACAACTCGCGCCCCCGGTTGATCGTGTTCAATTATCCGAGCAACCCCACCGGACACACGTACACGGCCGACGAATTGAAGGAACTCGCCGAGGTGGCACGCCGGTTCGAGGCCATCGTCCTTTCCGACGAGATCTACGGACAGCTTCACCACAAGGGTGAGCATATCTCCATTGCCCGATTCTATCCCGAGCGCACGATCGTCAGTTCCGGCTTGTCCAAGTGGTGCGGCGCCGGGGGCTGGCGGTTGGGCACCTTTGCCTTTCCGAAGGATCTGGAATGGCTGAAAGAATCGATCGCCGCCGTCGCCAGCGAGACGTACACGTCGGTATGTACGCCGGTGCAGTACGCGGCCGTATGCGCATTCCGTGGTGGATCGGAAATCGAGCACTACCTTTGCCATGTGCGTCGCCTTCTAGCGGCGCTTGCCCGGCGTTGCGTGGAGTCGCTCAACGGCGTAGGCGTACGTGTACACTTGCCGGCAGGGGCGTTCTACCTGTTCCTCGATTTCACTCCGCTGGCGGATCGTCTCGCACGGCGTGGCATCGACTCCGGACAGTCTATGTGCGACGCCCTGCTGGCGGAGGCTGGTGTGGCCATTCTACCCGGCGTTGCATTCAGCCGGTCACGATCGGAGCTGACGGCGCGATTGTCATACGTCGATTTCGATGGTGACACCGCGCTGGCTGCGAGTGAATCCATCCCGTTGGACCAACCGCTTCCGGAAGAGATCATATCGGCACGGTGTGTCAACGTCCTTGACGGCGTCAAGCGCATCGCCCAGTGGGTGAGTTGACTGAACAGGTTCGGCTTCGAGGGTGCGGCAACGAATCGGGCGAATCATGGCGCCGGCATCATTCTCAGGAGTTGATTCCCTACCGCAGGGTTGAATCGTCCCGTTCGGTATCATCTCGCGCGTCGTCCTGCCGATCACGGCTCACGCGCAACCACTCAAAGATGGCAATCACAAACAAGAAAATGACGAAGGGCATCCGGTCGGCACCGACCGCGCCGATGTCCACGAAGTACTGAGCGACCGGAATGGACAGCACGGCCACCGCCGAAAAGATGATCGCCCGGCGGTACGGTGCCCAGGATGTCGTAGGTTTCGGCTTCTCTACCACAAGTTCTTCGATAAAGGCTTCTGGACCGTAGGTATCGAAGATGCGCTCACGACGATCGAAGGCCGTTTCGCAATTGGCGCACGTGCCGGTCTGCCCATCTCCGGGTAAGTCGCTACCGCATTGGGCGCACGTAATCGTTAGCGCATACGGATCGGGCTCCGGTCTTTCCGGCAGCGCGGTCGATGCGTCTTCGATAGGCGCTCCATCGGCTGGCATATCCACGTCTTCCGGGTCGAATCCCGTGCCACACTCCGGGCATCGCGGAGCGGTGAGTAAAGCCAGATTGTATCCACAATGGCGACACTTGCCATGTGCTCGTTTACGCGATCTCAGATAGCTCTTGATCACGCGCACCACGATAATGAGATAAACAACGTCGAGGAGCAGTCCCTGGGCGAAACCAATAATCTCGGCACCTCCCATGTCGATTCGGCCACGAGGAAACCTGAACGCGGGGAACCAGAACAGCATGGACAAAACCGACGGTGCGAATATCAGCAACATACCCACCAATATGATCAGTCAGCGGCAATCAGAAATGGCCCGGCGATACATCCAGCCTGTTGCGTGAATGGACTGCATGGGATCGATCGTCGCGATCATACCGACGGGCATACCACAACGATAACAAAACGGCACATCGGGGTCTACCTCGTGCATACATCCCGGACAAAGTGCTTGGGGCGCCTCAGGTCTCGCCAGGTCCTCTTCGGATTGCATGGCCTGAGTGTATCCCCACGGTTCGACGAAAACCAGGGGATCAGGTGTTCGGCGGGCAGTGTCCGCCCTACGAACCTTCGTGTCTTAGTGTCTTTGTAATGACATTAGAAACTGATGCATCGAGATGCGCTCTACATCGCCGCGCCGACGGCGTCGATTTTCGTTACGCGGACGACTTCCTCGACGGTGGTGATGCCTTTGAACACCTTGGCCCAGCCGTCTTCGCGCATGAGCTTGAGACCCCCCGCACGGGCGAAGGCCTGAATGTCCGTGGCGCTCTTGCGGTTGAGGATCATCTCACGCAACTCGTCGGTGATCATGAGCAGTTCGAAAATGCCGAGCCGACCGCGGTACCCCGTCTGGCGGCACTCGCGACAACCGGCGCCGCGGAAGATCTTCTGCCCCTTTTCCAGCTTGCAATCGCCGGGCAGTTCGATGGAATCGGGCACATACTCCTCGATGCAGTGCTTGCAGATCTTCCGCACGAGTCGCTGCGCGAGCACACCGCTGACCGCACTGGAGACCAGGAAGGGCTCGACGCCCATGTCCAGCAAGCGGGTGGTGGCCGTCGCGGCGTCGTTGGTGTGCAGCGTGCTGAACACCAGGTGACCCGTGAGTGACGCGTTGATCGCCACCTCGGCCGTCTCCAGGTCGCGAATCTCACCGACGAGAATGACGTCCGGGTCGTGCCGCAGGAAGGAGCGAAGACCGGAGGCGAACGTCAATCCGATGTGCGGCTTGACACCGACCTGCTGAATGCCATCGAGGTAATACTCGATGGGGTCCTCAACCGTCAGAATCTTGATCTTGTCGCTACGAATCGAATTCAACGCCGCGTAGAGCGTCGTCGTCTTGCCGGACCCGGTCGGGCCGGTCACAAGCATGATGCCGTAGGGCTGCGAGATCAGATGCTCCACGCCCGCCAGCGCCTCGTCCATCAAACCGAGCTGGCCCAGCGAGAACAACACGGACTGCTTGTCCAGAATACGCATGACCACTGCGCCACCGAACGCGGTGGGAATGACGCTGACACGAAGATCGATATCGCGGTTTTGTGCCTTGATCTTGAAACCACCGTCTTGCGGCAGGCGCTTCTCGGCGATGTTGAGGTTCGACAGAATCTTGATACGGCTGACGATGGCCGCTTGAAACTGCCGGATCTCCGGCGGCACGTTGGTCGTGTGCAGCACGCCGTCGATGCGGTAGCGAATTTTCAGGTCGTTCTCGTACGGCTCGATGTGAATATCGCTGGCTCGGTCGCGGATCGCCTCCAGCAGAATCTCATTCACCAGTTTTACGACGGTGGCTTCCTGCGCCTGTTCGATGAGGTCCGCGTTGTCTACGTCGAAATCGCTGACGACCTCGACTTCCGGTCTGTCGCCGATCATTTCCTCGACGGTCTGACCGCCGACGCCGTAATACTGCTTGATCACGCGGGAGATCTCTTCGCTGGTGGCGAGGACCGTCTCGATCTTCGCCCCCATGAGCATGCGCAGCTCGTCGAAGGCGTAGAGGTTGAAGGGGTTGTTCGTGGCGACACGAATGGCGCCGTTGCGGCGGTCGATGGGAATCACACGGTCGCGGTGTACGACCTTCGACGGCGCGAGCTTGAGCAGCTCCTCATCAAGCGTGGTTTCGGAGAGATCGATCAGCGGAATGGAGAGTTGCTCGCCATAGACTTCCAGATACTCACGCTCGTCCAGAAAGCCGAGGCGCACGAGGGTCTGCTCGATCCGCTCGTTGGCCTTACGCGACTCCATGGCCTGTTCGAGCTGGGCGGCCGTTATCTTTTTGCGCTGGAGAAGTAGTTCACCAAGACTCAAAGACGCACTCCCGCTGTCCGGCTAATTGGCGAGCCGGAAAGGAACGATTGCCGGCATCGGCAGCCTCGATGGAAAAGTCGAGACTGCTCCCGCTGTCTTATACCACGTTCCAGCAAACAGGATTCACTTGCCGATGAATCCGTAACTTGTTATATCAACATAGCTTAGGATCACGATGATCCGCGCGCCCCTTGCGGTCTTTACTTCATTCTGCATCATCGGAGAATGGGCTGCTTTACCAAACTGTATCTCGATTCCTTACGATAGTAGACTCAGGGTCCGAAAAAACCCGTGTTGCGCAGTGTATTCGACGTTTCTGCCATGAGTGATTCGATCATCGAAAAGGCATTTCAGGACTCTCGCGCGTTGCTGCGGCAGCGGAACCAGGACCACGTGTTCCGCTGGTGGGATGAGCTGACGACCAGCAAGAAAAGGCATTTGCTCGATGATATCCGCTCGATCCCGTGGGGCATCATAGACCCGTTGCTCGCATCGCCACAATCTCTACAGGCGGACGACCCGATTTCTAACGAGCTAAGCCCGCCACGTGTGCATCCGCACAATCCCACGCCGGATCTGGCGGATCTTTACGCGGAGGCCGTGGAGACCGGCCGGCGGATGATCAGTGAGGGGAAGGTCGCGGCGTTTACCGTGGCCGGTGGGCAGGGGACGAGGCTCGGGTTTGAGGGTCCCAAAGGTACGGTACCGGTCACGCCCGTGAAAATGAAGACGCTCTTTCAGCTCTTTGCCGAGATGATCCATACGGTTCGCGAGCGGTACGAAGTGGGCATAGCGTGGTACATCATGACGAGCCCGGCTACTCATGAACGAACCATGTCCTTTCTTCAAGAGCATGAGTTCTTTGGACTCCCAACGGATGACGTTGTTGTCTTTCCGCAACAGATGCTGCCGTTGTTCGATTCCGATGGCTACATTTTGATGAAAAGTAAGCATCGTCTGTGGCTCGGACCGGACGGACACGGAGGATCGTTGAAGGCCCTCGCCCACAGCGGAGCGCTGGCTGACCTCAGTGCCCGAGCGGTCAAGGTCATCTCGTATTTCCAGATCGATAACCCAATGGTGAAGCCATTCGATCCGCTTTTCATCGGCCTGCACGCCACGACACACTCGGAAATGTCGACCAAGGTTGCGACGAAGACGCACGATAAGGAGCGTGTGGGAAACGTCTGTGTGCAAGGTGGTTCGACCGTGGTTATCGAGTACTCACAGCCACATTTTCTGCAGGACTACGCCCACCAGAGAAATCCGGACGGTTCGAGAAGATTCGACGCCGGTAATCTAGCGATTCACCTGCTTGACGTTTCGTTTTTGGACCGAATCCTCGCACAGCGGTTTGAGTTGCCGTATCACCGGGCCAGGAAGAAAGTCAAGTGGATCAACGAGAAGGGTGTCGAGTGTGAGCCGGTTGAAGAGAACGCCTACAAATACGAAACCTTCGTCTTCGATGCCCTACCACTTGCCCAAAACCCGCTGGTGTTGGAAGTCGATCGGATGGAAGAATTTTCGCCCGTCAAGAACGCCTCTGGCGCCGACTCGGTGGACACATCGATCGCTGATCAGGTACATCGCGCCGCCAGATGGCTTGAAGCCGCCGGCGTGGAGGTACCGCGTGCGTCCAACGGGGCGCCGGAAGTAACCCTTGAGATTGCGCCGTCCCTCGCCCTCGATGCGAGTGACCTCCTGGCGCACATCGAGCGTCTACCGAAGCTGCAACGTGGCGACAAGATCTATCTTGACTGAAAGCTCCCATGTTCGAAAGTTGACGCGTCGTTCGGCACCCGTTACGCTCGCGCTGCTGTCTACTCTCCTGAACCTCGCCGAGGTATCTTGGCACCTACATGGCAGGGGGCCTGAGTATGTTTCGGCCGTTGGCGCGAGCTCGTTGCGATTACCCAGGAGCGTTCAAGCGATGCGTTGAACTTCAGGGCTTTCTCGTCGTCGCGGTTCTACTTCCGGTTCTCCTACAGAATGTCAGCGTCAAAGCCGTACTCTGCGCGGTCGTTCCCATTTCGATACTCGTATGGCTCTTGTTCTTTCTCCTTACCGGCCCTTGGGAGCGTTCTTGGTATTATGGCGTCCGGCTTCGGCTATTTGAACACGTGACCTTGATGCAAGAAGGGCGTTGGAAGCGTATGCTAAGAGGCTCTTTGCAGCTAATTCACGTCTACCCGACGCTTCAAAACGAACAGGATGCCGCGCAGCTCATTCTTGACTCTGCCACCTTCAATCGAGAAAACCAAAATGGGTCTGGAGGTCCATTATACGAGCAACTGGATTTGTTTCCCACGCTAGAGCCGTTCCTCGTTGTACGCCAAAAAGACCTGCAGACGACGTCGGCTTGGCAGGACGCCGTGTTCTCGATCCTATTACTGGAGAAACCGGTTAAGCTGGAAAGCCTTGGCAATGGTGCTACATTGCACGTGGATCTGAATAGTAACTCCTGTGCCATCTATGGAAATAAGGGGAAAGATTTTCTTCGCCACAAATTTCTCCCTCCAGAGGATTCACACGAGCATAAAATACTGATTGATCTTTCCCGAAGATCGCATGAATTCCTTATGGACCCTGCTGCGAATGAGCCATTTCCTATTTCTACGCCTGTTACGCGATGGGCGTCCGGCGGCGTTCTCCCGATTGTCCGTCGCCATCGTCGCAACTGGATCGCCCTCTTCTTCCGCGACATCTTTCCCGTCGGCTGGAACATCGCCAACGGCGCCTCCGAAAACGCGATGGAATACACTGGCCTTTCCCGCCTCATTTATAGAGAGGCAATGGAAGAGTTGGTCGTGTGCACGGGAAATGTAAGGAGAGACCATCGCGCCGAGCATCGAGTTTTCAGGAACTTCCTCGGCGAGCCCTTTACAGAACACTTGCCCGGTGATCTTTGCCAACTTCACTACGGCATTCGAAGGGAACACGATCGCGTCAGGTTCGAACCGATAACGGGCCCGGAACTCCATGGGTTGCCTGGACCACATTCCGTTCAGGTGAGGAGGGAGGGAGCACCAAACCACGAGAACGATGGTCCCATTGAGGGTGTCCTGATCGCCATCAACCCGCTTGAGCAAGGTATCGAAGTGGTCAAGGCGTGCCAATTCGCCCTCCAGGATCATGAATGTCTTCTTGACGGCGAAGTGGTGGAAGTGGGCCACGAACAGTATCTCGCACGTCGTCCGATTGCGCTAATATCGATCGATTACTTGATCGACTGCTTCAATGAGAATGGCGGTTCACTGGGAACACTCGTGGCTCCTGACGTGAAAGATTTGGGCGCCATTCCGAAAGGATGTTACGAGCTCTTCCTGGATGACATACGACTGCGCAAGGAGCGTTTCGATGCGGTTCGGTCATCATCAGCCGACGAGAGTCACGAGCAAGAGCGGAGCAGGAAATGGTTGCTTGAACTCGAATCAGCATTCGATGTATCGGACCAAGTTGATCTGAAGTCCCCTCTCACCCGACTCTTGCCGGTCACGTGGAAAGTCATCGAGTTGGCGATCAAACACGGCGTAGTTAGAGGAGAAGCGTGAAAGGAAGTCGTGATCCGCATTTTCCGCGATCGAGGTCACTTCGCACAATCGATCACGTCTGGCCGCGCATGTACAGGGCGTCGGCCCCCTCTCCTTCGAGCGCCTTCTGAATCACTCAAGGCCACCATCTGCGATCAGAACAAACGCGCGTGCAGCTGGCTGCAATGCCCCGGCTGCAACGGCTTCCACGACGCCGACCGCACGGCGGATGGAACGATGGACGTTGCGCCGACTCCTGGCCAGGTTACTCTCGGTCCCAGTCCTTGGCGTGACCGACTCGCTCGCCCCGGACGCGGCGACGCGACGGTAGTACGCCGGTAGGTCCGCCAGCCGCCACCGTGCGCCACTCGATCCCCGTGCCGCGGCCGCAGTCTCGACAGCCACCGCGCGACCACCAACTCTGGCACAGAACGTGCTTATACGCCCTCTAGAGGTCAAACAGGGCGAAAACCACGCTCTTCGGCGCCTCGATTCTGGGCGCCGATTGACCTCGCCGGTTGCGCGTGTCTGGCGTCCGGTCGGGACACGCAATCGGTCTCCCAATCGGCCGGAGGATGAAAAGCGAGCCTCTATAGCGTATTCGGGGCAAGAGTAGCGTCAGATGGCGCTAATTGTCCGGGTGGACCTTGCACCCGGACGCTACGGATGAATAGAGCGTTGTGAAGCATCTTGTGAAGGAAGACGGTGATGCCTGAACTTTTTCTGGGCGACGAAGCGGTGGGGATGGCGGCGATCGACGCTGGGATCAGCGGTGTTTTTTCTTATCCCGGCACGCCCGCAACGGAAATCTTCGAATTCGTGGAACGGCGAACGGCCGGTGACCCCGCGGTTTCGGCTCGCTGGTCAGCCAACGAAAAGGTCGCCTACGAAGAGGCCCTGGGCATGTCCTTTGTGGGCCGCCGTGCACTGGTCTCCATGAAACACGTGGGGCTGAATGTGGCCGCCGATCCCTTCATCAACTCCGCATTGACCGGGGCGCACGGCGGGCTCGTGGTGGCCGTGGCCGACGATCCCGGCATGCACTCGTCGCAAAACGAACAGGATACGCGCTTCTACGGCGACTTCGCGCAGATCCCCGTTTTCGAGCCCTGCAACCAGCAGGAAGCCTACGACATGACGCGCGAGGCCTTTGAGCTATCCGAAAAATTCGGCCTGCCGGTACTCGTGCGGCTCGTGACCCGACTGGCGCACAGCCGGGCCAACGTCGATAGAAGCGACCCCTTCGAGATTTCCCCGGGACTCGACATTGTCAAGGAGACCTGCGACTGGACGCTGCTCCCGGTCAACGCCAGACGCCGCTTTCGCCGGCTGCTGGAGATGCAGGATTCGCTCCACGAGTGGTCGTCGAACTCGGAGTTTAACCATCTGATACTACGGGGCCCGCGCGGGATCATCGTGTCCGGCATTGCCTACAATTACGTACGTGAGGTGATCGGCGAGGACTCACCCTATTCGATATTGAAGATCGGCACCTACCCGCTGACGGCCGAGATGGTGCGCAAGATCGTCAATCACTGCGACGAGCTGATCGTCATCGAGGAAGGCTACCCCTACATAGAAACCCAACTGAAGGGCCTGCTGGGCGTGCCGGGAAAAGCGATTTTCGGCAAACGGAGCGGGCACCTGTCGCTCGACGGCGAGTTGACCGCGGACACGGTGCGTCAGGCGCTTGGCATGGAGCGTCTCCCGCAGAGCGAGCAGGTGACGGGGCTGCCCTCGCGACCGCCGTCGCTGTGCAAGGGATGCCCGCACTGTGACACCTTTGCATCGATTCTCAATGCCACGAAGGGGCTGGACAATTCGGTACTCTTCAGCGACATCGGCTGTTACACGCTCGGCGCCCTGCCTCCCTACAACGCGGTGCAGTCATGTGTGGACATGGGGTCATCGATCAGCATGGCGCTGGGGGCGGCCAAGGCGGGCGCTCATCCGGTCCTTTGCACGATCGGTGATTCGACCTTCACCCACTCCGGCATGACGCCGCTGCTGGGCGCCGCCCACGAGGACGCCAACATGACGGTGCTCATCCTCGACAACGCCACCGTCGGCATGACCGGCGGCCAGGAAGTCTTCAGCACGGGCGACCATCTGCTCCGCCTGATACGCGGGCTCGGCGTGAAGGAGGAGCATCTGATTTCATTCGAGCCGCTTAAGAAAAACGAAAAGGAAAACACCGAACTCCTGCGGCGCGAGATCGAGCACAAGGGACTTTCGGTTCTGGTGGCCAAACGAGCGTGCATCCAGATCAAGCGCAAACCGGTGCAGATCGAAACCGAGAAAAAACCGGTGGCCGTGTAGACGCCGCCCACCGAGGGTGACGGGAAGAAACACAGGAGCCGTTCAACGCAAGGTCGAATCTCATGGAACACAATCTCATTCTCGCGGGCGTCGGCGGACAGGGCATTCTGACGATCGCCCAGGCGATCTCGCTGGCGGCCATCCGTCGCGGCTGGCACGTCAAGCAGGCGGAAGTACACGGCATGTCGCAGCGCGGCGGCGAGGTACAGTCGCACCTGCGCATCTCCGACCGAGAGATCTTCAGCGATATCATTCCGAAGGGCACGGCCGACATGGTGCTGGCCGTGGAGCCGCTCGAGGCGCTGCGCTACGTACAGTACCTCGGCGACAACGGATGCGTCGTGACCAGTACCGTGCCGGTGGTGAATATTCCCAACTACCCGCCCATCGAAGAATTGCTGGAGAAAGTCTCGAAATTGCCGCATCAGGTCCTGGTCGATGCAGACCGTTTGGCGCGGGCGGCCGGTTCCGCACGGGCCGCCAACACCGTCATGGTCGGTGCCGCATCGGGGCTTCTGGGGTTCGACATGGCGGAACTGGACACCGCCATACGCGAGATCTTCGGCCGCAAGGGCGAGAACATCGTCGAGGTGAACAAACGGGCTTGCCGTTTCGGTCGTAACGCGGCGACGGCCTATCTAGACGGGCTACAGCGCGGCGCGAGCGCCAAGGAAGTCCGGCACTGGATCGAGACGCTGCCGGCGGAACAACTCGGCGGCGATGAATCCGCAGACTTGAGCGAGTTCACGCTCCCGGCCGAGGCATGCGAGTTGTCCGCTGCGGAGGCGTACGCGTGCAGCCAGACGCTATACGACGCGTACCAGGAAGGACGGCGTCAGCTCTACGAGCACGAGGTGTACCGGCTCGTCGAGCTGGTCGGTGCGATTTCACCGCCACGGCATCACTTCGTCACCGTGGGCACGGAGGTTGACGCGGAGATGCTCGACCGCCTGCCCGGTGAAAAGGTGGTGCTGAAAATCGTGTCACCGGAAATCGTACACAAGACGGAAGCCGGCGCCGTGGTCTTCGTGCCGAAAGAGGCCAACGCGGTCAATCGTGAAATCGACCGACTCCTCGCCCGTCACAGCGGCAAGCAGATCGCCGGCGTACTGGTGGTCGAGTTTGTCGAGAGTGCCAAATCGGGCTTCGGGCAAGAGCTGTTCGTGGGTATCCGATCGACGCGCGAGTTCGGTGCCATTATCGCGGCCGGGCTCGGCGGTGTGGATACGGAGTACCTGGCGCACAGAATGAAGCCCGGCGTCGCCGTGGCCAAAGCCCTGGCGGCCGACACCGACGCTGAGGGATTTCTCGAACTTTTCAAGAAAACGGCCGCGTACGAAATCATCGCCGGCCAGGCGCGAGGTCACACCAGAAGAGTATCGGATGGCGAACTGCTCCGTTGCTTCCGAGCGTTCATTGCGGTCGCGCGGCGGTTTTGTATGGACCGCGGCGAGGAAGGTCCCGACTTGCAGGAACTCGAGGTAAACCCGTTCGCCTTCGCCCGGCAGCGGCTCGTGCCACTCGACGGTCGCGGGCGTCTGGCGCCGACGACCAGGGAACCCACAGCGCGGCCCATCTCCAAACTGGAGAACCTGTTGGAACCGCGGTCTATTGCGGTGGTAGGCGTGTCCTCGAAGCGCGCCAACTTCGGTCGCATTATTCTCAACAACATTCAGGCGTGCGGCTTCCCGAAAGAGCACCTTTACGTCATCAAGCCCGACCTCAAGGAAATCGACGGCGTCCGTTGCGTCGCGAACCTCCACGACATCAAGGAGGACGTTGATCTGTTGGTGGTCGCCACAGCCTCCGACACGATGCCGCAATTCATCGATGAACTGATCGCAAGCGGCAAAGTCGCGTCGGTGATCCTCATTCCAGGAGGACTCGGCGAGACGGAGGGCACCCAGGATACGCGGGAACTCGTGCGGAATGCCATCATGGCCTCGCGTTCGCGCAGCGACAATGGCCCGGTTTTCGTGGGTCCCAACTCTCTGGGCATCCGCTCACGACCTGGCAACTACGATACGTTTTTCATCCCCAGCGTGAAACTCGATCCGCGACGCGCAGCACCACCACGGCGGGCTGCGCTCATCTCACAGAGTGGCGCGTTCATCATCAGCCGCATGAGCAACATCGAATTCCTCGATCCGACACTGGCGATCTCGCTCGGTAACCAGATCGATACGACGGTGTCGGACATGCTGCGTGTCGTCGGGAACCGTGATGACATCGACACCATCGGCGTCTACGTCGAGGGTTTCAACGACCTGGACGGACATGCTTTCGTCCGAACCGTCAACGACGTCACGAACAGTGGCAAGACGGTTGTCTTCTACAAGGCGGGACGAACGGCGCCGGGTCGCGCGGCCACTGCGGGGCACACGGCCTCCGTGGCGGGCGATTACGACATTTGCCAGACGGCCGTCGCCAACGCCGGCGCCATCGTCACCGACACTTTCAAGGAATTCGAGCAGCTCATGGAACTGAGCACCGCGCTTCACCACAAGACGGTGGGCGGTCGCCGCATAGGGGCCATGAGCAACGCCGGATTCGAAACGGTCGGTATGGCCGACGCCATCCTCGGCGCGCGGTATCAACTGGAAATTCCACCGTTTTCCGAGCACACGGCGGGCCGCGTCGCCGAATGCCTCGCGGCACACAATCTGCAGGCCCTGGTGAACGTACGCAACCCGCTCGATCTGACGCCGATGGCCAATGAGGCGGCGTACGAAGGCTGCGCACGCGCGATGATGGAAGATGACAGTATCGACGCGCTGATCGTGTCCGTGGTGCCGTTGACGCCCCAGTTGCTCACGACCGAGGACGAGCTGGCCAAGACCGGCTCGCTCGTAGACCTCCTACCCGGACTCCTCAAGGCGTCGACGAAACCGCTGGTGGCCGTCATCGATTCCGGTGAGCGATACGAGCCCATGACGCGCCGGCTGCGCGAGGCGGGCGTCCCGGTATTCCGCTCCGCCGACCAGGCCGTCCGCTCGCTCGGAAGATACCTCTGCCATCGGAGCGATCGCGAGATTTCCATCGAGAAAAGCGCCCGCCGAGAAGAGCTAGGCGCCGCTTCATCGAGAGAGAGCGTCTCCGTATAGCGGCACGGAAGCTCCGTTTGATCCGTCCTTCTCATACCGTCAATGGGGACGGATTTGACACCGGAGAGTTCCTCTTATGCGATCGCGCACGGGTCTCTACACCTTCGACCGTTCGCTGCTATTGAACCGTCAACTCGAGCGCATGCGTGCGCGGGCCGTCGTTCATTTCCCGCAGGCTGAGCCGCACCCGTGCGCCGACCAGTCGCTGCACCTGGGAAAATCGATACTCTACGGTCTGTGACTCACCAGGGCTGAGATTGGAGATCGGTCGATACTGGCGTTGCCGCCCGGGCACTTGTGCAGCGCTGCGAAAGTGGAGTACTTCGCTCGTGTGATTGGTGACGGTATGGCGAAGGATCAGGCTGTTCCCCGTGGCTACGGCCATTCCGCTCACCTCGATATCCGTGAGAGCCAGTTCGAGTGGTAGTGGAATCTCCAGATAGTACGGGACGTCGATGAGCCGGATTCTTGCTGTTAACGTTTTCTCACCGGCGGCCTCAGTATGCGGATAATTCAGTTGTACCGGTAGCCGCTCGACGCGCTGCGGCATCAGACTGAAATCCAGATGCTTCGGCGAGACCTTCCATCCGTCCGGCGGTGCCAGCAAGATTTCCCCCGATACTGCCGTCGCACCGGAATGGGTCAAGGTCAGATGGTGCCCGGATAGTTCCGAGCCCGATTCGATGTGGCGCGGATCGATGGACATGGACGTCCTGAAGTCGATCAACCACTTCTCGACGCGGGGCACCAGCACCGGCATGGGCGACAGCCGCACAACATGCCGTCCGGACCGATCGCGCGACAACGACGTCGATCGACCCCACATGTCAACTACGCGATCGGCCTGACCCAGTTGGATGACGTGGTCACGTCCTTCGGGCGGCGCCTGGGGGTCCCACATGGCCAAGATGGTCGTATCACCATGGTCGAACGACAGGCATGTGACGTCTGGTGGAAGGCTGAATCGCCGCCCCGGCACGGCTTCGTTGACCAACGCCGCAATGGTACGAAGGACCAGGAATCCCTCGTCGGGCTCGATCACCGTTCCATCGAGAGTCTGGCGATTGTGCCACGTCTGCGAGGTGAAAACCGTGTTGGCGCCTTCAAATCGCGCCGTAATGAGTCGCTGCGCCCAGTCCGCCAACCGTGGAAGCCGGGCATACCGGTCCGCGGGCAGCGCTTCCACATACACCGTGGCCCGGCCGTAGCCTTGTTCCTTCCGTTCCTGTATCAGCGCACCGACCGCAGCGGCCGGCATCCCCTGCCAGAGGTTGAGACAGACTTGGTCGACGGGGAACTTCTCATCGCCGGGCGCGACCGGCGACTGCTCCGGAATGGCCAGTAGCGGCGACGAAATGAACCGCTTGAAGACGTCACGCAGTTGCGTCGCCGCGACGGTCAACCGGTGAGCGTCAGTGTATTGCCGTCCGTTGTCGTCACCGATTTGCCACCAGCGGACGGTGTTTGCGTAGGGCGCTACGGCCGTGGACAAATGCTCCTCCCACACGGTTTGTCGATCAGCCAGGAGTTCGACGAGTGGCTGGCGAAACGACAAATAGTCCGCTGCGTTTTCTTCCGGATGCTCGGAGAGCACGCCGGTGACGACGAATCCCTCCGTAATGAGATCCGTGTATATGTGATCCGCGCGACGTTTTTCGGCGGGCGTTTGCCCGACTTCTTGCAGGCCGCTCCAAATTGGTATCTTCACGGATTGCGCAAGCTGATGCCGTAGCAGCGCCAACCCGGTTTCCGCCACCTGGCGCCAATCGGGTTGCAGCACGATACCGAATGGGCTCGCGTGGATGTGTGTCTCGTGGCCGAAGTCGGCGAGTTTGGCAAAGGTCAGACGCCGAGAGACAACTTCCTTGTTACCAGCGAAGACCTGCAATACCACGTGATAATAGCCGGGCAGCAAATGACTGACGGTCACGAGCACCGGCTCCACAAATTCATCATACGACGCTGCCAGGGGCATCGATTGCACGAGTCTACCCTCGGCGGCATAAATGGACAACAGTCCGCGCAGGCCACTGGCCTCGGTATCCGCCAGTACGACTCGAATGTAATCCGAGGCATGCGCCGCGATCACATTGCCCGGCGCAGTTGTCGCCAGTTCCACCCGCGGGAGCGTTTGAATCACAATGTCGTCGACCCAGACACCAGCGTTCACATCGACCCGTGGAATGTGTCGGCGGGGCGACACTCCCTGGCGCCAATAGGACTCCTGCATGACCCACACGGTGAGTCCAATGGTCCGGGCTTCGGGGGGCGCCGCCGTAAGGGTCAGCACCGGGCGAATCCAATCCGAAGTCGCGTCGCCGCCGAGGTAGTCGGATCGCACCAACGTGTCCAGCAACGGCTCGCCGCGCTGGTCTAGAAACTGCGCGCTAACGCAAGCCCGGGCGTTCAGTAAGCCACGGGGCTTGAGGGCGAACTCGACGCGATACCCACTGTTGGTACGTACACGTGTTTGCGGCCCGGTATACTGGTAGGCGACGTTGCGGCCGTTGCCGTGCAAATAAAGCGACGGCGGCGCGGATGCGCCGACCTCGTAGTCAAAGGTGCCCGTTGCATAGCGTGGAAAGCCCGCCGTGTGCAGCGGAGACCAAAACATCGGCACTTCTTCCAGGTTGCCTGCCCCGCGCTCATCAAAGTCGAACACATGAACCACACGTGCCGTAGCGTCAGCTGCACCGGAGGTGTCCTGTCCCCATGTTACCGGACCTTGGCAGAGCACAAGAACGGAAGCGGCGAAGAGTGTCACCCACCGCAACCAGACTCGCCGGCGAGCGCGCAGAGACGTACCGTGTTGGGTCATGTCGTGGGTTTATCGGTGATCGCCTGGATCGACGTTAGAGCGCCAAATGGTCTCGCGGCGGACAGTCCTTCCAGTCCCGCAACAAAAACACGGATTCGGACACCACGGGTGACTAGAAGTGGTTCGAGCGATGGGCAGTTGGTGCCACCGAGACGGATAATGGCCACAGATAGACCGACACGCTCATCGGATGGGAATCTGCGCCAGGGGCTCGTTGCGGGGGAGCTTCGCCGTTCATAAGATGGCGCGCATCATGACGGCGATCCTGGACACGCGACGTTACCTGACGAACTTCGATTCCGCACGGCAGGGGAACATCCTCACGGACGTACTGGTTATCGGAAGCGGAGTGGCGGGCTGTCGCGCAGCCCTCGAAGCGGCGCGGTTTGGTATGGTCACGCTCATCACGAAGGATGCGTTCGCCAAGTCCGCGACCAACTACGCGCAAGGTGGGATCGCCTTCGCACTGGCCGAGGACGACTCTACCGATCGCCATGTCGACGATACCCTCCGCGTGGGCTGCGGCCTGAGTGATACCGAAGCGGTCAAAACGCTGGTGCAACAGGGACCTCCCTGCTTGCAAGAACTGACCGCCTGGGGCCTGGAGCTCGATCGCAAAGACGGCGATCTGGCACTGACGCGAGAGGGAGGCCATTCCGTCAACCGCATCGTGCACGCCAACGGCGACCAGACGGGTCATGCGCTGATGGAAACACTCGAGCGCCGCGTGCGCGGAGTGGAAAACATCCGGCTGTTCGAGCACTGCTTCGTGATCGACCTGATCACGATCGACGGCGTATGCCGCGGCGCCGTCACTTATCATGAAAAACACGGGCACCAACTGGTCTGGGCCGCACAGACGATTCTGACCACCGGCGGCTGCGGGCAGCTTTGGCGCGAATCGACCAATCCCGCCGTCGCCACCGGCGACGGCTTCGCTGTGGCGTACCGGGCCGGCGCCGTCTTGCGCAACATGGAGATGATGCAGTTTCACCCCACGACCCTGTATGTCGCGGGCGCTGCACGGGCGCTGATATCGGAGGCCGTCCGCGGCGAGGGCGGCTATCTCATCGATCGCGCAGGTGAACGATTCATGGCGGATTACCACCCGGACGCCGAACTGGCGCCGCGCGATGTGGTCAGTCGGGCGATCAACGAGCACCTCGGAAAGACGCGATCCAACTGCGTGTACCTCGACGTCCGCCACATCAGAGGATTTGCGGCGCGGTTTCCACATATCAGCAAGCTCTGCGCCGATTTCGAAATCGACGTGACCCGTGACGGCATCCCGGTGCGGCCCAGCGCTCATTATATGATTGGCGGCGTGAAGGTTGCGCTGAACGGCCGGACGGACGTCGAGGGACTGCTCTGCGCAGGCGAGGCGGCCTCCACAAACGTACATGGTGCCAATCGCCTGGCAAGCAATTCGCTACTGGAGGGATTGGTATTCGGAAAAATCGCCGGGCAAACCGCGGGAGAGACGTGTATCACTCTTCCCAAACCAACACCGCTGCCGGGCGTCGCCAACAAGAACCCTGAATCGGCACGAACCGAACTGTTGATGTCGGACATCGTCCATTCGCTTCAAAGCGTGATGTGGCGTAATGTCGGCATCGTCCGCTTCGGCGAGCGATTGCAAGAGACATGCGAGATTCTTGATTTCTGGGCGCACTACACTTTGGACAAGACCCTCGACACACCCATGGGCTGGGAAACACAGGACCAGATCACCGTCGCGCGGATCGTTGCATCCTCGGCACTGGAGCGAACCGAGTCGGTCGGCGTACACTACCGTGGGGACGCTGATGCGAATGCCCATTCCGAGCCCTACCACATCCTCGTATCCTGCGGACTGGACGGACTCCTCGTCGCACGCTCCGAGTTGGAGAAGTAGATCGCGGGCTTGGCGCGAATGTCCGCACGCTCGTCCGCATGATTGTCATCACGATTCCCATTAGCGGCAGCGCGGCCCGCGCGGCATCTCATCAACGAGAAGCACAATCCGATGGCCTGCCTCTTGCATGACGAGGGTCCGGCGGACGGCGCTGACTCAAGAACGCCGCCCACCATCGACGACTCGAGCACGCTCGACGGGAACGAGTCGGCGCTGCGGGCGCTTGGGTATCCAAAGGTCGCGTCAAACGTCTAGGCGCAGGTTGGGCGCCAGACACGTGGGACGTTTGATCACATCCAGGCGGGTCTATCCAGACAGTACGTGTTCCGCGTCCGTGACTTTCTCCGCCAGTCCCCCGCGGATTTCCTCGATCTGTTGGGGGGTAACGCCCAGTTGATCGAACATTTCGTCCGTGATGTCGTCGTTCTGCGCTGACAAGTAGAAACCGAACTTCTCCTGGCAGCAGAGTATGTCCGCCATTTGCACGAGCGTGGCAAGGTTGCGCAGTTCGACGCTAAGCGAGGCGGGGTTGTGGTGAAAGCCCACCGCGGCCCGCAGGTGGCGCGGGAACTTCCACTTCGTCGTCAGACCTACGCCGAATGCTTGATGGTCCGCGCCCATCGCGTCGCGTTCGCACTGCATAAACGCAGTACCGGTTGCAACACAACGATTGACGGCCTCGGAGAATTCATCCGGGAAAGCCTGGCGTTGAACCATGGTCCCGATGTCATGAATGATGCCGGCGACGAAGATCTCATCCGGCATCACCGGATGCGGGGAGGCCTTGGCCACGTCCTGCGCCGCCACTGCGACCGCGACATTATGTCGCCAAAGATCGGCCGCACTAAAGTGCTCCGATACGCGGCGACCCTTGAAGAGCCGCGCAATCGAGGCTGCGATGGCAATGTTCTTGACCGCTGAAAGGCCCAGCAAAATGATGGCCCGATCGACGCTCGCCACCTGACCCGGTAGACCGTAGAAGGCAGAGTTGACGACCTTCAACACCTTGACCGAGAGCGCGGGGTCGTTCTTGATGACCTCGTGGAGATCGCGCGCGGTGCTCTTGGGATCTTCGACAATCTGTATGATCTTGATCGTCACCTCCGGAAGTGTCGCGACGTCGCCGATCGACGACAACGCCTTCTCCACTGCCGCCTTCGCTCTGTCTGCCGCTTGTACTGTCATCAGGTACCCCCGACCGCCGAATCGGCTTGCCAAACTGAGACCGCTCTTTCTCCGTGGCTGTTTTATCGTCAGGTCGGTATAGCGTAATTAGGTGGTACTGCACGCGCCAAGCCTGACGATGGACGCAAGTTCCATGCACACTTGGTTCTCGGACCGGCGCACAATCTCAGTACGTAATGACCTTCTGCGCGTAAGACGCATCCACGGGAGTTCGCGAAAGGAGATCGGCAATTCTCGGACCCACCCTACCGCTACCGTAGGGACCGGGCGCGCCGGCGGTCGGGCGACTACGCAGCGCCTTTCTTGTGGCAGAGACGATTGAGCGTTGTGACTCGCCGGCATCGAACACCGCACGGCCTCCCTTTTCACGTCCGCGTTGCCGCGGGCCGACGTTGACCGCAGGGGTTCCGGCAAAGCAGGCTTCGATCACACCGCTTGACGAGTTGCCGACGATCACCGCGGCGCTCACGAGCGCTCGCAAATAGTCGTCTCTGACCATGGAGCGTATTACGCGTAGTCGGTCGTTTCCCTTGCGCCGGCGGTATGCCTCGATGACTTCGATGACACCATGATGGCCTCGATCCGAGTTCGGGTAGATCACCGTTTGGAACAACCTTTCCGCCGACACGGCATTCAGAATGGCCGTCATCACCCGCCGCTCGATGGGCGGCGTCCTTCCGCACGGGTGATAGAGGACCAACGCGGAACGCTCCTTCGGCTTCATCGGCTTGGCATTTTCCAGCAACTCCCGAAGCCGATCGAACCCCGGCGCTCCCACCACGTGAACGCGCGACGGCTCCTCGCCCATGCGCACCAGCCGTTTGGCCGCGGACTTTGTGGCAGCGAAATGAACAGTCGCCAGCTTGCTGATGGCGTGGCGAAAGCGGTCGTCAAAATCTCCTGGTGCGACATCACCGCCATGGATATGCGCCAACATGCGGCCTGCCGTCGTGGCAGCCAGGGCGCCCGCCATGGCTTCCACGCGATCCCCCAGCACGACCACCCAATCGGTTCCCAACCGCTCGATATGCTGCGCGATACCCCGCACGCCCCGTGCCAGCCCTTCGGCATGATCGAGCGGGTCGTCGAGACCGCGCTGCATCGGCACTTGCGCATCAATTCGCCATCCGTCGCCGCGAATTTCGTCAACGGTGTGTCCAAACTTCTTGAGGAGATGCATACCCGTGACCACGAGTTGCAGGCGCAGCCGGGAATGGGCGGCGATCGCCTCCATGGTCGAGCGGAGCAAGCCGTATTCGGCACGTGTGCCCGTCACGACGGCCACATTCCGCGTCGCCCTGCCTCGACGCACACCGCTCATACCAGCAGATCCCAGGTGAGTACCGTGTCCGGCGGGATGTCCGCAGCCACGATTCGCCCGATCACCCGATGCCACTCGCCGGGCGCGATGCCCGTGCCGGGTCGCTTGCAAGTGATCAGATCATCCGTCAGGCGGGCACCGCGCGGAATGGCCGTGGATGCCACGATGCTCTTGCGCGCTACCCACCGCACGTCTTCCTCGATGGCCTGCATGCCGAGCCGACCCGTGCCGAGCGCCGCCTCCGCCTCGCGGATTCGCCGCACGTATGCAACTAGCTGCGCGGGATCGAGCGACATCGCATGGTCAGGCCCTATCGCGGTGCGGTCCAACGTGAAGTGTTTTTCCATCACGCAGGCACCCGCCGCCGCCGCCCATGCGCCGGTATCCGTGGATGTGGAATGGTCACTCAACCCGGAAGGCACCGAGAAGGTCTGCCGAAGCGAGGCCACCGCGCGCACGTTGAGCGAATCGATCGGCGTCGGGTAAACGCTGACACAATGAAGCAGAACCAATCGATCACGCGCGCCGAGGGATTCCAGGTGATGCACACACACGCCGATCTCGTCCTCCGTCGAGGCACCGGTGGAAACGATCAGTGGCAGACCGGTCCGGGCGGTCGCTTCCAAGAGGGGCGTGTTGTTCAGATCGGTAGATGCCGTCTTGATCACCGCTGCGCCAAGTTCCGCCAGTCGCACCACTTCAGACGCTGCGAAGGGTGTGGCGAGAAAGAGAATCGATCGAGCGTCGCAATGCGCTTTGATCCTCGAAAAGTCGTCGAAGGACAGTTCAAGCTGCGCAAGCATATTCGCCTGGGACTGGTGCCCTGTGCCGCGCTTTTGATAAGCAGCGGACGGCGCCGTCGCCGTCGCGATCTGATGGGCACGAAACATCTGGAACTTGACGGCATCGGCGCCTGCCTCGGCTGCGGCATCGACCAGGCGCAGCGCTTGGTCCACCGAACCATCGTGGTTCACCCCCGCCTCCGCTACGACGAACACAGGCTGCCCGTCGCCGACCTGGCGATCGCCAATCATGACCGTGACGCCTTGTCTATCTGTCTTAGTCGATGCGCTCATGGGATGTGTCTCGCCGCCATCGCAGTATCGCTTCGGCCACGTAGAGGTCGACGACTGTGTCAATGTCGACCGCATCTTCCGGTCTTTGGACGACGGCCCGGCGGTCGTCGCCGAGAAACGCCTGATGGTCGTCCGGATGATTCAGTGCGCCGAAAAGTGCCTTCCTGGTCACGGCGGCCACCGCGCCGTCGTGGTAGAACAGGGGCTCCAAATCTTGTCTGCGGTAGATGCTATTCGAACGGTAATGCACCATACGATCGCCGTCGAGTCGAAACGACCAGTCAGGATGGTGCTTGGTCAGCGGCGCGACACTGCGTACTGAGTCGGCGCCGGTGGCTTGAAGATGCTCAATCGCCCGATCGATGAGATCCGCAGCGCGAACGGGGATGTTGCCGTAAAGAAGAACCACCGCCGCGACCGCTTGATGATGGCGAGCTTCCCAGGCTTCGACGGCATGGCGGGCGGCATCGTCCACAGTGGCCGTGTCCGTCGCCAACTCCGGCGGCCGATCGATGACCTCGACACCCTCGTCCAGGGCACAGGCTTTGAGATTCGGACAGTCGGTCGTAAATACAACCGCATCCAGGCGGTGGGAGGCTCGTGCGTGATCGAACGTGTAGAGAATGACTGGACGACCGAGGAGCACACGGAGCCCCTTTCCGGGTAGCCCCTTGCTTCCACCGCGCGCAAGGATGATGCCGACAACAGCCATGGTCGGTTGTTTTATCGGTCATTGTGGAAGGGGTACTTGACGAAGTGAGCACACCGGATGTTGTATCGAGCGGGAATACCTGCGCGAGATCAGCCGCTGAGGGCTTCCGCGAGGGACGGATTGAGCACCTCGCGCAGCCGCGTGAGGGCCTTTTGCTCGATTTGGCGCACGCGTTCTTTGGTCACGCCGAAACGACGCCCGAGTTCCTCGAGGGTCGCCGGGCGCTCCGTGCGCGCCAGACCGAAGTGGCGGCTCACGATCGTACGCTCGCGATCCGTGAGGTGAGAGAGCCCCTCGGCGATGCGCTCACGAATCATCTGGCGATCGCTTTCGTGTGCCGGTGCTTCCTGCTTGTCGGCCGCAGTCTCCAGCACCAGGTCCTGTCCGGTGACGTACCGGGCGGCATGGTAGTGCTGCGTGGGAATCGACCGAGCATAGTTCTTCATGATCGCCCAGGTCGCGTAGGTACTGAACTTGTTGCCGCGGGCATAGTCGAACTTCTCCACGGCCCGCATGAGCGACACATTGCCGTCACTCACGACCTCGAAGAAATCCGGCGACCAGCCGACGTGCTTCTTGGCGATGCTGACGACGAGCCGCAGGTTGGCCTTCACGATGCGCTGACGTAGGACATCCGCCCGCGCCAGCAGATCGCGAACCCGAGCACAATCAACCTCGATCGGCTCATCGACGTCGACGCGATTAAGGGCCTTTTTCGCCAGATACTTGGTAAAATTGAACCGCCGGAAGACGTCCTGCTCCTGCTCCGTCGTCAAGAGTGGTGTGGCGTAGAGCGAACGCAGGTAGGCCGGCAGACCCTTGGGAACGGCCGGCGTCTTGGCATTGGAAGTTGGCGGTTCGGGCGCCTCAAGAATGATAGCCCGGGCATCCGGCGCGTCGAACAAGTCATTGGGGATAAACTCCGGCGGCGCATCCTTCCACCGCTTGACCTCGACCTGCCGCAGCACCAGCCGAACTTCATCGATGTCCGTATCGAACGCCACGGCGATCGACTCGACGGACTCTCCGGCCTCGTGGCAGCGCGAAATCGCCAAGCGTCGTTCACACGCCTCGCTCAGCGCCTTGCCCTCGAACAGGGCCAGGTCCGGGTTGGCTTCGTCAAACCGACGAAGCGTGTAGCGAATCGTCTCGACAGCGCGGCCCGATTCTTCGGATATGGCCCGTGCGATCGTGTGCAGTTTGTGGTGCGGCTTATTCTCCAGGATGGCTCTGGCACGATCGACCAGCGAATCGCGCTCCGCCTGGCTGAGCTGCTTGAAGGCGGCGCCCTTGGCCACCATACCTTCGTTACATCGCACGAATCGGTCGATTGTGGAGCGAAGGAATGCGAGACGATTGACCCCATCCTCGCATACCACACGAATGCCCATCAACCCACGGGTTCGCCAACGACGAACGGTCTTCGTGCTGACATTCAGCTCATCCGCAAGTTCCTGGTGCAATTGGAACCGCTCGCCGAGTTCGTCGACCGCCAGATTGGACTTGCGGCTCAACATTTCCGCCATGGAGATCAGGTCATTGACGAGCGCCTTTCCGGGAATCAGCGCCGTCGCTCCACTTCCGCCGTGCTTCTGATACTGCGTAATGGCGTGGCAGACAAATTCATACGGGTAGGCGCGGGATTCATCGATCTTGGCCAGCAATTCCTCAATCGCGCGGATCTGCGACATGCGCAGCCGTCGGGGCGACAGCGTGAGCTGGTGCGCCAAATCCGCCACATCGCGATTGAAAAACTTTGCCATTGGTCGTCCAGTCCCCTACTGCCTGCCGATCAAAAGACGGCAGACGGTATCCGGAGGGCTATCGTTGGAAGCACCGGAACTCGCAGGCGTTCGTATCCGGTGATTGCACCCCTTGGAAGGCGGGCACCGACGGTGGCGTGCCGTTGGCGGCGCACGTCCTTCCTATATTATCGTCCCTTATTATCTGCCCATCGGCGCAAATAGTCAAATATCGGCGGCTGCCCGTGACCCTACAATATTTGCTGTTCTGGGGGCGTGGCTACCCAACCTATTGGCCACGATACAGCTTAAGGGTTGATAAATGTCCGGATTCGAGGCGCAAGACGGGCCTTACTCAGACTCCAGACGTGTGAGGTACTCCACGAATGGCCTGGCAGATGGCTGGTCTTCACGGCCGCCCACGGCGTTGCGATATGCCGCGACGGCATCTTTCAAATACTCGGGATGGCCGAACATGGCCATCAGACTGTTTGCCGTCCCCTGTTGCGCGACGATAGCCCATTGCCGATCCGTCGATTTGTGTGCCTGTTGCAGGCGCTCCATGGCGAGGGAAATCTCGGCGACGCCCGCGTCGTGGGCGTCCTTGGCTTTCGCTCGCTCACTCTCAATGTCTGCCTCCGCCAATTGAAGCGAGCCACTGAAACCCGCCAGCACTTCAGCGTTGCGGCTGGCGGCGGCATATCGCTGATAGAAGATCCACGCCTTTGCCAGATGTGCATCCGCGACTTCGGCTTCGATCTGCCCACCGACCCAGCGTTGTTTTTGCACGAGATCGTAGGCGGATGCCTCTCGATTTTCGGCCGACACCTTCTGCAACCGATCACCCGCCGCGGATGCGTCCTGCTGGGCATTCCTTACGGCCTGCTGGGCTAATTGCGCGGCCTGATCCAACGCATCGAGCGCTGTTTGTTCCAATTCAAATGCCTCGGACTCGATGCGGTTCAATTCGTCATAGGCCTCAGTACCAGCCGCGCGCACTGCCGGCGCCTCCGATTTGGCTCGGCCGGCGTCTTTTTCTAGCTGCGCCCGCACACCCTCAAGGCGCAACATGGCTGCGCGATGATCCTCCAACCCCTGTTCCAATGCGGCGATCTCGGCCGCGAGAACGGTTTTCCGATCCTGATAATAGGTCAGCCCGTACGTGATTGACGGTTCGACGCCAGAATCAGGCGTCGTGTAGGCGCCGCGCAAATACTCGCCGACCGGCTGCACGGAAGCGTTTGTGTAATCGCCTGCACGTAGCGACTGGATTCGCCGTAGCGCCGCACGGTATTTCTGATCCGCCGCTGTGTACGCCTGGGCAAACGACGCCGCACCGCCCTGGCCGACGCCCTGGTCACGCAAATGTTGCATATCGCTCTCGGCCCTGTCGGCAGACGCGGTGGCGTCAGCGATTGCCCTTTCCAATTCGGCAATCTTCGCTTCCATTTCTCCTAATCGCGACCTGCGATCCGCGATCACTTCTTCGGTCTTTGCTTCATCCTCGCGCAGGGCGCGAATCTGCTCGTCCACACCGCTGTCGACGACCAATGACTGTGTAGCGAGGTCCTCCGCAAGCTCGCCGGCAATATCCATGAGGGACACACGGACCCGGTCTGCCTCGCGCCGCTTCGCATCTGCGCGGCGCCACTCGATCAATCCACGATAATACTCGATTTTGCCCTTCAGACGATTGGCCTCAGTGTACGACCGCGCGTCGGCACCACCGCCACTCACCGCAAGCGCTTCATTTACCTCGGACAGAGCCTCCTCAAGCGTTTCGACATTGGCTTCGATCATGGCGGCTCGCTCCGACACGGCAGCTTCCATATCTTTGCCTATGTTGCCGAAGGAGGGGTTGACTTTCCGCGGATCATCCTGCCAATCCAGCGGATCATCCGGCCAATCCCTGGGTGGATAGGCTGCCCATGAAGCTTTGACTTCGTTCTCGTACTCCGCGCCAAACTCGTCGGCGAGAGCGCCGGGTTCTTCCACATCCACATCGACCCCGGCCTCGTGCAACACATCCAATAGTACGGACTCTCGCTCGATATACGGTTCGAATCGCTGCATGATCCGACGAGCGCGTTCGACGTGTGCGGCGGCCTCGGCGCCGACCGTCAGGTTTGACGCCTGCAATGATGGTAACACCATCCAGCCCACACCTGTTACGGCCACGGCGACGATCAGGGCGATTCCCAAACTCATTTGAAGCTTCACGTGACTCTCCGCACCCCGTACGAATCGCACGCCGCGGTAACTGCGTAGGTCCGCCGCGCACGCCCCGTACACAGCCTCATCACCAGCCGAGACCCGCCGCGGGCGGCCGGATTGAGGCGAGTCCATGGCTCTTACCCCAGCCGGTCATTGTAGCCCGTGCCGCCGGGCACGCAAACAGGGTAAGAAACAGGTGACACGCCGAGGCGACCCCTAGGAACCGTCTCATGCTGCAGCCCACAAGGCAACGTCGGCACCACCGGACGCGAGAACCATTCGGCCAACGGGGCTATCGGGTGCCGGAATTCGTCTCCACTTCGAGAATCTCGATGTCGATGGCCCCGATCTTGTTGATGAGCGGCAGGCTGAGGTCCGCCATTCCGGTGTTCTTCAACGAGGAGGTCGCGAAGGCGATGCGGATCGGGCTACACTCCGTCTCACGCAGTGCAGCATCGAAATCGATCCAACGATGATCGATATAAAACTGCGTCCACATATGGTAACCAAAGACGTTGGATTGCCCACCGTAGGCCGCCATATAGACGACCCCCACGGCCACGCGTGATGGCAGACCGCAAAGCCGACCCAGTGCGGCGAGCAGCACGCCGTGCTCGCTGCAATCCCCCTCTCGATTGCGGCAGACCTCGCTGGCGGTCGCAAAGCCGATGTTGAGATTTTTGTTTTCCACGTAGTCGGTCACGAATCGGCGAAGGTTATCGCCCAGGGCAAACGGTTCGTTTTCACCCTTGGACGCACGCTTGCTCAGGGACTGCAACTCGGGATCATCGATGTTGATCATCAGATTACCGGTGAGGTATTCGGACAGATCAATCTTATCCGCGTCTTCCGGCTTCGCCCGGGACATCTCATGTGAGGCTCGGCGTACGATGACTTCGACCGAGCCGTCAGGTTGCACCGTCGCCGATTGGCCCGCGTAGTCCGGAAGATCCCCAATCGCGATGTCTTTATCCCTCGAACGAATCCGGTACTTGACTCGCGTCGCCTTCCTGTCGATCGACCGGTTGGCCTTGATCGTCGTGGCGAGAAAAAGCTCCGGCGGCACGAAATCGCTGAGGGCGGTTTCTTGATCGCTCGCCAGAATTTCCAGGTTGCCCAATCCCGGCATGGGCACCTGTGCGCGGACGGGCGAGCCGTTGTCATCGATCCAGGAGACCATTTCCATCTCTCCGACGGGCGATTGCATGACCACGGAAACGCGCCGCCCACGGTAGGTCTTTCCTTTCTTGTCGAACGTCTCGATGTCACCGACGGTGGTATTGGCCGTGATGGCGTCGTCGAGGCGGATACCTGGCTCGTACACCCGCTGTGTATACTTGGTTCCCGGCTCGAACCCCTTAAGAAGGCTTTCCCGAAACAGACCCCACGACATCAAGGCGCCCTTCGGAAAATCGAAGGTTTGCTCCTGATCCATCCCGTACTGCGACTGCACGATGGTGACCTTGCCGTCCTTGACTCTCCCTTTCATACCCATCGTCATGACAGACAAATCCTGCGCCGACTCGAAGGTGACCGGCGCGCCTTGCAGCGTTTCGGTCGTCTTCTGGGACACCCCGATGGACACGGGTTGGCCCACGCGACCGAGGTCGATTTTCATGGTCAGTTCCGTGTGGATGAGGTCGCCCTCTCGCGCCATGGTGGAGTGGGAGTAGCCCACCTTGCCACCGCTCATGTAGACCTCCGCCCATTCATCGGTAAACCGCCCCTTAGGCGGATTCACGGGGTCGATGCTGTCTGCGGCGTAACCGGATGCCGACAGAAGGACGCAGATATGGAGGAACAGGAAGCTACGCAAGAATATCATGAATCTGTCTCTCTTCGGGCATTGCGCAATCGGGCCAGCGCAAGCTCTATTCGACACTGGCGTCCGGATGCGTATCGCGGCCGGACGGCTGACGCTCTGTGACGATACACTAGTTCCGAGTACACAGTGAATCCGGTCTGCAAGAGGCCGCGAAGCGTCGTAGGACACCGTATCTTAGGGAATCTATCGTCCGAACCACTGTCGGATTTTGTACAAAGTGGCATCGCGTCCGGCCTTGGCGATCGAGTCGGTGAGCGGGATATCTTTGGGGCACACCTTGACGCAGTTCTGACTGTTCCCGCAATCGGCGATCCCGCCGCGCCCGGCGAGGACGGCCAGCCGGTCATCCCGATCGACGGATCCCGTAGGATGAGCGTTGAAGAGAATCGCTTGGCACGTTACCGCCGGGCCAATGAACGCCGAGTGGTCGTTGAACTGCGGGCAGGCTTCGACGCAACACCCGCACGTCATACAGCGTGAGAGCGGGTACGCCTCTTCCTGGACGTGCGGCGTGACTCTGGGGCCCGAGCCTAGATCGTGGTAGCCGTCCACACGTACCCAGGCCTTCACATCCTTGAGCGTCTCGAACATGCGCTTGCGATCGACGATAAGATCGCGCACGATGGGGAACTTGGTCATGGGTTGCAGATCGATGGGGCCCGCCGATTCCTCGAGCAGATGGTGGACCAGCGCGGAACAAGCCTGGCGCACGCGCCCATTGATGACCATGCTGCACGCGCCGCAAACCTCCTCGAGGCAGCAGGCATCGTAGGCGACCGGCGTTGTCTTCCTACCGTCCGAGGTCACCGGATTGGCGGCGATTCGCTGCAACACCGTCGTCATGTTCATGCCCGGCTCATTTTCGAGCGTGTAGGTCACCCACTCGAACGAGGCGTTCGGCTTGGGTTGCCGACGAATCCTGACCTGGAAGCTATTGCCCATGCATCGACCTCTTGCCATTTCCGACGCGCTCTTTCGCGTCTTCGCGAGATTCGTTGGTCCCGTCAATGACGGGTACCATTCGTTTGCCGCTACGTCGCGGCCACCGCCGCTCCGTCCTTCACCCCGCTATCCATCTCGCGCCACACCTCCTCGATGATCTCGGCGCCCTTGAGACCGTATGTGCGCGGCCGTGGCGGAATCAAGCTTGTATCGACCGCTTCATACGAAAACTTCGGGCCGTCTACGGCGTGTTCTGCAATCGTGGACTTCAGCCACTTCTCCTTCATTTCCCGAAACGCCCTACACCATTGTGTCGCCTGTTCACGCAATTCGGCCGGATCGTCCGCGTCGGGCGCCGGAATGGCGAATTCCGGTTTGAAATGCGCGCCCCTGCACTCATCTCGCAGAAGCGCCCCTTCGGCGATCACACGTGCGAGCAGGATCATGTCGCCCAACGCGCGCGTAAAGCTGAGGTTCTGATTCGTCCAATTCCCCGTATCCGACATCGCGACTTTCTTATACCGATCCGCGACCTCGTCGATTTTCTCGACCGTCGCCTTAAGGTCGATGTTGTTGCGCACGACGGTGACGTTGCGCGTCATCCATTCACCGAGTTCCTGGTGCAACTTGTAGGGGTTCTCGTCGCCCTGGTTCTTGATCAAGCCATCCGCACGGTCCTTTTCCCGCTGGACGGCGTCATCGAATAGGGAGGTGGCTTGATCGGCCGCAGTGCCGTGCGCCAGCGACCCGAGGAAGTTCTCAATCGAAGGCGCAACGATCAACCCGGAGAAAATACAACTCAGCAGCGAGTTGGCACCCAGCCGGTTGGCACCGTGGAACTGGTAGTCCGCCTCGCCGATGACGTACACCCCGGGCACGTTGCTGTGCTGATTTCGCGGTGAACCGAGTACCAGTCCGCCGGTGGTATCGTTGCGTTCGTAGTCGACCCACAGCCCGCCCATGGAATAGTGTACGGCCGGAAAGATCTTCATGGGCGTCTGGCGCGGGTTCACGCCCTGGAATTTCTCGTAAATCTCGAGAATCCCCTCGAGCTTGTTCAGCGTTTCCGTGGAAAGCTCGGTCACATCGAGATAGACGCACAGGCGATCCTTCTCGACGCTGAGACCCATATTGACGCATACGTCGAAGATCTCGCGCGTGGCGATATCCCGTGGCACCAGGTTGCCGTATTTCGGATAGCGCTCTTCGAGGAAGTAATACCTCTCGGCCTCGGGAATCGACTTGGGATCGCGCGTTTCGTTTGCCGTTCGCGGCACCCATACGCGACCGCCCTCGCCGCGGGCACTCTCGCTCATCAGCCGGAGCTTGTCGGTGCCCGGAATGGCCGTGGGGTGTACCTGAACGAACTCGCCGTTGGCATACTTGACTCCTGCACGGAAGGCGCGCGCCGCGGCGCCGCCGGTACAGATCATGGACATGGTGCTCCGGCCGAACACGGCACCGCAACCTCCGGTGGCGAGCACCACCGCGTCGGCGGCGAAGGAGCGGATCTCCATGCTGAACATGTCCTGTGCCACCACACCGCGGCATTGGCCGTCGCCGTCGATGATCGGGCCGAGAAAGTCCCAATATTCGAACTTGTCGACCAGCCCTTCCGCTTCCCAGCGCCGTACTTGCTCGTCGAGGGCGTAGATCAACTGCTGCCCCGTCGTGGCGCCGGCAAAAGCGGTGCGCTTATAGAGCGTGCCACCGAAACGGCGTTGATCGCGCAGACCTTCCGGCGTTCGATTGAAGGGTACGCCGAGCCGGTCGAGGAGATTAATGACCCGCGGCGCCCAGTCGCACATTTCTTTGACCAGCGGCTGATGCTGCAGGAAATCGCCGCCGTACACGCTGTCGTCGAGGTGTTTCCACTCCGTGTCGCCTTGCTGTCGCGTATAGTCGTTCACGGCGTTAATGCCGCCCTGCGCACACACGCTGTGGGACCGTTTTACGGGTACCATGCTGATCAGATAGACGTGCACGCCGGATTCGGCGAGCTTCATGGTGGCCGACAGGCCCGCCAGGCCACCGCCCACCACAACGACATGCTGTTTGTTCGGCATAGTTGTTTCCGTTCTCAGACAGCCACACCGGCTTTCCACCGATTCGCGTCGCACTAATGCGACGAACTGACATCCGCCGGCACAGCCGCAGCCAGCGGTTCGCTTTGCAGATCAAATGTCTTGAATCCGTATACAGCGCCGACACCCACGATAGCCAGCACGACGCCCAACGCAGCACAAACATAGCCTGCGGCACGTTGCGTTTGCGGCCGAATGGTAATACCCCAGGTAATCAGCGAGGTCCAGATTCCGTTGGCCAGATGATACACGACGGCCAGAACGCCGATGATGTAGATAACCGGCACCCACCAGGCCGCCTGGATGGGACCGGCCGTCGACAGTGCCGCCGTGCCTCTGCCGATTTCATCGTGGACCTGGAACGCTCCGCCACCCAGCGATGCACCGAACCAGTGCATCTGCCATACGTGATAGATGATGAACACAACGGCAATCAAGCCTGAGGTCCGCTGCAGCGTATACCGGATATTGGAACCATATTTGTACTGCTGTGCGTTCGGGCTGGACGTGAGCCAAATCTGAATCCCCAGCAGCATGTGAAACGCCAGGGGGATGAAAATACCGATGATCTCCACGGGTACCAGTAGCGGCCCCAGGGCGTGGATACGCTCCACCGAATTTTGGAACTCGCGTCCGGCCGGCTCGCCCGGTACCAGTACCGAGGCGTTGGCCAACAAATGGAAGCAAAGAAACACGCCCAGCGGCACCAGCCCGGAGAGGGAATGCAGTCTTCGAATCAGAAAATAGTGTCTATCACCAAATGAGGTCGATTCGGGAACATGCGCTGCCACGCAGAACCTCCTGCTCGATCAAACGCGAAAAACCCAGTTGATTCCAGGCGAGCAACACCGCGCCATGTGCTCCACGGGAAGCGAACACCCATACGCGGATTATAACGGCCGGTGAGTCGTCGGCAATCAGCGGTCAAGCCCGATCTCGGAGCTTGCCGGCGCCCGCGCTATCAAATGACGGGCGCTTGACCCGCCCTCCGTTGAATCCTAGTCTTCTCGCTGTGACTTGCGGCGAGACAGACGGTTCATCCATCGAGGTAGACACGCAGGCCCGACCTGTGCGAGGCGGTCCGAGACCGGGCGCGGCGCAGCATCCCATGGGGCCGTTGTTTTTTCGCCTCGCTACTGCCCGCCCGGGGCGTGCGAGGATCATCGCCACCTTGTTTGCCCTGGGGTGCATCGCCCTTCTCGCCCTGGCGGCCTGGATGGTGCCGGACCCGAGCGGCGTCGGAACGCACCGCCAGCTCGGACTGCCGCCGTGTAGTTCTGTGATGCTGTTCGGTCGCCCATGCCCGACTTGCGGCATGACGACCGCATTCGCTCACACGGTCCGGGGACACTTTTTGCAGGCGGTCCATGCCCAGCCTGCCGGCTTCCTGCTGGCCATCGCGACGGCGGTCGGGGCGGGGTTGGCGTTTTCTGTGGCGTTGACCGGACGAATGTGGTATGTGAACTGGTATCGCTTGTCGCCCGTGAAATTGACTGTCGGAGTCATCGTCATTGTCATTGGCAGTTGGGCTTACAAGCTGGTCTTCGGATCCTGAGGCACCGGCGCCTCGCCCTTGCCGCGTGGCAGCAGCAGCAAACGGCTGACGATCTTGGGAGTACGCATTGATGCGAAGCAAGGGAATGGCGGCGGTGCTGGTGGCCGGCGCGATGTTGACAACCGGGTGCAACCTGCTCACTCCACTCATTTTTGTAGGCGAACATAAGAAAAAGGTGGCGCCGGAATTCGATAAACTCGCGGGCCGTCGCGTGGCGGTTCTGGTTTGGACCGACCAGGCCGTGCTCTTTGACTACCCGTTCGCCCGGTTCGAACTGTGCACCTATATCAGTGACAAGCTCTCGGCCGAAATGGGGCAGCGCGGGCTGAATACCGAGGTCGTCGACTCGCGCGACATCGACGATTTTCTGCAAAAGAACATCGATGCCCAGATCGATCCGGGGGCCGTCGGACTCCAATTTGATACCGACTACGTCATTTACGTGGAAGTCGTGGGCTTCCAGATTCGTGATCCGAATGAGCCGCAGTTTCTGCGTGGACGAATCGAGGCATCGGTCTCGGCACACGACAATCGTGCCGATCCGGACCTGCCGCGACGGTACGAGCTGGCACCGGTCGTTTCGGAATATCCAGAGGGTGTCCCCATCCTGATGAACGCCAACAACTCGCCGGTGGTGCGAGAGATGCTCTATCGAAAGTTCGCAGAACAGGTCGCGCGGAAGTTTTACGAACACACCCAGGAGTTGTAGGGGTCTCTTGAGTCGGCGTGACATGCACGAAGAGCGTATTCGCAATTCGGCGCCGGTATCGAACCGGCTGCTAGGGCGTGCCGGACGCCTACTGGTGTGTATCATCCCACTGTTGTGTTGCTACGGATGTGGGTACACGCAGGGGAAGCTCCTTTATTTCATGGGTTTCGGGCGCGGACAGAAGATTGAGGCCCTCTTCCGGTTGACGAATGGTCCGATTCTGATCTTCTTGGACGATCCCCACGGGCGCATGGATTGGCCGCCCGCGCGCGCGACGTTCGAGGATGACCTCGCCCAGGCACTCATCAAAAACAAGGCCGCAAAGAAGATCATCCCGCGGCGGACTCTGGAGGGTCTCCGGCAGTCCACGCCCGATTTCGAGAAACGTGGGTGCCGTGAGATCGGCGAAATGGCCGGCGCGGACCAGGTGATTTGGGTGCAGGTGCAGGCGTTTCGCGCCGAGGCACAATTTTCGGACACCAACCAAGCAGCTTACCTGACGGTCACGGTCAAGGTGATCAGCGCAACCGAGCCCCAGCGCAGCCGCGCGCGTGTATGGCCATCCAGTCCCGCGGGACACCGGGTACACGTGTCGATGACCGGCGCCGATGTCGCCATGGAGAAGACCAAGCCTGCCATCAGCGCGAAACTCGCCGCCAAGCTGGCCCGCCACGTCGCCAGGCTCTTCTACAACCACCGCCTGAACGATTTCGGCCGCGAAGAATGACCACCATTTGCCATCTATTCGATGAAAGCGCCGGCTGGGAGCAGCGGATCGGCGCCTCGCAGCTCGTCGCCCGGACCGACGGAGGCAGGCGGACGCACCTGTCGGTGGCGATCGACGACCGCGGAGCCTTCATTGCCCGATCGCTCGGTCGCGCGTTTCACCGACTACATCGTGTGGCGCGATTCACGCCAACGGTGGCACCGAGGCTTCAGCGGTTTCTGCGCGACAAAAACGTATGCATGCTTCACGCCTGGGGGATCGAGGCGGCGCTCGCGGGTCGCGCGGCGTCAAGTACGCCGATGGTGGTCCATCTTTTCGAGCCGGATTTGTCGCGGGCACAAGTGAAGCTCGTACGTACGCTGGTGCAACCGCACGGATTCGCGCTTTGCTGCGCTGCGGAAACGGTCCGTCGCAGGCTGATCGAAGGCGGGGTGCCACCCGAGTCATGCGTCGTGGTGCGACCGGCCGTCGACTTCGGCTTGATCCGAACATGCCAACAGTCCGACATTCGCGAACGCCTGGGCCTGGATACACGAGACTTTCTGGTTACCATCCCTGAGCCCGTGGGTGCCAGAGATGATGCACTCGAGGTGTATTGGGCCGCAGAGCTGGCAGCAGGCGTACGGGAGGGCTTTCGGCTCGCGGTGCCCGGCTCTTCACGCGGCGCGCGGCGGATCGCGCGGTTGGATCAGGTAGGACTCGATACCCGAATCGTGATCCGCCCACCTGCGGATGTCGCTTTTGAGGCGTTGATTGCCGTCGCCGATGCGCTGGTCGTCGTGCCCGATGGAAGCTCGTCCACCACCGCTGTCGCGTGGGCGATGGCGGCGGAAACTACCGTCATCGCATCGGCGGAATATGCGACTGCCGAACTCATTGCCAACAGAGTCAACGGACTGCTTTTCAACCGGAAACACGAAGACGGCATCGCCAGTGTGGTGGCGCGATTGCTGCTCGACCAGTCGGAATACCCAAAACTAAGAGAAGTTGCACGCGGTCATGCGTACGAAGTCTTCGGATTACGCCGCTACCTGGAACAACACCAGCGGTTGGAAACGAACCTGATGAGCGGCAGTCCGCCGGGCGAGGGGGTCGTCGATTCCGCGCGCGTGGGTTGATCGCGGCCGCGGACGTCGCAACATTTCCGGCTACGCCGGTCCTGCCACAGTCTTTCGAACTAGCGTACGATAATCGCGCTCAATTCCGTCGAGGATTTTGAGAAGCGGTTTGTCCCGGGCGGTGTAGGGCCGTACGGCACGCGCAAGTTCGACGAACCACTTCACTACTTTGTCGAAATCCGCCAGGTCGATGTATTCCGGCGCGATTTTCTTCCGCCGTATGTCGACGTTGTGATAATTGCCCAGCGCCAGGCACATGCCCGTCGCTTCATAGCCGAGTTGGCAATAAGCGGACGACTCGCACGTCCCACCATCCATGAGTCTACGCTGAAAGACAAACTTCTTGTCACGACTCGCCAGATCGTTCGCGACCGCCTGGCAGTAGGCAGTCACCGCCGGCGTGAAGACACTGGTACGATCCCCCACGCGAAGAACGGGACCGTCGCCCATTTTGGCGTGGGGCAACTCCGAACTCGTCTCCATGGCGACTACGATGCACTTCTTGGGGATGGTTCCCAGCTTGGCGGCCGCGATCGCGCCGACGAATCCCACTTCCTCGGCACGCGTGAACAGGAAGTATGTGTCACATGGAATCTGCCGTCGTACGAGGTGATGAATGCAGCAGACCATGGCTGCAGCGCCGGCCATGTCATCACAGCCGCGGGCGTAGATGCGCCCGCCGCGCTCGCGCGGGTCGGGCAGATCCCACATGCCGATCGAGCCCGGCGGCACTTCGTGCGTCGTGTCGATGTCGGCCGTCTCCACACGCTTGCGACCGTTCTTGGTCACCACCTTGACGTGACGCACCTTGCCCTTAACCCATCGGTCGTCCACCCAGAACTTGACCCCGGTGCCCACAAAATACTCGGGCGGCACGCCGCCGCGCCAAAACGCGCGCAAAGCCCGCTTGGTCATGCGGTCGGCCACAAACCCGGGGTGGTCCAGATGGGCCGTGATGCAAACAGGACGGCGCGTTTGACGTCGGCCCTGTTTGATATGGACGAGTAGATTACCCGCCGTGTCACGCGTTCGTGTGACACTCGGTAGCGGCGAAAGCGCACGAACCACGTAATCGATAACCAGGTGCTCCGCGAAAGGCGCCGTAGGAATCGACATCATCTCATGCAGGATCTTCCGGTCCATCGCACGTGTCTGCTTTGTCGGCATACAGAACCCCTTTTCCACCTGATGGCATTTCCGCTGCGATCCGGCGAAGCGCCTATCTCACAATCGGGCGACGCTCCCGGGCCGGCACTGGCGGACGAGCCGCCAGTGGCACCCAGACGGAGTTTCTGGGATAGGCTCTAACCCGGATTCTTCAGCCGCAGCATGAAAAACGCGAGGGCAAGGATGATACACAGCGTCACCACCAGCCCGCCCACGAAGAAGCCGAACCACGATCGCCCCGGTCGGTCGTTACGCCGATGCCCGGAGCTGCTCCAGCCCAGCGCAAACGCTAGTGCGGCAGGGAGGGCCGCACAGGCAATACACGCGAGAAGGGCCGGCATATACAGCCCTTTGCCCGCATAGACAATCTGCCCGAGTTCCCATTCGTAGTTGCGCAAGACCAACCCCACGGCGCCGGCACACGGCAGAAGGGAGAGAACGCACAGCGTGCAGGACACGGTGGCCTGCACGTCCGATCTCCGCAGACTGGACAGTTTCATCAGCTCCTCCTTGCGTTCACGTCCGCTCGCCGATTCGGATCCATCGGCACACCCTAAGCTATTTCAGGGCGGGCCAATCGTCCAGTGCCCGCGGATTACTGCGTACGCCAGAATCGCGGCGTAAACAGGGCGATGATGGTGAAAACCTCCAAGCGCCCGAGGACCATCAGCATACTCATCACGATCTTGCTCGGCTTTGAAAACCACTCATAGTTCCGCGTCGCACCGACCCGGGCGAGACCCGGGCCGACATTGTTGAGCGTGGCCGCAGACGCCGTCGCCGCGGTGGTGATGTCGATGTTCTGATCGGCTTCCAGCACCATCAGCGCGGTCGTGCCCACCATGAACAGCGCAGCGATACTCATGACGAAGACCAGCGTATTCAGCTTCAGCTCCGCGTCGATCGCGGATTTGCCGATCTTCACCGTGCGCACGACCTTGCGGCGATAGACGTGCTCGATCTCCGCAAGCACGACTTTCACAGCAATCAGGATCCGTGTGACCTTGATGCCGCCGCCGGTCGATCCGGCCGACGCCCCCACGAACATTAATGCCACCAGGGTAGCCTTGGCGACAAAGCCCCATGTATCAAAATCCGCCGTGCAGAAGCCCGTGGTGGTCTGGATCGAGACCACCTGAAACAGTCCATCCCGTATCGCGAGACCGGCGTCGACCGGACCGTCAGCCATCGCCGCGCGGCTGTTCGCGAGGCTGACGGTCACAATGACGGTCGCCACGGCGATGATCAGCAAGTAAGCACGCAATTCCGGGTCCTTGCTCACGGCGCGCCATTTTTTTTGCAAGAGCAGGTGATAAAGCGAGAAGTTCACGCCCGCCAACACCATGAAGACGATGATGACCAGATGCACCGGCGTGGAATCGAAACCGGCCACACTGCTGTCCCGCGTGCTGAAACCGCCGGTCGCCATGGTGGCGAACGTGTGGCACACGGAATCGAACCAAGTCATGCCGGCCACCTTCAGCGCCAACACCTCTACGACCGTCAGCCCTACATAAATCATCCAAAGGGCGCGCGCCGCATCCTGAATGCGCGGCCGGACGCCTTCGGGTGTAGGTCCCGGTGACTCGATCCGATAGACCCGGCGACCTCCGACGCCGAGAATAGGGAGGACCGCCACAAACAGCACGACGATTCCGAGCCCGCCCAGCCAGTGGGTCAGCCCGCGCCACAACAGAAGGCTGCGCGGTACGGTGGCGATGACCGGCAGAATTGTCGCTCCTGTCGTGGTGAGACCGCTAATGCTCTCGAAATAACAGTTGACGTAGGAGTCGAAGCTGTGCGTCATCGCGGCGGCATCCGGTCGCATTCCGGCCCAGAGGCGATAGGGCCAGGCACTCACCGCAGCGCCGACGAGCCATGAGAGCGCGACGAGCAGTAACGCCTCTCGTTGCCCCAGGAACTCACCCGGACGACGCCCCGCAAACAACAGCGTCAAACCCAAAACCGCACCGCTGAACGATGCCAGAAGCAAGGCCTTGAAGTCCGCCGTATCAGGTTGGTTGCCCAGAAGATAGTCGATTCCCGCAAACCCGCCCACGGCCAGTATCAGCGCGCTGAGTACCAGCATCAGAAGGCCGAGAAGATGGCTTACGACGCGGAAATCGAGAATCATTTGGCACCAAACAGTTTTCGAAGATCGTCGTCCACGTCACAGGGCCCGATGACCAGAATGACATCGCCGAGTTCGACCTGATCATCGGCGCCGGGAACCTGCACGTCCTCGCCACGACGAATGGCGGCGATCATGGAATGCGCCGGCATGCGGATGTTACGCAACTCATGACCGAGAATCTTGGCGCGCTTTATGGGACGCACCTCGTAGACGGCGGCCATGCCGTCCGCAAAGTGGGCCAGCACACGCACGGTACCTGTGTCGATGAGGTGCTGAATCGCAGCCACCGCCACGGCACGCGGACTGAACGCATGATCAATGCCGACGTGAGGGAACAGGTGCAGATATTTGGCGCGCTGTACGACGGCCGTCGTTGTCGCCACGCCCATGGCCTTGGCCTGCGCGCAGGCGAGGATGTTGCGCTCGTCGTCATCGGTGACCGCAATAAACGAATCAACCTTCTCCAGGTGTTCCTCCGCGAAGGTCGATGAATCCGTCGGATCGGCCTCAATAACCGTAATGTGACCGAGCTTCTCGGCCAGTTCTTCCGCGCGATCGTGAGCGTCTACGAAGAGTCGCACGGCAAAGTAGCGCGTCTTCAGGGCTCGACAAAGCCAGACCGCAGTCGGCGTTTCCCCCATGACGGCTACGTGCTGTCGCCCGATTTTTTCAGTCGTAAAGAGCATGCGCGCCTGGTCAAACGCGTTCGCCTCCCCCACAAGCGTCACAAAGTCCCCCGCCGAGACGACGGTTTTGGCACCCGCGAGGGTGTAGCCCTGCTCGTTGTCCACGGTTGCCAACCGCGTGCTGGGAGGGAGTGTCAATTCTGCAAGGACTTTCCCGGAAGCCGGCGCGTCTTCG
>Ga0055452_10000003_pt1 | contig 44841 bp, 32 predicted proteins | sample China_Galinas_PW_6_FD_57735 | JGI IMG/M metagenome (GOLD analysis project Ga0055452, IMG submission 57735) | Wetland microbial communities from San Francisco Bay, California, USA, that impact long-term carbon sequestration - China_Galinas_PWC_D2 | ecosystem: Environmental > Aquatic > Marine >... | reverse complement strand
CTCGCCTCGCCGCCGCTGGTGGTGGCCTACGCCATCGCCGGGACCGTAGAGATCGACCTGACCTCCGATCCTCTGGCTACGGGTTCGGACGGTGCGCCGGTTTACCTCCGCGACATCTGGCCCACGCCGTCGGAGATCAACGAGGTCGTCGCGAAGTGCGTGACCGCCGATAAGTTTCGCGAGCAGTATGCAAACTTGTTCGATGGAAACGAGGAATGGAACAAGATCAAGAGTGTCGCCGGCGACACCTACGCCTGGTCCGAATCCAGCACCTACGTACAGAATCCGCCCTTCTTCGATGGGCTGAAGATGAAGGCGCTGCCGATCGGTCCGATCACCGGTGCCCGCGTGCTGGTGATGGTGGGAGATTCGGTGACGACGGACCACATTTCACCGGCCGGGGCCATCAAGCCCGACTCACCCGCCGGGCTTTTCCTTCAGGAGCGTGGTGTCCAACCGTATGACTTCAACAGCTACGGCTCGCGTCGCGGGAACGACCGGGTCATGACGCGCGGAACATTTGGCAACATCCGTTTGCGGAACCGACTTGCGCCCGGGACCGAGGGGGGGGTGACCATTCACCTGCCGAGTGGTGATCAGACCAGCATCTTCGAGGCGGCGCAGCGATACAACGAGACGCAGACGCCGCTCATCGTCCTCGCGGGCAAGGAGTACGGGACCGGTTCGTCGCGCGACTGGGCGGCCAAGGGCACGCTGCTGCTCGGGATTCGCGCGGTCATCGCCCAGAGCTTCGAGCGGATCCACCGCAGCAATCTCGTGGGTATGGGCGTATTGCCCCTGCAGTTTCGCGACGGCGAATCGGTCGAGTCGCTCGGACTTACCGGGCACGAAGAATTTGCCATCGAGGGTCTCAACGATCAGGTCGCGCCGCGACAGGAACTCACGGTCAAGGCGACGGATACCAAGACCGGCGAGGTACGATCCTTCCAGGTCATTTGCCGCATCGATACGCCGGTGGAAGTGGATTACTACCGGAACGGCGGGATTCTGCCGACCGTGCTACGCCATCTGGCGACGTCGTAGGCCTGGACTGCTGTGAAAGTCTGGTGCGTTGTCCCCCACTTATTGCTCCGCAATGAATGGGGCACCCTGATGCGCATGCCGCCCGGCGGCGAGAGCCCAGGAGTGTGCGGCGGAAGCTATTCTTCGGATGGCAGTAACACGGCGGGTGCGTCGTCGAGCCATTCCAGCGCTACCTTCGTGACATCTGGATCAAACTGCTTTCCGGCACACGATTGAAGTTCATTTCGGACGCGATCCACATCGAAGGCAGGTTTGTAGCTTCGCGGGGAGAACATGGCATCGATGGCATCGGCGACGGCCAGCACGCGGGCGCCGATGGGAATGTCCTCTCCCGCGATTCCGTCCGGATATCCGCCACCTTCGTACCGTTCGTGGTGATGGAGAATCAGTGGGCGCTCCGCGGCCAATAGCGAGATGTGTCCGAGAATGGCGAGCGCGGTTTCCGGGTGCTGCTTCACCACGTCGTATTCGGCGTCGGTGAGCGGGCCCGGTTTCGTCAATATGGCGTCCGGCACCCCGATTTTGCCGACATCATGGAGTAGCGCGGCTGCGCGGATCGTATCGATTTGTGCGGTCGGAAGACCAAGCCGGCGGGCGAACTCCTCGGCGTACGTGGCGACCGTGGCCGAATGGGCTCGCGTGTACGGGTCCTTCGCTTCGACCGCCGCGACCAAGGCCTGGACGGATTCGACGTAGGATTCGTTCAATCGCCTGGGCAGGCAATCAGGCCACCGCGACTCCACCCTATCGACGTCGTCCAGCAGATGGTCGTTTCTATCAGAATTCGTATGAAGAGTCTCTTGCACGTGCGTTACCCCCACTCCCTATCGACTTCGGTGGTTGGTTCGGTTAGCAGGAAGTGCTCTTGCACTGTGATTGCAGGTTATCAACCGTTGTCGCCGGCGGGACAAGGTCCGCGTGAATGATGCGGAAAAGGACTTCGCGGAAAATCGGACGAAAGTCATATTGCCACATTAGTGACAGTGCTATGTCACTTGAGGTTGATCGAACCGATAATCGATGTCGCGCCCCCAAATGGTCGCCACCAACACGTGGTGCGATAATCGCTCGTGAAGGTCTAGAATTCGATGAATGAAAACACGGAGTGTAGCAGCAGCACGACAAGCGAGCCCCAGAAAATGGTGAGCCCGACGTGGCGCGAGACGTCCGTCGAAGACGCTTTCGGACGCGCGCCGAGCACGTATCCGACGGCCGCAATCAAAAGCCCCTCTCCGGCCGCCTTCGCCAGTACCCAGCCGGATCCCAGCGGGAGAAACTGTCCGTCCGGACGGATCAACGCGAAGAAGTTGCGATAAAACGTCGAGACCGTCGTGTCCGGAGATACCATGAGGTAGGCGACCAAAGACGCAAAACAATTGGTGGCAAAGGCGACGGCCGTCAACAAGGGGCAGCCGATAACCAGAGACAGGGCGATGTTCCCATAAAGGTAGTCGGGCGGGCGAACGTGCAGGCTGCGCAAAGCGTCGAATTGCCGTGTCAGGCGGCGCGCCCCGACGTCGGCGGCCACCGCCGCGCCACATTTCCCCGCGATAAGCACGCCGACCAGCAGCGGTACTACCACGCGAAACGTGCTGTATCCCGTGGCCGCCAGAAACTCGTCTGTCAGCAACGGCATCATGACCTCAGTGTAGGGTACCCGGGAAAAAGAAAACGAGGTGAAGACAAAGCCCAGCATGGCGCCGGCCAGCGCGACATAGATGGTCGTGGTGCCCAGCGCCGCCATGCGAAGGTAGTGCCAGAAGTATCGGGCCTTCCATTTTGTGTGTCGCCACCCGCGACAAGCTGCCGCCGGCGCCGCCAGCACCGTCCACACGATTTCGCCCGGCGCTCGTGTCCACCGGAGCAGACGCTTTTGAATGCCGTCTATCGACTGTTCCAATGAGACGAAGCCGGTATCGTGAACGGAAGGAGGCTCTTCAAAAAAAACCCTTAGTTCGGATTCGGAAACCTCTCGCAATGCTGCTTTCCGATCGTCCAATAACATCAGACGAGGACGGTGTTTCAGGAACGGCGCAAAGTCATGCGTGACCACGACAGTCGTTTTGCCGTGCTTGCTATGTGTTTCCGCAATGAGATCAGCGACATCCTGGGCGCGGAAGGGATCGAGACCGGCCGTCGGTTCATCGAATAGAAGTAGATCCGGTTCGGCCGCTAGCGTGCGTGCGACGGCCACGCGTCGCCGCTCGCCGCCGCTTAGACGATCGAGACGACTCCCGAGTGGAACGCCGAGGTCACGCAGGATTCTGCGGCTACGGTCGCGCTCGACCTGGGTGTCGGACCGACGGTGATCGATGGCAAACTGCACGTTTCCCTCGGCCGTGAGTTCGTCAAACAGGGCGAGATTCTGGAAGACGATGCCGACCGATTCCGTTCGGTCTTCGGTGCCTGCAGTCAACACGCGTCCGTCGACCCGCACATCGCTCTCGTCGCTGTCGGTGAGCCCGGCAATGTGCCGGAGCAACGTCGTCTTTCCCGATCCGCTGGGCCCGACCAGCAGGACGAATTCTCCCATGGCGACCTGCAGGTCGGCGCCGTCGAGCAGGCGCCTGCCGTTCGGCAACGTGATCGTCAGGTTGTCCACGGACAAACCGACTGCGACGGGCGCGGCGCTCATGGTCTGGCTCCGTCCTGCAATGTGACCAGTACGGCACCCTGGTGAAGAGGGGGGCCGTTCGGGTCTTCGGTCGCCAGGGTAACCCACGACACCTCACGTCCTAGCGCGATCGATCGCACGAGATGCACGACTTCCGGTCGCGTGGCACCGCGCTGATCAAAAAAAAGGGTGGCGGCGATCTGCTGTGCGGTCGGTCCGACCAGATCCATAAACTGGTAAAGCTGTTGGCGAAATTGCGGCGACTCGAGAATGTGCGTGCGGAAGAACGCCTCCGTGCGCGGATTATCGGTGACGGCTTCCCGATAAATCTCGGCGAGTGTCTGACGAAGTTCTGCGTCATTGAGGATGTCACGACCGAGTTTCCTGATCGTGTCGTTTAGTGTGTCGTCGCGGCCGGCAGCCTCCCAGGCGGAACGCATGGCCAGCGCGACCTCCGCCCGATCGGACGCGGGCATGTCCGCGAAGTAATCTGCCAGCGAGTCGAGCATGCGCCGAAAGGCCTGTTCGCTGTTGCCTCGTGCGACGCTCCAGGCAATTCGCATGGTAGGGGCCTGATCCACGGCATCGTGTATAAGACGTGCGAGCACCGGGGTGAGATGCTCTTGTAGAATAGGCCGCAATCTGTCCTGAATGGTGGGCCAGCTCGCCACCAGTTGATCGCCGTGTCTTTGGGCGATTCGCCACAGGTCATCTGCCCGGCGGTCGACCGCCAGGTGAAGATCGGCGCCGATGGCGGCCAGATAGGCGCCGGCCAGGTCTGACATCAGCGGGCTCCAGATGCGCGCGATCTCCTCGTCGTGCATACGCCAGGCTTCGGTGAGTTGTCGCGCCACGCGATCCTGAACCGCCGGTGGCAAGAGGGCGCTTACGGCTTGCTCCGCCGTCAGCGGCGCGCGCCAGCAGGTTGCGCTTGTGGTGGAATTGGTCTGCGACGCTATGGAAGCGTTGAGGCCCAGCGTAACTTGGGTTGCGTCTTTGGAGACATACGCCACTTCGCCCGCACGCTCTAGACCTGATTCAGTCTGGAAGAACACGAGGTCGCCCACCGCAAGCCCGCTCTTGGCGTCTGGTGATATTCGGACCGCGTGCGTCGTTCGCGCGGCGCGCGAACGCACGGTGTTGATGCCCGCCGTCAATCCTGCGACGGTGACCAACCACACTGCGGCACCGAGTATGGTCTGAATGGTGCTTGGATGTTTCATCGTCCCAACAATTTCGCCCAGCGCCGTTCATCGCGAGCCCTGCGGCACATGCACCATCGTAGGCGGATGCCACGCACCGACCAAGTGTAAGGATTTGTGGGGTGTGCGGTGGTGTAGAGAAACTCAATTCAATGGTGGCGTCCAGTAGTGCCTGAACGACCACCGCTCTATGACGCAACACCTGCCCGGCACAAGCTATGGCGGCGTTCGGATCCGTCTACGCATCGCCCCTTATCGGTTGGACCACGTCGCAGCCAACAGGCGACGTGGCTAACCCAATACGCGCTTCTTGTTCATGGCCTTGCGACACGTCGTGATTTGGCCGATGTGCCAGAACTGGTGGGCGCCCATCATGCCCCAGATGGAGCCGAGGTTCGGAAAAAACTCCTTGGGAAGATCGCCTTCCGGTGCGGGATCGTCCCAATGGCTGATGTCGAAGTTTTGCAGGGCCTCCCTCGCGCGGGCCCTGTTGTCACGGAACATCTCATCCAGCGTCTTTCGTGACGGGTACACGGCCGCATCGGCGATGCACTCCGACGCGCCGCCGAAGAGCTTTTGATGATCCTCCGATACGTTTCGTGGAGCCCCTGTCATCATGTAGATCATCCAGTCCTCCGTCTGTCCAAGGTGGCCGAGAATCCAGCCGACGTGATTCGTACCCCCGACGGCCGGCACAAAGTACTCGGCGTCCGTCAAGTCGGCAGTCAGCTTTTCCATCAACATTTGCCCCGTTTTCAGTTGCTGCAACACGACTTCTCTGGGATCTGCCATTTCTGTCTCCGTTTCTTGCTTGCGGCGATGGAAGGTGCCGGTCAACCGTTCGGCACCCCCTGCGATGCTCGACATTCTGTGAGCTTCCGCGATCGAACGCAACTACTCGTTCGATCAGACAGGTACGCCATCGAGCACCCGACATCCGCCGCCATGGCGAGGACGCGGACTCGTGCATACAATCGCCTGTGGAATCGGAATCTGCTTCGGCGACGACGGCAGCCGGGACGTATGGTAAAGATCAGGCATCACGGCGCGAGGGAACCTTCCACACGGGGCGGACCGGGTATGCACTTGTGGTGGCTTCTGGCCGTGGTTGCCCTGGCGGCGATCGTGATGGGGGCGCCATCGATCAACGGTGGTTTTGTCGGCGGCGATGATCATCAACTCGTTCTGAATCACGTGCTGGTCAACCACCCGTCCCTATCCCACGCCATCGAGTTGTTTCGCATTGTGCATCGCGACCTTTACCAGCCGCTCCCGCTTCTTAGCTTTCAGTTCGAGTTTTTGATAGCCAATTCGCTGGGCCTGTTCGATGAATCGATTCGCGGCGGCGCATGGCTCTTTCATCTGACCAATGTCCTGCTACATGCCGTGAATGCGGTGCTGGTCTGCGTATTGATCCACGGGTTGCACGCCAACGAGAAGCGCCGGAGTACCTTCCTGATCGCGGGCACCGCCGCGCTGGTATTTGCCATACATCCGCTTCAATCGGAAGTGGTGGCGTGGATCAACGGACGGATGATGCTGCTTTCGACGTTGTTCGGCCTCGCCGCGCTGATCGCGTTTGATCGGTGGCTTACGGGGAGTCGTTGGAAGTGGGCCGCGTGGGCGCTAGTGTTCGTCCTGCTCAGCGCTATCAGCAAGATTCGAATCGGCCTGCCGTTCTTGATGTTCGGTGTGGCCTACCTGCGGCGTGCGCACCTGAATCGGCGATGCATCGTCGTCTGGGCGATCGGTGCGGTGATCACCGGCATCTTCGTCGCGATCAATTGGGAGGCGACCGAGGAGGCCGGCATGTTCTCCGGCGCCGCGGAGCAGTTGCACGGTCCCCGATTGGCGCGCACCGTCGTGGCCTTGGCGTGGTATTTTCAGCACTTTCTCTGGCCAACGGGCCTCGCGAGCTGGTATCCCACACCGTTGGTGATCCACTGGTCCGATGCCCTGGTGGTGCGATCGATCCTGCTCGTCGCCTTGTGTGCTGGCGTTGCGATCTTCACGATTTGGCTGCGCCGGCGAAGCGCTTTTGGGTGGATGTGGATTGCCTTTACAATCGCGTCCACGCTTCCTCTTGTGCCGGCACGCAACGCGCTTGCCGCGGACCGATACGTGTATTTTCCGATTGTGGGTTTGGCATGGATCGTCGCCCTGATGGTGCAGGCGGCCTTTGAGGCGATTCAGCGATCCGCGCATCGCCAAGGCGCCGTCCATGCGGGCCGAATCGTAGTGGCAGCGCTTGTCTCGGTACTGTTTGGGCTGAGTTGGCATACGATATCCTTCTACCGGACGCCGGTGACCAAGACCGAACGAATCGCCCAGCTCTTTCCCGACACGCCTTACGTGTGGGGGCATGTCGCGGGGGCCTATTACGATCGCGGTGACTACAAGAAGGCCATCGAACTCGCGTCGCGTGAGCTGGATCACGATGATGCAAAGGCACAAAGCCGAGCGATGAGCATCATAGGGAAAGCTCAGTTCAGTCTTGGGCAGCACGAGCGCGGCTTAGCGAGCATGCGCGAGGCGGTTCGCATCGATCCGAAAAACGCTCGAGCGAAATACTATCTCGGCAGGTCGCTCATGGAGTTGGGTCGAACCGACGAGGCGATTCAATCGGTCGAGGCATCCGTCGAGCTCGCACCTCGGACGAATCCCTGGCTCATTAGGCTCGCAACGCTCTATCGAGAGGTCGGACGGCGCGAAGAAGCACGGACCCTGTACGACAGGTGCATTGCCAACAATCCTTTCGAAGTTCCTGCGCACATGGGGCTGGTCGAGATGGCGATCGAGGATGGTACGCGAGAAGGTCTATCGGACGCGCGGCACAGACTTGGCGAACTCCTGGCCTGGAAGCCTGAGGACGCCGACGCATGGACGAACCTGGGCGTGGTGGCAAGCGCATTGGGAGACGAACGCGGCGCCGTGACTGCCTACAAGAATGCGTTGCACAACAACCCCCAACACGGCACTGCCGCTCTGAACCTCTCGACCATTTACATGCAGGCAGGCGACACCGCGAAAGCTAAGGACTACCTGGACCTGGCCCTTGCGGATCCTCAACTTCGACTCGAAAACCCGTTCGCACTGCATGATGCACTCATGGCACAGGGGCGAGGCGACGATGCGCTGAATCTCTGGTCGGATCTTGTGCGCGGGGATCCGGAGTCGCCCAGCGGACGCGTCATGGTCGAATGGACCAGGATGCAACTGGGGCGCGCCGCCGATGTCGCGACGGTAGCGAGGTATGCGGCCGAGGATGAGCCGGAGCCCATGGCGGTAGCGACGTCAGCGTATGCGGCGCTCGTTGATCGAAGATATGATGATGCCGCGCAGCAAGTGGACCGGTTGTGCGACTTGCCTGGCGACGATCGGACGGCCCTGCGGCGCCTCATGGGCGCACTGGAGCGATATGACGCGCGCACGCCGGGTCAACCTCGGGTCTTCTGCCTGACGGCGAGACTGCTGCTTGGGGAGGGGCTGACGAAGGAGGCGTCGTTGGCGGTCGACCTTTGTGAAGCGCAATGCCGGGATGATTCATGTGCGAGCGCCGTCGCTGCGCTGCGGGCGCGACTGGTTATGGAAAGCAATTGAACTCCTGCTGCTGCTGCAATATCAGACTTTCACGATCAACGCCCTCGGGAAGGTCGCTCTCAGCGATACAGCCGTCGTCCACAAGTTGAATCTCGTTGGCGATGAACCTACATGCAACATCGTTGTCGATTTGACCAGTTGCCGCTTCGATATCCACGATTTGTTGACTCAGGGCGATCGTCTCTTCTGCGAGTGTCACGCATGCATCGTCCCCGGACCCTCCATTACCGGCCACGAGATTGATGTTGGGGGAACAGCCGGCGCTACCTGTGATGATCGTTACGGCCGCCAGGAGCGATAGGATCGTATGACGTTGCGACTGATCTGAATGCATGGGTGGTTCCTCCTGAACCAAAGCGGTAATGAGCGCCTTTTGCCGTGGACGCGCCGCCTTTCTTCCAGAGCACCTTCAGCTTATACGTAGCGCTTAGCTGAGCCGCAAGCTTCAGCTTGCGCGGTGAAGCGTTTCTGTGTGTCCTACGAATCCGAGGGGCCGCGCTGTGTGACCGTGGTACTCGGCCCCTCGGTGCAATGGTCGTGCTCGAGATTCAGCGTTGCTGCCGCGGCGCAGTATCTCCCATCCATTTTCCATCGGATATCCCAGTGCAGGACTTTCGGGTATTAGGACCATGCCCGGGAAAGAGAATCGCCCGGGCGGAAGCAATGCCGACCCCGGGCGTTCGTGATCCCGTGGAAGTCCAGAAGATCGTGTTACGAGCGTCCGGCTCAGGCGGCCAGGTAGTGCTCCTCCAATGCGACACGAATTTTCTTGAGCGCCTTGTTCTGAATCTGGCGCACACGCTCTTTCGTCACGCCGATGATCCGGCCGACTTGTTCCAGCGTCTTGGGTGCGGCCTCATCGTCGATATCCGGTTTGCCGATGGCAAATCGTTCGGTGATCACCGTGCGCTCGACGTCGCTTAGCCCGGCGACGTTGGCGATCAGTATATCCTTCAGTTCACTCACGCAGTCGGACTTCACATTGGCCCTTTTCTTGTCCAAAAAGTCGCTGCGTTCCATGGACGGGTCGAATTCGGTCGGGAATTTTCCACGATAGCGGCTCGCCCTCATGGCCACACGAGAGAAGCTCTTGAGGATGGCCCGGCACGAATACGTGCTGAATTTGAACCCCTTGGCGCAGTCGAATTTCTCGACGCTACGAAGGAGTGCCATGTTGCCTTCGCTTATCATTTCATTGAAATCGATGCTGCTCAGCCGCGTTCGTTTCGCCATGGCAAGCACGAGCGGGAGGTTGACCCGGACGATGACGGCCCGGGAGGACAATGCCCGGTGTCCCCATGCAAGAAGCTGCCGCGTCTCCGCGGCACTCAATGACTTGCCGGCATTTGCCGCCAGTATCTTGGATGTTTGCCGTCGTGCGTAGTTGTAGCGCATGAAAAGATGGCGCTCTTGGTCATGGGACAGCGTTGGCACTCGTTCGCCGGCCATCACCGCGTCAGTGATTTCGTCAGGCGATTCCAAGAACCGCGTACCGTACCGATCAGCCAGCTTCGCGGCGGCGCCGAAGAGTTTTCTTTCCACGGATTTGTTGCCGAAATCCGGATGGTCTACGTAAAACGCGGGCTCCGTCAGGAGTCGAGTCAGAAGTACCTGGTCTTCGACATTCAGGGACTTGATGACCGATTCTGTCGGTGGCTTGGCCACCGAAAGCGTACTGTTGGCCAATGATTTACCGTCGAGCTTCTCAAGCACATTCGCGGTCATGGCTCCACTCCTTTCTGACTCCAGCCGGTGCCACACTTTTGCCCGGCTCCCTCGAAGACCGCCCCCACGCTCTTTATACAATTCGTACGCACGGCATACCGCTTCCGAGCGCGCAAGTCCGCAAAAAAGCGCGATCTTGACACATCTGTACCTGTCGGCGCATTGCAAACGCACCAAAGATACGACAACTACAATCGGGGAGACTTATGTGCTGGGGGGTACCAACTGCAACTTCAGTATACCACAACAGTGTCGTGAAGACAAATTTTAGTCCGATAATGTTTATCGTGCCGATTCTCGGCGTATCCAACGGTGATACGGAAGGGCCGGCGCTCTAAGTGTCCAGTCTATTCGTACCGCAAAGCTTCGATAGGATCGAGGCGTGCCGCCGACATGGCGGGATACATGCCGAAGAAAATGCCAACCACCACCGAGAGGCAGAAACTCGCCACGACGGACCAGAGGCTCACGATGGTCTGCCAGTCGGCCCAGCTGGAAACGAGGTGCGCACTGGCCACCCCAAGGAGGACGCCGATCAAGCCGCCCCCCGTGGAGAGCACAACGGTCTCCACAAGGAACTGCACGGCGATGTGGCGCTGGCGCGCCCCCAACGCCCGCCGAATGCCGATCTCGCGGGTACGCTCGGTCACGGTGGCTAGCATGATGTTCATGATGCCGATGCCGCCGACGAGCAGCGAAATGCCGGCAATAAACCCGAGTGTAAACTTCTTGTTTCTGGCCTTTCGCTTCGCGAGTTCCAGGCGGGCGAGCGGGACCTTTATCTCGTAGTCCTCTTGGTCATGTGTACTCTTGAAGACCTGTTCGATGGTTTTTGAAATGGGCAAGACGTTTTCCAGATCGTCCGCGGTGACGTAGAGGCCCGAATACTGCATCTTGATAAACTCGCGCGAGCCGGCGCCGACTTTGCGCGTGGTTTCGCCGAACTGGCTGTCGGCCGTGGAGAACGGAATCAGGATTTCGCGATTGAGGTTTCGCTGTTCTACGCCGCGTGCAGGCGCACCCGCCGTTCGGATCATCTTCAGGATTCCGACGACCTGGAACGGGATGGCGTTTGGGTAGCGCGCCACAAGTAGGCTCTCGCCGAGCGGATCCTTGAAAGGGAACAACTCCTCGCGTACCTGCTGCCCGATGACACAGACGTTGGTTCGTTCGTCAGTATCCTGGCTGGAGAGGGCTCGGCCACGAGCGATTTCGACGTTGACGACATCGAAGAACGCCGGCGTCGTGCCGATCGTCTCGATGGCCGCCTCATGCTCGCCGTGTCTTGCCTGATACGCGACCGTCTTCAGCGGCACGACGTGACGGATGTTGGAGAGCGTTTGCCTGATAATCGACACGTCATCGCGCGTGATGCCGTACTCTACTAGATTGGTGTTGCCCTGGGCGACCTCCTTGTTCTGGGATGGTTTGACGGAGTTGACGATGACGTTCTTCGTACCGAGCAGCTGAATCATGCGCATCTCATCCGCGGATGCGCCTTCGCTGATCGACAGCATGCAGATGACGGCCGCCACACCGAAGATGATACCCAGCGACGTCAACAGCGACCGCAGCTTGTGTAGCCACAGGTTGGTCAGGCCCAGGCGAAATGTCTCAAGACTGAATACGTTCAACGGTTACCGTCCGTCCACACGATGTCCTTCGCCGGCACTTGTGTCGGCGAAGTGTGATCAAGCCATGAACACCCGCGTTCAACCGTCTGGCGTCAGTCTCCGAACTTGATGCCTTGCGCGAGGGGCAGCTCGGTCGTATAGTTGATGGTGTTCGTCTGTCGCCGCATGTAGGCCTTCCACGCGTCGGAGCCTGACTCACGGCCGCCGCCCGTTTCCTTCTCGCCGCCGAACGCACCGCCGATCTCGGCGCCGCTGGTGCCGATGTTGACGTTGGCGATTCCACAGTCGCTGCCGCTGCACGACAGGAAACGCTCCGCCTCGAGTAGATTCTTCGTGAAAATCGCGGAACTCAACCCTTGCGGTACGCCGTTGTGCAGGGCGATGGCCTCATCCACAGAGGTATAGGGTATGATGTAGAGGATCGGCGCGAAGGTCTCATCCTGTACGATCTTGTAGTCGTTTTTCGCGGCGGCGATGCATGGCGACACGTAACAGCCGCCCTCATAACGATCGCCGGTGAGTTTCTCGCCGCCGCACAGAATCTCGCCGCCTGCCGTCTTGATGGTCTCGATGGCCTTCATCATGGTGTCCACGGCACCGGTGTCGATCAACGGTCCCATAAGCGTGTCCGGCTGCAGCGGATTACCGATGTTGACCTGTTTGTAGGCCGCGACGAGTTTGGTCACGAACTCGTCGCGAACGGAATCGTGAATGATGATTCGCCGCGTGCTGGTGCAGCGCTGTCCGGCCGTCCCGACCGCGCCGAACAGCGTGGCCCGAATCGCCATATCCATATCCGCCTCGGGCGTCACAATAATGGCATTGTTGCCGCCGAGTTCGAGAATGGTTCGTCCGAGACGCTTGCCGACGACCTCGCCCACCCGATAGCCCATCTGGCAGCTTCCCGTGGCCGACACCAGCGGGATGCGCTTGTCGTGGAGCAGCCGCTCACCCACCGTGCGCCCTTTGCCGACAACGAGACTGAAAATGGCCGGATCTACATCCGTGGCGCGGCATACGCGCTCCGCGATCTTCGTGCAGGCGATGGCCGTCAGTGGTGTCATGGACGACGGCTTCCACAGGGATGCGTCACCGCAGGCGGCCGCCAGTGCGACGTTCCACGACCAGACGGCCACGGGGAAATTAAACGCGGAGATCACGCCCACCACACCGAGCGGGTGCCATTGCTCGTACATACGGTGCCCTGGGCGTTCGGAGTGCATCGTCAATCCGTAGAGCTGGCGCGACAGACCGACCGCAAAATCGCAGATGTCGATCATCTCCTGGACTTCGCCTTCGCCCTCGGCACGAATCTTCCCCATTTCCCACGTGACCAACGCGCCCAGTTCGGCCTTCATCTCGCGCAGGGCGTTGCCCAACTGGCGGACGGTTTCGCCCCGCAAGGGAGCGGGCACGGTACGCCAGTTCAAAAACGCCTCGTGGGCGCGGGTGGCGACGCGGTCGTATTCGTCTTCGGTCACCTGGCTTACCGACGCAATGGCCTTGCCGTCGATCGGTGAAATGGACTCGAGGCGGTCACCGCTACCCAGCCAATCGCCGCTGAAACCGCCCCCGTTGACCGGTTCGATTCCCAATTTGTCGAGTATCTGCTGCATGGTTGTTCCCCAGTGGTACTAGCAAAGCACTTACGCAAAGGAATTAGCCTATCGGGCCGGCCATCGCCGTCAAGGATCGGGACCAGATGCCTTCAATCGACAGCGGTTCGCTCTTCCCATTTGCGCAAATCTCGATGCCCGGACGACGCCGGACCGCGTTTCCCCGGCGTATATAGATTGGGCGTATCTGCGCCGGCAAGGTGGTGAGGATCGCGCGCATGGACCGAAGTCGGCGTGAGGTCGTGCCAGACTGGTTTTTGCGCATGCCTGTCGTTGACACCGTTTTGCGCAGCGGGGTATAAGGGCCGACCCCGGGAATCTCGAGACATCGCCATGACCAAACAAGACCATGTTTCGCAAAGCGGCACACCCACTGGTCGTCCGCACATGTCGCGACGCCGCAAGGCGTGTTTTGCGGCCTTCACGGTCGTGCTCGTGCTCGTTGTCGTGGAGGTTGTTCTGACGCTGGCCGGCGTGGCGCCTGATGTGGCCTCTGAAGATCCTTTTGTCGGGTTCGAGTCGCGCCTTCCTCTTTTCGAGAGCACGAAGGATCAGGCCGGCCAGTCGATCTATCGCACCGCGCTGAACAAGCGAACGCTCTTCAACGATCAGCAGTTTCCACTGCACAAGCGCGCAGGCACCTATCGGATTTTCTGTATGGGAGGCTCGACCACCTACGGCCGGCCATACCGCGATTCCACTTCGTTTGTCGGATGGCTTCGCGCGTTCCTCCAAACCGCCGCACCGGAAACGAATTGGGAGGTCATCAACTGCGGCGGCATATCATACGCCAGCTATCGTGTGGCCGCCCTCATGGAGGAACTCGTAAAATATGAACCTGACATGTTCATCATCTACAGCGGGCACAACGAGTTCCTTGAGCGACGCACGTATGCCGATCTGATCGACGCGCACCCGGTCGAGAGCGAAGTGCAACTCCTGATGCACCGATCGCGCACGGTCTCGCTGATTCGCAGGGCGCTGTCCGGCATCCGCGATGATATGGGAGCATCCACTAAGCGGAAGTTTCTCATGGCGGGGGAGGTATCGCCCATCCTCGATTATTCGGGAGGGCTGGACTTATACAAACGCGACGAACGCTTTCGCGAACAGGTGATTGAACACTATCGATTCAATCTAAAGCGTATGGTTTCGATCGCCCGGTCTGTCGCGGCATCGGTTGTGTTGGTCCAGCCCGCGTGCAATCTGCTGGATTTCTCGCCCTTCAAGAGCCAGCATCGCGACGGCTTGGGTGACGAAGAGCGGCGCGCTTGGCGGGACCTGTACGATCGCGGTGCGGCGGCGATACGCCAATCGGATTATGAGTCAGCACTCGACTATTTCGATCGCGCCATGCGTATTGACGATCGTTATGCGGAGTTGCTCTACCGGCGAGGCCGCCTGCTCTGCCTCTTGGGACGGTTCGACGAGGCCCGAGGATCGCTGCTGGCCGCACTGCGGGAGGACGTGTGCCCCTTACGTATGCTGCCGTCCATGCGCGTCACTCTGGAGGAGGTGGCCGCCGAGCTAGACGTCCCGGTCGTCGATTTTGCCAAGCGAATTGAGGACAAATGCCGGGAAGTCAACGGGCATGCGTTGCCCGGTGAGGACTTTTTTCTCGACCATGTTCATCCGACCATCGACACCCATCGCATGTTGGGCGAAATGCTGTTTGAATACATGATGGCCGCCGGTGTAGTGCCGGCGTCGCCGCCATGGAATGAGCATACGATCGAATCCGTCACGCAGCAGATCGTGGGCTCGTTGAGCGAGCGCGATCGTGCGCTCGCACAGAGCACTCTGGGGCGCGTACTCCGGTGGGCGGGTAAGGACGTGGAGGCGGATCGGTTGATTGCCGCAGCCATTGAGAAAGTGCCGGACGACGCGTCAACCGTGTCCGCCTACGCCAATTCTTTGCGGCGCGCAGGGAAGACGGACAAAGCCATCGCGCACTACCGACGTGCTCTGGAATTGGAGCCTGGACTGGTGGAGGCCGCGGTCAACCTGGCGGTGCTTCTCGTCAAGAAGGGGCAGTACGACGAGGCAATCAACTGGTATGGGCTCGTTCTGAAAGAGAGACCTGGCGACGGTCGGACCATGGGGCGGCTGGGGGTCGCGCTTACGGAGGCGCGTCGATTCGGTGAGGCGGAGGCCGCATTCCTGCAGGCCATTCGGCTGGATCCGGAAAACCCCACCATCTACATCAACTACGCGGAGTTGCTGATCAAACAGAGTCGATTCGATGAGGCGCTCGCGCAATTCGATATCGCGCTGCAAATCCACCCCGGTGCCGTTCGCGCATGGGTGTTGCGGGGCGTCACGCTGGCGAGGCAGGGACGATTATCGGATGCTGTCGAGAATTATAAGGAGGCACTGCGGCTCGATCCGAGTTCCGCGCAGGCGCATTACAACCTCGGTGTCGCGTATCTCGCTACCGGGGACGAGGATCGTGCGATTGAGCATTTTCAGCGCGCGATCGAATCCGATCCGCAACTCGCAGATGCGCATTTCAATCTCGGGCAGGTACTGGCGCGGCGCGGCGACCACGACCAGGCACGCGCCCACTTCGAACAAGTCATTACCCTGGCACCGCACGATGCCGCCGCTCACTTTCATCTGGCGATGGTCTTCCTTGTGGACGAACATTATGCGGAGTGTGTTGGTGCCCTACGCAGGGGCGCGCTGGCTGCGCCGGATGACATCAATATTCTAGAGCGGTTAGCGTGGGTGCTCGCCACCGCCCCCGACGACGCCGTGCGGGACGGAGCCGTGGCGGTTGCCCTTGCGGAACGTGTGACCAAACTGGTCGGCAAACCGCATGTGCGAGCGTTAGATACCCTGGCCGCGGCGTACGCCGAGGCGGCACGCTTCGAGGATGCCGTCGCCACGATCGGGCAGGCGATAAAACTCGCGGAGGAAGAAGGCGATGAGGCGTCCGCCGTGCGGCTTCGTCGGCGTCTTGATTTATACAAACAGAATCGAACGTTCCGGATTGGCAAGGATTGACCGCCACACAGGCGGCATTGCGCACGAAGAGTCCACACCTTCATGTACGGGGTGCGTTTTTCCTTTCGAGCAGATTCGGGGCAAGTGTCGCGTCTTACAGCGGAAATTGATTGGGCGAGACACGCGAGCGGATGCTACGGTTGATTAGACCCTGCGCTTGGTACGATGATAACGCAATCCGCATTCCGGGCACCGACCACTTCGGCTGCCGGAGAGGTTGTAGCCACAATGAAGGCACAGTCCGCCTCGCTTGCGACGCCACCGTTTGACCGGCCCGATGAGGATAGGCACCGTGCCCATCAGCGCCAGCAAGATTGTCGAGAAACTGAGCGGAAACGCGATCCATGTCGTCCGATAGCCGTTGCTGTTGTGGCGTGAATTCAGGCGAAAGGAAGACGTCACAACGTGCCGCCCTCTGACGACGGGGGCGACAAACTCGCTCTTGGAGGCAGTCTTCGTGGGCATACTGAGCACCTCCATATCGCAAATGCCGCTCTCCAGATACAGCCAGACGGACTTGTGAAGAGTCAGGTCGAAACGCTGCCAATAGGGGTTGCTATAACTCCTGTACCAGAGCGTAGCGGAAAAAGGGAGAATCGCGAGCGATGCTACGGCTACAATTTTGCCAAAGACGTTCACCCAAAAAGCCTCACGAGGATTTCCCGAGCCGGCCGTGCGTTCTACTCACGCCATCGGCAACTCAGACACCAAACATCAAAACGGGCTCGCCCCGAAACCGCCTATGCCGACCAGTGTATCGACATGCAGGTTCCTGTGCATGTCAAATCTTGTATATTTGACTGGTGGTTTTCGTCGAATTTCCCCCCGCACCTGTTCAGCAAGCGCGCATTGGGCCGTGCCGCCTACGTTTATTGACAGTTCATGCGGGTACGCGGGGGACGCGTGGTGCCGACGGTATTTCCGACAAAAAGCTCTTGGTTTCAGCCCGGCCGTTCATGATCGTCCTGCACCAAGCTTGCCGCCTCCTTGCGAATCCACCCTTCGTTCCCATCGGGCAATTCGATGTCCCACCAGTCCCCGCGCCGTTCTTTCAGCACAAATTCGACGCCGGGCTGGAGGGGTTGCTCAAACCGGCGCTGGTAGCCTGTTCCCGGGCCCTTGTAGGCGACGACGTCCATCCCCGTGACAACGCCGGGCGCGGCGCTGCGGAGTGACCATTGGTCATACGCCAACGACCCTGCCACGGCCATGCACAGGACGCCCGCACACACAGCGCCCGTAGACACGCTTCGCCTGCGCACGACCGATCGCAACGCGAGAAGTAACCAGAAGGCCGCATACGTCACGACGGCGAACTTGCAGCGACTGTCGAACGAGGTCTGGTAGTGCCAGAAGAAGATGCTTCGCAATAGTGCGCTGCGACGCGTCGCCGGAATGGGTGTCAGGCATCGAGACTGCGCTTCCTTGATGTTATCGATCAGAAGGGGATCACGGGGCGTTATGCGCTCCGCACGGCGATAATGAACCAACGCGCGTCCAATATCTCCCATCTGGAGGTAACAGTTTCCCAGATTGTACTCGAGTCGCCCGTTGCGTACGCCCGTCGCGATCACGCCGGCGAAGCGCTGGGCCGCGGACTGAAAGAGCCGGCGCGCGTGCTCCGGTCGATCTTGCTGGATGTGCTGTGCCTCATCGAAATCGAGCAATGCCTGCTCAAAGAGCTCTTGCACACTCGCGTTACGTGGCTCGTCGGCGCTGGTAGTCCCGACGGCGCAGGCGCTGAACAACACCGCGTAGGCCAACCACCGCGCATTGAGCTTGCTCACGCTACACGCTCCAATACCTTGATCCAGCGCTGGATGTTTTGCGCCGTCTGGCCGGTCGAGGCGGCATTCAGCATGTTCGGTGCGTACTGCGCCGCATCAGCGGTTTCCAGGAAGGATATCAGTTCACGTATCAATGCCGGTTCGACACCCTTCTTGCGGAGCAACGCTTCCGTTTCCGTCGGCGTGAGGCTCTCCTGACGCATGTTAAAGTGGTCTGAAAGAAAACCGGTCAAAGCGTCGGCAAGAAATCCCCACTGTGAAGCCGGATCGCTGTGTTGCTGCGCCTCGCGCAGGCGTGAGGACGCCCGTCCTTGCGCGCGACGTCGTCGTGCCAGGCCGCTGTCGGCGCGTAGTTTGTCGCGCCGCCGCGACCAGCCGGCCACGGCTATCCACGCCAGAGGTGGCACGATCAGCGCGGCAGTCCATGAGGGGCCGAAAGACACCGATTGATCGGCCAATACCAGTGCGGGATCCACGTAGTTTGGGGAAATCCCGCCCTTCAGGAGCGTGAGCGACGGCTTGTGGTCAGTACCGTTTTCTTCCGTGCGGAGCGAAATGACCGCCGTAGACTCGGGCGGCGGGTCGACCGTCAGCACCACCGGATTGCTGGCAAGCGTGACGTAGCGCTTGGACTCCGGGTCGAAATAGGTCCATTCAATGGGAGGTATGGTCTGCTGACCTTGTTGCTTGGGAAAGACCGCGAGACGAAATGACTTTGCTCCGTCTTCCATGTCACCCACAATTTCTTCGCGGGCGTAATCGAATCGGCTGGCCAATTCCGGATGGGCGGCCAGATTCGGAGCCGCCACGCCCTCGAGTGGCGACCCTTTGATGGACACCGTCAGCGTGACGGGTTGGCCCTGCGCGACGCGTTCCGGTTTGGCGGTCACGGTCATGCGATAGTGTCCGATGGCACCGGTGAAACTTTCCGGTCGGCCTTCGATCGGTGGTCCTCCAACCTGAATGGTGATTGCGTCAGCCCGTGCCGTTTCGCGGCGGCTACGACTGACTCTGTAGTCGAAAAAGCTCTTCCGCACTTCCGTCGGGTAATCAGCTTTCAAGAAAACGGGTCCTACGGTCATCGTGCCGACTTGCTCGGCGCGCAGGGGCATCTCGGTGCGATAGATCGTGTACAGATGGCGCCCCCCCGACGAATCGGCGAGGCGTGCGCTTCCCTGCGAGAAGCGGCTGGAGGCGAAGACCGACAAATCGGACCGGCGGACGTCGATGATCCGCAGCAGGTCCATATCGATCTGCCGACCGTTAATGACTACATTTCGCACGCCGATGGTCAGTTTGGCCTTGAAGGACTCGGTGACAAAAAGCGAACGCGGCTCCGCATCGATTTCCACAAAAAGAAACTGATCACCGCGCGATCCCTGCGTCTCGGATGGCCGGCGAACGACGATATTGACGAGATTGGAGTGGTAGGTTTTGCCACCGCTCGTCACCGACACGGGACCGACCGAATAGCGGCCCGGCTTTGTGGCCTTGAGCTCCAGTTCGTACGTGTAGGTCGTGCTTTGCGATTGGGCTCCGTTGATCCAGGACTGCTGGGTGAGCACGGATGGGCGGGCACTGACGAGACGTAAGTCCACCCCCGGTACGACCGCGGTCTGTGGCGTGCCGGGGGCGTCGAGGTTGGTGCAGATGAGCTGCGCGCCGATCGCCTCCCCGGTTTCCATCACGGTGGATTCCAGCTTTAGTTCCACGCCCGGGTTCTGCGCGGCGGCCGCTGCTGTGAACACAAGACCGAAGAAGATGGAACCGGTGACACGAATCATTTACCAGTCTTTCTCCACCGGTGGTATTGGGACCTTCGGTGCCTGCCGCCTGCGTTGCTTCTGTTTGTCGCGGATGGACTGCATCATCTCGCGCAAGCGTCGTTCCGCCTGCTCACGCGAGATCTCCTCTTCCTGCTGGCTCGCCTGGGCTTCCTGTTGCTCTTCGGACTCACTCTTCTCCTGTTCACTTTCTGACTGCTGCTTTTGCGCCTGATCTTGTTCCCCGTCCTGCTCCTGATCGGCGCTCTGCTGCTGTTGCTGGTCCTCGCCTTCCTGCTTTTCCGATTGTGACTGCTCGTCCTGTTCCTGCTGTTCACCCTTCTGTTGATCTTGCGAATCGGACTGCTGCTGGTCCTGGTTCTCCTGGTTCTCCTTCTTGTCGCCGTCCTGGTTCTGCTGTTGCTGTTGTTTTTGCTGTTCGAGGAGCTGTTTGAGCTGGCGCCTCATCGAGGCGGCCTTGTAGTCCGATTCCCGCGCCAACGCATGGTCGGGACGACGAGCAAGGACATCGCGGTAGCGTTCCATGGCCGCCTCGAGATGTTCGATGGCTTCTTCCGGGTTTTTGCTATCGAGCGCCTCCATGTGGTAGGAAGCTCCGATCGCGTACTGGGCGTCGGCTGCCAGTGCGGCGTCGTCCGATGCCGCCGCTTCGCGGAAGAGGTCACGCGCCTTGTCGTAGTCCTTGCGTTTGAGTTCGGCCAGGCCCTCGACAAACGGGATCTGCGGCGCGCCCGGTCGAAGTTCCTTAGCGCGTGCATATGCCTCGAGGGCTTCGTCGGCGTCGCCTTTGACGAGACGCGCGTTGCCTTCGCGCACGGCCTGCCGCGCGGAGAGTGACTCAAAGTTGTTGATCGGCGGAGGCGGTGCTTCCTTCACGTCAGGCTTCTGCGCCCGAACAGGGGCGGCGCACAGGAGTAGAGTGATTGTCCATGCCCGGAATCGGCGCATCATGTCGAGGACTCCATCAGCCAGGCTCTCCGCGGCAAGGCCACTTTGGCCGTTGGGTAGGCCGGCGTCAAGGACTCCACGGCAAGCAGGATGAGCGCCAGCGTGATGAACCACTGAAAGCGAGGCTTGTGGCGTTGCCGTTCTTCAGTGGAAAGCTCGGCGCGGTGCATGTGCGACACGGCGTCTACCAATACGTTCAGATCGCGAATCGCGGCGTACTCGCCGTGCCCCTTCAAGGCGATGTCGCGAAGTCCCGCCACGTCGAGCTTGGAGAAGACGATCTGCCCGTCGTGTAGCAATGGTTTGCTGCTGCCGGGCGCCTCCGGGACTTCCGCCCCGACGGTACGTGTGGGATCACCCACTGCGATCGTGAAGATACGAACGCCGTGCTCTTCGTAGGCGCGCCGCGCCGCCTCGAGCGGGTCGCCCTCATGGTCTTCGCCGTCGGTAAACAGAAAGATGATCTTCGTGGCGTCTGCGGGCGACTTGGCGAAGAGGTCAGTGGCCGCCTCGATGGTCTTGGCGATCGCCGTGCCACCCCGCGGCGCGCTGTAGAGGCTCAAGTCTTCCAACCTATCGCGGAAAGCAAGATGATCTGTGGTCAACGGGAGTTTGAGCGAAGTCGAGCCGGCGAACGCCATGAGTGCCAGACGATGGGCACGCTGAAACACGGCACGTTCCGTGAGTTGCTGCCGGATGGTGCGCTTGGCGAGTTCCAGCCGATTGGGCTCCACGTCTTCGGCCAGCATGGACCGCGACACATCTACGGCTACCACAATGTCGACGCCGTAGACCTTCTGCTTCTCCATGTAGATGCCCCAGCGCGGGCCGAGAATGGCGCCGACCAGAGCAAGGATGGCAAGGACGACGGCCGCGGCGCGAAAGGCCTGTCGCCAGGGACTCACGCGGGCGGCGAGCAGGACGTTCATATCCTCGGAAGCGAATCGACTTAGGGCGCGGCGCCGCCGTTGAAAACCGTAAAGGAAGAGCAACGACGCGAGCGGCACGGCACCGCCGAGCCACCAGAGATGCGGATTGTCAAACGGTAGATCACCCACGCTTGGTGTGGAGAGCACGGCGATACCGGCGGCGAGGCCGGTGAGTGGAACGGCCAGCGTCCACGCGATCCATGTCGAGGTCGGATAGTTCGTGGTATGCTTCATGGCAGTCTTCGGTATCGCGTGTTCACCAACAGCACTTCCATCATCAGAGCAGCCAGTGCGACGAGCATGGATACCTTCGCCGCACCTAAATTGTCGTGATAGGTACGCTCGCCGGTACTGCGGCGTTCGAGCGTGCCGATTTCTTTGTAGACCGTTGCGAGGGACTCGGCCGAATTGGCGCGGAAGTACTTGGCGCCGGTGGCGTTCGCGATGGCCTTCAGCGTGGCCTCATCCACCTCCGGCACCCGTGGGGCAAAAAAGCTCCTTCGCGGCTGCCGCGAACCCACCGCACCGATGGTGTAGATCTTGATCCCCAGCGTCGCGGCGACCTCGGCCGCATCGATCGGATCGGGAGATGTCCGCCGCGCCCACTCCGGCGGGTTGTTGGCCCCGTCGGTCAATAGAATCATCACGCGGCTCTTGGCCGCCTCGGCACCGGGCACTCCTGCCACCGCCTGTTCCCCGGCGCGGCGCAGCACGTCCGAGCCGGCGGCAATGGCATCTCCGAGGCTTGTATAATTTGCTTCTTCGTCCTCGCGCACCTGCCGTCCATCCACCCAGCCGGGAATCTCGGTAGCGCGCAGAAGATCGATCAGACTTCCATGATCCAAGGTGAGCGGACACGGGGTGTCGGCGTACATGGCGAAAGTGGTCATGCCGATGAGATCGCCCTCGCGACCCTGCAGGCCGCCCCCGCCGAGCACGAATTCTTCGAACACCTGTTTTACCGCATCGAGCCGCCGCGCGGGTCGACCGTCGATGACGAAGTCTCCCGAGGCCATACTGCCGGACACATCCAGTACCATCTGGATGGCGATGCCCTCGCTGGTGTCGCGGTAAGCGCCGGCGGATTGCGGACGCGCGAGCGCAACGATCATGGCGACAATCGCCAACGTACGAAGCAGGGGAAGCAGAAATCGCGTCCGCATCGCCAAGGTGGCGGGCATGGAACGCAGCATACGGACGCCGCTGAAGCGGAGGGAGGGCAACTTTTGACGGCTCCGTGCATGAAACCACGCTAGCGGAATCAGAGCGAAGGCCACGACGATGATCCAACCGAACAGCGGTCCGGGTGCAAAATATTCGGATAAGAAATCCATCATACGGCGTGTTCCTCCACACGATGGACTTCGCCTTCCGCGGATTCTCGGGCCGTGTCTTCTTTGGTACGATCCACGAGATCGCCGGCCGAGCCCATGAGCTGTCCGGGACCGTCGGGGTCGGGATCGACGCGGGCGTATTTGACGATGTCGCACGATTCGAGAAATCGCTCGAGTTCTCTGGTGATATCCGTTCCGAAACGACCGTCACTTGTGACGGTCGCGAGAAACTCCTCCGTCGTCATCTCCGGGGCCGCCACGTCAAACCGCCTTTCCACATAGCCGCGCACAATGTCGCTGATCCGATAGTGGAATTGCTGGATCAAGCCTCGATCGATCAGCCCGTCCGCCGCAAGGGCCGCGAGCTCGCGCTGCGCCCACTCGTGTGCCGGCATGACGAACTTGACCACAAGCCGTTCGCGACGAATGCGCCGCAGCAAAAGAACGCTGATCACGACAATCGTCACGAGGACCGGGATCACCCACCACCAGGCTTTCCAATCAGTCGGTAGCTCGACCGGCGCCGGCGTGGCCACGGTGGCCATCTCTTCCGGCGAGAGATGCGCATCGGACACGTCGCGTACGACGATGGTGAGTGGTTCCGTCTCCAACGATTTTGATTCGATGACGGCCTTCGGCTTGCCTTCGACCGGGCGCGCATCGGTGTACGTGATGCCGGCAGGGGGTAACTCGTACGTGTCCGGCAGAACGAACTCCAGTTCGTAGGCATACCGCCAGCGAAGCGACCCGTTCCCGGTGGGCACGGACTCCTCGCGCGTGCTTCCGAGAAGGCGGAAATCGAATCGATGTTCGCTCTCGCGCAGGGCATTCTTGTAGGAATCCGCCGCGACTGTGATGCCGTCTTCCGCTTCGATTTCGATTTGCACGGTCAGATGATCGGATAGCGCGAGGTCGCCGGAATTTGCGGAGAGGCGCAATGTGACACCCGGTGCCTCGGCCGTCTTGACCACCTCGGCGCCCTTTGGGGCTGGTGGGGTGCCTGTTTCGGAGCGGCAGCCCGCAAAGAGTGCCGTCACGCACGCGACCAACATACATAGCGCCGCCCTGGACGGCCGGTTGCTCGAGCTTTGCTCCGTCGCGCGTGTCCCGCCCATGTTGTGAGCTTCGTATCCCATTTCGGTTCCGTTACCTGCGACGTTCTCGTTGGCGAAAGAAGCGTACGAGCGGTTCTACGTACGATCGATCGGTTTGCACGTCGATAATCTCCGTATCCATTCGACGAAACATCGTCTCTCGTTGTTCGCCTTGGGAACGCGCGATCCGTGCAAATTGGTCGCGAATGCGTTCGCTGGAGGTATCGACGGCCACCATCTCACCGGATTCAGGGTCTTCCAATTCAATGAACCCGACGTTGGGCAATTCACGCTCTCGCGGATCGGAGACCACGATGGGTATCAGGTCGTGCCGGCGGCGGGCGATTCGCAACGAGGCCTCATAATCCGACGCGAAAAAATCGCTGACGAGAAAGCAGACTGCCTTGCGACGCGTGACGCGGTTCAGAAAGTTCAGCGCCTCGGTAATATCGGTTCCCCGTCCGCGCGGTTCGTGATAGAGCAGTTCACGGATAATCCGCAGCACGTGCATCGTGCCCTTCTTGGCCGGTATGTAGAGTTCCACCGTGTCGGTGAAGAGGATCAGGCCGACCTTGTCATTGCTGCGAATGGCGGAAAAGGCGAGCACGGCGCAGAGTTCCGTGGCCACATCCAGCTTGAACTGCCGATCGCTACCGAACAATCCGGATGGACTGACGTCCACCACCAGCATGACCGTCAATTCGCGTTCTTCGCGGAATTTCTTGATGAAGGGCTCGCCGTAACGGGCGGACACGTTCCAGTCGATCAGCCGCACGTCGTCTCCGACTTGATAGGGGCAGACCTCCTCGAACTCCATACCCCGTCCCCGAAAGGCGGAATGATACTGTCCCGCCAGCACGTCATTGACGGTGCGCGAGGTTCGAATCTGAATCTGACGGACTTTTTTGAGGAGTTCCTTGGGAATCATCGTTCACGAGCCACTGTAAGGACTAAGGGACCGGCACGTGATCGAGGATGGCGCGAACGACGTCTTCCGACGTCTTCTCTTCGGCCTCAGCCTCGTAAGTAATGATGACGCGGTGACGCAACACATCCATCGCGATGCTCTTGACATCCTGCGGTGTGACGTAGCCTCGTCCCGACAGGAACGCCGTGGCCTTGGCGCCGACGGTCAAGGCCAGCGTAGCCCGCGGCGATGCGCCGTATTGTATCCAATCGGCGATGGGCACCTTGAAGGCCGCAGGCTGCCGCGTCGCAAAGGTCAGATCTACGATGTATTCCTTGATCTTGTCATCAATGTAGATCTCGTCGACGATCTTGCGCGCTTCGGCGATTTCCGCCGGACTCAGCACGGCGTCCACGTCCGTGTTGGGTTTCGTTTGTGCCATGCGATCGAGAATCTGCCGTTCCTCCTCACGCGATGGATAGTCGACCACCAGCTTCATCATGAAGCGGTCCACCTGGGCCTCGGGAAGCGGATAGGTACCTTCCTGCTCGATCGGGTTCTGGGTGGCCAGCACCAGAAAGGGCTCATCCAACGGAAAGGTGTCCTTGCCGATCGTGACCTGCCTTTCCTGCATGGCCTCGAGAAGAGCCGATTGCACCTTGGCGGGTGCGCGGTTGATTTCATCGGCCAGGATGATGTTGGCGAAAATCGGCCCTTTCTGCACCACGAAGCTGCCGTCGTTGGGGCGGTAGATGAGCGTACCGATCAGGTCAGCCGGAAGGAGATCCGGTGTGAACTGCAGACGCTGAAATTTGGTGGCAATGCCTCTCGCGAGGCAAGCGACGGCCGTGGTCTTTGCCAGCCCGGGCACGCCTTCTATCAGAAGGTGCCCGTTGGCCAACAGCCCCGTAAACATGTGCTGCAGGAGCCCCTCCTGTCCGATGATGACGCGGTGAATCTGTTCCGAGAGGCGCCGGAACGGTTCGCTCTTGGCTTCGACTCGTTCGCCAAGCTGTTTGACGTCGATCGTGTCAGTTGTCATGAATTCTTTACACCCTATTCCAACCTCGATTTCCAGCGACGAATGTAGTCAGACGAAATGAGAGACGCAAGGCGGATCACATCCCGCTCACACGCATGTTACTCACATGTAACAAGCAGATTGCGGTTCAGTGAACAGTCTGAAATCGTCCGTCGGTACGCACGCGGTCGCGGGCGGCTTTTCATTCTGTGACACTGGCGAGGGCCATGCGAATCTCGCCCAGAAGCTGGTCGACTTTGAAGGGCTTGAACAGGACGGCCGCCAGCCCCTCGCGCCGCGCACGAACGATCGAGTGGTTGGGGTCGTAGCCGAAGCCGGTGGTCAGGATGACCGGCGTCTTGGGATTGGCGTCCTTGGCGGCAGCGAAGACCTCGTAGCCGCTACGTCGCGGCATCTTGATGTCGCTCAATACGAGATCGAACGGCTGTTTTTCGATCAACGCGACCGCGGCCTCTCCGTCGTTGGCCGTACAGACCTCGCATCCGTATCCGGTCAACACGTCGCGTACGGTTTCGCGAATGACATCCTCGTCGTCGGCCACGAGCACATGTTTGCCGGCGAGCACTTTGTCCTTTCTGGCGGCGGTGGGCGTCCGCGTGGTGATGAGACCGGACGTGGCCGAGGTGAGCGCCTTGATGGTATCACGAATCTTGACGGCGTTCTCGGAAATGATCCGAAGTCGATGACGCAAATCGTCATGGCCGATGTAGTCTTCCACCAGGCCTTCGACGTCCGTGAGAATATCGTTGAGCGGGCCGGTGATCTCCGCCATGACATTGGTGCCCAGCCGGCCGGTGGTCGTGTACCGCTCCGTATTCAGGAGTTCCAATACGTGCAACGCGAGCGCGATATACCGGCCAAAGATCTCGGCGAACTGCCGGTCGTGTTCATTGAACGCGGCAAGCTTCGTGCTTTCGAAGTTCGCTACGCCCACGACCTCGTCCTTCAACATGAGCGGCACGGTGAGTGACGAGCGCGCCCCTTCGACAGCTTCGCGGTAGCGCGGATCTTTGGAGGTATCGGGGCAAAGGTAGCTCTGACCCCTGGCCGCCACGTAGCCGCATATGCCGTTGCCCTCGGCTGACGCGTAGAGGTCGACGTTCATGATGGAAGACGGCATGCCGGATGCGAGCACCAGGTCGAGCTGCTTGTTCTTTCGACTGAGGACGCGGATTTCGAAATTCTCGAAGTGCAGGATCTCCTTGGTGCATCGCAACGTCTTCTGCTCGAGAAAAGAGAGGCGTTCCTGTGCATCAAGGCGGGAGAACTGATCGACATCCAGACTGAGGAGCTCGCGCCCCGCGCGGTCGATGGCGTCAATCTTGTTTTGCAACTGCCGTGCGTTTGTCGTATCCCACACGACGACGGCCACTTGCGTGATGCGAAGCTGCAAGTCGATGACCGGTGTCGCGGTCACCTCGTAATGCTCGTCTCGTTTGGTGGTGATCGTAAGACGGCGGTATCGGATTAGTCGGGCACCGGAATCGGCTTCCCGCTGCGCCCAGTCAAAAGTCTCCACGCAGAAGTTGCACGTCCTTTGGCGAACCTCCTCCGGCAGGGCGATCATCTTGGGATTGGCCCATACCAGCTCGCCGTCCTCCGAGACAATACCGATGCCCTGGTCGACGCCGTCGAGGACCGAGGCCGCGTCGCCCGGCAGTACGTCCTGTCCGGAAGTAAGAAGGTCGCCGGGGCGGCCTATGACAACGTCAAACGCGCCGTTCCCCAGCGCTTCCAACGCCTCGCGCGCGGAAGTCACGTGCTCGACATTGGCGTGTGAGTTCAGGTACGCAGTCAAATCCAAGCCGGCGTCGGCATCGCCGAGAATGAGTACGTTCAACGTCTTGACACCGCTTTCGCCCATGCTACTTCACACCTACAAGCACTTTCTTTCCCACGTCATAATAATTGTAGGCGCCCAACAGGCGTCGATCATCACGACTATCAACCTCAAGTCGAGATGCAAACCCCTCAAGATACTACTTCGGACGCCGGCAACACAAGGGCTTTATCGGAGAATGCGCAGATTTTGCCGGTTGCCCGCAGAACCGAGGAGTTGTTCGCCCTAGTCTCCTTCCCTTCTTAGTGGTCCGCTACCAGGCGTTCTCGGTGGGGGTGACTCGCCCCTCCAATGCAGCAAGACGTTGCCCGCCAAGCCACTGAAGCCGGGCATAGTGTCAAGTCTCGTGGAAATAGCGTCAATTCCGTGGATCGCAACGTCTTTTCGCAAGCGGTGAGAGCTGATCATAGAGATCAAGCAGTTCTTTCGTATGGCGTGTCATGCTTACACTTGCGGCAATGCCCCTGGCCGCGTCGCCCATGCGGCGGGCCTCGTTCTTGATTCGCAGGCGCATCACGCGATCGGCCAGGGCATCCACATCCGACGGGTCGTCCAGCCGATAACCATTGACACCGTCCGTGATCAGCTCAGCGGCTCCGTCCCATCTCGAGGTGACGCAGGGGAGTCCGGCGACCATCGCCTCCATCACAACGCGGCTGCACGGGTCATAAAAAGTGGGATGGACCAGACAGTCCGCGGCGCCGTAAAAAGAATAAACGCGATCGGACGGACCGACGAACGCCACATGGTCGTTCACGCCGAGTCGTTGCGCCAAACGGTGCCAGCGCGGCGCGTCCCCTTTCCCTACCACCACGGAACGGATGTTGCGTACACCCCGCGCCAGGATCCTCGCCAAGGCCTCGAGCCAACAGTGTACGCCCTTCAAGCGAAAATTATGCGCGACCATGAGCGCCATACAATCGCTATCGGCCACATGAAACTCGTGACGCAGAGCGGACCGGTGGGAGTCATCCACCGCACGAGCCACCGCATGGACATCCACACCGTTGAAGATCTTTCGAATGCGCTGCGCCGGCAAGTCGTAGTGGGTCTCGAGCTGCCGGACCACGTAGTCCGATAATGCCACCACGATGGGGCCGTTCGGATCGAGGAGAATACGTCGCTCGAGATTGAGCATGACGTGCTGCTTGAAATTCACGTAGTTGGCGTAGTGTTTCAACGATCGTCCGATGGCCGTACGACGCAGGGCGATGTTGCGCTGGATGGACTCCGCGACGGTGCCGCCGCGCGGCTGATAGACATCGGCATGGCGGCAGGGCGAAATGGCGTGCACGACGTCGAACGAGTTGCCCACGAGACGGCCCTCCACACGCTGCGCAAAGGTGATGCTCCGTCGCGAACGCGACATCGCGGCACCGCTGATGGTGTGTACGACCAGGCCCGGCATGGGAGACGGACGGCTGCGCGTGAACACGTGGACCTCGGCGCCGCTGTCCATCAAGCTGTGAAGAAACTGAAGCGTAGAGGTTTCAGCGCCTCCGCGCCAAGGGTCCAGCCATTCCGACACCAGTGCAATTCTCATGAGGCATCCATTCCCGACGGCCCCAGTCTACGCCGGCGCCGTCGATCGTGCCGAGCGATGCGCCGCGTCTTGCCTATGATCGAGTACGCCAGACGCTTCGCCGCGCGATCCATTTTGCCGATGCCAAGATACCGTTTCAACCACCGCACACGATCGGCGGTTGAAAACAGTGTGTCAGGCGTGGAGAAACTCAGCGATGCCAGGTCCTTGACCACCCAGCGGCGAAAAAAACGCGGCTTGTGCAGCACCCGCTGAAGATCGATGATGCGGATCGGTACGCCGTCTGCGGGTTCCGGATGGAAGAACAGGTGTGAAAGGTACAGGTCACGATGGATAAAGCCGCTTCCGTGCAGCCGCGCGACAATCACGGCTGAGGCATCGGCGGCCTGGCAAACGGCCTGGCGATCGGCACCGGTCCACTCGCTCGCCCAAGCTTCCAGCGAGCGCCCGGGCACGGCTTTGGCCAGCACGGCGCTGCGTACCTCCCGGTTGCCGGTAAGTTTCTCTCCAAACGCGACGGGCTCGACGCAAGGAATCCCCGCTGCCGCCAACTGACACATACGCGTCCACTCCAGACCCGCCAGACTCCTTACCCTTGCACCGCATTGCCGCAGGGCTCGCCGGGCGGCAAGTGGGGGGTTTGTGTACCGCTTGAGATAAAGCGCGGTCGGTTCGTCTTCGATGGTCAATGTAAGACGGATTCGCTCGCGCCATGCTGACAGGCCGGGCTTTTGCAGGTCCTGCTCCGAGCTGCACGCAAACAAGCGATCAAGCGAGCCGAGGCCGGCAGCGACAAGGCACTCTTCGAAACCGGCCGCAACCGTCAGGTCGTTGAGTTGGGTCGTGCGAAACTCGTTCACGAGTGCGTTGAATTCAGGAGGTGCCATGATGGGATAAAGCGCCGATCGAGGCGTGATCCAGTAGCTCCGCGGCGGCCGCGACAACGTTGTCCACGGTCACACCCTTCATACAGTCCAGATGACCCAGCGGGCAGATGCGCTGCTGGCACGGTCCGCACTCGATATCGATGCGGATGATCCGCTCCGCCACGTAACTGGTGGCCGTCCACTCAGGATGTGTCGGACCGAAAATGGTGACCACCGGTATGTCGAACGCCTTGGCGAAGTGACGAGGGCCCGCGTCGTTGCAAATGAGAAGGTCCGCGCGCTTGATCAACGACTTCAGTTCTCCAAGGGAGAGGCGTCGCTCATCCAGCACCAGCGCCTCACGCTTCATATGATCGCGAATACTCCGCGCGATCGGCTCCTCACCCGGACCGCAGGTGATGACCACCGTGGCGTGCCGTGCGTCGATCAACCGGTCCGCAGTGGCGGCGAAACGCTCCGGAAACCAGCACTTGGCCGCCCCGTACTTCGCGCCGGGGCTCAGCACCACCAGCGGATGATGATCTTGCAAGCTGCGCTCGGTGAGGAGCGCTTCGACTGATGTGTCGCAGTCCGGTGTCGTGAACAACTCCAATCGATCATCCGGACGGTCGCAATCCAGCGCTTCCACAAGGTCGGCGTAGTACTCGACTATCGGCAGGGGAAAGAACTTCCTGCCGTGCCGGTTTTTGACAGGTAGCCGATCGGTCAACAAGAGACCTCGCCCGTCACGGTGGTAGCCGATACGCCGCCGCGCCTTGCCGAGGTAGGCGACCAGTGCGGCGCGGCCGGAGTTGGGCAGCAGAACCGCCCAATCGAAACACCTGCCGCGAAGCTGCCGCGTCAGCGCACGGTATTCCCGATGCCACGGTCGTCGACGCTCCTTTTCGGGCCATTCGACAACCGCATTCATCCAATCGCCGCCTCGAATCAGATCGCGAAGGTTGGCTTCCGCCAGGAACGAGATTTCCGCCTGGGGAAATCGCCGCCTGATCGCGCGCAGGGCGGGTGTGGCCATGACGAAGTCGCCCACCCAAGTCGGCAAAACGACGAGGATCGACGCGGGATCGGGCTGCGAACTTTTGTGAACCGGTTGCACGAGAGCATTGTATTCGAGGGGCCGAGACGCCACAAACGGCGTGGTGGTTTCGGGCTACAGCGCAATCCCCAGAAAACGGCAGATTTCGAGCAGCAGGCTTCCGGCAAAGCTCTCGCCGTGAATCCAACCGCCAAGCTTCACCAACGCCAGCAGCGCAATCATCTGCGATGTGATGACCACCGCCGCCGCGTGTTTCATCTTGGCGTAATGGGCGTAGCCGCACCGTAGCGACCATAGTGCGAATGCCACGGTCGCCGGGATGACCCATGGCACAAAGTCGCGGCTCGGAAAGCCTATCAAATCGTCGAGCAAAATGGATGTAAGCGCTAAGGCCACCGCGATGGGCGGGACGGTGAAATGTGCGTATACGGTCATACGAACGACGTGTACCGTCTGTAGTTTGCATTGCCTCATGGACTGCTGGAAAATCAGCAGGGCAATGACGCTGCAGCACCACCAGAGTAGGACATGCTCTGTCAACAAATAGGGCCCGTCGCCACCTGCCGCGTCGAGCCAAAACGACGGAAGTTGGGTCAGTACATTCCAGTCGAAGATCCCCAACTGGCGCGAGGACCAAACTGTCTCGCGGATGCAAAACACCAATCCCGCAAACATGATCACGGACAGAAAAAATGCGATCGCGGCAGCTAAACCGTAAATGAGCAAGGGTCTTATTCTCGGCGGATCATGCATGTCCAAACGCAGCCAGAACCGCCTTGGTCGTAGCGTCATGAACCAGGTACGAACGAACGATCGAATCGGCCCTTCGCGCCAGCGATACTCGAAGAGCGGATTGCGCTTGCGGTGATATTCCTCCAATACGTTGGACCACGTAAACGCGGTACCGCACTCCGGGCATCGCGTCTCCGTCAGCCCGTACAGGTGGTAGTCGCACTTCAGGCACGTCAGCTTCTCGATCGGCACGGCCACCGACCAGTCGAACTCCAGTGCGCAGGCGGGGCAGACGGGCTCCTGCAATCCGCGGAGGTCTTGTCCACAACGGGCGCAGGAAACATCGAACGGTACGAGCGCCCAATCGGGACCACGATCCGGAAGCGGCTTGCTGTCCGGTGGGATGGTCTTTTCCTGGCAAACAAGCATATGTCCAAACCATCAAGTACCGTCGATGGACGACACGGCGATCGATGACGCGCCGAGAACGGTCGCACCGGCCTCTCGGGCTATAATGATATCCTCAGCAAACGGGAGAAGTCCACCAAGAGTCCCTCGGTAAAGGCCTTTCCGTGAATCCATCCGCTGATCATGTCCACCGCCAGCAGTGCGATGATCTGCGACGCCATGACCACTGCGACCGCATGTTTCATCTTCGCGTAACGGGCGTAGCCGCAGTAGAGCGACCAGAGCACGAACAACGCCGCTGCCAGAATGAACCAGCGGTGAAAGTCAATGCGCGGGAACACGCCGAAGATATTGAGAGTCATAGCCGTTAGCGCAGCGGCCGCCGTAATCGGCAGGATTGGGAATTGTGCGAAGATGGTGATACGCACAACGTGCACCGTACGCAGTTTGCACCGCCTCATGGATTGCTGGAAGACCAGAAGAGCAAGGAAGGTGCAGCACCACCAGAGCAGGACATGCTCCAGATACAGATAGGGTATCGAATCCTTGGCCGCGTCGAGGCAATGAAGCGGAAGGCGCGGCACGGAGGCCCAGTTGAAGGACCCAAACCGGCGCATGGCGCGACTCGCCAGCCAACTCCAGTCGAGAAGCCCCCCAAATGTGACCAGGCCGAGAAGAAACAAGACGGCGGTCGCCAAACCAAAGCACAACATCGGCCCGAGTTTCGGCGGGTCCTGCATGTCCAATCGCGACCAGAAACGCTTGGGCCGAAGCGTTAGGAACCACGTACGCACCAACGATCGAATCGGCCCTTCGCGCCAGCGATATTCGAAATGCGACCTCTCCTTTCGGTAGAACGCGTTCAGCGCGTCTCTCCAGGTGAATTCCGTGCCGCATTCCGGGCAGCGCGTTTCCGTCAACCCGTACTGGTGGTAGTCGCATTTCAGGCAGGTTAATTCCTCGATCGGCACGGCTACCGACCAGTCGAATCCCAGCTTGCAGGCAGGGCAGACTGCGTCGCCCAGCCCACGAAGATCGTGGCCGCAGCGCGCGCATTGCACGTCGAAGGGCACCAAGTCCCAATCGGGGGCGCCCGAGTCGATTGCACTCGCTGTCCCGGCTAGTCCCGGCTCATAACCCATATGTCACCTTGGCGGTGTATAAGTCCATTAGTGCGAAGCAGATGAGTACGATCAGCAATGCCACCACGTGGGCTGATACCGCGATACCCCATGCATGAGGCAGCTTGAGATACTGCCGGTAGCCCTCGCGCAAAAGCTTGACCAGGAATGCCAGACAGGCAAGTGATATGACCAAGAACAGAGGCATAGCCAAACGGAAGTCGTGGAGCTGAAGGGCGATCGATAACGCACCCAGAAACAGCAAAAGCACTGCGGACACCACCGGGACGGTATACGCCCAAATTCGTAGCACATGAGCGGCCATGATGTTATGACGCCTCCTCGTCTGGCGCAGCAATAACAAGAAGGCGAGAATCAGAAGAGACCAATATGCCAGAGGAATGCTCAACGAATATAGAGAAGCGTCCGTGTAACTCAGCATGACAGCGCGCCATAGCGGTATGGGCCCTCCCGGAAACTGGCCAGTCAGGAATGCCATCCAAGCGTAGACGCCGTCGAGGAGCGGTATCGCTATTGCGGCGAAAGCGAACGCGACGACAGCCATAGCGATCAGCGGTCCGACGCGCGGCTGGTCGTGCATGTGCAGTACTTGCCAGAGTTTCCCCGGGCGAAACATGAGCAATGTGGATCGTATGTACGACCGCACGGGTCGATCGCGCCAGCGGTACTCGAATAGTTCCTGTCTGCGCTGATGATACGCCGCGATCGCGCCTTCCCACGTGAATTCCGTGCCGCATTCCGGACAGCGCGTTTCCGTCAGTCCGTACAGGTGGTAATCGCATGTCTCGCACGTCAGTTTCTCGATCGGCACGGCCACCGACCAATCGAATTCCAGTTCGCACGCCGGGCAGACTGCGTCGGTCAGTCCGCGAAGATCGTGGCCGCATCGCGCGCAGGATACGTCGAAAGGAACTAACGCCCAATCCGGTGAGGTTGTCGCAGTAAGTGTCGTCATCTTGAATGCGCCGACTTCAAGTGAACTACGCCTCTCAGATGGGTGCCAGCAGCGCCTGCAGCGGCGCCATCAGAACGCCGGCGCCGATAAACCCGATCAGATGCGCGGCGATGGCCACGCCCCACGCATGCGGCATCTTCAGGTATTGCCGGTAGCCTTCCCGAAGGAGATACACCTGGTACACGGCGATCGTCAGGGAAAAAGCGGCATAGACGATTTCGCCCGGCCGGAATCTTGTCAGCAACATGGCGTGTGACGTAGCCGTGAACACCAACAGCGCTGCGGCCGCCGGTATCGGCACGCAATACGCCCATACGCGAAACACCTGGCGCGAGAGAATACGATACCGTTTCATGGACTGCCGCAGCATCAGCAGCGTGGCGCAGGTTAACAGCACCCACAGAATCAAGTGCAATGCCGGCGTGTAAACGTGTGTCATCGTCAATGACTGTGCCAGATGGTGGGAGAACGAGATCACTCCAGGCGCACCGGCAGGCATTCCGTACTCGGCCATAAAACGCAGCTCCCAGGCCCACGAGTTCACGGATTCCAAAAGCAACAATGCTAATGGTATGGCGAGGATCAATGGAGCGATCATAAGTACGAGAGGGCGCGCTTGCGGCCTGTCGTGAATGCTGAGCTGTTGCCAGAGCGATTTCGGTCGAAACATCAGCCGCACAGTGTGTACAAACGAACGCACCGGGCGGTCGCGCCAGCGGTACTCGAACAACGCCTGCCGGCTCTGATGATACGCTGCGATTGCGTGATCCCAGGTGAAGGCCGTGCCGCACTCCGGGCAGCGGCAGTCGGTGAGGCCCATCAACTTATACCCGCACTGCTCGCACGTGAGGTGCTCGATCGGCACGGCGTCCGACCATTCAAACTGGAACTCGCAGGCAGGACATGTCGGGTCGGTCAGACCGCGAAGGTTCTGGCCGCACCGCGCGCAGGAGACCTCGAACGGCACCAGCCCCCAATCGGGCGGTGGCGATTGGGCTTGATCGACGTCATGGTTTGACAGTTGAATGTGCATGGTGCGGTGCGGATTCCTGAAAGCCAGGGCGCGATACCCCGCATTGTGACGGCGGGAAGCGAGAGATGTTATACATTTGCTTACAAATTCAGGGCGGCATGAGCGATCAATCCACGATTCCTGCCGTTTTTCACCGTATTCAAGCGGCGCGAGGTTTCCTACAATGCCGCCTTGGCGTGGTCGCCAGGTCTGCGGGCACTCAGACGGCCGCTACGGGGGGCGGCCGCTACGGCTTACCGCGGAACGGCGGAGTCGATGGCGGGCGGCCTACAACTGAGTGCGACCGGTAGCGCGTCGGGTGCCCCATCCATTGCGAAGCAATGGGTGGGGGACGAATGAGTTGATCTGCGACGCACCGTCCCCCACCCTTCGCTAGTGCGAAGGATGGGGCACCCGCAGCCTCGATTGTTGTCGTATTGTGGGCGCTCGTATATCAGAGCCGTGGGCGCGAGCCCACGGACTTCTCGCGCCGTCGAGGAGTCACCGGGCTTGCGCCCTGATCGCTGATTAGGACACGCTCGTCGTGCGACGTGGCGCCCGCAGTTTCATGCGAATCGGAGCACCAGTCGCGACGCAACGAAACGCAGTCGGCAAAATGGACAGTATGCGGCTATTACGGAGGTATGCAGAAGTGCTGAGAAGAGTTCATCAAAATGACGGTAGGACGGGGATGGTCGCAGTCGTGGTCGGAGCCGTCCTGGTTCTCGGGACGATCGGTGTGGCTCGTGCGGAGCGAACGCACGACATCGAGGCCGAGGATTACTTTTCCATCGGCGTCGTCGGCTCGGCCACCGTCTCGCCGAACGGCCACTACGTCGCCTACACCGAACTTCGCTGGAACCCGCCGGACGAGAAACGCAACCTCGATCTGTGGGTCGTCGAGGTGAAGACGCGGCAGGTGCGACGGCTGACGTTCGACAAGGCGACCGACAGCTCGCCGATGTGGAGCCCGGACGGCAGATACCTCTACTTCACCAGCAACCGCGAGCTGGCCGGCGAAGAGAGTCCGCCTCTCGACGGATCGAAGCAGGTCTGGCGCATCACGCCCGAAGGCGACGGGCTGCTGGCCGTCACCCGCATCAAGGACGGCATTCAGGCATACGAGCTATCGCGGGACGGGCGCACGCTCTACTACACCACCGGCAAGAAGGAAACGGACAAGGAGTGGAAAGAGCTTCGTGAGAAGTTCAGCGATCTCGAGTATGGCCACGGCGTCACCGAATTCTCGCAAATCTGGAATCTGGATCTGTCGAGCTGGCGCAGCGAGAAATTGGTCGACGAAAACCGCGTCATCGGCGCGTTTTCCGTATCGCCGGATGAGTCGCGCATTGCCATGCTGACGACACCGGATGAGGAACTCATCCACAACGAGGGATGGTCGCGCGTCGATGTCTTCGACGTGAAATCCAAGGAAGTCTCGATTATTACCCAGGACGGCTGGCGTGCGGATCATCCGTCTCCCTACGGCTGGCTGGAAGGTGTCGAGTGGTCGAGTGACGGCAACGCCCTGGCATTCGCGATTTCCTACGACGGTTATCCCACGGAGATGTATGTGGCCGAGTGGATGGGCGGGTCCGTGTCGACGAGGAAGCTGGTGCGCACGGGCTTATGGACCATCAATGGCGGCACGCAGAAGTGGCGCGGCGAATCGCGCGACCTCTGCTTCAACGCTGACGATCAGGCGCGTAAGCGGGTCATCTGTATCGAACGTCTTCAAGAAGGCGTACAGGGTGATACGAACACGCTCACACAGGGTGACCAGGTGGTGTCGTCGTTCGATTTCGATCCCACGGGCAAGACGCTGGCCGTCGTGGCCGCCACGATCACACATCCGCCGGACGTCTTTCTCGTCACGTCGCGCGGCGAATTCGACCGACTGACCAACGCCAACCCGCAGGTAGACACATGGAAGCTGCCGCAACTTTCCCTCGTGTCGTGGAAGGGGGGCAACGGCGACGAAGTGCACGGCATTCTCGAATTGCCGCCCGATTACAAGCCGGGCAAGCCTCTACCACTGGTGGTGGAGATTCACGGCGGACCGACGTCCGCCACCTCATACTACCTGCGTTTCTGGATCTATGGCCGAACCCTGCTGCCCGCCAAGGGCTACGCATTGCTGAGTGCGAACTACCACGGCTCCACCGGTTACGGTGACAAGTTCCTGACCGATCTCGTCGGTCGCGAAAACGACATCGAAGTCGAAGATATTCTCAAGGGTGTCGATGCCATGGTGGAACGCGGCATCGCCGATCCCGAAAAGATCGGCGTGATGGGCTGGAGCAACGGCGGCTTCTTGACCAATTGTCTGATCACAAAAAGCGATCGCTTCAAGGCGGCCAGCTCGGGTGCGGGCGTGCTTGATATGGTGATCCAATGGGGTACGGAGGACACGCCGGGGCACGTTATTAACTACATGAAGGGGGCGTTTCCATGGGCGAATCCGGAGGCCTACCGCCACGGCTCGCCGATGTACAACCTGGACAAGGTCAAGACGCCGACATTGATCCACGTAGGCGGTAACGATGCGCGTGTGCCGCCGGCAAACAGCCGAGCGTTGTACCGGGCTTTGCACCAATATCTGCACGTGCCGACCGAACTGGTGGTCTACCCCGGCGAGGGACACGGATTGACGACCTACACCCATCGCAAGGCCAAGATGGAATGGGATCTGGCGTGGTTCAAGCGCTATCTTCGCGGCGAGCCGACGGATGAGGCGGCGGACGGGGCGGCGAAGGCTCCGGTGAATTGAGAGTAGGCATTAGTTGTCAGTCGTCAGTTATCAGTTGATTCTGTCGACTCCGTGTATGCCGGCGCATCAGAGCCGTGGGCGCGAGCCCACGGACATCTGAGGACAATCGGGAGTCACCGGGCTTGCGCCCTGACCCTTACCCATAACTTGGCGGGTTGTGCAGACCAAAGCCGCTGGAATGGCTGATAAGCCGGAATAGTGTGTTGCCGTCGCGTCATAGAGACCCCGTTATCAGTAGCGCCGGGCGGGTGCTCGCGACTTGTGGGTAAGGCTGAGGGCTTGCGCCCGGTGCTCTGACGGACCGGATGCCATGGTTCCCGCAGCGGATCCATGTCGGTCGTCATGGCGGCGACGAACGCCGGTCCGCCTTCGCGCCGCGATCATTGCACGATTGCATTGGAATTCTCGTTTGCGAGCAGTGCCGCGCCGATGACGCCGGCGCTGTCGCCGAGAATTGCCGCGGTCACCGTGGTTTTGGATTTGCCTGCGGCGGTGCCGTCCCGATGCTCCAGTCGTGCGATGATGCAGTCAACGAGATGTGGGAGAGCCATCGTTACGCCGCCGCCCAGGCAGATGTGGTCGACATGGTGTTCGTTGACTACTTGGCGAAGGGCCTGGACGATTGCGTTTGTAGCCCTTTCCATGACATCGCGTGCCTCGGCGTTTGCTGCTTCGCAGCCTGATCGCAATCGTGCCAGTGCCTCGGCATGATTGCGACAATCCTTCACCCCTGCCAAAGCCCGTGCCGAAGCGATGTTTTCGAGGCAGCCGCGCAGTCCACAGGGGCACGGAATAGCCCTGGTACTCCGGTCGACGACGAGCATCGGATGGTGGGTCGTCCGCGTGAGGTTCACTTGCTCCAGACGGCCGTTTGTCACCAAACATAGTCCAACGCCGGTGCCGAGGCGCAAGTGGGCGAATCGTCGTGGTGAGGGCTCGCACATCGTGTATTCCGCCCAGGTGGCCGCCTGCATGTCGGTCATCAGTCGGACCGGCAGCCGCACGCGATCCGACAAGTCGTCGGCCAACGGATAACCCTCTACGCCGGGTATGTTCAACGATCGCAGGAGCCGGCCGTTCTCCTCGTCGATGATACCCGGAAGCCCCAGGCCTATCGCATCGATGGTGTGGCGGCGATCGCCACCTTCGTGTGAAACCTGATCTACTACTCTTGCGAGGGCGTCTATAAGTGACTCGCCTTTGGCGTTGCGCGGCGTCAGGCATTTTACGACGGCACCGACTCTTCCATCTCGGGTGACTATCCCCGCACGGACGAATGTGCCGCCCACATCAATGCCGATTGTTACGGTGCCGGTCATCGGAGCTGTGCATCCATATCCGTCATCACTACGTATCCACGCCACCGCGACCCAGCAGGCGCCAATCTGCGCCGCAGGCGCAAGCCTGCGGACACGAACGTACCTACAATTCTTGTGAGATCTTGCCTGTCACTGGGCTCGACCCCTTGTCGTTCTACACAAGTGTCTTGTCGCGATCCATCTCGGCACTTGATTCGCGCATCCCCTGAAAGGGGGCAACATGTCAGCCCAGGGCAACGCCCTGGGTAGGTGATGCGCCTAGCGCCCGAGCCCTGTAGGGGCGAAACAATCTGCCGCAGTAGACCATCTCCGTTTTTCAGATCGTTCATGTCTGCCATTGAATTCTTCGACAAAGACCATCGAATGTCCTACGCATGCGTGTGACGCCCATTCAGGACTCCCGTTCTTTGGCCTCGGTCACCCAGGGCGTTGCCCTGGGCTTTCATGTCGAGGCCCCTTTGAGGCGAAAATCATCCGGACGCGACTTGTGTAGAACAACGGGGGCTCGCGCCGATGTTCGGATCAACACACGGTCACACCGCGATGGGCGAACTGTGCTTGCCCACACCACCTGCCGCATGTGTTGGTCAGGCCGGTGTTGTGCCGAGCCGCTTCAGTTGCGGCACCACGTCACGACGCAACGCGTCGCGGGCGGCGTTTTTGTCGTCAGCCACCGGCCGCCCCGATCCGTCCATCTTTCCGAACAGCGAGCTGTACGCGAAAACCGCCACGTGGCAACGGGCGCGGTGCGCGCTCTGAATCTGCTGATTGACGATGGCGCCATCCCTTTTGTCGGCCATAATTCCCACAACGATCGGTACGCTTGTCCGCATCCCCGCCCATTTTTGCATGCGGTGCTCATACTCGCGCATGCTGGGCGTGTAGTTCATGGGAAAGACGGCGTCCAGCAAGCCTGCGGCGAGCCATGCTTGCGTGTCCTGGAAGTGCTCTCGTGCCGCCTTCGCGGGATCCGCGCCGACGGCCGCAGTCAGCATCGCACGCGGTTTCGTCTGCCGCATCATGCGGCGAATGTCGCGCACCAGTTCCGTGACTTTGTCGGAGCGCCATCGAATCCAGGCGTCCGGTGAGGACTCGGGGGTCTGTCCGGTCTCGGCGCGGAACATAGCCAGCGTTCGTGGGTCGCGTGGATAGTCCGGCACGATCGCACCCTGCGGGTACGAGTTGTTCCACTCGTTTGGGAATCGGATGTAGTCCAGGTGCAGCCCATCCACCGGATAGCCCGCTACGATTTCGTGCATGACATCCGTGAGATAGCGACGCACCTCCGGGTAGCAGGGATTGACGCTGTTGTACCAACCGAGCGGTTGCCGCCGTCCCTGCGCGTCGCGCCAAAACCAATCCGCGCGTGCGCGGTAGAGTTGCCGGGGGTTGGTCGGCGGTTTCTTTCCCCGCCACCCCGGCATGACGTTGGCCCAGGCGTGCAGGCTTAGGCCGCGCTTGTGCGCTTCCTGGCACGCGACGCCGAGCGGATCAAAGCCCGGATCGCGGCCGCCCAGTTCGTCGGCCCACGGTTCCAACCGAGAGCGGTAGAAGGCCGTACCGTTGCCGCGCACCTGAAAGAGCACGGTGTTGAAACCCGCCTGCCGGCAGTTTTCCATAATGGCCGCGATGTCGCGCGGCGATTTGTAATCCCATCGCGTCACCCAGATGGCCCGAAGCGAGCCATCGGCCACGGGCCCGGTCCTGTGAATCCGGGGTGGTGCCTTGGCGCCGTGGCAACCGTCCAGCACGATCGGAATGAACAATATGGCGATCAAACCGATGCAGACGGCGATCGAGCGGATCACGTCCTTGTTGCCGTCTCGATCCAACTTTCCCTGCATCATGGGTCTCCCATCCTAGCGTATCCGATTGATTTCCTTCGGGCCTGCGCCGTACGTTGCGGGGCATTCATCGGTATCGATCAACGGTTTGAGGTGCCCGTTCGTATGTTGGAGCAACGCAGCAGCGGCGTCACGATCGACTGACCGTGCGTGCATCACCAGCGCCGTCTTCACATGCCAGTCGGCCGCACGCAGCAGGCATTCGGCCTCGCTTCGTGTCATGCCCGTGACGGTCTCCACGATGCGCAGCGCGCGGTCGATCAACTTGCCGTTAACGCCCGCATTGACGTCGACCATCAAGTTACCGTACACCTTGCCGATCCCCACCATCGCGATCGTGGATACCATGTTCAACACCATTTTGGTAGCCGTTCCCGCCTTCATACGCGTACTGCCGGTGACAATCTCCGGACCCGTGATCACGCGAATGGACACGTCGGCCTCGTCCGCGACTTGATCTTCGGGCACGCACGCCAGAAAGACCGTTCGCGCTCCGCGTTGCTTCGCCTCGACGATCGCGCCGTGTGCGTAAGGCGTCGTGCCGCCCGTGGCGATTCCAAAGACCACATCCCGTGGGCCGACGCCCTCGTCGCCAATCGCCTTCGCCCCATCCGCCCCAAAGTCCTCTGCGCCTTCGACGCTCCTCTTCAGCGCGTCGTCCGCGCCGGCGATAATGCCGCGTACCATTCCCGGATCGGACAGAAAGGTCGGTGGGCACTCGGCTGCATCCAGGACCCCCAATCGACCGCTGGTCCCGGCGCCGACATAGAACAAGCGCCCTCCGTGCCGAAAGGCGTCGATCACCAGATCGATGGCGCGGCAGATGTCATCCTTGGCCGCGGCGATCGCCGATGCAATGGTGGCGTCCTCCTTGTTGATGAGATCGAAGGCCTCGGACGTCACCAGCCTGTCGAGATGGATCGACGAGGGGTTGCGGTGTTCGGTGGTAAGGTGACCGCGATCATCCATGATCGTACTGGTTTCCTTATTTCACGGTGCTGGCGTCTATGTTTCCATCGTGTCCGGCGCCGACCGCTGGGGCGCGCAGTCTCTGATCGAAACTCGATTATAGCCAAGGAGGCGTTCGAGAAAAGCGCCCGCATCCAGCCGCCGGCGTGACGCACATGGCCCGCCGGTTCTCAGGATCAACGTAGAACATGCTGCCGCAACAACGTACTAGACGTTTTCCAGCGGTCCGCCTTCGAGGATGTGTTCGGGTTGGCGTTCGGCCGCCGGTAACTGGAGCAGGCGGACGGATTCTTCGATCCGGACCTCCCACTCCGCTCGACTCTTGGTCAGGCACTGGCGATGAGCGGTGACGACGCGCGGGTCAAACTGGTTTCCGGCATGCCGGTGGAGTTCCTCCATGGCTTCGTCGATCGTGCGGCGTTTGCGGTAGACCCGTTCGGTGGTCATGGCGTCGAATGCGTCGGCGACGAGCAGAACTCTCGCGCCGATGGGGATCTTGGTTCCCTTCAGCCCGGACGGCAGGCCGGACCCGTCGAAGAACTCATGCTGGTGTCGTATGATCTGCACCTCCGATTCCAGAATACGGAGATGGTCGACGATACGCGTGCCGATCAAGGGAACCTGGTCGAGCACCATCCGTTCCACGTCGGTCAGCGGCTGGCGCTTCATGAGGATTCGATCGGGGATGCCGACCTTGCCGATGTCGTGCAGAAGCGCGGCGTTGTAGACGCTCTTGGCGGTCGATTGCGAGCAACCGATTTGTTCGGCCAGTTGTTCGGCGTAAAAGGCCACGTTGACGGAATGCCGGGCCGTGTAAGGATCCTTCTCTTCCAGCGTCTGAAGCAGAGCCGCTACACTCTGTATATACACATCCTTCGCACGCACACTCAACGCCGTGACGCGGCGGCGCAGCCAGTCGATCTCATCCGATTGAATGGTCGCCGTGACGTCAGCCATTTCGTCGAGTTCGTAGCTGCAGCAGATCTGGTTGCGTCCCTGCCGCTTCGCGGTATACAGCGCGCGGTCCGCGAGATCGACAAGGTCGGCCGACGATTTTGCCCGTGGGTCTTCGGAATCGGCGATACCGATCGACGCGGTGACCCTATGGTCTCGCAACGCCTCGACGTGTAGTGCCGTCGCCAGCAGCGACCGAATGCGTTCGGCGGCTTGAATGCCGTCGATGGCACGGGCCTCCGGCAGAATTACGCTGAATTCCTCACCGCCGAAGCGGGCGGCCACATCGATATCGCGGATGCCCTCCCGCAAGACGGTGGCGACCGCCTCGAGCGTGGCGTTGCCGGCCAGGTGCCCGAAGGTGTCGTTGATCGCTTTGAAGTGGTCCATGTCCATCATGATCAGGGCGAGGGGATGCCCGTATCGGCGCGACCGTTCCATTTCCGACTCGAGAAGGCGATTGAAGTGATCGTGGTTGTAGAGCCCGGTCAGGCCGTCGGTCACGGCGGCGGCACGGAGTTGCTGGTGCATCGACCACATTCGCATACCCACCCGCACGCGTGCGATGAGCTCCGGGTGCGCCATGGGTTTGGTCAGGTAGTCGTCGGCACCCGCGTTGAGCACCTCCGTCGCCAGATCGCAACAAGTGCTGTCGCTCATGAGCATCAGGTAGCAGGCGGCCCGGTCGGAGTACTTGCGCATCCAAATGCCTAGATCCGCACCGCTGCCGTCCGCGAGATCGAAGTCGCACAAGAGAATCTTAGGGCATTCATCTTGGACCATTCTTTGCGCGGCCACGAGATTCTCTACGGTCACGACGCTGAACCCCGCCGATTCCAGGACGCGCTCCAAGAGCACGCGCTGGTCCGCGTCATCCTCGATGATCCCGATGTCCGCACGCGTATTGACAGCCAAATGGCACCTCTTGCCTTTGATCCCTTCACATGACCCGAGTGGGCTTCACACGCCCCAAGGGGCGTACCAATGCCTTAGACGCTGAGTCGCCTGCGATGAGCTGTCACGTTGGACGATTCTCCCGTCGTGCCTACACACAGGTTCATCGGCGTCGGAAGGGTCACCCTTCATGTGATTCGGGGAGCGATCGCGCAGCGCAATGGCAGATAAAGTGGGTAACGGAAGCGTGTCGGTGAATCAGGGGCGCTC
>Ga0055452_10000002_pt1 | contig 45875 bp, 31 predicted proteins | sample China_Galinas_PW_6_FD_57735 | JGI IMG/M metagenome (GOLD analysis project Ga0055452, IMG submission 57735) | Wetland microbial communities from San Francisco Bay, California, USA, that impact long-term carbon sequestration - China_Galinas_PWC_D2 | ecosystem: Environmental > Aquatic > Marine >... | reverse complement strand
GACGTGTCAGACCGATCAAGAAAAATCGAAGATCAAGAGTCTCCTACCGATACGCCCGACCAGGCTGGTAGAAGACCGGATGTGGACGACACCACCACACGAGTAAAGCGGAAGAAACGCTGGTGGTTGAGAATCCTGCTGATGCTGGTTGTTCTATTCGCCGTGCTGGTCGCGGCTGCACCATGGATCGTGTCGCAAAGGCCTGTGTCGGACTACGCGCTCTCCTTTGCCAACAACGCGCTGCGTGGCGACGTGCGACTCGAGAAACTCTCGCTGACCTGGTTCGGATCCACGACGCTGGAAGGGCTCGAGGTGGTGGATCCGCAGAATCGGTCGGTTCTCTGGGCACGCCGCGTCGAACTGGCGTCGGGGGTGGCCGGGTTGCCCTCGCTGCTCGATTCCTTCGGCGAACTGGTGATTCATGAGCCGAAAATTGTCCTGTACCTCGACGCCGACAACCAGGTCTCGATGGCGGATGCGTTCGCACCGGCGGTCGCAGGCGAGCCTGCCGCGCCTGCAGGACCGCCGGGCGACGAGCCGTTCTCGGTCCCGCAAGGCATCGTCAAGATCAACAACGGAACGATCGAAGTTACACGCGACGAGGGTCCGCGCGAGTCATTTAGCCTGAGCGGCGAATTCAACGTCCGATCGCTCAACGATATCGAGGGGCTCCTTTCGCTGGTACTCAGCGATGGAAGCCACATGACCGGCGAATTATCCGTCAAGAATCTGGCGCCGGATGGTAAGATCGACGTCCAGCGAGCCTCAGGCACGGTAAAATTGGCGACGGATCGGCCCGCACGAATCGGCCCCCTCGCAGAAATCCTGCTACAGCAAAAGGGCCTGGAGGGCGAGGCGTCGTTGAAGCTCGACGCCCGCATCGCACCCAACGATTTGGTGGCCGATATCGACGTCCGCGTTGCGGGATTCCAGTCCAAGGATAGAGCGGCCCAGAACGCCGCACCGCTCGACGCGGGCGTCAGCGGCACCATGACCATGAAGGACAATCACATTGTGGCGCGCCTCGACCTGTCGGGCACGCCGGGCACCGCGCACACCGACTTGTCCTATCAGATGACCGAAACGCTCCCCGACATATCGGGGGAGCAGATACTGGCGGCCGTATTCGGTGGCAAGTCGATTTCGCTGCCGGATTTCTCCCTTGGCATGGACGGTGACATCGATCTCGCCGCTTTCGATCGCGCGGTACCCGGGCTCGTTCCCCTGGAAGGCGGACAATCTCTGGTCGGCGGTAATCTCAGAGTCACGGACTTCCGCGCCTCAGGCGGTGCTGTGCCCGCGGTCAGTGGCTCGCTACGACTCACCAATCTGGCGGCTCAAGATGCCAAAGGCACGACGACTCTGTCACCGATCTCGCTGGATCTAAGCGCAAAGCTGGAATCCGGCACCGGCCTGGTGCTCGATCGCGCCGATCTGTCATCAGCACCCGCAACCGTTAAGGCGTCCGGCTCGATCAACGAAATGCGCGCCCAGTTTCAGAGTGACCTGAGTGCCCTGCAAAGAGAGTTGGGCCAGATCATTGATCTAGGCGGGATGGATCTGGCCGGACAGGTCGATGGCACGATCGCCCTATCCCGTGCTGCCGACGACCGAATAGGTACGACCCTGCAAGTCAGCGCAAAGCAGGCGCGATACGCCTCCGGCGACCAAGTGGTCGAGTTACCCAATGCGAGTCTCACGGAATCGGGACATGTGCAGCTCGCCGATCAGAAGCTCTCGCGTATTGTGGCCGACAATTTTCGCGCCGACCTAAGCGGCGAGGTGCTCACGACCGGCAGCGGCTGGTTTGATCCGAATACGCAGGCTCTCGAGTCGTCGGTCAACATTCAGCGACTTGATCTCGCCGCCGCGGTACGGCGCGGCGCATCTTTCGGGCTGGACGCGCTGGCCGGCTATGCGGGCCAGATCTCTGGAGAACTGACGGCGAAGAGAGAGAGCAGCACGGCACCGCTCATGAGCTCCGGCAATCTGATCGCGAGAGAGATTTCCTCGAATGGTCGGCGCCTGCTGAATCAGGACGCGTCCATCATCTGGTCCGATCTTCGGATCGAAAACAGCGGTGACCTTGCTGTGGCATCTGCACGAATCGCATCGGATGTCGCCAACGCCGATGTGAGTGCGTTGCGGCTGGATTCGACCACCGGCGGATTTCCCGTCGGCAAGGTCAACGGATCCGCCGACCTGGCCAAGGTGCTGGGTGTGATCGCCACGCTCAGCGGTGAGCCACCGGCCGCCGATCTACAAGGTCAGTTCGTCTTTGCCGCCGACGTGGCACCTCATGAAAACGGAATGCGGATCGCGGGCACCGGCAACGTGTCGCCGCTGGAATTCCGGTCCGGAGACAGCGTCATCCGCGAGCGCGTGGAGTTGGCGTATGACGCCGGCGTGGACCTGAAGAACCACCGCATCGTCATCGATACCACGCGCGTGATCTCCAAGCCGGCCACCATCGACATGAAGGGTTCGATCGAGAATTACGACAGTGACCTGATCGCGTCGATCCGTGGCGACTACGACCTGTCGTGGAAGGAACTGACCGCCTTGATCCACAACTTTGCACCGTCCACCAAAGACCTGATCCTGGTCGACGGCAAGACGAAGAGCGATTTCAGTCTGCAAGGTCCGCTCAACAAGCCCGGGGCACGTCCTGCGTTCCACGATGTCAACGCCGAGGCGTCCGTCGAATGGAGCAGCGCGAAACTCGCCGGCGTGGAGGTCGGTCGCGCCAAGCTCGTGCCCAGGCTCTCCGGCGGCCAGATCAATCTGCCGCCCACGTATCTTGCGGCCGCCCAGGGCAAAGTAGGACTGATGGGAACGCTGGACCTGCGATCGCCCGAGCCCACGCTGCGCATGCCCGGGAAGAACCAGATTCTCGATGGTGTCACCATGACGCCCGAACTCACGCGGGAACTGCTCAGTCGCATCAACCCTGTTTTCTATCATGTAGCTTCCGCCAAGGGGCTGGTCTACCTGACGGCCAACAATCTCGTGTTTCCGCTCGGTGAGTCCGGAACGGACGCCGCGGCGGGCGAGGGCCGTCTGGAGTTGGTGGACGCGATGATCGAGGCGGCCGGTTTGCTGAAGGAGCTCCTGGCCCTTGGCGGGATCACGGCGGATCGGGGGTTGATCGCCGTGGGTATGAAAGGGCTCGACTTCTACGTCAAGGACGGCCGCATTCGCTACGAGGACTTCACGCTCATGTTCCCCGAGGAGTTCGACATGAAGTTCCACGGGTCCGTCGGGCTGGACAGCACGCTGGATCTGGTCGTTTCCATCCCCGTCCGCCCCGAGCTGTTGGAACGTCTCGGCGTGTCGGGCTCGACGGCGGCACGTACCAGAAGTGTCGTGGGGGAACGCGTCGATATTCCTATCGTCGGCACACGCGAAAAGCCGATTCTGGATCTAAAGCGCATTGACGTGAATAAACTTCTCCAGGACGCGCTCAAGCGAACTGCGGGCGAAACACTTGAAGGAGGGTTGAGGGACATTTTCGGAACGCGCAAGGACGATAAAAAGGACAAGAAGGACAAAAAGGACACGAAGTCGAATAAACGCGGGAACTGAACGGGTATGCCGACAGTACAGACCCAAGCCATCAGTACCGCGTCCGTGAGGAAGCGGCCGTGATGTGCGATTCGATGGATAGCACAGCGTGACAGGGAATAGACTCAGTCAACAGATCGAGGAGTTCCTCACCCGCCCCGGCACTCAACTCGGGCGCGGGGCGCGATTCCTGAGATTCCAGTTCGAACTGTGGCGATTCTGCGCAAGGCGGCTCCGTCAGAACAACTTGATGGCCATGAGCGCCGCCCTTTCCTTTCGTACCATCTTCGCGCTCATTCCGATTTTGATCTTTGGGTTTCTAGTGCTCAAGTCGGTCGGTGTCGTGGAAAACGGAAAACGCACGATGCGCGATCTTCTCGACCAGTCGGGCCTGTCACAGATTGCCATACCGCAAGAGGACGCCGTAGGCACTGACGGCGCGCCGGGCGATCCTTCCCCGGACGACGTCGCGACGGACGGTGAAAGTAGGTCAACTGCGGCATTTAACATGGCCGACAAGATCGAAGAACTGGTCACTGATGTGGAAGGTAAGCTGACTTTCGACCGCCTCGGTCCCATCGGTGCATTACTGCTCATCTGGACGGCGCTCACGTTGTTCAACACCCTGGAGCAGTCCTTGAACCGCGTCTTCGAAGCGCCGCGCAGCCGTGCGCTCGCACGGCGCATATTGCTCTTCTGGTCGGTGCTGACGCTGGGTCCGGTGGTCATCGTGGCCGTCAGCTACTTCAGCCGTATGGCCGCCGAAGCGGCTCAAGGTGTCGCAGCGGTGTCATGGCTGGTATCGGCGTTCGGTTGGATCGTCCCGGTGTTGGTGGGCATGGTGGTCATCGCCATGGCCTACAAGCTCATTCCGAACACGCACGTGAGGTTCGCGGCCGCATTCGGCGGCGCGGTCGTCACGGTGCCGCTCTGGCTGATCACCCGCAGTCTATTTCAGGTTTACGTCGAACGGTTCGTGCAGACCGGCAACCTGTACGGTGTCCTGGGCGTGTTGCCGTTGTTCATGCTGTGGCTGAACATCTCGTGGAGCGTCTTTCTCTTTGGCGCGCAATTGGCCCACACCGCGACCAACCTGCGCCAGTTCCGCCAGATGGAACAAGCAAGCCGCCGCATGCTCGGTCCGTCGGACTGGCTGGCCGTCATCCTCGCCGTCGCCCGCAACTTCGCCGGCGGCAAGGGACCGGCTCGGTTTGAGCATATCGTCGAAGAGGTGGCGTTGCCGCCGGAATCCGTCCGCAAGCTGCTTCATCGAATGGTGGAGTCCAACTTGCTGTGCCTCACCGACGAAAACCCGGAACCCGGCTACGTCGTGGCCAGGCCCCACGATCAGGTCCGCCTGACGGACATCCTCGACCAGGCCGACCCGCTCCACCAGCTAGGTCAAAACGGCGAAAGCCCTGTCCGCACAGCGGTGGCCACAAGCCTGAAGCAAATGCGCGATGCCATGCAGGCGAAAACGCTGGATGACCTCGTAAAACATGACGCCACGACGCGCGGCGATACGCAGACCATGGACGAATGATGTGACAAGGCCCTCGCCATCTGCCACGACCCCACCTGCGACTACGCCTGGGCGAGACGGGACGCGGAGGAGTTCCTCGCGGAATGAGGAGGAAGCGACGAAGCGACGTCGGACTGCGGCGCAGTCCTAGCGACGGAGCGACGAAGGATTAAGACCAAACCTTAGAACACTCCCGGCACCCACCTATAGCGCGTCTGCTTCGCAAACTCCGCATACCCCTCGAGATTCTCGTGCAGGAAGCGATCCTCGATGATTGTGCGACGGAGGATCATTACGAACACCGGAATAAGCGGCACGGCGGACCACCACGAGCCCAATGCCATCACACTCCCGAGTGACGAACCGATGGCAGCGATGTAGCCCGGATGGCGTACGTAGCGATAGGGCCCGCCGGTGATCAGATGATGCCCGCGCTCCTCCTGAATTCGTACCACTGGCGAGAAGAACCGGTTGGTATGGATCGCCCAGATGGTCAACGCGTACGAGGAGGCCAGCAGCACGAGCCCGGTGATGTTGACGCCCATGTGTACCACGCCACTCCAGTGAAATCGTCCGACGTCGAGACCGGCCACGGCCAGATGGGCGACAAAAAACGGCATCACCAGCCATCGCAGATTGCGGTCCGTCCCGCCCGGACCAGGGTGCATGCGCTCCTTCTTTAAATCGGGATCAGTGAAGTACATGGCCGCGGCGAACGTAACGAGCAGCACGCCCAGATACGCCCAAAACGGCGGCACCCTCCACGTATCCGCCATGCCGAACAGCAAGCCGATCATGCCCGCCATCGCCAGAATCAATCGCAATAATATCCGCATTGATGCACACTCTAACTTGGGGATTGTTCTTCAAGAGGCTGCTAGAACTCTTTAAAACAAATCTCGAAACTCTCTGAGCCGAGGCCTTCAGCCCGCGCGATGCCACTAGACATGACCACTGACCGACCATTCGCAAGATCGCGCGAGCTGGTGCGTATGGCGCGTTACCGACGGTGATCATCCCACAAGATCAAAGTCGCCGCACGAGCCGCCGCGCTACTCGAGCTTGGCTTTGTCGAACTTCCTCACCACAAAGATCGCATAGACAATCGTACCGAAGCCGATCAGGAAGCTGATGATGCCCCAGATCAGCGTGGCGGTGTCCTTCGTTTGGCTGTGCTCATACACGGCCCACGCGCCAAACATGTCCGTGATGATAATCACCGCCAGGATGAAAATAAAATGTACGGTCTTCAAGGATTGCATGGTCCACCTCACGTTCGGAATCTTTTCGAAAACAAGTGTACATGTCTCTTCTAGTATTATAGCACACGATGACTCCGGCCGGCGGTCAACACGCCGACAAAGGATACGGAAAAGCACCGATCCGGCACCGCATCGGTTCCCGTGCCGCTATACCAGACACTTGGAACTGATTCTCGCACCGGAAACGGCCGTTAGGGTGTGCCTGTTCGGTGTCAGGCGCGCATGTTCGCAGGCACCAAAAGTGCCGGCGCTCCGGAGTTTGCCGGAAACGCATTCGTGTCGCTACAATCCACCCGTCGACTGGGCGCGCCACAGCTCATCCAGCGTACGCTCATCGCCGCATTCCGGGCAGCGCGTGGCGGTCAAGCCGGTCAACAAGTAACCGCATTCGACACACGTCGGCGTGGGTACGTCACTTGTGCCGCGCTGATCTCGCATGGGCCATTTGCGAAGCGTTTCGATCATCCAGCCGCCCCATCCGATCGCAGGAAATGCTCCGCAAACATCTGACCAGAATCCGTAGCCGCGATCCGCGAGGAGATGGACACTCATGATGGGGATGCCCATCCACACAAGGGCGAGTCCGAGGGTGCGCAGACAAGTGGCCTTGGACCAGCGGACGGCACCACGCCATATCGCAATCCAAACGACACACGCCCATGAAGCGCCAATTACGAAACTGGCAACCATATGGGCACGACCGGAAATCCCGAGCGACTCCAGCCCGATCACCGCCATGACGAAAGCACCGAACACCACGGGGATGCTCCCGATCCCGTAAATGATCCGCTTCGCGTTAGGAGACAAACTGACACCTGCCCTTTCGACAACGTGCGATCTCGACCCTCTCTTACCTGCGACCATCTCGCAGCCCCACCACACCCACACGGACAGCCAGATCCACACGCCGATTCCCACGTTTCCTTGCCCGATGCGAAGAAAGTCGTCGCTGACGCATCCCGCATTCCACAAGGGCTGCGCGTAAATCAGTTGAAAAAGCGGTACGAGCCCCACCAACGCCGTCAGCCCGGTTCGACCCAGCGTCCAGAGAATCATCTTGCGCCATACAAGCACCGTGGCGCCGACCCAAAAGACAGCAAGCCAGAGGTTGAAATAGCGAATGTCGTCAAACGAACTGAGAGGCCGTCGCGCTACGCACCATTGCGTGGCACACCAAGCCACCGCAGGAACGATGGGGAGCAGCGCAATCGCCGCGACCAGTCGCTTCGCCACCGATATCTGCGTGCAGGCAGCCCCCGCGCGATCCCCGGTGCTTGCTGTTTCGGCCATGGGCATCACATTGAGTATCGACGCCGATGCGGACGCCCGCAATGGGACCGAATAAAGCGGCCACAGGGACGGCATACGGTGATGTTCACCGTCCCATCACTACAGACGCCTCGCTTGATAGGCGTGGCTTGGCGCCCGCAGGGTAGCGACTTACGATGACTGAGGCTCGGAATCGAAACCGGGCATTCGACAGTGCGGGGGTCGTATGAGCACAGTCTCGATCATTCTCAAAGGGCGTGCAGGCCTGGCACTCCTACTCCTTCTCGGCGCCTATGCCGGATGCCAACGCGGTGACGACAGCGAAGGCGAGGCGACCGAGGCCCAGACCGATCGTCCCGCGCCGCCGCGCGCCGTGCTCTCCTTTCCTCAATCGCTCCGCACCGACGATGCGTCGGTCAACGAGTTCGTCGCGCACTCCATGCGCACCTGCGCCAACGGCGACTACGACTCCTTTCGGCTTCTGTGGAGTGCGCGCGAGGAGCCCCTGGAGCGACGGGAATACGAGCGTGGCTGGAAGGCCGTTCAGGAGGTCACCATTCGCGCCCTGGAGCGGGTGCGGCTGGCACCTGACGAAAAACGCGGTGAAACCGAGTCTCGCACGGTGTATGCGGTTTACGCCGACGTACGCCTCGATCCCGAGCAGACTCCGGCACAACAGGAAACCGAACGGCACGTCGTTTTGGTCGTGCTGCGCGAACACGACCAGTGGCGATTGGCCAAAGCGCCGCAGTCACTCCGCTCGTGGCTGCACGACAAAATACGCGCTCCCGACGAGAGCCATACGCCTCAAGAAAACGGCTCCGGCTGATTCACATTCCGAAGGGGTCGGCGACGGATCGATTTGCAATTGCAGCATTCGTGAGCCGCAACCGCGTCTCAATACTGGCAATGCCGGTCAAGTCGTGCGATGCTTTGACGGCGATAACATGTTCGACAGCCGTCCGCGCGCCCGTCTATTCGCGGCCCTTGTGACATTTTCACTTTTTCCTTGCATCCAAAGCGGCAATCGTGCATACTTACTATGTAGGCCGATAGGCCTGGTCCCGGAGCACGAAAGCAAGGGACTACCATACGGCAGAAGCCTCGGAGTCCTCCCGCCGTTCGGTGCACAGCGCGCCGGGAGCGCTATGCGAGGCTTCTTACGTGCGCCTACGATGGCACGGATCGCAACCCTACCCATCCATCGCCGTCAAACGCGGCAGGCTTCCGAGTGCCAATATTGTGACATACACTGCGTAACGGTACGGCCTCGTGGGCCCGTGACTCTGCCCCTTCGTCGCTCCGCCGCTATCCCCTTCAACACCGCTCCACCGCAATCGCGTCGGCCTCACCGCCGCCCAGGCAGATCGCCGCAATGCCGATTTTCTTGTCGTGGGTGTGCAGGGCATGAACCAACGTGTTGATGATCCGCGCGCCGGACGCCCCGATGGGATGACCGATCGAGACCGCCCCGCCGGCCACGTTCACCCTCGCGTGGTCCAAACCCAACTCTTTGATGGCCACCAGCGATACCACGGCAAACGCCTCGTTGATCTCGAACAGGTCGACATCACTCAACTTGAGATTCAGCTTGTCGCAGAGTTTGCGGATGGCGAAAATTGGTGCTGTGGTGAACCACTCCGGCTCCTGCGCCGCGTTGGCGTAGCCCAGAATGCGGGCCGCCGGCTTGAGCCCCAGCTTGCCCTTCCTTTCGTCATCAAATACCACCATCGATGCCGCCCCGTCGTTGATACCCGAAGCGTTGCCCGCGGTGACCGTCGTATCGGGGCCAAAGGCGGGTCTCAGCTGTCGGAGCTTGTCGGCGCCGCGGTATTTCTCCAGATCCTCGTCCTTCTCGACCATCACGCTGCCCTTGCGCGACGCCACCTCGACGGGTACCACTTCCTCGCCATAGAAGCCGCTCTCCCAGGCCTGGATCGCGCGCTCGTAGCTGGCGATGGCGAATTCGTCCTGTTCCTCGCGCGAGATCTTATACTTGGCTGCGCACTGATGGCCACACGTGCCCATGTGCTTGTTGTTGTACACATCCCACAGCCCGTCGTTGATCATCGCGTCGATCAATTCGCCGTTTCCCATGCGGTAGCCGCTGCGGGCCTTTCGCAGAATATACGGTGCGTTGGTCATACTCTCACAGCCGCCCGCGGCGATCAGACCTGCGTCCCCGCACTGGATAGCCTGTGCGGCGAGGATGACCGCATGCATGGACGACCCACATACTTTGTTCACCGTGGTCGCCCCGACCGATTGCGGGATTTCTGCGCCGAGGGATACCTGCCGTGCAATGTTCTGACCGACTCCCGCGCCCACGACATTGCCCACGATCACCTCATCGATGTCGGATCCCTTCACGCCCACGCGATCCAGCGTATGGCGAAGGGCCACGCTCCCCAATTGCGCCGCGGTCATGCTGGCGAAAGCGCCCCCAAGCGTACCGAACGGTGTTCGCACACCGCCTGCCACATAAACGTCTTTCAGCATTGGAACACTCCTTTTTCTAAGCCGGCTGCGGCGTTGCCTGCGCGCGGCAAGCCGCAAGAAAACTGATTCAACATATTAATCACATGGCGCGGACCGAGTCCCGACCTGCCGGTACTCATCCATGGCAAGAACGGCGCCAAATCACGGACGACTCTGCCGCCCATGCCCCTGTACACCAGTCTCGCTGCCACCGAATCGCTTCCCGGCGCCCCGGCGAAAGGGCCTTTTGGACACATCCTACCGAAAGGCCGCGCGACGGCACACCCCATGCCCAAGGTGCCGACGCCCACTCGCGACCGACGGCCCAATTCTCCTGCGCCCGCCATCGACACGGCAATTGATGATGTTGCGGCACGAAAAACGCGTGAATTCTGTGATTGACAAGAGTACGGAGATGGGTTAGCGTGGCACTTGATTTGCTGCACGTCTCATTAGTGAGGTCGCCATGGCCGTGTCAAGTGGGACTGATACCCTGCACATCCGAAAGTACCCAAACCGGCGGTATTATGACACCACCCGCAGTCGGCACGTCAGATTGCAGGACATTCGACGGGCAGTCCAGAATGGCCACACTGTCTGTGTCCGCGACTCCAAGACCGACGACGACATCACCAACCAGGTCTTGGGACAGATTGTGCTGACCGATGAAGAGGAGAAGCTCAAGATTCTGTCGCCGATGGCGTTACACGCTTTGATTCGCTACGGCATGCCGGCATGGCGCGAGACCGTGGAAAAACTGACCGAGCTGTTCCACGTAATCGACCGGCAGGAATGGAGATTGGGTCACGCAACGACCGCAGGCCGTGATCAGGAAAGCAGGTCCAAGTCCATGCCGTCAAAGGATGTGCTCATCAGTCACCTGCAACAGCATGTGGATATGCTCACCTCGCGAATCGGCGAACTCCGCAGAGGCCGAACGGTCTGAGCCGCGCAAGCCTCCCACTCGGCTCTGCCCACGCTTTCCTCAAGCCTTAGGCGCCTCGCCGGGCGCTAGATCGACTGAGTCGTCGGCATTTTCCAGCCCGAGGTCGTGAAGAATGGTGTCGTCCAGGGCCTGCGGCGTAGGGGTCGCCATGTGAACATCCAGTGGTTGTACGGCCATCGTGCTGAAACCGCCAGGGTACTGCTTCTGGAGAATGGCAATGGCCAAGTTGATCCGTTCGACGACGCTCGGCATATCGGCAATGCGACCTACCGGCTCCACTTGACAGCAATCGTCGATGAAGCGCGCCACACAAGTCGGCAACTCCACATTCTGGCGATCGCGCAGCTCCGATACCCGCTTGCCGACCAAACTCTGCGAATGGAGGTTGACGGTTTGGTTCATCTCCGTCGCCACCGGCTTGCCGGTCAAGGCACGGTGCAGCGCAGCACCGAGTCCGAACACATCGGTTCGCGGATCGAGCACACCTCGTTGCGCCTGCTCGGGCGCCATGTAGTCAATGGTGCCCTGAATCTTGGCCTTGGCTTGATAAATCGTGGAACTTTGCCCCAGATCGATCAACTTCACCTTACCGTCCGGACGAACCAGGATATTGTTGGGTTTGAGGTCGGCATGTACGTAACCCGCAACGTGCATCGCGTGCAGGCCCTGCGCGACACTGCGCATCAGGGCGAGCACCTCGATAATCGGACGAGAAAACTCCTTGTCCGACATGGTGATTCCCTCCACATACTCCATGAAGAGAATGGCACCGCGCAGGCGTAGCCGCTGGCGCATCAATCGAAGCTCGTACACCTCACGAATGACCGGGTGCTGGATGGAAGACCCGATGGCATGTTCGGCTTTCAACAAGTCGACAAAGCTGGTGTCTTCCGGCTTGCGGACCTTTACGATCTTGACCGCGTAGTCCTTGCCCGTGCGCATACAACGCGCCCGGTAGATGGTGCTGTTCGCGCCATCGCCCAGCTTCTCTACGACGCGGTAATTTGGGATATCCACTGACAACCCAGGCCCCGTCCTGCAAGAGCGGCACGCCTCACGTGGCACGCGCCGACAGACCCTCAGAATGCCAAGAAACGCGATTCTGATGCACGCAGTATGTACACCCTTCTTCGGCGATTATGCGACTCGGTTGACTTGGAGAGACGGGCTGCCGCGTAAATCGGTTATAAGAGACCATGTATTATAGCGAAGCTCGGCATCTTGGGAGATGCTCTATGAACGCTCGACGCCCATTTGCTCCACGTCCACCAGATCAACACCCCAGTATACGAATCGCCACCTGACCGGTCAATCGAGACTTTTCTATCGGCCCCCGTTTGATTCCAGCCCGGCCTGGCGCGCTCGAACCGGCGGTTTTGCAGCGCCCGAGATGATCGTCCGGTATTCGCATGCCCTCGGGACAGATAACAGACGCACTTGGTCGAGACGAGATCCGGTCGCGGGTGTATTAAAAACGCACATCGTCACTCGGTGACGGTGCAAACGCCGAGTTTCGGCCTATTCCCAAGGTGCGTTTTGCGCCGCTATTCGGAGAACAGCGGGGTAGACAAATATCGCTCGCCGGCACTGGGAATAATCGCGACGATTACCTTGCCCTTGTTTTCCGGCTTGCGCGCCATTCGGTCCGCCACGCACAGCGCAGCGCCGGATGAGATACCGCACATGATGCCCTCTTCCTTGGCCGCCCGGCGCGCCCAGGCGAAGGCCTCGTCGTTCGTCACATGCTGGACATCGTCGATGACCTCGAGGTTGAGAATCTCGGGAATGAAACCGGCGCCGATTCCCTGAATCATGTGCTTACCCGGCTGCAAGGGCTGACCGGATCGCGTCTGCGCGATGACCGGTGACGCTTCCGGCTCGACGGCGATGCACTGAAAGGACGGTTTCTTGGACTTGATGACTTCACCCACGCCGGTGATCGTGCCCCCCGTGCCAATGCCTGACACGAGAATATCAGCCTTGCCATCCGTCGCGTCCCAGATCTCCATGGCCGTCGTACGGCGGTGAATCTCAGGGTTTGCGGGGTTGTTGAACTGCTGCGGCATGAAGGCGTTGTCGGTGTTGGCCACCTCCCTCTCCGCGGCCGCGATAGCGCCCTTCATGCCCTCCGCGGCCGGCGTCAACACCAGCGATGAGCCAAGGGCCTTGAGAATCGCACGCCGCTCCACCGACATACTCTCCGGCATCGTCAAGGTCAGCTTGTACCCCTTGGCGGCACAAACGAACGCCAGGGCAATCCCGGTGTTACCCGAGGTCGGCTCTACGATGGTGGTTCCGGGATTGATCCGCCCATCACGCTCGGCGGCTTCGATCATCGATGCGCCGATTCGATCCTTCACGCTCGAAAGAGGATTGTAGAATTCCAGCTTGCCGTACACCTCCGCTGGAGCGTCGATGATCCGATTGAATTTGACGAGCGGCGTGTTTCCGATGCCTTCGAGAATGCTTTGAAATTGATGGCCCATATTTCACCTCCACGCTGTAAACCCTCTGTCATACCGGCCCGAACTGAGACCGCAGAATAGGACGCGCTTCCGCCAGTGTCAACGCCGCCAAGGTCCCTTGGAACGGCCGGACGCCCTCCGGAGTGCCATGCACGGAGAGACCTGCCCGATCGGCACGCCCGCCGATTGTCCGCCACGCTGAAATCGCCGAAACGTCCTCATAGGGGGCACGCAGGATCACGTATAGGCCGTCGTCCCACGCCAGCGCCACGTCTGAATCTGAGGGGCGATCGCTTCCATTCGGGTGAGAATGATAGAAACCCACGATTTGCGCCTCGGACCGACGACTATGTCGAATGGTGCCAAACAGCGTCTGCCAGTCCAACTGGTACGAGCGGCGCCGATCGCCCCGGGCGATGTTTTGACCGCGTGTCACCCGGTGCACGTGAATGTCTGAGCCGGCCACTCTACCCACCATCACGCCGCAGCATTCGAGAGGGTGGTCGTTTCTGGCATGCGTGAGTAGACTCCGCACGTCCTCATCGGTGATGTGAATCATGGCTCCATCACTGATCAGGCTATACAAGCTGCCCCACAATTTCGTGCATGGCCGACACTAGCGTGTCTATCTCATCAAGCGATGTCGTCGGTCCGGGTGAGATTCGCACGGTTCCGTCGGGAAAGGTCCCCAGCGCCCGATGTACGTGCGGCGCACAATGAAGCCCCGGGCGAACCGCAATGCCAAAGGAATCGTCGAGTACGGCGGCAATCTCGGCCGATCCGGTACACGACACCAGAAGTGAGATCACCCCGACACTATCCTCAAGCGGCGGCATGCCGATCAGCCGCAGGCGATCGTCCTCGCCAATCCCCTCCACCAGTCGCCGCACGACTTTCCTTATCGCCAAAAGACTCCGCTGCGGGTCGAGGTCTTCAAGTGCGGCATTCAGACCGGCGATGCCGACGCCATTCGGACTGCCGGCCTCCATCCACGTCGGAAAGTCCCCTGGTTGCGTGGGATGGACGGAGTCACCGCCGGTACCGCCCTCGCGCCAAGGTTTCAGTCTCGCGCGCGGTCCGACATACAACCCCGCCGTACCGGTCGGTCCATGGAGAGACTTGTGTCCGGGAAACGCGAGCAAGTCGATGCACATGGCTTCGACGTCGATTTCGAGGAGCCCCGCCGACTGGGCAGCGTCCACAAGGAAGAGCACGTCCGCCTCGTGCGCAACCCTGCCGATTTCCGCCACAGGCTGGATGACGCCGGTGACATTGCTGGCGTGAAGTGTCGCAATCAGTCGCGTGGAGGGTTGGACGGCCCTGCGAAACACATCCGGATCTACCGTACCCCCCGATGTCAGCGGTAAGACCGTCTGCGTGATGAACCCGGTATCCACCAAGGCCTGCAGCGGACGAAGAACACTGTTGTGCTCCAGTTGTGTGGTGATGACATGATCACCCTCACGCAGCGCCCCCTTGATGGCCATGTTCAAGGCGTCGGTGCAGTTGTATCCGAAGACCATACGCAACGGATCCTTTGCGCCGAACAGGGCGGCGAGCTTCTTCCGCGTGTCGAGCACCATTCGCTCCGCAGCGGCGGCCATACGGTGCCCCGCGCGATTCGGACTCCCCGCATCTTCCTCGAGAAATCGCGTCATGGCCTGCGCCACACATGGCGGCTTGGGCCAGCTCGTCGCTGCATTATCGAGGTAGATCATCCCTGATTTGAACTCCGAATAGGACTACCGATCGTCTCACGGAATGGTAGTCGCATTCGGCGCGCGCGACAATCAAAGCGACGGTGGGTCGTCTCTGAGCGGGACGAAGCAGACGATTGACCGACCTCTCCGCCAGGCGGGTTATGCGCCGAAGTACTTCGCATAGAGGCTGCGCGCCCGGTCTGCGTCATCCGTTCCCTTGATGATCGCCCGACCGTCCGGAAAGAGGGTTAGCTCATACGGATCGATGGCGAACCTGAGCATGAACCGGTTTACTCGTACCTGCGCTCCAGCGGCGCCTTCCAGCTTGCCGGCCATGGCGCTGAGATCCACACGCTTGCCGACGTCGCCGAGAATCTGCACCGCGTGACGCCCACAAAGCTCGGCGGCGGACCCGCCGCGTTCGCCGCGCAGGTAGACGAAGTCGCCGTGCTTGCAGCAAACGCAGTCGCCGTCTTCGTAGGCACCTTGCACATTCATACACACGACGCGCCCCGACCATGCGTCGACGTGCAGGAGCCCGGGCGCTCGCTCGGATGCTCGCCCGGAGAGTAGCTTCATCGCCTCAATGGACTGCAGCCCTGCCACCAGCATGACCGCGGGGCCGAGCACGCCCGCCGTATCGCACGTAGGATTCAGTTCCGCCGGCGGCGCCTCATCGAACACACAACGCAGGCAGGGCGTCTCATGCGGAATGACCGGCATCACCAGCCCACTCGTACCGATGACCGCGCCGTAGATCCAGGGTTTGCCGGTCGACACTGCAAAGTCGTTGAGCAAATACCGCGCCTCGAAGTTATCCGTACCGTCGAGTAGTAGATCGACGTCACCGGCCAACCGTTCGATGCTGGTGTGGTTTACGTCAACGACCACGGACTCTACGGTCACCTCCGAATTGATGTATCGCAGCTTGATCGCTGCGGCCTCCGCCTTGGGCAGATTGGCCTCGATGTCGCGCTCGTCGAACAGGACCTGACGCTGCAGATTGTCCTTCTCGATAAAGTCCCGATCGCAGATGCGCAGCATGCCGACACCCGCGCGGACAAGTGAATCCGCGATGGCACTTCCCAGGGCTCCGCATCCCACGAGCAGTACACGGGACGTCAGGAGTTTACGTTGCCCTCGCGCACCGATCTTCTCGTAGAGGATCTGGCGAGAGTAGCGCTGCATGTCAGGCGCCGGCGAAGACACCGATTCGTCCGGATGGTCGTTTGTCGTCACGAACGAAGCTTACCTCGCCCTCGTCAGTGATCAACTCGTTTTTGCTTGCGGGCGAGCTTGGACAGGTAGCTTTCCGAGCCTGTGGAGCCTGGAGAATCCGGCGGCGCGGGGGGTGGGGGCGCACCCAACTCTTCGAGATGGATGGGCTGATCCTTTAATGGCGATTGGCCTTTCTTTGGGCGGCGAATAGGGTCGATATCCACTAACTCCGGCTGATCGTCGGGTGGCGGACGACGCGGCGCCTTGATTCGCGCCTCGGCGACGTCTTTTTTCAGCGGCGAATCGTCACCGGTTGATAGCACCGCCAATTCGTCGTCTTCCTCATCCTCATCATCGGCTTCCCGATCGATTTTGCGCAACGCCAGGAAATCTCCGAAATTCCGGAGTCCGGAGGACACAAAAGTGGCACCACTGACAATGATAATCAAGGTCTGCGCCCACCAGCCGCCGCCCAACACCATAAAGACCCCCGCGACTGCAATCATGACGCCAAGCACAACGGACGATATGGCATCCGCCGCGAGCGCGGGCAAGTGACCCAGCGACAGCCAGATCGTGAGCCCGACCATCACAATTCCGCCGGCACGAAGCGTGAAGAAGAGAATCGACTCTCCGGTGGCAAACGACCCCGGGCCTGTGGTGCGTGCAAATGGATAGATGAAGCCGAAAAAAATCAACAAACCGGCGGCGACGGCCGCGGCACCGGTGTTGTGGCGTACCGACGCCCCCACATCCACGTAGCCGCCGTGGCCCGATTCAGTACTCACCATCACCTACCGTTCTTAATTCTGCGGCCACTCGTCCATCGCCGCTTGATCCCCGTGATGCCGTTAGTCTATACGCCAGGAACGGAGCACGGATCATCTATCTCGCCGCCGCCCCACAGCAGGCTACGGCATGGCGAACTCATGTTCATCAGGACGAATGGTCAGCACGGCGCACTGCGCCTTGCGCACCACCTTTTCCGTCGTACTTCCCAACAGCATGTGCGCGATGGCGCCACGACCGTGCGTCGCCATGACGATCATGCCGACGTTTTCTTGCCGCGCGTAGCCGATAATCTCGGTAAACGGCCTACCCATGCTGACATGGGTCACGACCCCTTCACCGATGTCCGCCAAATGCTCCTCTCGGAATTTTGCCATTCGTGTTTCGGCCGCCGCCATCATGTCTTCCACTGGTGGTCCTACCGGTATGCTCTCAGGGCCCATCGCGCTCCAATAGCGATACGCCTCGTCGACAATGTGAATGCAATGAAGCGTGGCGCCGAAGGAGCGGACCATTTCTTTCACGTAGGGGAGCGCACCAAGGGCGAATTCCGAAAAATCCGTGGGGTACAGTACGTTTTCAATTTTGAGGGACATGGCGCACTCACTCTGAGCTGCGTTTCGACGTTCTGGACCACCTTAATGGTAATCCACGGTACCCCGCGAGTCAACGTAAAGTTGTTTTCCAATCTGTGTTTGGACACTACAATACAGTCCTGGATCGGTGTTGCAATCGCCGCGACCCACTGTGAAATACGTAAAAACCGCGAGTCGCCGGACATGAAACTCGATGTGATCTCAGCCACGGAGAATCAACCCAGACGGCGGCTACCGCCGTGGCTCAAGCGGCCGCTGCCCTCGGGGCAGTTTGGCCACACCCAAAGCACCGTGGCGGAAAGCGGTGTCGCGACCGTCTGCCAGGAGGCGCGGTGCCCCAATCTGTCGGAATGCTGGTCCAAGCGGCATGCCACCTTCATGATTCTGGGGGACAAATGCACGCGCAGGTGTCACTACTGTGCCGTCACCACGGCCCGCCCCGACCCGCCGGCCGCGGACGAGCCCGACCGGCTGGCGACCGCGGTGGCCGGGCTGGGGTTGCGGCACGTCGTGCTGACCGCAGTGGCCCGGGACGATTTGAAAGACGAGGGTGCCGGCCATTTCGCCCGTTGCGTCACTGCGATCCACGAGAAATCTCCGGCGACGACGGTCGAGGTGCTGCCGGCCGATTTTCACGCCCGGCAGGAGTGCATCCAGACGCTCTGCGATGCACGACCCGAGCTGTACAACCACAATATCGAGATGGTCGAACGGCTGACGCCGGCGTTTCGTCCGCAGGGTCGATACGATCGATCGCTCGAGGTGCTGCGCGTCGTCAAACGAATCGCGCCCGGCTTGATCACCAAGTCCGGACTAATGATCGGTCTGGGCGAAACGGACGATGAGATCCGCCAGACATTGCGCGACCTGCGCACCGCGGATTGTGACGTGCTGACCATCGGGCAGTACCTTCAACCGACACTGGACAGGCACGCACCGGTGGCGCGATACTACACACCGGAGGAATTCGAGGCCCTGGGCGGTTTTGCGATGAGTCTGGGATTTCTCAGCGTCGCTTCCGGACCGTTTGTACGTTCAAGCTACAACGCCATCGAAGTCTTCGAAGAGAGCAAACGTCGGCTGGCGGAATCGGGCTGATCCCGCAACTCGCCAAACGGATAGGACAACGTAGTGAGCATGGATGTCTCCAGCCTAGCCGCACGCCTCCGCGGAAAATTCCTGGTCTTCGACGGTCCCGACGGTGCGGGAAAATCGACGCAAAGCGAACGATTCGCATCCGCGCTGGAGACGACGGGCGCAGACGTCGCGACTTGCCGCGACCCCGGCGGTACGGAGATCGGCGATCGCATCCGCTCCGTCCTGCTGGACTACGATCTCTCGGTCATGGACCCGGGGTGCGAGACGCTGCTTTTCATGGCCTCGCGCGCCCAACTTGTGAACGAGATCGTGCGCCCGGCGATGAACGACGGTAAGATCGTGCTCTGCGATCGCTTCGTCACTTCAACCTGCGCCTACCAGGGCGCCGCCGGTTACGATCCGCAGAAGGTCATCGAATTGGCACCCTACGCCATCGGTGACTGCTGGCCCGACGTGACGCTCATTTTCGACATCGACGCCGAGAAAGGCTTCGAGCGCATCGGCCGAAAGTCCCACCATGCGGGCAAGAACCGCCGAAAAACCAGTGGACAGGGCACGCTCTTCGATGACGCCGGCCCCGACGCCATGGAGGCGCGATCCATCGAATTCCATCGCCGCGTCTGCAAGATCTTCCGCGAGGTCGGTGAAATTTATCCCAAACCGGTCGTCGTGATTGATGCCTCGGGCAATCCCGATGAGGTGCATCAACGCGTGATCGAGGAGCTGAGCCGTGTCGTTGGCTGATGTACAGCACCAGGACGGCGCCCGGCAGCACGTCATGCGCGCCCTGCTGTCGGATCGGCTGCCGCACGCCTATCTCTTCCACGGCCCGGACGGCGTCGGCAAGGAGACGTTCGCCTACGGCCTCTCGCAGGCGTTGCTGTGTACGAATCCGCAGGATCAGATGGTCCCCCCCGAAGACGATGTGGCGCGGGTGCCCCATTCTTCGCGAAGCGAAGGGTGGGGGACGCCCGCACGTCGCGGAACTCCTGAGAACGGGGAAGAATCGCCAATCCTGCGCGTGGGCTGTGGCCAGTGCCCCGAGTGTCGACTGGTCACGGCAAGGACGCATCCGGACCTGCACGCTATCTACCGCCAGCTTAGCCGCGAGCATCCGGATTCCGCGGTGCGGGCGCGCAAGGCACTGGAGATCAGCGTGGATGTGGTTCGACACTTTCTCGTGTCGGCCATCGGCATGAAACCGGCGCGCGGACGGATCAAGATCTTCATTGTGCGGGAGGCCGACCGGCTCACGCAATCCGCGCAGAACGCGCTGCTCAAGACGCTGGAGGAGCCGCCGGGCTCGGCGCTTCTCATTCTTCTTGTCACAGCCCTCGATCGCATGTTGCCCACAACGCTGTCACGCTGCCAGGTCGTCCGTTTCGACGCCCTGCCGCTCGCATTCGTTCAGGCTAAGCTCACTGAACTCCGAGGCGACCTCGCCGAGGAGCAGCGCGAATGGTACGCGCGAAGTGCCGACGGCTCGCTTGGCGTCGCGCTGACGCGTGTCGAGGACGGCTGGTACGAGCTGAATCACGGCATCGTGGCCGACCTGCCAGCGTTGGCATCCGGCGACGGCACGGCGGTGGGCAAGAAATGGATCGCCGAGAGCAAGACGATCGGCACGGCATGGAAGAAGCGCGACCCCGACATCACGGAAACGGAAGCCTCCCGCCGCGGCCTGCGCACCATCATGCACCTGGCGGCCCTTTGGTATGCGGACATCATGCGGCAAGCGGAGGGCAACGAGGCACTGGTCATCAACAAGTCGATGTCCCCAGCCCTGAAGGCGGCAACCGAATCGCTCAGCACCATCCGCGCAGCCGACGCCATCCGCCGCCTCGCCCAAGCAGAACAACACCTGGAACGAAACGTCAACGTCCAACTCTGCGTCGAGAATCTCGTCAACGACCTGACCCGTATTTCCACTGACAGAAAAGCCCTCGTGCGGTCCTGAGCTCATACATTCCCTATGGCGCGCTGCATAACGTTCCACCCTGCCCAAATCATCACCGTCTCCGGCGACAGGGCACCGAGACTGGCCAGCGAGTTCTCCACCAGTGTTTCTTTGAAGAGGTATTACCGAATGGAGTCACGGTTCCGTCGGTTCTTAGTTGTCCATAAATGTACCAGTCTCCAGTTTTGGAGTTTTCGAGTTGACCTAGCCCGAGGCGTTCGAGGTTATCGAAGATAGCTGACGATGTGGCTTCAGCGCTGATGAGCAGGCTGCGCGCGTCAGTCGACGAAATCGCATCGTCCTTTGAAAAGAAAGGCGAAATGACCTCCCGGGCGCGGTGGTAACATATCTGCTGAACTAACAGCGATTTACCCGCTCCCGGCGGCCCGGAGACAAGCATGATAAGCGGACCACCAAGCTGCTACGGTTTTCGAAAGCCACCTTGCAAAAACTGATCAAGCCAGCAAATCGGCGTCTTGGAGCGGGGTCCCCGAATGAGCGTCCCGTCGCTTTCTAGCAATGGGGCCACAAATGTCCGGAAAACGTCGCCACATGTGCTCATGCTCGACTCCTTCTTACAGTCCGGATCGCAGTTACAATCGACCAACGTACTCGACGGTAGGGTGGCGAGACATGATACAAACGATAGGGTATCGCGACTACTTACATGCAGATGTGTTTGCAGAAAAAAAACACATCATTGCCTTTACACAATTGAGTCGCGTGTCAAGTGTGTCTTGATCGCCGCGCGGCTGCTCAAGAGCCGTCCAATCCGATCAGTCTGCGGCGTGATGCCAGGCTTTGTCTCATGGCCCATTTTTGTTGATCAGGAGTAGGCCACGGCCGTCTCCGGGAGTTTATCTAAAAAAAATGACAGCCGATGACACTCAAACGCGAATTAGCCTGCGAGGAAGTCCTTTTGTTCGGACATGGCCTTTCGCCGGAGTTGCAAATGAAGAAGCTCGAACCTGCTTCACACAATTCTTCCAAGGGTCATCACGCTCGTGCGCAGGCGATCCTGATCTGTCTCGGCGTCTTTGCGTTTGTGGCCGGCCTGCCCGGCGTGGGGCTGGCGGCCCCCAGAGTGGTTCAGATCTGCCATTATCCACCTGACAACCCGAGTAACCGCCGAATCCTTACCGTCGGCAAGAGCAGCCTGCCCGATCATCTGAGCCACGGCGACAACGTGCTTGGCGAGGAAGTGTGCGATCTCGTGGACAACGACTGTGACGGGCTGGTTGACGAAGACGAAAACGGCGACCCACTGATCAACCCGACCACCTGCGGTGTCGGTGACTGCGCGGGCAACACCGGCTTCGAAACCTGCGAAAACGGGGCGTTCGTGAACGACACCTGCGACCCATTCGACGGGGCCTCGGGTGAATTCTGTGACGGGAGAGACAATGACTGTGATGGGTCGGATGACGAGGACAGCGATCTCTGCGGCTTGGGCTATATCTGCGACGGCGGTGCCGGGTGCATCATCGACCCGACCCTGACCTGCCCATGTGATGCCGACCTTGATGCCGGCCACTGGGACGACGGGAGCATTGGGTTTGGGGGATGCATCACCGACGCAGGCGATGGATTTCCTCAAATTGGCCTTATCAGCCAGTTATATGGCGGCCCGGCCACCATCAGCTTCATCCTGGACAGCGGCGATGTCGACGCCGACGGAATACGCGATTACACGTGTGTAGTCGGTGAAAGTGACGATGGCATTGGGGGTAACCCACCGGTATGGTCACCGACTCGACCTGTTGATGAACAGGACCTCCTCGGCTGCGCGGTACGCCTGTCCAGTGCGCCGATACCAGTGCTCGACTGCATCGTCCCTTGACAACGTGTCGAAGAGAGTAGCGGCCGCCTGCGGTGGCGGCCGTTTCGCAGCGAACCACACAGCTATGAAGGGTTGTTCGTGACTTCTTCGGCAGCCGCTAAATAGCGAGCCGTAACGTGACCGTGAACCCCTGATCGGCGAGCGGTCTCCCGACCGTCCGCCGATTCTCCTATCGGGCCGAGCATCGAGCGCCGGAGCGGCTTACGTGGGATGATCGTCTACGCGGTAACCGTTCGCGCCACTTGCGAATCTCGGGTCGAATTCGCACATAACCCGGAGGTTGCAGGTTCCAGTCCTGCCCCGCTATTCGTTCGGGCCTTGGAAGCCAGTCATTTGCGGCTGGCTCTCTATGGGCCCGGATCGGCCGGAACCGGGTTGGGCATGCCCAGGGCTTGCGTTGGCGGTTTCTTGGTCAGTCCGTATTCAAACGGCTGCACATCGGCATTGCTGTGGTGAGGCAAGTCGTTGGTCGCCCTGTCAGCTAGCGCCTGTAGCGTCGTTGAACGATTGGAGGGCAAGGTAGTCTGAGCCAAACCGCTTGATGTTCTCTACCTGCTTGTCAAACTCATCGAAGTGCTGCTCTTCGTCATTGACGAGGCTTTCGAAAACCTGCTTGGAGGCCGCGTCCGCATTTTCACTGCACGCCACGGCGCATTTGTTGTAGAACGCTGCGGCCTCACGCTCCATCTCAGCCGCCTTCCGAACGATCGCTTCCGGTTCGGTAACCCTCTCGACCGGGTTGGCCACCACCATGTCGACGTCACCGTTCAGAAAGAGGATTCTTTCCGCGAGCGTCTCCACGTGCCCCATCTCCATGATGGCGATTCGTTTGAGCAACGCGGCGAGCGGACCGAAGCCTTGGTCGTCAAGGTGAAAGTGCCAGTACATGTATTGGTGAACAGCGTGCAGTTCATCCGCGACGCCCTTGTTCAACAGCTCAACGCTCTTCTTTTGGTTCATCGGCGAATCTCCCTGGGGTTCGTGCATTCGCCAAAATGAGAAGCACGTCGCGTGCCAGAACGCGCTCGAGGGCTGCCCAATGAAGCTTGTGGGACGGCCAGATTGGTCGAGGTAGTCACTTCGTGCCTGTTGCGGGTCCGAGTCCGGCCGCCGCGAATAGCTAAGTCCTTGGAAGCCAGTCATTTACGGCTGGTTTTGTCTGTGCCTGGATTGACCGAAACAGGCTTGGGGTCGCTCAACGCCTGCCTGCCGAATTCGTCCCAGTGTGGAGCCCAGCCGGCCGTGCCAGTAAGACAGTCCGCGCGACCGTCGCCCGGCCCGCTGGTGTTTCACGAGCACTCGACATTGCCGTGCCACCTGGGAATGCACTTTTCGGTCGTGCCGATCGGCAGATCCTCGGAGATGAGCGAGCCAAGTGAAGATTCGTCCATTTTTCCGTTCGAGATGATGAGAATGACGCCTTCCACATGCCCGCTCTCGCGCGAACGGAAGAAGGCCAGTTCGTCACGGTATGAGACATCCTCGATCTAATAGACCCTTCGACGGGCGTTCACAATGAGGCTTCCAGCGGCTGCGAGGAGCAGGGCGAAGATCACGAGCCCCCACGAGGAAGCGGCGGGTACCGGCGGATCGGCGACGAATGCAAAGTTGTGGGTGCCGTCGAGTCCGCCGGAACCCGGCGTGATAAGAGTTCCAAGGAACGTTCCGTCTGTGATCGAGAACTTTTTCACGCTGTCGTCGCCGAACGAGCCGACGAGCAGATCTCCGTCAGGTGCGATGATCATGTGGATCGGAATATTGAGCAAGCCTCCGGACGTGAATGTTCCAAGGCAGTTCCCGGTGTCCAAATCATAGCTGACCACTGTGTCGGAGACTGAGCCGGCCACCAACAATCTTCCGTCCGGATGAAAAAGCACCCCGGTGGCGTTGGAGAACTGCGGCCCGCAGGTCAGCGTGCGGATGAAGCCTCCCGCCGCGTCAAATTCGAAGACCGCGTTGGTCAGCGCAGCGCCGACGAAGACATGGCCGTTGGGCGCAATTAGGAGGCCGACAGGGCCGTCCAAGCCGTGGCCTGACGCGGCGACGCCCAGGAAGTCTCCATTCGCGCCATCGTACTTAAGCACGCGGTCGTTCGCCGGCGAATTGACGTACAGGTTCCCGTCCGGGCCAAAGGCGATGGCGCGACAGCTCGTCAAACCTCCAGGCGTAGCAGCGTTGATGAACTCGTCGATGAAGGCGCCGGTTGTCCCGTCGAAACGCAAGACCTTCGGTTCGTCACCATTTCCGACGTAGAGGTTGCGGTCAGGTCCGATGGCGATTCCATTGGGGTTAGCCATGCCGTGCCCTGACGCGAATACGCCGAGAGGCGCACCGGTCTGGGCATCGAAACGCAGCACGTTGTTAGTAAACCGCGACGACACCAGGAGGTCGCCGGCCAGCGTTTCATCCGACATGACCCATGCGATCGCGATACAACCCACGATGGCTCCATAGAGATGGTTGCGCCCCATTTACGATCCCCTTTCACCATTTTAGACATACAGCCAGTTCTCTCCCTTCCAACCCGCGTAGAAATCCACCCGCGACTGCCAACAAAATGCGAAGGTGGCGGGCGATCTTACCGATCTTGCTGTCCGTTTTTGTTTGGGACCCCGGCGAACAACCCCTAGTGAGGGGTCGCTGGGCCAAGGGTAGAGAGGAAACGCCGAAAGTGCGAGGCCTTCCCGGTTGCGCCGCGAGCCTCCGTCAGCCGAACGAGCGCACGAACGGCGAGTTGCGCGCAAGGATCAAACTGGCCACGTTCCCTGCGCAAGGCGATGAACGCGCTATCGAGCATAGTCTCCGCTTCGTCGGTCCGACCCTCGACGATGGCGAGATACCCCAGGGATATCGCGCAGTAGTGGCGCGCGCCGATCCGGTCGGGAAAATGCGCCGTCAGGGTGTCGCGTATCGATTCGACCAGCTGCACGGCTTCGGGAATGTCGGCGGGATCGGCCCCTAGCGTCGCCACAATGGTCAGCCTCTCGAGCAGTTTCGCGTCCCTAGCATCGACCGACGATCGAAGTCGATCCGCCATGGCATACAAAGCGCGAATCAGGGAGGAGAAGTCTCGCGCATCCCGGACGGTGGCCGCCGCGGCCGCCCAATCTTCGGCGTCCGCCGTGCGGAGTGCCCTGCTACGGCACTCGAGGTCCAGCGCTCGTCGGAATGACTCTTCGCCGCGGTCTCCATCGTCCCGCGCGCGTTCGATCAGGGCGATCAGCCAAACGGCTTCGTTGAGCGGAATCTCGGCGGCGAGCCCCTCGGGCACCTGGTCGACAAAGGTCCGTAGATAGGTGAGCCCGCCCCCGGCGTTTCCCCGACGGACCAGATTTTGACCGTACAGGACCAGCGCCGCGGTGCTGCAGCGATCAGGTGGTTGGTCTAGTTGCTCGAATCGCGCGACAGCTTCTCGCAGCCACTCAAGCACATGGGGGCTGTCCTTGTCGCGGGTGAGCAGGAAGCTCGCATACGAGTACAAAGCGCGAGGGTATTCCGGCCCGCTGGTGAATCCGCCGCGGCGAAACGTCTCAATTCCTTTTCGGAAAAACGCCTCGGCATCGTCAAGCCTGGGAGGCCTGCCGGCCATCCAGTTGGCGAAACCAAGGTTGGTGTAGACTTCAGCGATGCCCGGATCGTCGGGCGGGAAGATATCCCTACGGATCTTCAGCACTTGCAGTTGCGTTTCGATCGCGGCGCTGTCACGAGCCCAGGCCTGTGAGCGCCCAAGGGCGCTGAGGCAGTCCGCCGCCTCTTTGCTCTCCGGACCATACAATTGCCGGGCCAAAACCAAGGCACGGGCGGACTCCTCGCGGACCTGCTCCCAGTTCCACAAGGACACATGGGCGCGCACGAGCGTCATTCGCGTGCGGAACTCGACCTCGGGTCGATCGATCAATTCGATGCGCGCACGCTCCGAGGTTCGCGCGAGCATTTCTTCAACCGTCGGGTCCATACCCAGCGAGAACGGTGAAGCGGACCCGAGCACGCTTTCGAGAAACGCATTGGCGGCTTGGGCGATGTCGCGGTCTCGACCGGCTTTCCCCCAGCTCTGCACCCCGACTATCACCGCGGCGGTCAGACCGATGGTGACCAGAAGTCCCACGGTGCACCCGGCGATGTTACGTCCCACGAAGCGCCTTGCGCGATAGCCCGCCGTCGCGTCTCGAGCGCGCACTGGTCGCCTTTGAAGGAATCGATCGACATCGTCGGCCAGATCCTTGGCGGTTGGATAACGGCGTTCCGGTGTAGGATCGAGGGCTTTTTCGATGACGAACCGCAGGTCACCGTGCCGTCGAGGAACGGGAGGATATCGACGTTGGGGCACAGGCGAATGCCCGGCTTCGACGAGAGCGGTGACCACGCCGGAGCGCTCATCCACGGAGGACGGCGCGACCAATTCGCGGAGGATCACACCCAGCGAATACACGTCCCCTGCGGGGGTGCAAGGTTCGCCGCGGAGTTGCTCGGGGCTCGCGTATTCCGGTGTCAATCCACTGACGCTCACGGACTCGGACTCAAGAAGACCGGCGATGCCGAAGTCCAGCAGTTTGGGATGCCCCGCGTCGGCCACCAACACATTGGCGGGCTTGAGGTCGCGGTGGACGATCAACTGCTGGTGGGCGTATTGCACTGCATCGCAAACGGATCGGAAAAGCCGCAACCGGTCGGCGAGGCGCAGTTCGCGATCCCGACAGTAGCGGTCGATCGCCACACCCTCGACGTGCTCCATCACCAGGTACGGTCGTCCGTCGTGGGTCGTTCCGCCGTCGATGAGTCGAGTAATGAATGGGTGCTCCAGCCGAGCCAACAGCTGTCGCTCCTCGACGAAGCGCTGCATGGCGTGGGGGGAGGCGCGCCCGGCACGGACAATCTTCAAGGCCACGCGCTGGTCGAACTGCCGATCGGCGCGCTCCGCCAGCCAGACCTCGCCCATGCCGCCCGCACCAAGACGTCGAACCAAACGGAATCGATCGATTTGATCACCGGCACGGAATACGGGTTGGGCCGCGTCTTCAGGGGACGGAAGACTACCCGTTTGAAGATCAGCGGTTTCAAGAAACTCGCCGGCGCGCTCGTGGATCTGCAAGAGGCGATCCACCTCCCGGGCGACGGCCGGATCCGTGGCGGCGTTGCGGAGGAATGCAGCCCGGGCCGGTGCGGCGAGCGAAAGCGCCTCGTGAAACAACCGATCCACAAGCATCCAACGTCGATGATCCATTCGCGATCCTGCACCAAACCAGTGTGACGACAAACCTCCATCACTGTCACCGCGAAGAAAGTGCGTTTCGCCTGCCAGTCTCGCGGTGATTGCTTTACCGGCGCTGGTTGTCCAGCTCTCCGAGGAGCCAGGCCCGCGCGAGGCTCCATTCCCGGGCCACGGTTCGCGGACTCAGGCCCAGCAATTCGGCGGTCTCCTCGACCGATAGGCCGATGAAGAAACGAACCTCCACAATCGACGCTTTGCGAGGATCGAAGTCCGCCAGCCGCGTCAGGGCGTCGTCGAGTTCAATCAAGTTCCCGCCGCGACTCTCTAGCAAGAGGACGGTATCGTCGAGTGCGTCGCGGCGCTGATCGCCGCCCCGCTTCTGAGCACTGCGCGCTCGAGCGTGGTCCACGAGTATGCGGCGCATTGTGGTGGCGGCGGCGGCGAAGAATCCGCGCCGATCGCTCCACCCCACGGAATGCTGCCCGGCCACCTTCAGGTAGGCCTCGTGGACCAGCGCCGTGGTCTGAAGCGTGTGTCTCGAGCCCTCCTTGCGAACATAGCTCGACGCCAGTGCGCGCAGGTCGTCATACAGTTGCCGGAACCAGTCATCGACGACCTCAACCGGCGGAGGGTGAAGCGGGTCACGGTCTTGCGGATTGTCGATCATTCTATTTCAACTCGACTGCCGGAAAATTTACTGGCATACTCCGATGTCCATTCTTGCGGGGACGAAGGGGGCAACGCAAGGGCGCAATTTGGCCTGTCGAGCTCGATGTTTCCGGACCCTGGGCCAGGCGCTCCGAGGCAGCACGTAGGGTGCGGCATCGCCGCATCATTTGATTATTTCTACTGTGTATGTCGCAAGAGGGGCAGGCGCCCAACGCCGCCGACCCTAGCCGCCAACGCAGACGGCGTCGGTGAATGAGACGAATTGGTGCGGCTGTGCCGCACCCTCTACGGCTCCTGACGCTTCACGTTGGCGCGGGCTGAAGCCCGCGGCTCAGGTATGTCAGAAGCTCTTAGTCGAACGTATACCGCGCTTCGCACTCGAGGCTTCCTTCACTGTACGTTCCGCTTAGCGTTTTGCCGTCGGCGGACATGTCGAGCTCAAAAGAATCCGGCGGGCAAGTCACGTTGATCGTGTGTTCGTCTTCCGAGGTGTACACTTCAGGGACGTGTCCTTGCATAATGCCCAGGGAGCCGGGCACTTCGGAGACGGAGTAGACGGAAACGTACTGGCCCATATCCCGGAAGCTCAAATCGTTCAAGGTGTAACGTGTGACGTCTCCGTCGGACTGTATAAGGATTCGTCGAGGTCCGCTGCAATCCGGCGGACAGTTGGGCCCAGGGTCAGCGACGTAGGTTCTGTTGGCGTTCTTCTCTTCCACGCGCCGTTCCCATTCCGTGTAGCCCACCACTTCCCAGGAGTCCGGTCGTATGGGCTCCCAAAACCACTCGTAGCGCGAATTAATCAACACCCGCGCCTCCGTGTAGAAGAACGCCCAGCCGGGTTCCAGGACCAGGGATTCATCAACGCGGGTCGTGCCGAAGGATGTATAGTTGCCGACGTCGAGGAGGTCGTCACCGCGACCGTCGCCCGGCCCGCTGTTGTTCCACGAGCACTCCACATAGCCGTGCCACACGGGGATGCAATTCTCGGTCGTGTCGATCGGCAGATCCTCGGAGATGAGCGAGCCACGTGGAGATTCGTCCATTTTTCCGTTCGAAATGATGAGAATGACTCCTTCCACATTTTCGCTCTCGCGCGAGCGACAGAAGACCAGTTCGTCACGGTACGACACATCTTCGTACGACCACTCTCCGTCGATTCGGTAGACGGCCTGTATGCCGTTCTCGTTGTCCTCATCCTTCTGAATGTCAGTCAGATCGAAACGGACCCTGTCGACGTCATCGTCGAAAGTGTAGACGTAGTATATGATTGCGCCGGATTGCAAAATGACCGGATCGGCAATCGTCTGCCCCTCTTGTAGCGTAGTGTGCTGGATGGAACTGCCGGACGGGCGAAGGCTCGGCTCGCCGTCGGCATCTTCGTAGTACTTGTGCGGATCGCTGTTCAGGTTCCAGAGCGCATACTCCTTGAATTCTTCGTAAAAGTTCGGACGCGCGCTGATTGCTTCTATCGTTCCATGCTCCTGGATTTCCAGGTACAGGTCGCGCACGGCGTTACCCGTTTTTCCGTCCCGCTGATACATGAAAAACCAGAAGGGATATGACGCGTAGTGCCGTGTGCCGTCTGAGTCGAACAGATAGGTCTCCAGGGACGAGAAGAAAGTCGTGTCGTACGTGTGCTCGCTGTTACCGTTGGGGAACGCGAACTCCTCCGCCCACACGGCGCTCGAGTCCCATACCCACGCGGCGTGCGTGACCGTTGTGTCGGCTTCGACATATTCCTGGAAACAGTGGAACAACTCGTGGGCGGCCGTGCCGCGCAGGTCGTCGTCGGATTGTCCGGCGCTAATCACGATATTGCACCGCCGCCGTCCCTCCGTCACATGGAACGTTTGCTCACCGGCGATGGTCGAACTGCCGATGTCCGCCCGGACCTTGACCTCAATCCAGTCCGTCGGCTCCGTGAAGCCGAGATCGAGAAATGCCTCGTAGGAGGTGTTCAGGGCCTCGCTTATCACCGTCACCTCGACGTCCAAGCCCGGCTCACCGGAAATCTCGAAGTAGTCACCGGAGGCGGTGGGCCGATCCATATCTCTTACACCTGAGCTGTTCTTTGCGGTCTCAACGGGGAAGGGATAGACCACATCATCTGCTCGATACCAGAAACTTTGCGGGTCATCGAAGGGCGCCAGGTACGGCCATAATGCCTCCTGTGTTTCGCGGGGAAACTCATCATAACGGCTGGACGCCTCACGTAGGAACGACGTCGCACTCCGCCGCGGATCAGGCTCGGCGCGATACTGGGGTTCGAGGTTCTCATGGTCGAACATCTCGGTCATGCGCAGTACGTAGTACTTTTCTTCGGTGATTCGATCACTCTCATAGGCATCCTGGATCAACTCCGTGGAGTAGACCGTCCGCGGCGCCACGTACCCGGCCGGGCGCGCCGTGACGGCGGCCAGCCACGCATCGAGGTTGGCGGCGTTCATGATGGCCGACTCGAAATCATCGTCTCCGCCCGTGGAGGAACCGTTGCCTAGCCGATCTGTCGTGGTAGGCGAAGGCTGACAACACGGCACAGTTAAGAGGATACCGAAGACGATCGCAGTGAGAAGGATTGGTAGGGCGGGGCGAGGGGGTCTGGCCATTGTGTTCCTCCTGTGGACCGTCATTTCCCATGTGGCCCTTCGGGTACTTGACCCGCGAGCCAAGCGTCCATTGTAGGCGCTCTGACCCGGAATCCGAAGCCACTTCACGAGCTTCACGATTAGTTTCGCACAGGTATCGGACGATCGGGTCGCGACCGACTCTCATGGTGCGCGGATCGGCCGAGATCACGTTGCGTGTGACCAGGCCGTGTCTGGGCACGCCGGCGCGATGTTCTAATTGCCGTCCAAACCACTTTGCGGTCAAGGTCGGTGACGGCGAACGGCAGGTTTCTCATGGCTTTCAGGCCCGCCACCGGCGGGAAGCGTTCGGTTCAAGACTCGGCGCGTCAGCCGGCGGCAGGCGCCGAAGCGGACTCTCGCGGGCTTGGCGGCGTTTGGCTTGACCGTGAAACACACGGTGGAGACATCGTCGTGCTTCGATCGGATTGGTCGCCCACCCTTAAGATCCGGTGGCAATACTTCTGGCCGGGTCACCGGCTACCCAGCGCGTCCGAAATCCTTAGAATGCCTTGAGACGCGGTCGGTAGCTTGGAGGTGCATGGGCTCATGTTTCAAACTTGGCTTGTAGCGAACCCCTGGGACCTCGTCGAAGAGGACCTCGACGGCACACTCGACTTGATGCGGGGGCATTTCGGTGTGTCCGGTATCGCCGTGTGGGCGGTAGGACCGCCGACCCTGCAATTGCGTGTCCGCACTGAGCCGCCGCAGTTGTTTCGTAGCGACGGAGGGGCACATTTTCAACCCGAGACGTTTCATTACACGTCGTCCCGCTGCAAACCGCCGACGGCCGAGTGGATTCGGTCGCGGAATCCGCTTGAGAAAATCGTCGCGGGCTGTGCCGATCGCGACCTTCGCTGCCGCATCATGGTGTCGGTCTCGCATGCGGGGCGCACCGCCGAGCGACATCCGGCATTTGCCACCAAAAATGCCCTGGGCCTGGAATCACGCCACGCCATTTGTCCGCTGAACCCCGATGTCCAAGCCTGGCTTCTTGGGTTGATGTCCGATCTCTCGACGAACTATGAACCGGATGCGGTTGTGTTGAGCGACTTGGTGTGTTCATGGCCTGACGTGTCGGAGGTAGGCATGGCGTCGTGCGGTTCGCGATTGGCACTACTTGAGCACTTGTTGGCGACGTGTATGTGCGAATCGTGTCGACAAGGCGCTGCCAAGGCCGGAGTTGATGTCAAGGCCGTAGAACGAGACCTGACAGGACAGATCAACCGTGCGACGCGCGGTGATACGGGGGGTCGATCGCCGAAGGAGGAGCCACAGACGCATCCTGAAATCTTCGCGTCCTATCTGGCATGGCAGTCCGACGCTCTGGTTGGGCTTGTTAGGGAGCTCTGCCGTACGGCCACCTGTGAGATTCTGCTGTTGGATGATCGCCGCGACGGGGCCCGTCCCAGCTGGGGCTCAGAGATAGCTGCCGACGGCCCCAGGATCATTCGCCGCCAGGTTGATGACTTGGAGGTGCTAAAGGAGCAAACCAACATGGTGGCGCGCGAGGAGGTGCGTATTGTGCTGACCGACGAACTCCTGCGTGAGGGCTCTTCCCTTGTGCACGATGTTACCTCGTTGGCAGAACGTGGCTACGCCGGGGTCATGCTCGATCATTTCGGTGCCATACCGCAGGAGCGGGATTCCGCGGTTCGCCAGGCCGTCCGATTTGCGCGACGTACGACTGACTCGTAGGTGGTCAAGTAGCCTATTGCGGTTCGCCTTCGGTACGATCGCCACCGTGGGCGGCGTTTCCATTTTTCCGGCACACCCTCAGACCGCTTTCGCCGAGTCCCGGTGCAGAATGCCCTCACCGTGATCGATGACGAGTGCCTCTCCGGGAGAGAGGGGCTGGAATCCGTTTAGCGTGACGGGTTTGTTGGTTCGGTTGACCGCGATGAGGCCGTACACGAGCCCGATGACGTGTTCCAGGAGTGTGGCCACAAGGTCGGTCCGCTGGATCGAGTGGGCGGTGAACGACGCACCGTCGTCCGGTACCTCGATGATGAAAGCGCGACCGCCTTCGGCGATGACGGATCCGTGCGTTTCGTCTGAAAAACGATCGGCGTCCGCTTCCACAAAGACGGTGGGGCGTAGGCGGCGCCAGGCGAAGCTCGCGCGATCCGCGAGGCTCGCTCCCTCGGGCGGGCTCGGCGCGAAATACGCGCCGGGCGGGAAGAGCCGCAGGAGCTCCGGTGCCCAGTCCGCGACCCGCGAATAATCGCCGTCCATCGATGGGACGATAATACGCGCCTGCTGTCGCGGGCACGACACGACGTCGATCAGGGCGGCCAGGTCCGCATCTTCCGTTTCAATGATCCATTCTCGGTCCGGTGGCTCCCGCTTGGGTCGCCAACCCTCCGGCGCTTCCCATGAGGCCGCAGCCGGCACCCACGACATTCTGAATTGCGTCGCCAGCGCGTCGGCGTATCGGCACGTGTGCGGCTCCATCCGTACGAACTGTTTGAACCACATCAGTGCGCCGTAAACCGACGCCACGTCGCCGCTGAACAGCCCGCTACGCACCAGGATCACCGGCTTGGGTGTAAGCGGCAGTCCGAAGGACTCGTCTTCGCCACCGATCGTGATGAGCTGCCCGTCGACCTCGTCAACAGGGACGTCCTCTTCGTGTACGTGCACTTGGCGAAATCGCACGGGCATTTCGCGCATGACCATGCGGAATCCACTCTCCTCTTCGACGGGCGCGGCGAATTGCCCCAGGCTTGTCTGCAGACTTCCCAGCATCGAGAGGAGCACGTGCATCGACAGCATGGGCTCATCCAGGGACGTGCCGGGTTCCTCGATGGGCTCGATATCGAAGACGAAAAGGGCGCCGCCTTCGGTGCGTTTGAAGAGTGCAAGCGGTCTCTTCGATGTGGCGTCTTTGTCGCACATCGATTCGAGCAGGGTCACCAGCCCGTGACGCTTCATGAACGCCGCCTGTTCTTTGGTTGTACGGTATTGCTGGAGCCCATGGCTGCCTTCCTTCTTACCCGGCCAGGAGTAGGCGAAGGTGTCCATGAGCGCGAAGCCCTGCGTGGCGAAATCCGCGTAGGTTACGCGGGCAAAGGTTGGATCATCGTACTGCGTGATGCGGCGAACTTTCAAGGCCTCACGGCTGAGCCTGGCGAACGCCGGCAGGGACATAACCACAATGCAATCGGCCGCCAGTTTGAACAGTGCTGCCAGCGATCGAATGGCGGGTGGAGGAGTCGCGTCCGGAAGGAGAACGGCGTCCGTGGCGCGCGACGCAGCCGACCACTGATCCGGTGTCAACGCCGTCACCTGTTTCTCGCCGAAGTACGTTTCAAGGAGGCGCGTGATCGGTCGTTCGCTCGCCGATTCCGAGCATACACACACTCTCCTTACCTTCGCAGGGGGCTTGAGTCGAAACGCGGGAACCGGCAGGCCGAGTATGTTGGCCTCTTCGTCGGGCTCGAGCACAAGTACGAATCGAACCTCGTGGATGGTGACGCGGCCACGGGCGGATTCAATGCCGACCGATATCCGCACACGTCGGACGGAATCGGGTGCATGGTACGTCGCGCGTACCGTGGTTCTGTCACCGCACCGGTGGACCGCGGGCATGCACCGACGGCCGATCGCTGACTCACCTGCTGCGAGCGGTTGTATCGACAGGACAAAACCGCCTGTATCGTCGGACGGCTTCAGGTCGCAGCTCACGACTGCCTCGATGCGGTAGTATTCGTCTGCCTTGCAAGAGACCGTTTGCGACCAGCCTGCATCGACCCGGCCTGAATCGGATCGTAGGACAACGCCGGACTCATCGACGGGGCGTTCCCAGGAAGCCGAAGCGAAGGCATCGCGGTAGTTCCATCCACGCGGGGCCTGGCGACCATCGTCGAACCGCGGGTTGCGCATTTTGTTGACTTTGTCTATCACCCTGATCTTCTCCACACGGGTACTGTGGGCGAGTTATATAGCCGCTGCAAGCGCTCCTGGCAATCAATCGTACACGAGTTTCGCGCCGTAGCCGGGTCGGCGAATGTGAAACCCCGGGGCACTGGATCGATGAATTGCCCGTCACAGCGGTCGCCACGATTGGCGATCGCGTGTAGGATTCTGACCCATGAAGGAGATCACGGAACAACCGATCGACGTGCTGGCCGATGCCGACAACACGCCTTGCGACGTGGAACACGCGACCGCCCGGGATGAGGCGTTGGCCGAGGACGAAATGCGGCCCGACGGCACACCAGAGAGGCCATCTGTGTCCACGCGCGACGACACATCTGAATCCGATACAGATCCACAAAACGTGACGCCCGAATCCATCGTCGAAGCGCTTCTGATGTCGACCGACACGCCTCTTGCGGGGAACAAGATCGCGCACCTTCTTGGTGTGGGCGACGGCAACGATGTGAGGCGGCACGTGGAGTCGCTCAATCGCCGATACGAAGCGCAGGGTGCTTCCTTCCGAATTCGCACCATCGCCAAAGGCTATCAGGTACTCACGCAGCCGGAGTACGACACTTGGGTGAGAAAGCTGCTCAAGGCGCGTGCGGATTCGCGGCTCTCCAAGGCCGCCCTGGAGACTCTGGCGATCGTGGCCTACAAGCAGCCCATTCTGCGCGCCGACATCGAGGCCATACGCGGCGTTGCCGTAGGTGATATGCTGGTACGCCTGCGGGAGATGAATCTGGTTCGTATTGCCGGGAGGGCCGAGGAAATCGGGCGTCCGCTTCTTTACGGAACCACGAAGAAGTTTCTCGATATTTTCGGTTTGGCTTCGCTGAACGACCTTCCGAAGCTTGAAGATGAGGGTGGCGACAAACCCATCCCCAAACTGGTCATACCGGAGGATCCCGGCTGCGAACCGGCTGAAGAACCGGCAACAGACGATCAGTCCGACTCCTGAGCCGATGCGTGTAGCACATTCGAACTTCGGTCAGCCACACTTTGAATTGGTTCGTGGCACGCCCGTGAATCTGTAAGAAGCTGTGCAGCCCTGGAAATGCCTTGCCAACTCCCGTAGACTACTCATTTTATCGGGATATCCCGCCGACAAACAGGTTAGATCGCGTGATTGACGTGGGATATTAAAGTCGTGGTTTTCATGCGTAGGGATGGAAAACACGCACTTCCGGCTTGTTTGCTGCTGTGCGACGGCTGGCAGCTCCGCTATCCGCAGAGGTATTACATGGCGAGAGGAATGGGCCTGGTAGATCACGAGGTGAGCGCCGAGGCGAATTCGGATCAGTTTCCGAGCCATCGGCAGCGCCATATCGCTCAATGGACCCTATTGACGTGCTTGCTCACATCGACGACGGCCCACGGACAACTGCTTGAACGACCACTGGCAATTCGCGGGGCCAGGATCATCACGATGACCGGCCCGGCGGTCGACGATGGGACGATCATTGCCAAAGGGGGGCGGATTACGGAGCTCGGTGCCGATGTCAAAGTCCCGTTTCTGGCACGCACGGTGGATGGCGCCGGCAAGACGGTTACGCCGGGTTTTATCGACGCGTGGAGTGCTCTGGGAAGGTTTCCGAACGTCGTGTCCAAGGATCCGACTGCACACCTCTGGGACGCGTTCGATCGATATGACAGGGATGCCATCCTCGACGCGTGGCGAAATGGTGTGACGACCGTCTACATCGGCGGGGGCGGTGGAGCGGGGATCACCGGGATGGGTGCCATGGTGCGCCTTTCATCAAATGAGAACGGCGGCATCGGTAGTGCACTCGAACCCGAAGCCACACTGTGTATCGATCTGGATTCCGGTGGCGCACCCATTTCTAGGTTGAAAACCTTTCGAGCGATCCGCAAGCAGTTCCGCGACGCACTCAAGTACCGTGAGTCTCTTGAGGACTACAAGGAAGACTTGAAGGAATATATGGAGAAGTTGGAAGAGCGGAACAAGAAGAACGGCAAGAAAGAAGACGAGGACGCCACAAAGGACCAGAAGAAGGACGACAAGCCGTCCAAACAAGAGGGCGAGAAGCCGAAGCCCGAGGAGAAGCCGACGCCGGACCCTTCACCTGAGCCCAAGCCCAAACAGGAAGAGGATCGAACGAGTGTTTGGGCCGGATTTGCGGGTCCAAACGGCAACGGACAGAACGGTGACGAAGAGAAAATAACCGGGGACGGCGAGGGCGAGAAAGACGAAAAGGAAGAGGAACTCAAGAAGCCCGAGGAGCCCAAGCCCGATCGCGAGGCCGACGTGCTCTTGCGTGCGATCGACCATGATCTTCCCGTTCGGGTGGCAGCCGATCGAAGTGCGGATATTCTAAACGCCATCGCGCTGGCCGAGGAATTCAATCTCGACATCGTGCTGGAAGGAGCCACCGAGGCGCACCTTGTCGCGGAAGCATTGGCCGATGCGGAGATTCCGGTCGTTCTCGGCGTCATGGCTCGCTCGGGCGAATATCGTGATGATGAATACCGGAGGCACGCCGCCGATGCGGGCGATTTGCTTTCCCAGGCGGGTGTCCGATGGACGGTGTCAAGCGGTGGGCATTCGGCGAGTGCCGGCCGCTTCGTATCGCTCAACGCGCAGTTGGCAGCGATGCACAACCGGGAGGCATCCGATTGGATGCGCCTGGTGACAACCGATGCCGCGTCCATCCTGGGACTGTCCCGGCGGTTCGGACGTCTCATGCCCGCGGCGGCCGCCGATTTCGTGCTGTGGAGCGGGGATCCGGCGGATCCATCCTCCATCGTCGAACTGGTTGTGGTCGGTGGAAAGGAAGTGTATCAAGCCGGCGATGCGGCGGGGGGGGGCAAGTGAACTCAAACCTCTTCAGAAACGCCGTTGTCGTACTCACCGGGATCATCGCGGCCACACCGGGGGCGGCACAGGTTTCGCCCAATGCTATTCTCGCGGGTCGGTTGCTCGGACCGAGCGGGCAACTCGAGAAGACCATGACCATCCATCTTGCACATGGCAAGATCAAATCGGTACAACCGGGTCACAGGTATAAAGCGGGACAGGTGGTCGTGCGGCACGAGAATGCCGTCGTGTTTCCGGGGCTGATCGACGTACGATCGCGTCTGGGCACGTTCGGCATCACAAACGAAACATCGCGCGCCATTGATCCGTCCGTGAGCGCCGTGGATCTTGTGGACCTGGCGCATCGCGACTTTGCACGCGCGATGCAGGCGGGCGTGACCACCGTCATGGTGGCGCCGGCGGAGAACAACCTGGTCTCCGGTGCCGCGTTGGTGGTGAAGACGACGTCCCGGAGGGGGCGCGACCCGATACTCCGGTCCGACGGCCCGCTCATGATGGCCCTCGGATCAACGGTATGGCAATACGATCGAGCACCGACGTCGCGAATCGGGTCCATGTCCATGATGCGAGAGGCGATGGCGGAGGCTGTGGCCGGACGCGGACCCCTGCGACTCCGCGAGTTCTTCGCGGGCAAGCTGGACGGCATCGTCGTCTGCGAGACCATGGAAGACATCCGATCGGCGGTAGGCTTGTTTGCCGGCACACCGGTCCGATTCAGCCTCGTTCATTCAAGCGATATTCAAGATGCGTCCGTGCTGTCAGGGCAGCGTTCGCAAGCCATGATTGTGGGACCCTATGGTTTCGATACGCCTCCTGGTAGCCTTTTGCAGGCCGGTGCTTTTGCAAGGGCGGGCGTCCCCGTGGTGATCGCGGGCGATACGCCGGCCCGTCCTTTTGAGAGCTTGCGTATTGGCGCGAATCTGGCTGTTCGTTACGGAATGGACGCGGCGGCCGCGCGATTGGCGATCACCACCGCCGCGGCCCGAGTGGCAGGCGTCAGCGGTCGAGTCGGCGCCATCCGACCCGGACTCGACGCGGATCTGGTCGTCTTTTCGGATGATCCATTGAGGCTCGATGCGCGAGTGTTGGAGGTCTACGTGGACGGCGTTCGCGTGTACCAGGACATGAGCGCGGCAGAGTGAAAGGGACGGAAGCACCGTGATGAGAATAGGGCGAGCCATGACGATGGTCGTCGTTTTTGTTTGGGCGACGGCTGGAATCACCCTGAGAGTCCACGCGGACACCAAAGACACTATCGTGCTTCGCGCAGGGGAATTGTACGTTGGCGATGGCCGCGTCATTCAAGATGCGACGCTGGTGGTGCGCGACGGCCGTATCTCGCAAGTCGGATCGTCGCTGCCCGTGCCGGAAGGCGCAACCGTCATCGAGCTGCCCGAAGGGTCGATAACGCCCGGGTTGATCGATGCCGACGCGTCGATTGAGTCGGACGCCACGGTGTCGTTGACACCATCGCGCGATGCGCGGGAGGTCCTTCACGACTTCTTCAGTCCTCGTCACAAGCATGAAGTGAAGTTTGGATGCTGCGGCTCGAAGTGCTCGCGCGCGCTGCGTCACGTGGACGGCAAGAAGTGCAGCGAATGCGGGTATCCCGACGCGAACCCGAACATGGCCGTCGGCACGCACGCCTATGTGCCGTTGGCCGAGGAGTCGTCGGAGGTCATTCCGCACACCCGCGTGATTGACGCGGTCAATCTGCGATCGCCGGATTTTGACCGCCTGCTCAAGGGCGGTGTGACCACGGTATTTGTCGCGCCGGACAGTGCGGCCGTCATCGGTTCGCAGGGCGCCATCGTACGGACCGGCGGACCGATTGGGACGCGAATTCTTCGCGAAGCGGACGCCGTAAAGGCGACGATGGGGACGGATCCTTCGCGGCGAGGCTACGGTAACAGCCTTCCTTTCCGTACGAACGTGACGTTCCGATCGAGGCGGCCGACGACACGCATGGGCGTGGCCTGGGTTTTTCGCAAGGCCATGTACGATACGAAAAAGGACGCCGAGGGGACGGCGGCTTACGGCGCCGACACGCCGGAACCAGCGGCGATGCACGTGCTGCAACGGATTCTGGCGGGCGAGATCCCGCTTCGCATACAGGCGCGTGAGCGGCACGATATTGAGGCGGCTTGTCGCCTTTCCGACGAGTTTTCCATCCCTTTCGTACTGGAAGAGGCCACCGATGCCTACCTTACCATCGGTGCCCTGGCGAGTCGCAAGGTGCCGGTCATCTACGGTCCCATTTACGTATCGCCACCGGGGTATCGTGCCAACAGCTCAGAGGTGGACGGTGCGCGACTTCATACGATGCGCGCCCTGCTGGACGCGGGGATTGAAACGGCACTGACGGCGCAAGAGTTGAGAGACGAGGACGGTCTCGCGCGGCAAGGCATGTACGCGATTCGGTTCGGGGTACCGGAGCAGGATGTACTTCGGGCCGTGACGCAATCACCGGCGAAGATTTTGGGTATTGCTGACGAAGTGGGGACACTCGAACGCGGCAAGCGCGCGGACGTGGTGTTGTGGCGCGGTCATCCATTCGAGGCGACCTCCGCGCCGGCCGTCGTTCTCATCGGTGGCGAGGTGGTGCTCGATCGTACCGAGCGTGGATGATTTGTTTGCGGTCATACGCGGCCGGCAGAGCAGCGTACGGCCGATTCCGCAAGGAAAGGGTAGCGACGTGAGATACAGACGTTCGTGTTTGGCGTGTCTTCTGGTCGCGGTAGCGACGGCAGCGGCGTCGCCGCCGCCTGCGAAGATTGCCCTGCAGGGTGGCCGCATTATCCCGGTGGCGGGCGACGAGCTGGAGAAGGGCACCATCCTCATCGAGCACGGCACCATCACGGCGGTCGGAGAGTCGGTGGAGATTCCCTACGATGCCATGGTGATTGACGTGAGCGGCAAGGTGTTGTTCCCGGGTATGATCGATCCGCATTCCTCCCGCGGCCTGGACGTGCCGAACGAAAACCTGCCCGTCACACCGTATCTCGACGTCTATGATGCGCTCGATCCGTCGAAACTCTACTTCGAAGATGCGCTTCGTGACGGAATCACGTCGGTGCACGTGATCGTAGGGAACAACTGTGTGATTGGCGGGCTCAGCCGTGTCGTTCGACCCATCGGTATGACGCCGGATGAGATGACGCTGGTCGCGCCAGTCGGTATGAAGCTGAGCGTGGCGCCGAAACGCGGCTCGGATCGCATGGTGCAGATGGCGACGTTACGTGAGACGTTCCTCGAACTCGGAGACTATCTGGAACGGCTCGCGGAGAAGAAGTACGAGGAGTCGCTGGAAGAGAAGGGCGAGTTGCTCGAGGTCGGCCCGAAAGAGGCGCGCAAACGCGGCAAGAAACTCATCGGCCCGGACGACTACGACGACGAGCACCGAAATCTGGTCAAGCTGACGCGAGGCGAGTTGGCTGCGTTCGTCTATTGCGACACCGCCAGCGACGTGTCACGGGCTGTTTCCCTCGCGAAAGATCACGGTTTCTTCGAGAAAACGACGTTGGTGCTGGGTCCGGACTGCTTCAAGGCGGTTGAGGAGATCAAGGAGGCCGATCGTCCCGTGATCCTCGATCCGGAGTTGATCTACCGCGAGCGCGATCCGCTCACCGGCGAAATCCGTGAGACGTTTACGCCCGCGGTCTTCGCCAAGGCACGCGTGAAGTTTGCCCTTCAACCCAGCCCGTCCAGTTCCCTGGCGGAACGATATCTGAATTACCAGGCGGCGCGCTGCGTGCGTTACGGCGTCAGTAGAAAGAAGGCGATGCGTTCCATCACGACCCACGCGGCCAGGGCGCTGGAGATCGAAGACCGCGTCGGCTCGCTGCAAGTCGGCAAGATGGGGGACGTGGTGGTGTTCAGCGGCGACCCGCTCGATTTCAACTCGTGGGTGGAACAGGTCTACATCGGCGGCATTCTCGCGTATGACCGGAAGGACGACGTGCGGTTGAAGCGCTTGCTGGGTGAGGAACCCAAGGAAGTCGCGGATGTCGGAGAAGAGGCGTCGCCGAAGGCACCGGAGAAGACCGATTCGGCTGAGTCCGCTAAGGCCACAGGAGAATAATCGCGTGCCCACTCGCGATACCCAAGCAGCGTGCTCACGTAAGAGCCACTCCACCTGGGTGGCATGGGCAAACTGGTTTGCCCGTGAGGCGCGACAAGGTCCACGGGCAAGCGATCGCTTGCCCATGCCACCCGACCGTTCAATCATGAGTGTCGTCCTTGCGGCAGTGATGGGAATGACCGCCGTGGTGGCAGCGGCTGAAACGTCCGGCGCGTCTGCCGATGTTGAGGGGCCGCGATCGTTCGTGCTACGCGCCGGGCGGGTCATCACCGCCGATCGCACGTTGCCGTTTTCGTTCCAACCGGGCGTCATCGTGGTGCGCGACGGGCACATTGAGGCTGTCGGCAGCGACATTTCCATTCCACCTGATCTCCCGCTGTACGAGGAGCCGGACGCCACGGTACTTCCGGGGTTCGTATCGGCGGCCTCGTCGCTCGTGCCGGAGCACGGCGGTGATGAGTCGATGGCGGCGGGCTACTACGCCGTTGATGCCTTTCAGCAACAGGAATCCTACGTCCGCGAACTTGCCGGCGGCGTAACCACCGTGCATCTGACGCCCGGCGGACACCGACTGGTGACCGGGCAGGGCGCGGTCGTCAAGCTCGGCGGTGCTGCAGATGAGCGTGTCCTGATTCCCAGGGCGGACCTCGTGGTCAGCTTCGACGAGCGCGCCTTTGCACCCCCGCGTGATGTGGAGTACCAGACGCCTGCCTCCTCCGACGTGGCCATTCCGCCCGCGGTGCGGCAGCGACCGGATTCTCGCATGGGGCGGGTGCCGGCGCTGGAGGAGGCTATTGAGCAAGCATTGGGGTACAAACCCCTCGACTTTGTCGGACTTCACGGCGGAGCGTTGCGCGACGCATGGAGAAACAAGCTTCCCTTGCGCCTTCACGCCGATCGCGGCGTGGACATTCTCGCCGCGTTGGATTTTCTGAAGGCGCACGAGCGAAGCGGCTATCTTGTTGGTGGCGCTCAGGCCGGCGATGTGGCGGCTGAGTTGGGCGGCGCCGGCGTGCCTCTGGTCTATCAACTCGCCAGTGTGCGAGAGACATACCCCGATTTGGGCACGGATCCGGATGCGTTCGAGGCGGATGTCACCGCGCTCGGGCAACTCGGCGATGTGGTGTTAGCGCTCGCGCCGGGAGAGGGCGAACCGGTGGAGGATCTGCGTCTGGCGGCCGCCACGGCGCAGCGTGCGGGACTTACACCGCAACGCATTATCGAGGCGCTGACGCGAATCCCGGCGGAGATTCTCGGCGTTGCCGATCGTGTCGGCTCGTTGGTGCCGGGAAAGGACGCGGATTTCGTCGTGTGGGCGGGTGACCCGTTGTCGACGTCGGCGTATCCGTCACGCGTGTACGTCGAGGGTGTACGGGTGTTCGAGGCGCCGCGGTCCAACGCGCTGGTGGTTCGAGCCGGGAAGATCTGGGTGTCGGATTCCGTTCAGATTTCCGGCGGCGCCGTGCTGATCGAGGAGGGCAAGATCAAGGCCGTGGGCACCAGCGTACCGCATCCGCCGTTTGCCAGGATGATCGATGCGGGCCCCGACGCCTTCGTGACGCCCGGTCTGATTGACGCCCACGGACACCTTGGCCTGGAAAACGATCACGCTACGGCGTCACCGGATATTTCGTTGGCGCTGGCGCTCGGCGTCGCCGATGTGACCGACACGCGCGTGGCACGAGCCGGCGTGACATCCGTCATGCTTGCACCCTACGAGTCCACAGGGCAGGGGGCGCAGATCAGCGCCGTCAAGACCGGTGGCGCCACGCGCGCCCGGCGCACGACGCGTGCGACGGCGGGCGTCTATTTCGATATGGCGAATAAGGACGTCGTCAAGGTCGAGTCGGAACTGCGCAAGCGCCTCGAGGCCGGAAAGAAGTACCTTGAGAAGTGGACCAAGTTCGAGAAGGAGCTGGCCGAATGGAAGGAAAAGATGGCCAGGGGCGAAACCGTCAAGAATGGCAATAAGGCGGAGGAAACCAAGGAAAAAACGGCTGAGGCCGACCCCATCACCGGTACCTGGGCGGTGACCATTTCCGGTGGACCCATTCCGGAGCCGCAGAATGCGACGATGCGGCTGAGGCTGACCGGACAGGATATCGAAGGGCGAATCGCCATCCCGGGAGCGCCGGAAGAGGCGAAATTCGTGGCGACACTCGACGGCACCCACATTTCCGGCGAGATCCAGATCGACACGGGCGGCATGGGCTATCCCACCATCGAGGCCGACATCGTGGAAGAGGATCACATCGTCGGCATCATCAGCTTTCAAGGCATTGAAATCGATCTTGATGCGACGCGGACGGACAAGAGCGCCGTGGAATTCAAAGTCGTCAAGCGGCGCACGCGCGGCAAAGACGGGCGACCCCTACCGCCGGATGTTGACGAGTCGCTCGAACCGCTACGTGCCCTGTTAACCGGTAAGATTCCCGCGGTCGTGACGGTACACAGGCCTGACCAGATTGACGCAGTTCTCGAGCTGGCCAAGGAATTCGAGATTGCGATCGTCCTGCGCGACGCGGAAGGCGCCTCAGTGCACAAGGATGCGCTGAAGGAGCGTCAGGCCGGCGTGATTCTTCCGCGGTTGGTCGAGCGCTGGCGGCTCAACGAGCGATACCGGCAGGCCGACGATCTCGCGCGTGCCGGCGTGCCGGTGGCTTTCCAGAGTAATGCCGAGGACGGCGCGCGGCGCCTGCCGCTGGTTGCCCTTCGTGCCGTGGAACGCGGTATGTCGCCGGATGCAGCGCTGGCGGCGCTGACCTCGTTGCCGGCCAAGATGTTCAAGTTGGACGACAGAATCGGCTCGCTCCAGGTGGGGCGCGATGGTGATCTGGTGATTTTCAGTGGGCACCCCTTTGCGGCGGGCAGTCGCGTGGAACGCGTCATTATCAACGGGGAGGAAGTTCGGTGATCGGTATTCATCATTCGATATTGAAACTCGCAAGCCTCGCAGTACGGCGTGGCATGCACGGCGGCGCGCCCACCACGATTGCGGTGATCGTCGTTGCCTCGCTAGCGTCGAGCGCAGTGGGGAATACGAATGAGTCGCCTCCGTTGGCGATCCGCGCCGGCAAGGTGTTGACGATGGATACTCAGGATTCCGTAGTCAATAACGCGGTGCTCTTCGTGCGGGACGGGAAGATTGAACGGATCGATCCGTCGCCTGAGGCGGAGATTCCGGACGGCTACCGTGTCGTCGACGCTACGGACAAGTGGGTGTTTCCCGGTCTGGTCGACGCGCATAACCATACCGCCGGTTCCCTGATGGACTTGAATGACATGGTCTATCTGACCAATCCCGGGCTGCGAACGCTGGAGACGATTCTTCCCGAAAACGAGCTGGTCAAGGAGGCTCGCTCCGGTGGCGTCACCACGGTGCTCCTGATCCCGGGTAGTGGTACGAACATGAGCGGCTTCGGCACGATCGCCAAGACCGCCGGTAAGTCGGTAGACGAGGTCGTGGTACGATCGCCGGGATCGCTCAAGATCGCCCAGGCGGGCAATCCGGAGTGGTACTGGTACGGCGTGGGTCGCAGCTTCATGAACTACAACACGCGCCAAACGCTGGAGAAGGCCCGCGATTATCATTTGGAGTGGCAGGCGTACGAGGAAGGCAGCGCGCCGGAGGCACCGGCGTTCGATCCCATCTTTGATGATTTTCGTGGTCTTTTTCGTGGCGCGTATCCCGCGTCGGTGCACACGCAGATCTACCAGGTGCTCATGACCACGGTTGATATGCTGGCCAACCGCCTGAAGATCAAGACCGTGCTCGATCACTGTACATTCGATGCGTTTAAGTTGGCACCACAAGTCATAAAAGCA
>Ga0055452_10000001_pt1 | contig 51487 bp, 45 predicted proteins | sample China_Galinas_PW_6_FD_57735 | JGI IMG/M metagenome (GOLD analysis project Ga0055452, IMG submission 57735) | Wetland microbial communities from San Francisco Bay, California, USA, that impact long-term carbon sequestration - China_Galinas_PWC_D2 | ecosystem: Environmental > Aquatic > Marine >... | reverse complement strand
CGCAACGGCGAGTTCTGCGCCCTCGACATCGACGATCTGCGCGTCGACGACGAAGCCCGGCTGGTGCATGTATTCGGCAAGGGACTCAAGCACCGCTGGGTGCCGCTGAATCGAGCAGCCCTGGCTGCCGCGCGTTTGCATCTGCGCAGTCGCGGTAATCCCACGAGCGGGCCCCTGTTCGTCACCCGGGCCGGCCAGCGGTATAACGTGCGGCAACTGGCCGGCGAGCTTCGCAAGTCCACCACCGGTTGCGATGAGGACCTGCAGGTCAACGCGCACAACCTGCGGCACACCTTCGCGACCTGGCTGGTACGGACGGTGTCGGACGTCTCCCTGGCCCAGAAGATCCTCGGTCACGAAGACGTCAACACGACGCTGCGGTTCTACGTGCACACCGCGGATTGGGAGTTGGCCGGCGCCACCGATAACCTGCGGCCGAAACGACAGGGCAAACCGAAAGCGGCGCCCGAGCAGCCAGCTGTGGCGAAGATCATCAAGTTCCCACGCAAGTACGTCGGGTAGGATCGACAAGAACGAAGCCACCGGCGGAAATGTACCTCCGGTGGCTTCTTGGTGCCGGCTCCGATATGTGGTGAGCCTACTTCAGCTTGTGGTTCCGGCGGCGGTTCAGGTCCTCCTCGCGTAGGTGGCGCTTTTGGCAGTACGCAACCACATGGGTCCACAGCCATCGTGGTCGACCGCCGGCACTCAGGCACGGCTTGGGCAGCTCACCTCGATCGACCATGCGCCGAACCGTGCGCGGGTGGACACCCAGCCGGCGAGCAAGCTCAGCTCGGTCCACGAATGGCCGGTCTTCAGCCTCGGGGCTTGCGGATGGGGCGAGCCGTCGCACATCACTCACCTGCGACAAGATCTCGGTCTCGGCCGGACCATCCGAACCTTCAACCTGCATTCGCTTGCCCTGCACCTTGTGATCTCCTTTGCCGCGGCTGCTTCGTGGCCACACACTCTCAACCGCACGAGTTGTGCAGACAACTGTCACACACGAAGCAGCCGGCCTCACGGCGCATGTGATGGCTGCAAAAAGCACACACTCGACCCGCGGAGGACGCGACGGACACCGGCACCTCAGTGGGATCACCAGACGCTTCTTCGATGGCTTTGGCGATGGCATCCGGACAGGACAGGACTTTGATGGTGCTGTCGCTTTTCCGGGCCGCCGCGGTCGAAAGGCACCGAATGCCCCGCAGTTGCTCGATCAGCTCCTTGGAGCTCACGCCGGAGCGAAGTGCCGTCGAGATCGCGCGACAGGTCGCCTCTGATTGCGACGGGCAGCCGCCGGCCTTGCCGAGGTTGGCGAACACTTCGCAAAGCCCGTTCTCATCTCGGTTAACGGTTACGAAAAGCGTCCCGCAGCCCATTCGATACTTGAAGGTCTGACCACTGGTAACTCGGCTGCGGTTTCTCGGGATCGAGCCGTTGTTTGACGTGCCGCTCTCCTGACCGTTCTCTGCCGATAGCGCCTGACCGCTCCGGGCACCGTCGCGATAGACGGTGATCCCCTTGCAGCCGAGCTCGAACGCCATGCGAAACACTCTATCGATCTCGGCGACGCCCGCGCCGCTCGGCAGATTGACGGTCTTGGAGACGGCGTTGTCCACATTCTGTTGAAAAGCCGCCTGCATGCGCACATGGCATTCCGGCGTCACTTCGTGAGCGGTCACTAGGGCCTCGGCGACGATCTTCGGAATTGCGGGAATCTGAGTCACAGGTGTGCCTTTTACTAACGCCTGGCGGACAGAATCACTCATCCAACCCCCACCGCGACCGATCCTTTCCAGAAGTGGATGGATCTGGGCGAACTCTCGGCCTTCCAGAGCCCTGCGGCGATAGGCCAGGCTGTAGATCGGTTCGATCCCACTGCTGCAACCGGCGATGATGCTGATGCTGCCGGTGGGTGCGATCGTCGTGACTGTAGCGTTCCGGATCGGCACTTGATGTTTGGTGCCCCAGACGCTGCCCGCCCAATTCGGGAAACTGCCACGCTGGTCAGCCAGTCGGGAGCTCGCTTCATGGGCCTGTTCTTGGATGAAGCGGCTGATTCCTGAAGCGAACCTGAGTGCCGCATCGCTGTCGTAGCACATGCCCAGCAAGATCAGGGTATCGGCGAAACCCATGATACCCAGGCCGATCTTGCGGTTTCCGAGAGAGCGCTCGCGGATCTGTTCGGTCGGATAGCAGGTGAGGTCAACGACGTTGTCCAGAAACCGAACCGCCAGCTGAACGGCTTGTCCCAACGGATCCCAGTTCACGCCCCCACCGTCTTCGCCGACGAATTCGGCAAGATTGATCGAGCCAAGGTTGCATGCTTCGTTCGCGAGGAGCGGCTGCTCACCGCAAGGATTGGTAGCCTGAATTCGGCCAAGCACCGGCGTGGGGTTGTCCGCGTTGACCCGATCGATGAAGCAGATGCCAGGCTCGCCCGTGGCGTGAGCGCTGGTGACGATCATGTTCCAGACGTCGCGCCGGCTATAGCAGGAAATACCCGTGTTGCCAGCGGGTGCCAGATCCTGCAGCGAATGATCGGACGAGCCGACGGTTCGGGGGATCACGTATTGGCTGCCGGTTCTCGGATTGATGACGATATGCGGGCCATCTGGACCTTTCTCGAGTGCCATCATGAAGGAGTCTGTGACTTTCACGGAGAGGTTGAAATTGGTGAACTGAGAAGGATCGCTCTTGGCGTGTATGAAGTTGAGGATGTCCGGATGCTTGATCGAGCACATGGCCATGTTGGCTCCGCGGCGGTGGGCGCCCTGCTGGATGGCCATGGTGGTTTCTGAGAAGACCCGCATGAAGCTGATCAGCCCGGAGGTTGTCCCGCCGCTGGAAGCGACGGTGTCCCCGGTTGGCCGCAGGGAATCGAATGCAAAGCCCGTTCCTCCACCTGCCTTCTGAACGAGGGCCGTTTTCTTTACCGAATCGAAGATGCCGTCGATACTGTCTTCCACCGGCAGAACGAAGCAGGCGTTGCACATGCCGTCCTTGCGCCCCGCGTTCATCAATGTCGGGCTATTGGGAAGGAAGACGTTGGTCCTCATAAGGCGAAAGAACCGCTCGGCAAGTTCTGCGATCGTATCTTCGGTTGCGCCATACTTGCGCTCCACACCGGCAACCGCGTTCGCCACGCGGGCATACATCTCACGCGGCGTTTCGCTGACCTGACCGTGGGCGTCCTTGCAGAGATACCGCCGCCGCAGCAACTCGCGACGGAGGCTGGTTATTCGCGGTCGGGCCTGGCGACTGGTGTACGTCTGAGTCGATATCATCGATCGGCGCTCAGCTCATCCGCGGACTCGCACAGCGCGATGTATTCGAACGCCTTCTCGACGACGAGACAAAGACGTGGCAAGTCATTCGGGAAGAAGTACTCCGTCGTTCGCCATTCATTGCTGTTCTTGTCGAAGTAGCGTTTCTGGATCTTGACGCTGTGCTTCACGATTGCGCGTCCCTGATCATGCGTTTCTTCACGCCAGATTGCGGCTTTAACGGATCCCGCACGGAACTCCTTGATCGGCACTTGTGTCTGCTGAGTCATGGTCATGCTCCCTATGTCTTGTCTTTCCTTCAGCCATGCGCGTGGGCGGTGAGGAGCCCACTCGCCTTCGGTCACTTCACCCAACATCCGGTTCTGCAGAACGGCCTCACCGCCGGATCCTCGCATCCGCACGCGCGGTAATCTTTACCATAGGCGCAGGCTGCCTGGGCGATAATCTCATCTTCCACGATGGTCCGTTTGCCACCTGCCGGCCGGTTGCGTGTGGCCCAGTCCCTGAGAACAGCGACAGCGCTATCGAAGGGCAGTCCCACTTTCTTGAAATTGACCGCCAGCCGAAAACACGCGACGCGCTGATTCGCTATGACACCGTCAGTGAGCATCGACCGTGCGCAAGGTGGCAGGCCGAACGAACGCCGATGATCGCTTGGCGACGGCGAACGTGATGCGGGCAGGTTCGCATGTGCCATGAGCTCGTTTATCTCGATGATTTCATCAAGCAGCCGCTCCGGCACACGATCAACCGCTTCCAGGAGGGCCCACTGGTCTGGGAGCGGCTTGGTCGGATCGCCGGGATGTACGAATACGGTTCGCCCTCGCGGCACAAGGGCACCGAAAAGCGGTGCGTTGATGAAGTTGCCGAAGCGTGTATCGCCCACCAACCTGTCCTGCTTGGGAAAGATCTCCGTGGCGGGCCTCTCGATCTCCTCTAGAATCATCTTAACAACGAGCCGTGCTTTCATGGCGCTGATGCCGGGCAGCTCCATAAAGATCCAGGCGTGCCAGCCCTTGCACTTGGAACGTTCGAGGTAGGTCGCGATGCCGTAGCGTTCTGCCTGGCGAACAAAATCGAGGGACGCTGTCGAATCCTCATCATCGAAATCGGCTACTACCGCGCGGGTCATGTCATCGGTCAGCAGGTAGACTCCATATGGCTGGCGCCCCTGCAAATGTGCCAAGACTACGGCATCCGTTACGTGCTGCTTGACTTGTCGTACGCACCCGTTGTGTGGATCGTATGTTCCGTACACGTTCAACAGGCCGGTGAAACACCGCCGAAAGATCGCGGTCTTCTCGCTCGTCTGTCTATGCCGGACCGTTGTGGCCATCCTCTCCGCTCCATCGATTTCACAGCAGGGGGACCAGCGGAAGCCGGCGCCGTTGCCGGCTAAACCGCCCGGTTTGTCCCTCTATCTTTGAAGCGGTGGGCGCGGCCCATTGGTTTCAGAAAAAAACAGCAAAAGGATCGGAGAAGATCTGACGTTCCTGTCGCTCTGCTTCGAGCGTGCGGGCCATGAGGTCCGAGATGTTGTCGACGAGCTCCTCCGGACGGTACTCGTAACCTTTGGGTGGCGGTGGGAGGAGCGGCGCTACCCGATCCAGAAGGAGCTCTGCAATCCGACACTTGCTTTCCCAGTCCAGCGGGTCTATGTGGCGGGCATACACCCAGCGCGTGTGTTGCTGTCGCCGCCGCCGTTTGGTGGCTTCCGCGATCCGTGCAATGACGATTCTCATGCCGTCCTGCGATTCGTCGAACGCGTCCCGCAACGCCTCGTCATACGCCGCGGAAGCAGCTTCCAAGTAGCCCTGTTTCACCAGGGCCACGGCCTCGTCCCGCACTCGCTCCCGTGAAAATCCGCGGCCAGACGGTGCCGTTTGCAGGTGCATATGGAGAACGAAGTCAGTGATCACGTCATGCATTTGGAGGTGCGACTCTGGCGTCTCCACGCCGGAGGAGAACGTCTCAACAGCGCGATCGATCGGTTCGTCGATGACCTGAGCGAGGAGCGACTCGTCAAGTAAGGCAGTGATCCGGGCGATGGTGAAGTTGGCCTCGCGACAGGCCGGCTCAGAGCTGGTCATAGTCAAACATCTCGCCCGTCTCGCAAGCTTCCATCGATCCGGTCACATGGGCATCTACACCTGTTGAGTTCGACACCGACGGTGCCGCCGTACCGTACCGTCGAGAATGGCGGTCTTCGATGGCCCGCTTCACCTCGGCGACTCGACGGCAGTACCGTCGCCGCGATTGTTCGATGATGAGGTCGAGCGCGCTGTTGGTCGGGGCCGGTGGGACGGGACGCGTCTTGAGTCTGACGATCTCCGTGCCAATGCGTGCAATCGCCTCATACCGCCGCAAGCCACACAGATCGCCGACCTGCACCTTGTCCTGCAGGTCCTTCTTGAGATACGACGCGTCCGCGCTGTTGACTTGAAAGATGACTGTGGATCCGACGCTCGATACCGCGTCGGACTTGCGTGTGCCGAATTGACTCATGTACTGATGCGCGAGAGTTAGCGAGACATTGTACTTGCGCGTCTCAGAGATCAAATCCTCGATCGCGTCCGTGATGAAACGGTGCGCCTCATCGCAGTAGATATGGAAGGGCTTATGTGTTGTCTCCGGCGCGTCCGCCCGTCCGATCGCAGAACGGTGAAGCAGCGCAAGCATGAAGCACCCCAGGACTTCACGAACCTCAGAACCGATGGTTGACATATCCACCAGGAGGATCTTTCCGGCATCCATGATTTCGCGAAAATCGAATGAACTGTCGGATTGCGAGAGCATCCGCGATTCGTTAGCCACCGTCAGCAGCCGGCTCAGCTTGTGCTGAGGAGGAGTTAAGTCCGCGGCGCCGTATCCGTCGAAGTCCTTCTGCCAGAAGGATCTGGTCAGGCGATGCTCCACGAGACCAACGACGCGGCTGCGGAGTTCCTGGCTCTCTTCGGACTTCTTTCGTAGTAGATCCGCCACATCGAGCAGGTTTCCGTCCGGCAGGTGCAGAATGCCAAGAATGGCCTGGCGGAGTAGGTGCTCAAGACGATGTCCCCAACCCGTCACGAAGGCGCGAAACGCTCCCACAATGTCGTCGGCGAGACGCCCCGGAACCTCCCCTGCACCGCACCGGAGAGGATTCCAGATGGGAATCCAGTCCTTATCACCAGGATTCATGTGGATGACGCGGTCGACATGGCGCCGGGGGATCCGAAGAAGAAGCTCGCGGACAAGCGGGCCATGCGGGTCGATGAGCGCAACGCCGTGCCCCTCGTTGATGTCGTGCAGGATCATGTGCAACATGACCGTCGATTTTCCGGTACCCGTCCCCCCAACGAGATGAGTGTGCTCTTTGCGCTGCTCTGCAGGGATGCACACCGGCAGATCGCGGTCCGCGACGCGGCAGGTACCGATCGGTGTACCCGTCCGCACCGAGGGATCAGGCGGCAGCGTTTCAAGAATCTCAATCGGTGTGGCGCGATGTTCGGTGATGTCCGCCGGCGGGATGTGGACCAAGCCGGTCAGCTCCCAGGAATTGACCAGGAATCCCGGTCGATAGGTGACGCCTTCGAGGAACGCTCGGCGCAGGGCATCTCCCGGAAGATGAGACTCGTAGTCGGCTTCAGTCAGCCGCTCGAGTGGGCGACCACCGTGCTGGATCAGGCTGCTGAAGGTGGTCAGTGCGCGAAGTGCATAGTCGGAAAATGCTCCGGCGCCAATGACGGCGACGCGCATTGCCGCATTGAAGAACGGCTTGTCTTGGTGGGCCTTGGTTTCGGTGTCTATCGCCATATGATGCAGTTCACCGTCAGGCATCTGCTGAGGAAACCGCTGTGGCGGCGCCGGCCCTATGGCCGACTTCAGGCTGAACTCCAGTCTCATGAGCAGTTCAACGTTACGATGCCAGTTGTGATTCGATGGCACTGGCTGGAACATGACCTGATACAACCCCACTGCGGGCGGCTGGATGTTCGCCAAAGAGGTCATGATCGGCCCGTAGGGCGAGGTGCCCAGTTCCTCGGGCCTCGTGAAGAGATGTGAATAAGGGGGCGGCGGCAGGAAGTCCTCAAAGACCGCCTCGTGCCACGCAGAATTCGAGAGTGCTTCGAGTACGGTAGTCTCGGGCAGCGTAAGCCTGCAACGCTCAAACTGACCGTAGAAAGCCGCTTGCAGTACGGGAAGATCTTCTCGGTGGCACAGCAACAGCATTTCGATCAGGTCTTCGTTGCCCACGATCTCGAAGCCCACACGATTACGCACGCGGTGGAGTTGCTTCAGGAACAGTTCTGACCGCCTCCACTTGCATGACTGTTCCGGGGACACCCATACCTTCAATCTCGCCTGATCTTCCGGATGTACTCTCGGCACCGTGCGCCAGACCGCTTCTGAGGGTGTACCCTCCGGTGGCTCTGCGGCACCGAGCGGGAAGTACAACGGCTCGAGCGCCACCGGATGCGGAGCGATCTCGGCCTGGCAGCCTTTGGGGACCTCTGTGGCGTAGGTGTTTCGCAACTTCGCCGCCAACATGCTCGGCCGCGGCTGCGACACCAGCGCCTGTTCGATCGACATGGCGTAGCCCTCCTATCTTCCTTTCAGATAGGCGGCAGAAAGGGACCCGCCGTTTCACGGTATTCACGCACGCGAGTCGGAAGCGGTCCAGATGCGTGGGATTCCGCTGGAAATCCAGGCGCCTGCCGCGACCGCGTCCGTCAACTACGACCGATCCGCAAGAAGCGCTGCATTAGGCTGGGGTGTTCGCGGAGCACTTTAGGAAAGTTGGCACGTACGCGCCCTGCTGAGCCTTCGGTCAGCTCAGACGGCAGGAGATGCCCGAAACGATTCAGGTACTCGTCCGGTGCGGCGAGTCTCTCACGGATTGACAGGCCGTTCCAGTAGTGAAGTATTCTCGCAGCGATCTCGTCTTCCGCGCATTGCCTGCCCAGCCTCCGGGCGAGGTCCTTGAGCACGCGGTAGATGCCTCCCTCCGTGCCGGTACGAGCCATTTCGAAGGCGGCCTTCTCTCCGTTGGGGCCGTATTCCTTCATGAGCAGTTGTAGACATCGCCCCCAGTCGAATCGGAAATCTGCATCAACCGGTTCGTGAAAGCGCCACACGCCAGCCTCGACATGACGGACGAAGACCACAACACGACGGCGGAACTCTTCGAAATCCGTGATACGGCCCGCCGGGCCCGAGAACGAGTTCACCGCCGTATCGACGCGCCGGGCTACTTCATCCATCGTTCTATCGGGAGCGATGCATTCCAAGAGTACTGCAAGCTTGCTGGCCACCATTGTTCTCCCTACAACCGCCGGAAGATCGAGGATGTCTGCTGAAGGGACTCGACGTACGAACGAATCAACTCGGAGTAGTCCTGCGCGTACCGTTCCGGCTGATCGGCACGAATGGACGACGAAAGATTCGCGCCGCATTGCCGGATGAACTGCTTGATGATTTCCACTTTATCTTCCCAGGTGTTTGGCGCAACCTGTCGATCAAACACGTCGCGGATGTAGCGTTCAACGGATTCAGCGATTAACGCCTCGGCAATCGTGTCAAGAACGCCTCGCAAGCCGCCGTTCGTCCCGTCCGCTGCGTCGTTGTAGGCGTCCATGATGGTGGCCCGCCGCCGGCGCAGCTGGTATTCGAGGGCTTCCTTGGCACGACCGACGGCCTCAGGCATTGACAACAATGCGCCATTCGCGATGCAGCGGGAGAAGTGATGGTTGTAGTAATCCCCAATGACTGCGCTGAAATCTTCGAAGTTCCGTACGGTATTTCTGTCAAGCGCGAAACACGCACGAGCCTCGTCGTGGGAAATGCGCACACGCCTGGCGATCTCAAGTTCATCGAGCGCTGCTAACGTCGTGTTAATCGATACCATCGTCGTGTTCCTTTCCGTTTACATCCTTCGAAGCACTTGTCCCACGCGATCCACGGACCGCACGTACGCACGAACAACCGGTTCGAGTTGACGGACGAAGCGCCGTGGCGGCGCGCTCCGCAGTTCCTCCGGCAAGAACGAACCGATACGCTGGAGCAATACAGTCATGAAGGCTACTCTTGCGTTCCAATCCAGGGGGTCCACGACCTCTTTCAAGACGCGCGTGACGTGCAACGACTGTTGACTGGCCTTGTGCTGCTCGGTCATCAGGTCAAGCACGAGCCGCATGCCGCCTTTGGTGCCACGCCTCCCTTCGGCTTCCGCTGCGCCTGCGCCTCCTCTGTCCGCGAAAGCGTCGGCTGCAAGTGCAAGAGCCTGACCAGCCAGATCGTCAGCGCTTGCACTTGGGGGGGCGACAGCGTCGCCCGACACCAGAGCAGAGTAGAAGGCGCAAACGGTGTTTAAGAACTCCTCGTGCGAACCGGCGATGATGGATGGTAGAACATATCTTGCCCGCGCCGCGTCGATCGTATTCCCGATCTTGCGGGCCAGCGCTTCCGCGCTGATCTCGGTCAACACTGCATCGACTGCCGCCCTAGCGTCACCTTCCTCTCGCTCAGGAGAAGAGACCTTTGCTCGGGAGTGGTCGAAGAACCTCTTTCCTGCGGACGCTTCGAAGAGACGCCGAACGTCGTCATCATCGGCCTTGGAGGCGAATCGTCCCAGTGCCACGCAGTCGGCAACCGGCAGGATTGGGAACGACACTTTGATGCGCCGGGTGGCCTGCGGCAAGGATCCGATCAGGTGGCTCAACTTGAGGCCGAAGTTCTTCGGATAGTGTTTGTGCCGCAGGTGGAACCTCACCCACGTACTCAGAAGTATCTTGGCGGGGCGGCTCTTTCCTGCCCGCAAGTGCGACTCCAGTGCGCGCCAGAATCGAAGGTCATTGCCCTTGCCCAACAGCTGTGTCGCGCGGGCCGGGATGCCGCCATCCTGCGCTAAATCCTCACGAGCGATGAAGAACCCACTGCGCAAGGCGCCCAGCGTGCGCGCCTCATCGGACGTTGCTTCGCGCAGCAAGTCGGCAACGTCGCGTACGTCGATAGAGCGCAATCGCCCGAACACCTCCGCAACGGTATCCGCGATGCGCTGCCTCGCCTTGGGACTGAGCGTCTCTAGCGACGTGTCTGCGTCCGACGCGGGGTAGACGAATCGCGAAACGTCCGGCAATTCCGCGGTCGCCGCCAATTTGGCGGGAATACTCTCGACAGAACGGAGGTCACCGTCCAACGAGGCAATGTGCCCGGTCGTGACCACATCCTGGCGCAGGGGCATCTTCAACCCGGCGGAGACCAGCGCGAGAAAGACCGGCGTATCCGAGGAGAACCCCGACACGGTCACGCCCAGGTCCGCCGCGGAAGCGGCGCCGATGTTGACCACCGAAAGCTCAAAGGATCGCTTCGGCAGGCCCAGTAGCTGCATAATCCTGTCGACAACGGAAAGGACGGTATCGATCAGATGTGAGATTACCCGCGGTTCGAAGGCCACTGAACCTGTAACCGTCAAACGCCTGTTCGTGGTTTTCCGACGCAACTTCACGACTACGGCGGTCACCACAGCCCTTGCGGCCGGCCCCTTGCCGAACACAAGTACGGTCCGCGCTCTGCCGGTTGTCTCGCTTGAGGTCTTTCTCACATTTGAGTCTCCTGCCCCCTCCAGATAATCGCGATTGATCCGGATTCGACATCTGGGCGCACGCATAGGACGAAGCGGTCACCGATGAGACTCGCCTCGTGGCTTGGCTCGGCGAATGAGTGCCCGCTGTCGGCCGCTGCCGGGAGGGATCTGTCCGGAAACGCCGCGGACCAAACAAGGTCTTGATCCGTCAGTTCGCGCTCCCACAGAATGCGGCCGGATTCCAGGCACAACCGGTACTGTCCCGGCGTGACGTCGTGGATGGTGTGTGTGTCGGCGGTCTGCCCCAGTGAGAAACCGGCGATCATCACTCCGTTCCGCTCAACGATAATATCACGAATCGAGGGGCGGTCCGTTGCGCCGCGAACGCCGGAGCAGAACCGCTCGTAGATCTCTTGGCCTGCAAGGGGATTCGAAAGTCCCAGCGTCTCGGTGGCCTCCGGGTCCGATTCCCTGCCGGTCAGGCGTCTCACGCAGGACGCCGCCACATCATGCAGGACAGACGGTTCCTCAGTGAAGCCGATCCTGGAATGCTCCTGGGCAACTCCGTCCATGAACCGAAGAAACTGCCTGAAAGCCGTCGTTCGTCCGGGCAGTTGGCCAAGTTCCTTGATCCGATCCAACGACTCTCGAAGCGCGAACTTCGAATCGGGCTGCTCCAACGCCCCGACAATCATTGAGATGAAAGAGAGTCCATCGTTCACCGAAAATTCCTCAAGTCTTCAGCGCTCACGGTCATTTCGATCTGAGGCCAGACACCAGCATCCCGGGCCATCTCGACGAAAGCAGAATGATGGGCAAGAACCTTGGCGGTATTGGCCCACAGGTCCGGGACGACGGACTTTGAGTTGGTTTGCCAGCGGCTGCCCGCAAAACGGCTCAAGGTGGCCTTGCTGATGCCGAAGGCAATGGCCAATTCGCTGTCCCGATAGCACTCCCGGCTCAGGTCCTCGAAGACACGCAGGATCAGTCTGTGCAGCTTGGGGCCGCCGAGGGCACGGATGGCCTTGCGCTGGCCCTCGAGGTTGTTGACCTTTTCGCCGGCGACGGTTTCGGCCAGGCCACGGGCAGTGACCTCGCCCTCAAGCAGGCAACGAAGTGGTGCTTCTTCGACGCGGCCCGTGGGGAGCTTGTGCGTGTTGTGACCGAGTGACAGAATCGAGACACGCCCCAACCGCAAATCGATGATGGCCTGGACACGTTTGGCTTCGCCAGGCCGCTCCGGATCCGGGTCGTCGATATTGGCCTCCAGCCACTCCCGGCGCTGACTGCCAGGCAGCCGTGACGGGAGCCAGACATAAATCACACCGCCGCCGACTGACCAGGCGAAGCGTGTTCTTGTCCGATCGCCGCGCCGCCTTGCGTCGAGACAAGAGAGGTAGAAGTGGCGCACCACGAGACGCTGTAGGTGCCTGGCGATGGTTGTCTCCTCCTGCAGAAAATCCGCCGAGGGGTGCGATTGTCTCCACGCCTCCGCATGATGGAGCGCAGCCCCAAAGTATAAGCGGCAGTCTGAACCACTCTGTTTCAGCGGCGAGCCTTGCCGAGGCGATCCCGGTAAGTTGGAGAACTTGTCGATGGTGATATCGTAGGCCCGATCCGGCAGGCTTGGATCGTGCCCGACGATCCTTCGGGCGGCATATTCCTGGCGAAGGGCATTCGCGAATTCAACCAAGCGCAGAGAAGACCCGCCACGAAGTCGGAAAACAGGCCGGTATCCGTGGAACTCCTCCAACGCCCGCCTATCGTCAGACCGGCAGATCAAGGCGATCAGGCACAGGAGCGATGACGTCCGATGGGGACGGGGTTTGTCCGCGCAGGAATGCCGTCGGTGAGTTGCAAGCGATGTCATGACCGCTCTCCAACCGACCTCGATCGTAGCGCGGTCGTCCATTGCGCGACGCGCTGGTCCACCCGGCGAGCGAGAGCAAGGGCGTGGTCCCGGTCACCCTCAGCGACAGCCAGGTCAATTCGCGTACGTTCCCCCCGAATGAACGCCACGACTTCCGCTGATCGTCTTCGTGCCAGTACAACATCCGAGCCACCGGGGCAGAGCTGCTCCGCCTTTTCGAACCAAGGCAAGGCCTCTTCCCAGGTGCCGCTTTCCGCATTCGCCAGTCCCTGTTGCATCGCATCTCGATACAGGCGGGCTTTGGATGTCACCCGCATTTGGATCACGCGCGCCGAGGGGTGCTCAGGATAGAGGCTGGCAGCCTCCGACAGCAGTTCCAGAAGCTCGTCCAGCCCCAACTCGTTCATTCCTTCCTCAATGGTGCCGTACAACCGATCAGCCTGGTGCAGTCGATCTTCAATCGCCTCCCGCAGATGTTTAGCGTCCGAGTGTTCAGGGCAATCCTCCAGAATGTGACCACACAGCCTAAGAGCGTCGTTGAATCGGCCGTGCTCAATCAAACGGCACGCGTGTTCCCAAGTCTCGTCTGGTGGAGCGGAATCACCGGCAGGTCGATCGGGTTCCCGAGGGTCAGCGCCGTGCTCCAGATCATCGAGGATCTCCGCGACACATGCGTAGCGCTGCGCGCTGTGTTTCGCCAGACAGCGGCTGAGGACATGCGCAGCGCCGCACTCCATATCGGGCAGTGGCGGCGCCGTTACCCGCGTGTGCAAGTAGCGCAGACGTTCAAAGTCCCCCCCGAACGGCGGCCTGCCCTTCGGGTTGAGGATCTCATAGAGCACGACACCGAGGCTGTAGATGTCAGAGCGTGCATCGAGGTCGTCGGGATGCGGTGCATCGAAATGCTCCGGGCTCATGTACGCGGGCGTTCCCGGACAGGGATTGACATTTGTGCCGATCTGCCCGCTTGGCTGATTTGGCGCAAGGCTCTCTAAGTACCGAGACAGACTGAAGTCCGCCACTTTGAGAATGCCATGCACAAAGAGGCAGTTCTCGGGTTTCACGTCCAAATGCACAATGCCTGCCTCGTGGATGGCGCCGACGCCCCGGCAGATCTCTTTGAAGATCTCAAGACCGCCGGATGCACGGACCTCAACATCAGATCGACGGTTGAGCAACCACTGCCGAAAATCGCCCCCATCCGCATACTCCATGGAGAGAGCCATTAGCATCGTGCCATGCCATGGCACAACGTGAAGATCGTACACCTTGAGGACGTGCCGGTGGTCTTGCACGCGATTGTAGAGAGACTGTTCCTGCTGAAGCTGATGTGCCGTGTGTCCCGGAGTGCAGGGGCCCACGTCTATTACCTTGATGGCCACATCGTGCGCACGCGTGGTATCGCGGGCCACGTAGACATCGGCGATGCTCCCGCTGCCGATGTGCCTGTGGATGCGAAACCGCCCGAGTTCCGTGTTGGGCGGTAGCGATGGGGCGCGACAATGGTGTCCGTGCGCAGCGGAGAGAAACGGGCTGCATCCTTTGGGAGACCGCGCCCCGTTACCCGATCTGGAACTCCAACCAAGCGGTTCGGTACCTCCAACCGCCGGACCTTCAACTTGTTGAAACATCGCGGACCCTCCTCATCTGGGACGAAGCGCGAGCGCTTCGGTGCGCAATCGCTGCAGGGCGTGGTTGATCACTCGATTCAGGCCACGCTGCCACGAGTTGCTCGTTTCTTGCCGATAGAGTCGATCAAACGCCTGGAGCAAGGCGCGGTTGTGTGCCGCGGGTGTGTGGTCGGGATCACCTGTTCCGGCATCGAAGAGGACTGAACGGACAAGCACATCCTGCAGCCCATCGTGGACTACCTCGATGGTCAGGCAAAGTCTCGGCGGATGGGAACACGGATCATCTCCAAACACGACCGTTTCGGTCTTGCACGCACTCTTCTCCGTTATCCACCAGAGAGCCTGCGCCCTCGCCGGCGCCAGGCCCGGCCGCCCGTCCTCGACGCGGGCTTCTTCGAATTTCGCAGCGATCTTGTCCGCGGAGAGACCACCTTCAGGGCACAGCACAGGCTTGGAGCGTTCCAGCACCCAACGGCCTGAGAACTGCTTTCCGACTACGGTTGCCGCCTGAATCGCCAGAACGAGCGCCTCTTCCCTAGGGAGTGCCGTGTCCATGACACATTCACATCCTCCGAGCAACTTCGCGCTGGCGGCCAAACGCTCGACCCGTTCTGAACCCTCGAGAGTGTGGTCAAGATCCTGGAGGTGGCCCCAAACGCTATGGGCTTCAGCATACAGGCCCATCCGCTCTAGAATCTCGGCGTGGCGGCGCAGGGACGGGCCGGAACAAGGATCATCGGTGGGCAGCATCTGCATGAGGCGATGGCGAGCTTGGAGTTCACCCAGGTAATCGTCCCTTGTGGCAGCTTCGTGAGCGCGCAGCCCTAGCGCGACCGCCTTGAAGCCACCCGTTTCGAGCCGGTTGTACGCACCCTGCAGTCCTTCGAACCGATTCGAGGTGATGTCTTGCTGAATCCGCAAGTACAGTGCCATTGCTTCCGCCACCTTTCGCTCCAGGCGAGCCATATGACGTGCCAAGACAGAGGGGCTGACAGCCACACGGTAGTGGTTTCCCGGAAGACAACGGTCCGCCCTCAGTCGATCCGAGCCCGTTGTATAGATGGTCGCCGAGCCATCGTCGCGGATTAGCAGCAGTCGCCGCGGGTCGGTACCGGCCGCAACAGCCACCGACACAACACCGCGTGGGGCCCTCACTTCGGCGACTGGAGCGACGGAGCCTTGGCCGGCACTATTCACTGACCACATCCAGGTCTTCAAGAGGCTGTCTTCCCGCCCGATCGTGTACAGCCCGTCGTCTTCGGCGATCGCAACGCTGAACCGTCCGCCGTGCGCCGGGCAAACGCTGACCCGTAGATCCTCAAGGCCCACGAGGACCAGCTCCCCCGCCAAAGATGGGTATGCAGCGGTATTGCATGTGGGCCAGTAGACGAGGTGGACCTGACCACGCCCCCCTGGCGGTTCTGGCGCATCGATCCTGTCCTTCAGCTCGCCGGACGGCAGATTCCACATCAGCAGGGCGCCGCAGGACGCAAGTCCCATCATCTGATTGTCCGGCAGTGCCAGAAGCGAGTAGATCTTCGCGCCGTTGAGTTCCAGCTGACGCGGACGCTCCATCAACGAGGGTTCGGGCGGCCACAGAAGACATCGACCGGCCATGTCACTGCTGGCCAGCTGCCCTCCTTGCAGCAGACAAACCGACAGCACGGGCGCGCCTTGAACGAGCGTGAACCGCTCGTGCTGCTCCGCATTGGCTCGTCGCCCATCAAACCGCAAGATGTCGATCGTGCCGTGACGCGATCCAGCAGCCACAACACCCCCCTCTTCGTCCACGTCGATTGCGTAGATGCTATGGCCCGCGGATAGGCTCAGCAGCTTCGTGGAATCCTGCCCGCCACCGCGCAACATCATTAACCCGGGACTGACGCCCCCGGTTCCCAGGAACAGCCTGGACATCACGTTTTGATCGTTCGTCTTCGTCATGGGACCATGAACCAGTTTCCAAGCGACATACTGACAACCCGGCGTTTTACATTCGCAGACGGTCGATCTTGAAGAGGCCATCAAGTTCTGCCGTGCCAGAAAGCCGCTGATATGGTGGTGGCGCCATCATCGGACTCGATGTCAGCGGTGGGTCACACAGTTGCGGTATCTGCGGTTTCGGCGGGCTGCATGGCAACGCCGGAGCAGCCGCATTCTGCAATGCATCTCCGGCGGACGCGATCTTTTGCTCGATGCGCGAACGCATCGCAACGTGCTCCCCGTACTCGGCGCCCAGCTCATCCTCGGCCTGTGAGTAATGGTCTTGGGCCTCCTCTCCATGGAGCCGGGAAGAATGGTCCGAGATGACATCACGATTGCGACTGAGTCGTTCGATCTCGGAATTCGCGGCGGCCAGGTATTCGTGCAAACGTTCGTCCATTGCTTGCAGGCGACCCTTCGTTGAATCCAGTTCCGCAGTGTGCGGCCATGCCCACACACCGTTGAGGCCAACTCTCGGCGAGAGACAAGCGATCCTCTTTAATTCTCGAATGCACTCGTCAACCTGTGTCAACAGCCATGTGGCGTTATCGAGGCTGTAGGGCTCCTGATTGGACATTGGTAAAGGCATCTTATGATCCTCCTGCCGCTTGAATCCGCGCGCGTTGTTCATCGTGAAGGCGTTCGCTCTCCTTCCGAGATTCTTGAGCCTCACGCTCTTGCTCATCGAGGAGTTCGATGTCACGCTGCGTCTCCATTCTGGCCTTCTCGAGTTCACTCTTGGCGTCGTCGCTGTGCAGGCGATTGCCGGCGTCCACAATTTTGTCCATGTCCGATGCGTTCGCATCGGATCGCTCGTGAAGCTCTCTCTCGAATTCTTCGCCTTCGTCTTGAACTTGCTCAAGCGCGTCGCCGTCCTCCTCAAACTCTCGGACACTCGCCTCTTGGGCCGCATCGACCGCCTGTTCCACGGCCTCCGCCGCGTCGGAAGTTCCTGTCAAGTCCAGACTCTCCAGAGTCTCCCGCTCCGTTTCAGCGTCGTCCGCGTGCCTCTCCAGAGCATCCGTCTTCTCGTCGAATTCCGTTTTGCGGTCATCGACCGTCTTGGCCACGTCACTCCGCGAGGGAGCATCCGCTCGTCGCTTGCGCATGATTGAATCTCCTTGACTTCGTGCTCACTGGAGTAATCGCAATTGCCAGGCAGCTTGGCGACCAAAAAAATAAAAACTCCGAGACAGAGTGGGCCAATGCGACAGAGCCCGATCAGCCATTCGAGAACGCGCCAGCCACGCCGTGCTGTCGCGTGCTCGCACCAGCTCACTGATTTCGCTCGGGGCGACCGGCGGGCCTCTCCGACAGGCCCACGCGCCGCATCGCACGGACGGCCAGCTCGTCAAGCAGGCTGAGCAATGACGCCGTCTGTGGTTCGATGAGCTTCTCGAAACGACTCACGAGCGCGGCTCGAAGTTGGCCGGTACCGCAGTCATCTGCTTCAGGCGGCAGCCACACACCGAGGAGATTCCGGTACGGACCGCACCGGAAACGGGCAAGAGAGGCATCGAGTCGGCTTCGCAGGATGTGGGCACGCTGGGCCAGCTCGGTGTGCCGGGCAGTTGCGTCTCTGTTGCAGGTCCCTCTGAGAATCCCCTCGCTTTCTCGGTTGATTCTCTTAATTTCGTAATGAATGCGCCGTTTGTTTTCCTCGAATCGATCCAGAGCACTACGCAAGCGGCCCAATTCATCAGCGCTGCGAAGGATGGCGGCCCTGACGAACCACTCCTCACGACTGATCAGTAAGGCGAGTTCCTGGTTCGTCGGCGGCGCTGCCAGCTTCAGTGTGGTTGCCAGGTCAGGCGTTCGTATCCGCTGCGGGGCGTGGTAGCCCTCCGTGTACAGATAAGCTTCACCAGGCTCCAGGCGAGCGATTTCCTCTGATTCGATAGGACCGAAGAGCATCGCACTTCCAACGATCTCCCGATCGCCGGCGTCTACCTGGCGGAAGGCGAGCTTGCTTCCGGTGTTCTTGATCACTTCGGGGGCAACCGCCGAGGGTAGCTGGTCGATGATGATGATAGCCACCCCGACGGCGCGCAACTCGGCCAGCATCCGACAAATGTACTCTGCCGCGAAGGCTCTGGGATCCGGGTTGTCCTCAGATGGCGTCGCATCGCCGCTACGGCCGACGACGTTGTGCGCCTCCTCAATCACTATCACAAGACGCGTGTCACCGCAGAAACGCGGATGGGCTCGAACGTGTTCGCGCACGGCGGTGAGGATGAAGAGGGTCACCAGACACTTCAAATCCGGTGGCAGCGAATCGAGTTCGAGGATGGAGTGAGCCCGCACCAACTCGTCAATTCCCGGGACGTTCGACCCGCACTGGAACATCCGGCCGATCGTGCGGCGGGTGAGTTTCCCAAGACGCACCTCCAACGCCGCGCGCAGGTCTGATTCGAGGTCCGCAGAGTAACTCTTCTCGGAGAGAACGGCGTTCGCCGCAGCGCAGAGATCATGCATGACCGGCGGGTCATCTCGTTCAGTGCGCAGCTCGTAAACACGCTCCAGTGCCTCACCGAGAATGCCCGGCAAGGGACCGGACATCGCCATGGCGGCCTGGAAGCAGACGAGGAGGTTCTCGATGTGTTCGTCGCGAGCGATACCCTCCGGGTGCCAAAGCGGATTGAGGCGGAATGACGACACGTTTTCGGCGCCCAGCGAGTAGACCGCGAGCTTTCTTGCCAATGCGCGGGCGTCGGCGTTGTGGCTGCTGGCGAGTGTCTTGAGCATGCGATACTCGGTCTTTGCGGTTTCGATAACAAAGAAGGGCACACCGCGGCGAGACAGTTCCAACAGCGTGTTGAATGTGGACATGGTTTTGCCACTGCCCGGGACGCCGCTGACAAACCAATGCTTGACCAGGTGATCATCGCGGACTCCATGCGGAACACGCGAGGCGGCGGAGTCAACGTGTTGTTCGTCAAGACCGACAGTGATGAGCCGGTCACGCGGCACTTGTGGTGGGTCCGTGTTGCGCCGGATGCAGCACGGTGATCCGTACGATGCGACCGGAAGAGACCATACGCCTGCCAATTCGTCCACGGGCGCGATATGCCCGAGACGCGAAAGCCCGCTGTACACTGAGGCGCGCGTCCCCAACACGAAGTCGTGCGTCGGGAAGCCAAGAACGCAGTGATTCTGAACACCCTGGAGTGCTCGATCGAAGAACGGTTCACCCTTGCGGCTTGCGAATAGCGTGAAGCCGCCGCTTTCAAACGCGGATTCCGCGATGGCCGACGCCAGCAAATGCGATACAGCCGGCGTCTTGGCCAGGACACGTATATGGAATGCGAGATGGGGCGCCGACAAAGTCTCGTGAAAGCTACGACGCTGCCGCAGGATGTCATCAGCCAGCGGATCCTTGTAGCGCAGTGGTGCCACGGTGGATTGCCCGCGTCGTACGTATCGGCCCTCTGCACAGAACGGATCGGGTTCTGCGCCGTCTTCCGCAGCGCTCCAATCATGGGTACGGTTGATGGCCTGCAGCCTGGCCAAATCCCGCGTGTGCTCAGTTCGCTCGCTCCGAACACAAGTTGGCTCGACACAGACATCGATTAACGCAGGCTCATTGAGATGATTCAGGACGGAATCGAGCCGCAAGCCATCGTCGTTGTGGTTTCGTGTGAACGACTCGATGGTGTAATAAATTGGGGGAATATTGGGATTGAATTCCGCTGAATACAAGGGCTCGACAACCCCCTCGGATCGCACGACGTCGTGAGCCGCTGTAAACGTACCCCACAGTGCGCTGCATTCGCCGGTGGGCTGCAAGGCGTATAGCTCCATCAACGCCGATGACTCGATCAGCGCTCGAAAGCTGCTGGCCATCCCTTGCTGCTGCGCGTTGATGATCAGGAAGATAGCAAGTCGATCCTTCAGGTCTTCGGATGGCGGCGCCGGCGTGAAGGCCATCCGCACGGACACCGCTACGGATTGCGGCGCTTCTGACGCCACAACCCGCAGTAGGTGTTCCTGTACCCTTCGAACCGCCGAGCGCACGTCACCTCGTGCGAGCAGCTGGTAGCGAGGGAAGGCCGGGTCCGGCAGATGGCCGACACGGTAGATCAACGCACGTGGCTTCAAAGCGCAGCCCCCTGCTCCGTAAACTCCGCCGCGTCCTCGCCGCTAATCTCCACGCCTCTCTCCGTGGCCGTCTGGCCGACGTAGTCCCCGCAACAGGGGCATCCGGCGTTACGTGGTAGGTCGATGCCATACCAGCGAAGGACATGCATGCCATCAACGTTGCATTCCAGCGGCTCGAGGCTTTCGTAATCCGTATCCACTTCACGACGATTCAACCAGATGTGCCATGGGGCCGAGAGGTCTTCGTCCAGAGACCGTAGTGTCGTTTCCTTTCCTTTCAGCAGTTCCTGGATGACGAGTTTGACGACCATGAGGCTGATCGGCGCGATGTCCGTCGAGAGCCCCGGCTCAATCGCGACGGGGCGGTCCGAATACGCCACCCCATCGGCTTGTTCCTGGCCCGATACTTCCTGATCCGCTGCCTGCTCGGGCAACGCTTCCAGAAAGCACTGGTAGCAGGGAGACTCATGTGGCCGCACCATGAGAACCTGACCGCCGTACGCGCGCCGAAAAGCCGCCGCGATGATGCAGGGTTTGTTCTCCTCCACGCAGAGCTTGTTCAGGATCACCCGGCTTTCGCGATTGTCCGTCGCGACAACAACGATGTCTGCCTTGCGAACAATATCGCGCAAGAGCTCGGTGTTTTGCCAGGTGGCTTTGCAGTCCCAGGTGCGCACCTCGGCGAACGGGTTCTTGTCCAGGATCATTTCCCGCATCACATCGGTCTTCAGCCGTTCGACGTCGGAAGTGCCGGCCATATGCCGAACCACATTACAGAGCTTCAACCGATCGTGATCCATGATATCAAAGTGCCCCACTCCCTGTTTTGCCAGCTCCCACGTTAGGTGGGAACCGCCCGATCCCTCGCCAACAACGAACACCGACGCGTTCGCAAGATCGTCAGTTTCCAGCAGACCTTTGGTGCGCGAGTACAATTCCTCGCGCACGGGAATCACACGGACCGTCGCAGCCTTCCAGCCGTTGCCCGCCCGAACAAATCCGAGGACCTCGTGGGAGGACTGCCCCGTCGCTTCCTCCGGCGGTGATGGTCGCGGCGAGACGACGACCTTCACACGATCGGCCGGCGTTCCAATCTCAGAAATGATGACGAGCTGTCCGTGTGGTGCCAGTTCAACCGTACCGGGGACGGTACCGCGCGCTTCGGTTTGCGCAATCCCGGTGTATACCTTGCCACCGTCCTTGCAGCCGAACGCCAAACGTCTGGATTGGTTCGTGCCAATCACCTCACGAATGTGCTCACCGGACAGCAGAACAACTGGGGTATGCTCATCTTGATCTACGAAGACATTCATGTCTTCGGCTTTCACAGCGAGACACTTATCCGGATCCTCGATGCCAGCGTCGTCAACTGCCACGATCCTGCGCAAGTCTTTGCTGTAGACGAACCTCTTGCCGGCCGCGTGGCCATCATGTACCTGTTGCACGGCGTCATTGACTCTAGCTTCTTCGGTGTTCATTTGTGGCTATCTCCTTGTGCTTGTCTACGAATTCCGCAATGCTCTCACCTGTCAGCAGGTGAGCCGCGTATCCCTCAAGCCAGAACATTCCGCGTAAGAGAACCGCAATCATGGTCACGGATGCGTCCCAGCCGCTCATAAAGCAAATCTGAACACAACCACTTGAGTGATTGCTGCAGGTGTGAAATTCGTGGGTCGCCCCGAGCGAATTTATCGTGTCGAGGCTCCCATGCCTCCGTAGCTCTTGTGGGCTCGATACGTTGAGTGAAGGTCTCGCATGCGGATAGTCGGGCGGAAGCTCCAGCTTCAGACGATACACCTGGGATCCCACCGTTGGCGTGACGGGGCCTTCGACGTACGTGTCGTGAGCCGGGCTGAAGAATTGAAACTGAGGCATCTCACGCTGAAGCGTCTTTTTCTCCAGCGCCAACAGGTATCGTTGTTCTGGTGACCACATGGGTATGTTTCTCCGCTTAGAGGTACCTTCCAAACCACTCCAGAAAGCGCCCGCGATTCGGTTGTCCGTCACGTGTATGTGTTGCACCTGACGCCACATGCCCGCACCCGTTCAATGCGTTTGTCGTACAGCCGGTCGTGCTATGAGCGACGAGGAACTCGGCTCGTGCGTAGATCGTACTGATGACCGTCTGGGGCCCATCAAGAAGGACGTCACGTGAAATGTCCCGGACGTCTTTCTGCCCCGGCGTCGTGAGACCGACAAAGCGGACCTCATTGGGCAAAACGGTATCGCAGGCTATGAGAATTCGCTGGCAAGAGAGTGGTATGCTAAAGATGAAGAGATCACTCTCCACGTGCAAGCTCAGATCCTCCAGGGCGGACTCTGGCAGCGCGGCCACCTGTCCGGCGAGATGCTCAGGGATGTCCACAGTTTGTTCATCGCCCTCGACGTGCGATTCGAAAAGAAGGCGATTCATGGGAAACCTGCAGTCTTCGATGTCTGGACCCAAGCCGTCGAGCATACCTTCGAGATTCATCGTCAGCCCCACCGGACTGATCCCCGGGATCGTCTTGATCGAACATCGCTCGTATTCACTTGCCTGTGGATTGGTGTGGTGAAAGGCGTTGATCTTCACGATGATGTCTTCTTGGGCAGAGCGAGGATGGACTCCTGACGCGAGCAGCCGCGCGCCATTGAACCCGCCCGGCATGCCCGTCTCGATCAAGCCGGCGGGTCGGTCCACTCGCGGGGCACCGCTCTCGTGAGTGACGATGATCTCGACCATGCGTGAGAGATCGTTTCGCTGGCTGAGCGATCGTATTGTCTGCTCATCGCCGGGGCTGAGGTGATCCAGGCCAAGCCCGTGATGACTGTGCCAGCGACCGACGAGTTGGATCCCGTATGTCCCCTGCAGAAACCGGGAGACTCTTCTGAAGTGGTCGACGTTCTGAGCGAAGTGCGCCGTCTCGTGAACGGCGTTAGGACCCGGACTTGAAGCGAACAGCACAACGGCTCGTCCGGCGTGCGTCCACAGGCCGTAGAGATACCCTCCGGTCTCAAGAGACCGCCACGCTGCGGAGGTGCCCGCGATGGACTGAAGCACTGATTGCCAGGTCGTGAAGTATGGACACTGCGAGGCCTGTTTCATGCGTTTCTTGCGATGTCGTCGCATACCTTTTCCCTTTCTCAATAATCGTGGCTCGGGTGGGCGGGCCGGACCGCGCTTCTGCTAGGGACAACGTTGCCCTGGCCTGGATCTCCCTTCCACCCCCCTAATCGCAATTGCCCAGGCAGCTTCGCACGAAAAAATCCGGAAAAAGAAATGCGTCGCGGAGAGCCTGTTCATGTGCAGGTCGTGGCGGGTAGTGAAACGCGACGCCGCGTGTCACCGCTAAGTGGATGGGAGGGGATCCGAATCAGCGAAATACGCGACGACACAGGACACTGATGGATGGCCGCACGATTGACTCGTACCGACCGGAAACTTCTGGTCAGCATCGCCGAATACCGCGTGCTGACCGTCAAGCAGATTGCACGCCTGCTTTCGAGAAACACCAGGGTGGTCCAACGGCGCCTCGCGGACCTGGAGGACGCCGGCCTCATTCTGGCCGCATCGCGCAGCTACGGCCGCAGGCGAGGCCGGCCGGAGAAAATGATCTCACTATCCGAACAAGGCGTGGGAATGCTGCGTTCGGATCATAAAATCGGTCCCGACGTCTCGGATGAACGGGTCATGACTCAAGAGACTCGATGCCTCGACCACCAGTTGCTGGTCAACTCCTTCCGTATCGAACTGGCCCGCGTGGACACGAAGGTTCCGGGGCTCAGCGTGCCGTTCTTGTCGCCAACCTCTCCGTTCGTCACGCTACGATCCGACGGACGGCCGTCAATCTCCGACTGGGTATCCGCGAGCGGCTTGACCGACAAGAGACTCTGGTTCACTCCTGATGGCGTGTTTTCGATTGTCGATGATCCGCGATCGCGAACGGTCCTGTTCTTCCTGGAAGTCGACATGGGGACCGAAACCCTCGCCAGCCCAAAACGCAGTCGACGCGACCTACGACAGAAGATCCTCAACTATCGCGAGTACTTCCGTAGCGAGCGATACAAACGGTACGAGCGAACCTGGAGTTGCACCATGCGTGGCTTTCGCCTTCTGTTTGTGACGCACACGGCCGATCGACTTGCGGCTGTTTGTCGCTTGGTGCGGGACATGCAGCCGTCGGATTTCATCTGGCTGACAGACCAGAACCGGTTATCCCAAAACGGACTCTGCAGCCAGATTTGGGCACGCGGAGGTAGACTCAACGCCGCGCTCGAATCCATTCTCGGATCACGGACGCCCGACCGGACCTGAATCGCACGGCGGCCCTCGCACCCGGAAATCACGAACCCCTTCATCCGGCAAACCACATTCGGTTCCGCGCCTCCATCTGTCGAAAAAAAAACGAAATTTCGCCGCCGAGCGCCTGTAGTATTGCGATTACCAGAGTGAGCGGCGTCCGACGTAGGTCTTTTCTGAGGCACGGGCGCACCGCAAGGACAGTGAGTATCCAGGCGCGGAAGGGGCGAAAATGAAGGTCTATGAGACGACATTAAGCAGGGGCATTACGCGCACGAAGGAATTCGAACGTAAGAAGCTGGCCGCTTTTGCCGTCAACGTCGGAACGAAGTGCGGACATGGGTGCACGTATTGCAGCTCGGGCGCACTGTTGCGGATGCACTCGTCCTTTCGCGAAGCCGGTAGAAGCCCGTTCGAGCACGGCTTCTCGATTGTCGACCCCGACACTCCGAACCGTGTGGCCCTTGATTCCCATCGCATTCGCCGGCGCGGCCTCGTACAGCTGTGCACGACGGTCGACGCGTGGTCGCCGGAGGCTCAGACGCACGACCTTGGTCGTCGTTGCCTTGAGGCTCTCCTCGCAGAGCCCGGCTGGACAGTTCGTATTCTCACGAAGAACGCGGCCGTGGCTCGCGATTTCGACATGATTGCGCGCCACCGAGACCGCGTACTCATTGGCATGAGCATCACGGCAATGCCTGAGCGATCGGACTTAATCTCGGTCGTCGAACCAAACGCATCGTCGCTTGCCGACCGGATTGCGGTGTTACGTGAGGCTCACGATCGTGGTTTGCGCACGTACGCGATGCTTTGTCCGCTGCTCCCAGGAATCGCGAATGCGTCTGAGCAAGTTGACGAACTCGTACGGCTGGCTGCGAACTGCGGCGCCGAAGAGGTCTTCGCCGAGCCGGTGAAGCCGCGTGGTCCCGGGCTTCGGCAGACACAGCAAGCCCTGGAGAGGCACGGCTACGTCAAGGAGGCTGCTGCAGTTGGTGAGATCCGCCGTTCAGTAGTGTGGTCTCGTTATGTCGCGCAACTCATCTCCGATCTGCAGCGCACTGTCCGTGCGCATCACGATATCGGAAGGCTTCGTATACTTCTCTACCCGTCTCGCCTTTCCGAGGAGGACGCGGCGCGCATTCGACGTGACGACGCCGGCGTCGTGTGGTTGGGCAGGAAATGATGTCAACCGGCCTGATGAGATGCCGACGGCTCGTCCCCAACCGACCCACTGGCTCTCATCCGAGAAAAGCTCTGCTTCGCACGCGCGTTCCGTGTCGGCCCCGCGGACACATTTTGTAGACCGTGGGATGCAGCCGTCGTCCGGTATGCCAGTGGTCAGGTAAGCCCGCCTAGGGTACGACGAGGACCAGCTCGAACAAGTGTTCGCCGTCGTCCCAGACATCAGCTAGATCGAAACGTGCGTCCGAAGGCGACGACGCGTCTGATTCCAACACTCGATCTTCAATGCGTAGACGGAGCCGCTCTGGCGGGAATGAGCTGGGCAGCGTCGTAATGACCAGTGCCTTCGCCTCATCGTCCAGTTCAATCCGAACGTCCTTCAGCACGTGACCTTCTCGTACAACGGCCTCTGCGACGGGTTCGTCCTCCGCCGGGCCCAGTAGGCCGCTGACGAGGTCCGATCCGAGAATCAGCGAGCCGAAGCTGGCAGCGATACGGTATCCGGCGGCGAGGATCGGAGTGGCCAACCTCGCGGCGGCTACCCATCGTCTAAGCGAGTAGACAATCGCGGGCTCAGGACTCTCCGTTGAGTCCTCCTTGAACTCCTCTGATCCGATTACCGAGAGCGCTAGCGCCTCGTAGTATCGTAGCTGGCATGCTGCGCAGTGGTGCAGATGTTTCGCATCGGCCGTTCCCACTTCCAGTTCCACCATGTCGTCAACACTCAAACAGTCGTCCGTCACCAAAGTGGGGTCGTCGTTCTCGAACTGCTCTGGCAGCAAGAACATGTAGGTCTCACGAGCGCGCCTGGCGCATTCCGCACAGTAACGCACCCTCGCCGTATGGTCGGAAATCCACTGCGCGCTCTCATGCTCCGAATCACCAGTCATCAGCCTGACGAAGCGTTTTACATCATCGATTGTGATATCTTCATGGGCCATCGTAGTTACTCGCCTCACAGGCGATCACAGAAGTCTTTGACTAGTCCGCGAACGAAACTCTGCGTTATTCGGTAGTCGCGCGCGACGTCCCTCACTGCCTCTTTCTTCTTGACGCCGTTCTTGTATAGTGAAATGAAGCTGCCGAGGATTCTGCGGTGGCGACCGGGATACTCCTCCAGCAAGGACTCAATGCGGTTTGCCAATGGGGAGGTGCGCTTCGCGGGCGCTTCAGCCTCTTGAACGAGGTGGCTCTTTCCCGTGGACTCTTTTGTCATGGCCTGCAGACAGTCTCTCACGATCGAGCCGAACCTTCCGAAATACGTCATAGGACTCTCAGGCCTCTTGATCGGATGCGCTACAAGCCGGCGAATACTGTCCAAAGTAATTTGACTCGCGTCAGGGTTGCGTTCTCTCAGGACCCGAGGCCAACGCCCCAGGGATTTGCCTGTCGCGTCCGAGTAGCAGCCTGTCTCAAAGTGTGGGTGTGCGAGAACATCTTCTACGCGCTGTTGTGTCTGTTTCTCGCTCCAGGAGAGGCGCTGGACACGAGCGTACTCATGCGCTTGGTGGGTTGCGATTGCGGCGATGTCGACCATCTGGACCAATGCCTCTCGTGCCAATTCTCCATCGCCGAACCGCTTCCGCTCGTCGGTTCGCAGTTCTGATAGGTCGGGGCCGCTTTGAGTGCCAATGCACCACGGGCAGGCAGCAGGCACTATCTGCCTTCCCACTCGCCCAGTTAGCCCTTCACGGAGAGCGCCGTCGACCAGCTGTCTCATCAGGTCCGTTACCGTGGTGCGATTGTTCTCCGGATCCCACAGCATCCTCCGCAACTCCTCCAGCAGTCGAAAACCGAGGGCGCGGGTCATCCTTCGCGCCGCCGCCTTATCGGTTTCCCCAGCGGCTGTCACCCGGTCGTGGAGATGATGTTCGAGGTGACCGTCATACTGGCATGCCCATAGGAAGCGTGCACAGAGATCTGTGAATTCCGAGAACACACTCACCGACATCGTCCCATTGCTCGAGTAGAATCCGTATTCATCAACGCCAATCCACGGGCTCATGTCACCCTCCGCAGATCGCCGACCGGTCAGGTCGACGATACTCGATGCACCAGCGTCCGTCGAACCGGCCGGCGTCTAGAACGTGTCGTCTCTCTCGTCAGCCCCGGCCGCTCGTACACGAGTACCGTCCGTACAGGCTGGTGGTCGTGTGGGCTTCGGGTGGTATCCAATCTAGGCATCCCGGCCGGTGGGAACAGGATCCCCGCCTCGTGACACGCGTTCGGAGGGTACTACCTCGGTCAAATCGGCCTGAAACGGCGCCCGTCGGTGCCGACTGAAATCTCGGTCGCGGATCCACATTGAGCGAAACTGTTCGAACGGAGCCCCGCTCGTCAACAAGCACGGATCGCGGCCGAGCAAGTTAAGTTGGGCAATCTTCGACGTCTTCCACGCTCGTAGGACATGGAACGCGGAGGTCGCGAACCTCTCACCGACGCTCGCATCTCGTCCGTTCGGACGCTGGAAGCAGTCGGGGGCCTTGCGGGCCCGAGCGGGCCTCACAGGCGGCGTACATGTCACTATAGGCAACTGTGGTTCTTTATGAGCCAAGGGATTGCGGTATACTGCGGCCAGCTTAGGCCGGTGCTGTGTGGCCCAATGGGGCTGACATGTCGCACGCGAGCTAAGACACTACTACTTCCGTGACGATGCCACCGAGCCATGTTGCGCAAGACGCTAGACACAGTACTGCCAGGCTATGAAATCCCGAACGATGATCTCGTCGGTGAGGTCCTCATTCCCGCCATGCGTTGCGCTCAAGAGGTACGTATCGGCTCAGGGTTTTTCAGCAGCCACTGTCTTGCGCAGGTTGGTCCAGGCCTCGCGGAGTTTCTCGCGCACGACGGGGTAGTGGATTTGTTGGCAAGCACTGAACTGTCAGTGGAGGACAAGGAAGCGATAGAGCGTGGAGTCACCGCGCCCCAGCAGGTAATCGAGCGCTTTGCGGTTAGCCTCTTGGACGACACACAGTCCTGTCTTACAAACCACGCCGTAGATTGTCTTGCGTGCCTTGTTGCTCAGAATCGCCTTCGAGTGCGTTTTGTGCTCATGCCTTCCGGCATGTACCACAAGAAGTTATGGCTTTTCAACGATTCAGATACATGGGTTGCTGTGCACGGCTCCGGGAATGCAACATCACGTGGGCTCCTTGTCAACGGCGAACAGATGACGATCGACCGTCCCTGGAAGGACGGAGAATCCTCTCGACTTCGAGTTAGCCGGTTCATAGACCAATTCGATCGTCAATGGGAAAACCGTCACTCGCATTCGTTGACGATTGAACCGCTGCAAATCCTCGACCTGCTGAAGAAGCGTGCGTCAGCGTTGCCCCCACCCACAATCAGCGAGTTTTGGAAGGCGTGGCGGCTAGATCACGATAGTGGCATGGAGCCGGCCTTGCCCTCCGGAATGTCTGCCCCTCCGCCTGATGGAAGAATGAGGATTCCATCTTGGCTTGACTGGCATGCGTCCCCATATTCTCACCAAGCCACGGCTATCGATTGCCTCGAGCGGGCAGGTGGATCAGGGATTCTTGCGATAGCCACAGGAGGAGGAAAGACTCGCGTGGCACTCATCGCCGCGACTCGGGTCCAGGATCGTTCGGATCAGTCAGTGCTAGTAGTTGTGCTCGTCCCGTCTAAACCCCTGGCGCTTCAATGGCAGGAAGATGTTCGTGACTTTGGTCTTGAATCCGTGCTGCTTTCAGGCCCATCTCGAACCGAACGCAAGAAGATGCTCGATGACGTTGCTGCTTCCCTGCACGCAGGCTGTCGCACCGAAGTGCTTATCTCATCAAACAAGCTTTTTGCGCAAGACCAGGACTTGCGACAGTTCGTAGAAAAAGTATCGGATCACTGCGCTACAGTGTTGATCGGAGACGAAGTTCACAACCTCGGCGCTCCGTCATTCGTGGACAACCCACCACTTGCGTTTCAGTACCGCATTGGCTTATCTGCTACACCGATTCGTCAGTATGACGCAGGCGGAACCGACCAGCTGTTCACGTATTTTAGCGCCGAGAGTCTGTCCGAGCAGCCTGTGTTCAGTTTCACTCTGGAGCAGGCAATTGCAGCTGGGTGCCTCGTCCCTTATCGGTATTGGGTTCACTGTGTAACGTTTTCAGCTGCCGAAATGGAGCGATACGAGGAGTTGACCCAGGAGCTCCGATCCGCGGGCTTCGGTTTTGATGATAGCGGTCAGTTCGTGTCTAACAGCAGAGCCGAACGCATACTACGTGAACGCAGGGCCCTCATTGAACAAGCCGATGGGAAGATCCCAGCCCTTAGAGCGGTGCTTCAGGAAATCGGCCCTCGCCGGGTACAGCGAGCGCTCATCTACGCATCTGCCAAGGCGGTCAATCATCCCCACGAGGGCCGGCAAATCGAGCACGTTACGGATCTGCTTGCGGATCTTGGAATCATCGCTCACCAGTTCACGAACGCAGAAACCTCTCGCGCAGACGCCCGAGCTCTGCTCCAGAAGTTTGGACGCGGCGATTATCAGGTTCTCAACGCCATGACAGTCCTAGATGAAGGCATCGATATTCCACAGACGAATATCGCGTTCTTGCTGGCATCGTCCACGGTCGAACGCGAGTGGGTTCAAAGGCGCGGGCGTATCTTGCGGCGTGCGGATGGCAAGAACGCGGCCGATTTGCACGATTTCATGGTAATTCCACCTGATCCAAATAGTGAGGATGGCCGCCGGCTGCTCCGAAGCGAGCTGCGGCGTGTAGAACAGTTTGGGCGCATTTCGTTGAACGAGTATGATCCTGGCGGGTCAGTAGAGACGATCCGGCGCGTCGAGTCCGGCAACTGGAGTCCTTAGATGAACCCAATCTTGCAGGCAGTTGTGGTAGCCAAGCAGCAGGTGAGCGATATCGAAGTGCGTTATCCGACATACCACACTGAGCTAGTGAACACGCTTGTTGAAGTCATCCAGAAGCAGAGTGAAGGGCTATCGGATCAGAAGCGGCGAACGGAAGTAAGCCAGCTTCTCGACGCATTTGGAAGCACGGTGGCCTCGAAACAAGGACGCTAGACAACATGCAACTCAAATACGCGGAGTTTCACAATTTCAAGCTACTTGAAAATGTCAGGCTTGAATTCTCGACGAACCGTTCGCTACCGCTCACAGTGATCCGGGCCGAGAATGGTTCTGGAAAGACCTCGGTTCTATGGGCCCTACTATGGGGGTTTTACGGAACTCGCGGACTTCCAGCCGGCGCACATGAATTACGATTGACGTCAAGTGCGGCCCCCATCGATGCTCCGGTCGATATACAGGTCATCGTAGAGTTCGAACGCGACGATGGCCACGGGAAGACGGCGTATCGAATGATACGCACAGTTCAAGAGACTCCCAGAGGCGGTGACAGATTTGAGCGCGGCCCGGTGAAAGTGCGGCTTCTTCGGCGCACACCGGCTGGCCTTGTCGATGTTGACGGCGACCCCGAAGCCGTGGTTGCGAAGTTCCTTCCACCACGTCTCAAATCGATTTTCTTCACTGATGGGGATGATGTCCAGCGCTTCATCTCAGGAGAATCCATTCATGGTCGTCAAAACCGCGTGCACGAAGCTATCAGGGCATTGTTAGGCTTAGACTCACTGGGTGTCGCCAGAGACGACGTAGAAAATGTGGTTGCCAAACTCCGGCGTGAAACTGCAAAATCGGCTGGGTCGGACCTAGAGTCGGCCGAGAAGCATCTCAGTGAGATTACGGAGGCAATCGCGACAAAGACTACGGAACTAGATGCCCTAACCGAGCGAAGAAGCCGAATAGCTAGCGAGAAGGCGGCGATTCAGAAGGAGCTCAATGAGGTTCGCGGGATCGGGAACATCGACGAGATAAACGCCGAGATAAAGAGCCGAGAAGGCGAGCTCGCCCGGCTGGAGAGCGCCGAGGATGCTATCCTTACAAGCATGAGGATTGCGATCAACTCGCAGGATGCTTCATGGGCGCTCGCGAGCGAGTCATTGCTCAGTGGCTACGACATTCTCAATGGGCTTGCAGATCGGAGAATCATCCCGGGCACATCGATCGAAGTGCTCACTGACCGACTTGACATCGGAACATGTATCTGCGGCACAGATATTTCCGATGGTCAATCGGCGCGGGCGCACGTTGAGACCCTGAGATCCGAGCAACGCAAGGTCTCCGAAAGCCGTAGCCGTCAAACCCAGACGTTTCATGCGGCCAGAATGGGCCGGGCAACTTATCAGGGCCAGCTTGAAGATCGGACCGACTTTGCGCATCGCCGGACAGAACTACTTACCCAGTACGCTGAGAATCGCGACGCGATCAAGAACGCGGGTCTACGAATTGAGGTGTTGAAAGAGAAACGTGCAGGGATTGATGAAGAGCGAGTACGCACGCTCGCCAGCAGGCTTGAGAACGCGGAGCGCAAACTCACCGACGTCAGCGAAAGCATCGGACGGTTGGAAGGCAGCCTTGCGGATCTTGAGGACCGCGCCAAACTCGCAACGGATGCTTACGAGAAGGCGGAGAGGGCGTCGAAGGTCAACCAGACGCTTCGGACCAAACGCCTAGTTGCTGAGGACCTCAAGACTCTGATTAGCAATACGTTGTCGGTGTTAGAGAGCCAGTATGTAGAGCGCGTTTCTACGCGAATGAACGATATGTTCATGGAAGTTGTTGGTAGTGATCCGGAGCTGGCCGGTGCAGTATTCCGAAGGGTCTGTCTAAGTGATGGCTTTGATATCATGGTCCACACGATTGGTGACGGTCACCTCGATCCCGATTTTGAGGTCAATGGGGCGTCGCAGCGAGCGCTCACGTTATCGTTTATTTGGGCGTTGATGGAAGTGTCTGGTCAGACGGCGCCGCGGATTATCGACACTCCGCTTGGAATGACCGCAGGCGGGGTCAAACAGCGCATGGTCGAGGCCATTACGCGACCGCCGTCAGAGTCGGATCCACCGTTTCAGGTAGTACTCCTATTGACTCGATCCGAGCTTCGGGACATAGAGACCCTGCTTGAGCAGCGGGCGGGAGCGACACAAACACTGTCTTCAAACAAAGACTATCCGGTTGACCTCACGCACGACTGGAAAGTCGAATACCCGGTTATCCGAGCCTGCGCGTGCAATATCCGTCAATTCTGCGACGTGTGTCAGCGCCGGTACGACGATGAGCATGGCTTGATCGCACGGGGAGGATGAATGATGGCCGAGATCGTTACACCATACACATCGCAGGATCTCTTCCTTACGAGGGCCTTTGACGACGAATTCGCTAATCAGCTCGTGTCGCGTTCAGTTGATGGGCGGCAACCCTTTCCGCGAAAGATCGATGTTTGGTGGGTAGCAATTGTTGTTGGGGCAGCCATCGGGCACCGGTCACGCTTGCCAGCGTCGGACAAGCTGACCAAATTCAACACTGGAGCGATTCTTGGCCGCGAACCGTGGCGAGTTACGAACCTAGAATTGCTTGCGCTCGCCAGCGAGGGAGAGGACATCATTTCCAAACCCAGTGATGTTGTGCGTATCGGACATGAATACGCGATGACGGGTCTTGACTGGCTCGCCGATAAGGTTCGCGGTTCCTCGCAGCCGACAATAACGCTCATGACTGCCCTCGCGGAGATCCTCCCGCCCAAGTGATTAGGTTTCACCAAGGACATCCGCCAAATTGGCCAGCGCGTTATCGAGCTTGGGATCATCCACACAAGAAGGCATGATGCTGAGGAGTCGATGGTCACCTCGTGCTGCGAGAATCGCACGAACGGCTGTTCGTTTGCAGCCGAGTGATATGGCGATCGCATCGAGCTCATGGCCGCGCTCTATGGCAAGCCCAGTCAAACTGGCTGCGTTGATGTCGCCATTTGGTATCCCTCGTACCGAGACGCCACCACGCTGCGGGTCAAGAGTCAGGACACACTCATCGCCTGCTTCTCCCTCGACGGTTTGAAAAAGAGCTCGCGTTCCGCCGAGGTAGGGGCCCGCTACGCTGGATTCGGGCCAGCTCAAGACTATCTGTTCACCACCCGCTCCCGCTGTAAACACCAGCCGATCGCCCGGCTTCATCCCTAGCGCTGCAGCCACGGGCTCCTTAACTGTGGCCCCGGAGCTTTGCCGCAAATCGGCATCGGCCGGTATCACCAAATGAACAAGCCCGCGGTCCGGATCAGGAAATAGACCTTGAACGGTCTCAATCTGGGCGTCTATCGAGTATTCGTCACTTCCTCCGCGCAGACGAATTGCACCCTTCTCAATGACGAACATTGGCGCGTTTGCGTAGGCCCGCACAGAGAGTTCTGACACCTCAAACTGTCTGACCAATTCAGCCACAAGCGCTTCAAGGTCGGTGGAGTCACCGTCGCGCTCGATCCGCTCAATGATCTCCTGCGTTATCCCTGAATACTCTTCCAGGCCCCAGGTTGCCAACGCGAAATGTCGCTTATTGACTCGGATGAACCTATCATCATCAAGCAGACGGCTCCTCAGACTCAAATCGGAGTACTCCTCTCCGATTAGCTCGATGACCTCGACAGAGTCTGCTGGTCGACCGAGCAACCGCAGTATTACTTCCGCCTTGTCGGTGACGTTACTGGGCCATCGCACCCACTTGTCGCCGACCTGCCTCACCGTGTCGGACTGATCCATTACCGTTGAGGCCAGCTCTGCGGAGAACCCATTCTCGAACAACCAGGCAGACACTGATTCGTGGGTAATCTCAATCTCACCTCCGAAGGCGTCTTTACCGAGCGGGATAGTCGGTCTCTCCATCCCCATCCGTAGAAGCCAGCCCTCCTCTTGGCGATAGGGGCCGGACGCCCACAAGACGAGGGCGCGTATACGCGCGGACGCAGCGAGGCCGCGACAGGCGTTACTGAGCGCTTGCGAAGCCAGGTCACTCGACTCGGGCGCACCGTTACCCAGTGTTGAGGCCAAACTGTGGAAGCGCCATCGCAAATGCCTGAACCGCGGTACCGCAAGTTTCGATCGTAGGGATGCACAAGTATCACGATCGATCTGTCTTACCCTTTCTCTCGATATGCCGTACTGCTTGCTAATACCCAGCAGCGTTACCTGGTCCGCACACAGATGACGTGCATCGAAGATCGCCTGCGCTCGATCGTCGAGCCCCACGAAGAGTTCGTCGAGTAGACGCTGGATGTGGCTGTCTGAAGCTCGGAGATGTTCAAGTGAAGTACTAAGCAATTGTGATGCGGCCATCTGAACATCTTCGGGTAGGGTCGTGATGTTCTGCCTGAGGGTTAATATCTCACCAAGTGTCTTGAACTGCCGGATTTGCGTGGCCCATTCCCCGAGTGTAACAAACGGCGGGTCTAGTGATTCATCCGTGCCATCATTCGAAACTCCGCTTTGGGGTTCCTTATCGTCAATTTCCGGATGACTGGCTGCGTCGATACAGTCTGATCGGCGAAACGTTAGTCCACGATCGATGAGTTGCTCACGTATCTCAGCCAGTGACGTGTGCCCGAATTTTGGGGTAGCCAGCAGCTCACTTTCTGAGTACTGGACTAATGCACCGATTGTCTCTATGTCAAGACGGGCCAGACATCGCCGCGCCCGAACAGACAGATTCAAACTCGATGCTGGCTGCGCCAGGATCGCGTCGTTCGAGGAGATCGCACCGGACCGTTCGTCTGGAGGGATGTCGATGCTGGATACGGGATGTGATCGCCCGGTAGGTGGATCCAAGTGCTCACCGTCGTTCATCGTGGTTCCTTCAAGCTGCAAATGCAGCCGGACAGCCAGCACAAGGAACTCTTTGACGGTCGTGTAGCCCGCGTTCCGCAGCGACCACACTGAGGTCACGGTGTGAGCGCCTAGTGCGCCCGCCGTTAAGAGTCTGTTGTCTCGAGCGATGTTCTTTGCACGTGTCGACAAACCACGAAATGGGAGCTGAACGTCAGCTCGAATAGCGAGGTTGGGAAGCGCCTGAGCTAGCGTTCGTTCCCAACGCTCGGCCAAGAGCGGAGCGATGATCTTGGCAATTCGCGTAGGGTCGGCGCTTGCCGCAGTTGCCTGCGGGTCGATGCCGGCTTCTACGAGTGCATGCCGTACAAGGCTCTCACCGGCGGTGGCAAGGCTGTCGACCAGCGTTCGAGTCACCGCATTATAGGTGTCCTCCTTCATGAGTCCCCATTCAGGCCGAGCGTAACTCCGTGAGACCAAACTGCCACGGCGAAGGTCCCTATCTGGCAAACAAACGCAGGCGAACGTCTCCAGGCTCCCGATTCATCAGACCGGCTAGCTCCCTCCGCAATTTGTCTGGTGACGATTTTAGAACAGAGAGGTCACCGCCCGAGCCGTGGAAGATCACTTTGCTTAGAACGGTCTGCTTGCTTTCAGGGATCATCCGGCGATTCACCGCGTCCCAGACCAAACCGGCCCATGGCGATGAAGAGAGATCCATGGGCACCTTTGCGATACGTCCGATCGCAGAAGCTTCAGCAACACCCGCACGTTGCCAGTGCCTGATCGCCCTAGCAAGAGCTAGAAGACCAACTGGTCGGAACAGCAAATGGCCGCCCGTCTTGCGATTCCGATACGCGCGAACTCTCTTATCCTCTGGTGCACTGTCGCGAATCTCACGAAGAGGTCGGAACCGCCTGCACATAGTAGCCCATACAGCCACAGTCTTGTCATACCAGGCCTCGACCTCGTCATCCGGCGGTCGGAACCTCTTGTAGTCATTCCATTTACTTGCGCCACGATCGCATAGACATGTATCGATGAAATCATAAAGCGCCACTATGCTTGTCAGATTCTGCTCATCCCCGACCGGTATGGCCTTACCAGGCCTCATCGCAGTCTTGTCAACGAAGAGCGGGTGCTCCTCGACCAAGCGCCTAGTGACTATTGCCACGACATCATCTTCATCCAGCGCAATTATGTCGCGTTTCTGGACGGGCTTCGCATATCGATTCAGTGTAGCAAACAGGCGCCGGATACGCTCAAACCCATCTGGGTCCTTCTTTCTATCCGTAGCGATAACACCTTTTACGAAGATCGTACATACTTCTTCGCTACCCAGCTTGGCATTGTCCGCGATCGCTGCTTCCATGCCCTTGAGGCGGTGTTGGCCATCCACAGCAAAGAGCGTTTCGTCGCCGCGAAGCTCAAGGAACCCGTGAGCTCCTTCTAACGCTCGCGGAATGACGTGTTTCTCAGCGCTAATAGCAAGCTCGTGCCATTCCGGCCTCCCGCCATAGGCTCCAATTACAACCCCATTGAAGAATCGCTGTTGCTGCGTGAGAAGGTATTCTGCAATCTTCTTTGAGTTCTGCGTCAATCGCCTCTGCAGCCAGTCCTTCATTGATCGCGTTACATGTATATCTTCAGCGACACTGACGCGATCTACGATGTCCTGCATGGACATGAAGCCGATGTAGTACGCCCAATCTCCCATCGACGCTTTCAGTGCAGGAACTAGTAGCGGAGCGAAAGTAGTCTTACTCATCAGAACGCCTTCTTAGCTGCGCGTATGGTGGCGGGATAGTCGCTGTTCGCTGGTGGAAAAAACGCTTCAATGAGAGCATCCTCGACTTTGGACAGGTATCGAGGGGGGACGCGTGTGTAACAAAAACGGATGTAGCCGGGCCATTTGTGTAGCAGTCGTACGATCTTGGGCCGTACTCTCTTTTCGGTTGTACAATAATCATAGAAACGCTTGCGAAGATCTTCGGTTTTTCCAACGTACATGAGATACGAACATGATGGGTGCTTGGCGATCCCGGGCTGTATGAGAAGCGTGTATATCCCTGCAGCCTGGGGAATGTGTGTCTTGCTTGTCTTGGTCAGCTTTCTGCGAGACCAGCTCAGCTTTCTGCGAAGCCGATACTTGGCCCATGCATTCGGCCAAAGTACGAAGGTGACCTCATGGGTCTTCAGCTCATCCTGTACCTCCACGAGATCAACCGGATCGAAAGACATTGGATCCAATCCGAGAAAAATGCAAAACCTATATATGACAAAACGAGCACGGCATCGGCGTGCCGTCAGCGTCATCCATGTCCCCCAACACCTGTAGCAGCGGCTGGCTGCCGTTTCTCTTCTTGGCTCGTTCGAGCTCAGCGGCGTGCTTCGCTTTGATCTCGGCGACTCGGTCCGGATGTTCCAATTCTTCGAGCGATTCTCTCTCGCTCCAGGTGTACCGCTGCCCTGACGCGGTGTCGAATTTCTCGTATTTCTTCGAGTTCTCGAAGAGCTCCGGGTGGTTTTCTTTGAGCCCGAGCCACTCGTGCTTTCGCTGGTAGAAGCAGAAGTAGCACCCCGACCGCGTTCGCCAGGAATAGTACTTGGGGAAATCGATGCCGCTCTCCTCGAGAATGCGATGGATGTCGTCGAGGTCGAACCCGGCTTCAACGAAGGGATACACGGGAGTGATGTTTGGCTTTGTCGGGTTGTAGCCGCCGCGATCTTCATCGGCCCGGATGCCGACGTACATCCTAACGGGATCATCGCCAATGTACTTCTCAAAGGGCTTGATCTTCAGCATCTTCGTGCACCATCGCATCCGTGAGGATGGCAAGTACCCTCCGTATTGCCGGAGCCAAAAGTCAAACCCTCTGTCGTCGCGCAGACGAACGATCTCCTTACCAAGGTACGCCTCAAGCTTATCGAGATACTCGTAGGTCTCGGGGAGCTCCTTATCCGTGTCGGAGAAAGCGAACTCGAGCTCGGGAATGCGGTCGCGGAGATAGATCGCCAAGGCGGTACTATCCTTCCCGCCAGACAGCGAAACGATATGTCGATCCTCTTTGGTGCTCAAGCATACGCTCCTTCGCGGGAAAGCTCACGCGGCGACGCGCTTCCAGCCACCCGGTGGTGCAGCAAGCGGCAGAGGGCAGCGAGCGCTGCAGTGGGATCGCTCTCATCAAGGAGTTCACTGAGCTTGTCCTCGATCGCCTGCGCTTGGGATTCCTTACGCGGATCCAAGTGGATCGCATGGTCGATCTGGCCAAAGCGCGTGCTCGTCAGGGCGACCCGTAGCGACTCTGCTCCGTTCAGTTTCGCTCCTTTCGGCCGATTGGCGACGGTGGCTTCCAAGAGCGTGAAGCGACGAACAAACTGACGAACGCGAATCCCAAAGTGAGCGAGGTCTTCATCGCGCCACTTCGCTGGGAGTCGCTCCGCGAGTAGTGACGCGACACCGTCCAACCAGGCTTCGTCGGAGGTAGAATCTCCCAGCATCCTCTCAATCAGCATACATATGTCGCGCTCCACCGCAAACTCAGCCAGAGCTGAAGCCCGTTCGCGCAAAGCCGCACGGATATTGGATGCCTCTGTCCCAACGCTGAAGGCCTCGCCGACGGATTGCCAGACACTGGCAGTTAGCTTGGGGTAGCAGTCTCGAAGCTCGACGATGGCCTTCCTCAGCCGGCTGACGTACGTTTCTACGTCGTCCGATCTCCGTCGATCGGTCGTCTTGAACGGACGCACGTCAACAGCTTGCGGAAGATCGGCGAGGAGCATCGTCTCGGGCTCCTTCGCCGTCAGCAAGATTACGCGAACACTACGAGTGCGCGGAGACAACCCGTCGGTCTTCTGTGAGTACTCAGGTAGCGACCGTGTGAAGCGCATCAGCAACCGAGCAATGGTGAGAACCTGTTGCTTTGCGCTTTGCCTGGCAACATCCATCTGGCCTAGCAGGCTACCTAGCTTGTCGAAGACCTCGGATCGGACGCCGATGATCCGCAACTGGCGTACCGTGAAATCAGCGGGCCTTTTGATGAGATCCTGGAACAACGCCGAACTCAACGACGGCTGGAATTCGCCTTCTTTGTAGAGAGCCACATCAGCTTCCCGCGCCAGCAACGCCGCACAGACCAGCACTGGAATCGGACCGTCGCGCAGACCGAACGGCGGCCGTCGAAGCAAGCCAAAGAGCTCGCTTACGGGGCGCGGCGATTGTTCAGTTTCGGCGAGGAACCGTTTGATTTCCTCGAAGAGCTTAAAACCCGAGTCGGGGTGATCCCGGTGCGATGGAGGTGGAACGCGGAAGCCCCATACTCCACGGTGACGTCTATGCAGGCCAAGCCCTTCGTCAGATAGAAGTGACCGGTAGATACTCCGTTCTGGCGGATTGCCCTCCAGGCCGAGGCTCTCCTCGCCCTTCCGATTGATCATGTGCTCGATCAGATTTCGCCGAGCGGCGGCTGCCGAGCTAGATAGATCTTGACGGTTGATGATCTCGTTATCAATTCGCGGCGCGTCCTGAAAGACCTGATCACAGATCTTGGAGAGTCGCTCGTTCAGTTGGCGTCGATCTGCTATCCGCACAGCCCGACCTTGGTGAAACCACTCAGATCCGCCGTCCGATGTCGCCAGCAGGTTATCAACGAGAAACCGGAGTTGTCGATCTACGTCCGCCCTTCTCGCATACAACTCACGTCGTGCAGTTGGGTCGTGGTCCAGCTCAGGCGTGTTTTGCTCGACCCACTCGACCGCGGCCATTTCCAGTGCCAAGTTCGTGATATTGTCGCCAGTTGAAACAGCCAGCACCAACGTTCGTTTGCCGAAGCGTTTCAAATCTGCTCTTGTTGGCCGGGCGGCTCGACCGCGACCGGTGAGGACGACTACGACCCGACCGTCAGAGAGCAGATCTTCAACGGCCACTTCGTCGAGTCGCGTACTGTCCGTGAATCGTACATCAAAAAAACGCAGTGTGCCCGACGTAAACGAATGTCGTCGCGCAAGCAACGGTCTCACTCGATAGTGCTTTTCGAGAAACGCCGCTTCGCCAACTGTCTCACGCAGGCGGCTGCGCCCCTCCTCCAGACGGGCCTCCACGTCAACATCGCTGCCTTCCCACACGACGAAGCTATCGTTGTATTTCCGGCGAACGATGACGGACGCCATCTGAAGCTCAGCGATCGCGACATCGAGCGAATCTCCTCCTAACCGCTCGGATAAGGCATAGAGGAGAATGTCGCGCGAAGCCCGAACACCGTACCAGCGCGACGCGATTCCTAGTAAGGCAATCGCTCGCAAAACAGTCACTGCGGAAGCCGACAATGAATGATGTCGTGATTCGGCTTCAAACGCCTCTGCCCAACGTTTCGCATCAGCAGTGTGCAGCAGCGCGTTGCCGAGAGAGCTAAGCAGATGTTCGTGGAGGTCAACGATGTCGAACAACTTGTGTGCGTGACCATGGTCCGCGCTCATCCATGCACGCAAGGCTGTGGGCTCTTCCGACGCCAGGAAGCTGAAGGCCGATCGCTCGTTTTGGCCAACGCGGCGAAATACGGGCCCGAGCAGCGCGGCGGTCAGTGGATGGAGCGGCGCACATGACTGAATCAGTTGCGCGCCGTCATCTTTGGCGAGGCTCGGTGGAGCAATATCTAAATTCCACAGCTTGGGCGCTAGCTCCGCGACCGCCTTCTCCGCAGATTTCGGGATAGTGATACTGGCAGAGTCATGGCACTGCGCCGAGGCGGCGGCTACAAAGCGAAGTAGCTGGCTCGGTGGCTCCTCGAACGCAATATCCTCGAACCGGCCACGGATCTTCTCCCATTCGGCTCGCTCGACGCTTGGTAGCATTGCAGCGTATTCGCGGAAGTCCTGATGCAGCACGCCTATCAAGGCGAGACGACCGCCGCTTCGCACCGTTAGTTCTGCAAGTTGTTGCAGAAGGAAGACTTCAGCAGAATCTCGGTGTGCGGCTGCGAATTCGAGGAATTGGCCGAGTTCGTCCAATACAATCAGGAGTCCCTGCGTGGCGCTTCGACCCTTCATCGAATCGGCCAGTTTAGCGACCAATGCGACGATGTCATTCGTCGACGGCTTGATGCCCTTCAGTGCGTCGCGTAGGAGTCTCTTGGCCTTCGACTTAATCGACGCGGTTGTTTTTGGACGCCGAAAGACGGGCAACACCGACAGCGTGCGGAGGATTGCGGTCGAAATGGGTTCAGCCGAGCCCGACACGAGCAGTGCTTCGAAACCGAATCGCTTTCGCCAGGCGGGAAACACTCGCCTTGCTAGCTTCGCATCCGCATGGCGAAGCTGGTGTTTGGCGTGCTCCGACGCTTCGTCGTCAGCTGCGGCTAGCAGGTGCGCAAGATAGAGACAGAACGCTGACTTACCCGTTCCGAATGGGCCTACCAATGTCCACGCGCCGCCGACGCCGTTGTCGACGGCATCGAGTACGCGTCTGGTTGCGCGCACCGCATTTGATGTGAGGACGTATCGCTCAGCAATGGCCGCAGAACCATAATCCTGATCGATGCGCAACGACCGCAGGAAAGTCCCTGTGTGTGACATGCGGTTCTTGCGGGCCTTAGGCGGCACTTGTCACCCCCTTCTTTCGAGATCCTACTTTTCGTTTTAGAAGGAGAAGCGGGTCACCGAGTTCACCGTGACGGATCAGCTGTCGGAGCCCGGCGGTCGCATCGTACGACACCCTACCATCTGTACGGTCACCAATCGCATCGAGATACTCCACACAAGCGTTCTCTGACAGCTTGAATACCTGCCCGGGTCCTCCCGGAGCGTAGGCGATCCGTTGGAAGGCAACTGTCTCGGAACCCGGAAACTCGCGGCGCCAAAAGTCGATCATTGCGTACGCGAATACGCCAACCGGGAGCGTAGGACGCGGATTGCGGTCGAATAGGATGCGCCCCGTTCGAGGTTCGCGAGTGAGGAGCCCGAGTTCAGTCAGTGGCGAATCGTATGTGTCCTCGCGTGACAGCCGCTTGTCTGGCTCGGCCGGCGTGTAGCTACGGATGAAGCAAGACAGATCCCGCTCTACTGTGCCCGTGGACGGCTGCTTGGCTCCGTACTGCTCCGCAAAGTTTAGCAGCTCGCGTACCGCTGATTCTTGCGTGAACCACGCCTCGCGTAGCTCATTGAACATGTAAACCCATGTTGTGGGAGATAGCACGTCCGAAGCGTGGCGGCCACCGTTTCCGTCAAACGCGCGTCGCCGGGAGGCAAGCTGCCAATGTACGAGCCAAGTCGTTGCAGGATCCTCAAGGTACGGGTCTAGGCCGCCGTTGCCAAAGAACAACTCGCCAAGCCTAGTGGGGCGATAACTCCCACCGCGTTTGTCCTTGGCGTCAGCTCGAATGACATCGGCTCGGGTTGCCCAATGCCGAATTGCGCGTACCATGTTCTTGCCCACACCAAGGCGCACGACCGCATCGTCCCGTGCAAAGAGCGTGGGGTCGGTATCGACGCCACGAACGGCTTTCGTGAGCCACGCGAACCGCAGCGGAAAGCTCTCATGCCCAGAGAAGCTGATCGACTGGATGGACTTGGGCTCGTTCATCCAGGCGATTATAGGTGTGATGGGCGGTGGTGCAAATCTCGGCGGCATCCGTCGATAACGTCACGTCAAGTCGTAGTTCAGTCATGCGACGGGGGTCTCTCTCGCTGGTCAGGAGAGACTACGTGAAGAGCTCGCCTTCGCGTCAGACTAGAAACCGGGCTGTCGCCGAGTCGCTGCTTGTAGAAGTAAAGCCGATACTAGCCCGGTTCTGGAAAACCAAGCAAGCAGATGGTAGGCTAGCCGTGCGTTTCAGTGCCGTAAGATGGAGAATATACAGTCGAATACGGAAGCTACGAAATGACACGGCTCTCAGATGCTCGCGACGCATGGTACAAAACCATTGAGAATCTACGTGTCGGATCAGTTCGTGGCGCACCGGCCGTGAATAAGCCGTTGCTTGTCCTGCTAATATTGGCTCGTGCTACACGTGGTTTTGCCAACAAATTCAAGTATCCGGAGCTAGAACACGAGATCCGTAACGCTCTGGTGAAGTTTGGGCCGCCGCTGAAGTCGGTCGCGCCGAGCCGTGCCTTCATGCATCTCCAGGGTGACGGATTCTGGAACATAGTGACGCCTCATCCACTGCTCAATGCAGACAAAGCGGACCTGGTTTCTCAGGGTAAACTTCGAGAACCAGGCGTCTACGCAACGGTGCGAACCGATTTGTGGGACGAGTTGCTGAACGACCCAACTCTTGCTAGGGATCTTGCGAATCTCGTCGCTGACAAGTACTTGCCTTCTCAAGACAAGAGTGCGATTGCAGATTTCTTTGGAATCGCGCTCGAGTAAGATCGGTCTTTGAGGATTCCCAAAGCGGACCCTGGAGCCTGTGCGCATTTCTGTGCGCAGCGCTTCTGACTCCATTTTCGGGCGTCGGGTCAGCTTTGCATCCGGCTTCCGGACACGGTCGCACACAGATTGCCCAGACCGCTCGCTCGAGGTGCCCAAGGACTCGAAAAATGCGGCTGGTAGATCCGGAAGGCCGAGGATACTGGCGGCATCTTCTAGCTGCTGCGGAAGGGCGACCTCCAGGTAGCCAACTCGACGAGCTTGGAGGATGTCGCGTGGCCAGCAAGCTGACCTTCTGTTTCGCTGACAGTCGCCCGGCAATTCACGTCCGAAAATACTGGTAAGAAGTTGCCGAGTACATGATAGTCACGTTCCGGTCTGAGTCTTTTAGAGGGTCAATCCTAATTCGGTAGAGTCGAGATGTGGCGCGGTGGTTTAGATCGGGCCTAGCTGTTGCCGCCCCTTTCGTTTGGCGGTGCCTCATTAGCCCGATCATGCTCCGTTTCCACATCCCGCTCATCAAACCGGACATGCAGATTTCCCGCATCCGGCTTTCGGACAAGGGGGGTCACGCTTTCGCCCACGGAAAGTTGTGTGTCCGGTCTTGGAGTTTCACCAGCCCCAATCTTTGGTTCAGGTACGTATCCGGGAAGCGTGAGAATCCCTGACCTGGAACCTTGTGTTTCACACACAACCACTGTCGGAGCCTGTGCCGGGTGTGGGTATCCACAATCCGGTAGGCTTTGCTCACCGGGCCGAGACAGAAGTAGTTCGCCCAGCCAACCAACTTGCGATTCAGCCGTGCGACATACGCTGTAGCCTCCGTGAACGTCCACCCGCGACTGGTCATCTCGCTGATCTCGCGGCACAGTTGCCGGATCTTCTTCCGCGACGGGCGAGTGCCTATGTAGGCTTTGCCCGTCTTGGCCGAGTAACACCTGCCGAGCGTGTAACCCAGAAAGTCAAACGAGTCGTCCGGCACGCGGCACAAGTGCGTCTTCGTTTCGTTGACCGTGAGCTTGAGCTTCTGCATCATGGCTCGCATGGCGGGCATCGCTTCCTGCGCGGTGCTGCGACAGCAAATCACGAAGTCATCAGCGTAGTTCACGATTCGTGCACGGAGTCGCTTTTCGTGCCCCAGTACCTTCCATCCCAGGACAAACCGGCGCATGTAGAGGTTGCTCAGCAACGGGGAGATCGGTGCCCCTTGAGGGCAGCCACGCCCCTGATCCTTGTTGCGGGTCGTTCGCTGTGTATGTCCCCGTTCGTCGAGCTCTTCCACCGGTGCTTGCAGCCACATCTTGATCAGATGAAGCATGTGCCGGTCACTGACACGGCGTGACACCGATTTTAGAAGCTCGAAGTGGGGAATACTGTCGAAATACCCGCTCAAATCTGCATCGATCACCTCTGTATGCCCGGTGTTGAGCAGCGTGTGGACGTTGCGAACAGCGTCCAGAGCGCTGCGCCCCGGTCGGTAGGCGTATTGCTCCGGCTGCAGGTCGGCCTCAAAGATCGGCTCCATGACCAACAACGCTGCCGTCTGCGCAACGCGATCCTTGGTCGAAGGAATGCCTAAAGGCCTTGTGCGTCCCGGTTGGCCGGGCTTGGGGATTAACACCCGTCGCACAGCCTGCGGACGATATGTCTTACTTCTGAGTTCTTCCGCCAGTTCACCCAACCAACGTCCCGGCCCGTATTTCTCGATGTCCGCGAAATCCTGGCCGTCCACACCGGGTGCTCCGCCATTGGCTTTGCAGCACCGGTATGCGAACAACAGAATGTCCTCGCGGTACACCTTGTCATACAGGGCGTAGAAACGATACGTGGGTGACCCCTTCGCTTTGGCATGCAACGCCGCCTGTAACTTCTGAACCTTTTCCGGAGGTCGTAGGCTAATCGCCAATCTCCTGGCTCTCGCTACTTCTTGCGTTGACCTTGAACTAAGGCCCCTTCCCTCGACCGGCATTACCCGGCGTCAACGGTAGTACGGGCCTCTCCGCCACCCGACACGGCCCGGCCTGTCCCTCGCGGGAGTCCGGTTGGAGGTCACGCACCTCCACCGTGTCGGGCTTCCCGTGTTGCGTGCATCTCCCTGTACATGCATGCCGTCGCCACTACCCCGGCGGAACCGCTGATCCACATCGCTCTTGCCCAATTGCCCGGGCCAGGCTGGATGTCAGCGGCGGCGGCCTTCCCCAAGTAGCAGCCGGGTAGGCTTCCGCATCGCTCTTTTCGAGGCCTGCTCGACGTTCACTCACGTTACGGCCTGCATGCTCGCCAAGTCACCCAAGGCGACCCTCTACACCGGAGTGCTTCAGCCACTTCGTTACCTCCGTGACCGCTCCGATTGCTACCGGCTGGAGCGACAAGTTGCCGGGCGGGAATCACACCCGCTGAAGATGCACGCCTTTGCACGGCACACTGCTACGCGGGCGCTACATCATCCTAGGCATCTGACGGCCAATTCTAGCGAGCGCATGTCAGCCTGATAAATGCGAGAACAGTGTTTTTGAGGCTTCAATCGCTCTCACCATCTCCGATCATCTGCTGGAAGGTAGCAAAATCCTAAATGTCAGCATCGCCATCGCTGTCAAAGTCAGCCGAAATGCAGGCTGAGGGAGTCTCCGGTCCTCCCGAGTCGGCTACGGGCGCTATGACATGGCCGCTGCGCGAGCACCGAGCGTAGGCCCACAATGCCGGCGCTGGCAGGCGACAGTAAGGTGCGTTCGGGTCGTGCTCGTAATAGAGCAATGCAAATAAGCGATCAGCATTCGTTCGGCTCCGAACAGGCGGGATTGGTGTAATGCGGGGGGAGGGGGAAGCTGAGCCTGGCGGGAGTCTATTTCGGTGAAAGATCTGGCTTGCGCCTTCGCATAGGCAATACCGGTTCTTGGAAGGGCCGGGACGGGAGCCACGTGTCAGACTCCTGGTGACAGTAAGTGGGGATGATTTCGTAGCCCCCCAAACGCCTGAGTTACGGTCCAAGCGACCAGCATCATCAAGCGAAGGAGAAATAGTCATGTCGCGCAGAATCGAAAAAACTGATGATTGTGACCTCGTTCACGAACCGGCGAATAAGCCATCAAAGAACCGGCGGCCAAACCACGTTGCAGCTTGCATGTGCCTCATGTTCCTGGCACCAGGAGCGCTCGCGACCGCTGCGGAGCCGGCAACCGGGCAGCTTCTTCGAGCGGCCCTTTATACCTCGAGCGTGCTCCCCACCCAGTTCAACGGAGGATACGCCGGGCGTAGCGTACCAGCCATCGTAGATGTGGTTCTCGACGCAAGTGCTTCGGTAAGCGAGTCGGATTTCAGAAAGGCCGGTGAGGCCGTCTCACGATTCGCGCAGGAGCTGTACGCGCGGTCACATGACCACCCCGGCGAGCGCTCCGACTGGCTGACCGTCAACTGGTTTGGAGGCGAAGATGAATTCCGGGGGACCAGGTGGATCAACTGCTCCAATACGGTAGAGATGGCTGCACTGGCCGCACATCTTGAATCGAGGAAGCATCCGAAGCATGATTCGACCGCGATTTACAGCGCACTTGCCGCTGCTACGGCAGAGGTCCGAGAGCATGACAGTGGACTGCCAGGTCTTTATGCCTCCATCGTCATTTTGGTCACGGATGGTCAAGACAATCAATCACCAGAAGAAATTAAGCAGCTGATGCGAATCTACTACCCAGATGATTCAATCATTCTGGTCATAATCGGGGTGGGTCGTGGGGCCGATGTGGCCGAGTTTGAGTCGATCGCGGATGATGTTGACACCGTTGACAACTTCGATGCCCTGGGAGCTGCTCTGATTGCCACCCTGGAGGTTGCCGGCTTGTTCGCGCCGTAATGAAAGCGGACGACATATTGCGCCTTCCGGGGCCTAATTATTTTGGACAGGACCCCCTTCGCCTCTCGAACAAAGGCGAAAGGGGGCCTTGGCGTAGGTCGGCTCGCGATGAGTGCAGTACCGTCTATCCAATTTGATACGGATGAACGCCCGAGGTAGATCCACGCCTGCAATCGGGAGTTCGTGGTCAGGCAGGTGCCGCCCCAAGGCTGGAAAATGAAGAACCTACGGCCTGCTAAACTGTTGGGTGAGCTTTAGACGACCGGATTGTGACCAACGACGATAGATTCGTCTCATCTGCCAAGGGCACTCGTCGTGCGATGCATAAGCGGTTTCTGAGTCAGACGCTTCTCGTGCGTTCGTGCCAAAAAAACCTGTCTTGAGGAAAGATCCCGTCGCCTACGCCGCATCAGTATTGCCCTGAGACGGTCAAATTGGTCTCGGTGGGAAACTCGACGCGGAATAGGCCATGTACGAGATACGAGCAAGACAGGCGAGGCGGATACGGCGGCGGTGCCAGCGTCGGAGCCAGAACCGGAACGGCCTTGGCGTGAGCGAACTCTTTCTGGCACCGTCTGCTGATGCCGAGGCAATCCTTTCTACAACTGACGCCCGATTGAAGCTGTTCTTGCTGGGCTTTGACAATATCCCTCAGAAATAGACGGGTTTAACTTCGGAGTAGGTTCTTCACGCCACCCCAGCAGAATGGGGCCCGCGTCCAACGACGCCGGCGATCGACACCTGTTTGGGCGTCTACGCCAATGCTGCAGGATCGAAGTCTCGAACGGCTGAGCAGATGCCCCTACATCCGCAACCACGTAGACCACGTCATATCTTGCATCGGAGGCTCTTGCACTATGTCGAATAAGTGCTCCTCTTGGGTAGCCCACTTGAGAACGCCCATGCAGCCCTGCTTTAGTAAGCCGAAGGGGATCATCGTGCCGTGCCGTTGCTCAAAGCTCACATCATTCAGCCCAAAGCACTGTGTGCTCCCCACTTGACCAGGTTCGATCGGTTCCTCGTGATGTCTGTAAAGGTGGTAGAAGGGTTTGCATACCTCGTCAACCGCTCGAAGGTGTTCGAATCCGAGAGTTTCACTTCTGCCTTTGATACCTTTGGGGGCGCCGTTACTCAACAGAACGTAGAATGAATTCTCGCCGCCCTCCGTTATCTGCCTGCAGGCAGGCGTCCATCGCGTGGTCGTGGATCGAATTAGTCGATGGCCGCGTCCTCAACGTGATTTGCAGCCCCTTCCGCGTTGCCGAGTGTGGAAGACCAGCCCCGAGCTGTGATACGCAGCCATGTGTCGCAGGGCAAGGCTCCGTCGGCTTGGGGCGGCTCCATGCCGGCGGCCGCACTAGCCACGATCATCCACGCAGCGAATCGCGTCCGTGTGTCTATCATCTCGGTTCCTCATTTTTCCTGGCGTCTCAACGGGCTAGCTCGGTCCACCGCGGCTTCCGGCAGCGATGCAGGCTTTACCCACGGTTTTTTCATGGAGAAGGATACTTTTTCCTGGTTTCTTGAACTTACGTGTGATCATCCTGCTGCACAGTAGTTTCGCTTGTGCAACTCGCACACGCGGAAACGTCGTGGCTCATCCGCCATCCTTCAGAAGGTAATCTACGACCTTTGCCAAAGGCATCACCGAGCGTTGGCGATGGAACGTCGGGAGGTTGTTTGAGCACCATGCACTGAAGGATCAAAATCGGCAAATGGCGAAGCACCCCGCTTGAAGCGGGGTGCTTCGGATCACCTTTGTGTTGACCTTCAATTCGTCCGCAGTTCGTAGCAGTTGTAGACGCGACCTCGGTTCTTGACCTCAATCCGAAACTGCCCTGTCCAACGTGGCGTAAAGGTCACCAGACATTCATCAGTGAAATCCGTATCCGATTCGACTAAATTGTCGTTCTCGTCGTAGACGTAGAGATCCAGGTCCGTATCGCCGTCACCGGAGACAGTGATCATTGCAGACTCTCCTCCCCGGAACGTCTCGTGGTACACATCCGTTCGATGGCCAGCCACGCACGTGTCGATTCCCCCACGACCACGCAGCCGTCCGGCGTCGACCTCATTCACCACTGCTCCGACTAGAGCCGCCACAACCAGCATAACAATCATCTTCGTCTTCATTGCTTTTCTCCTTCTGTTGTGCAATAAACATCCGTTTGCCAGGATTCTGTAACTCGTCTCTTTCGCCGGCGGTGGCAATCAACCATCTGGCATGGCCACTCATACGCACTTACGCTATGTGCGTCTCTTCTGGGTCGTATCCCGCCATCCGGCATGGCTGAATGTTCCCGCCAATATGTATGCAGCGGTAGCATGCCTATCTTTCACGAATTGTGCGGCTATTCGTGAAGTGTTTTCCGTGACCAACGAAGCTACAGGAGCCCATGTGGCGCCACATGGGCCTCGCCATGTCGAACATGCTGAGCTATTTGGGACTAAAGGGCGAGAGGATTACATGGTGCCGAGAGTGCCGAGGGAGCGCATTACCGCAGCATTGCAGTTGGAAGGTGATCCTTCGCTGAATCGTAATACGAACTGGCTGACCGGGTCCGTGGCTTGGGACCCAGCGGTAACGGTGCCATGCACGTACTGGCACAACGCACTGGTCTGCTAGAGGCCATCGACCGCCGTCTGCACTTGTCGAAAGGACACCTGCCGTACCACGAGTCAAACCAGGTGCTGAACATCGCCTGCAACCTCGTGGCGGGAGGGAGGTGCCTGGACCCAGGCGTTGAACGTCTTTTGTGCACTCTCCGTCCTCATGCATCAAGGGGGTATTGCCAGGTCGCCGAATTCGTTAGCAGAGACGTATCCAGGCAACCCTCCGGCAAGTCTTTCGCTGTGACCGCTCGCCCAGCTTAAGGCGAACAAGCAGCGGCTTCTCGGAGATCATGCAATTCGGTCGGGCGTAGGGAATAATACCCCTGCCCGGACAGAGTTTACCTTGCGGAAAAGCGCACTTCGCTCGACGCTCCCGATGAATCCACACAGTAAAGCACGTAAGTACCGCGCCCAACTCTGAGCAATCCTCCCTCGGGTTCGGTGGTCAACCTACCATTTAGGAACCATGTTAGGCGCTCATTGTGGTTGGCGCGCACCTGGACCGAGGCCGCACCGGCGATCGTGTGAAATAGGGTGCCGTTTTTCGGTGCCAGGATTCGCAAAGGCCCACCTGCGCCAGCGGGCGGTTTCATTTCGAGAGACGGCGTCCAAGGCGTGTAAGGTGTCGGAGATTTGTCATTACAAAGAAGCGGCGTGGAGAACATGGAAGCCAGAATTGGCTCGGCTACCTTTGCGCCGGCGAACTCGATGGAGCCTGCACCGGAGAAACGGCCTACCCAGACGCCGATTGCATATCCGTTATCGTGGCCAACCGCATTGTGGCCGACCGCCCAGGCATCGCGTCGCCCTGAACTGGTGCCTGTCTTCCACATGAACCACGGAACATCATCCGGCGCGAGATGTTCCATTGTGCGAGGGCGGTGGTTGTGAGAGGACAAGATAGCGTTGATCGCTGAGCATACATTTCCGCCAAGGACAATTGATGCCTCGACCTTGTCATCAACGAAGAGCCTCGGGTGCGTGTGGACACCGCCTCGGCCAAGTGTGGCGTATCCGTTAACCAGATCCAGCAGTCTGACTTCAACAGACCCCACGACAAGTGCTAGTCCACCGTGGCGTT